>Ga0179593_1635189_pt1 | contig 13230 bp, 15 predicted proteins | sample CZODoug2_1_08_16_FD_185931 | JGI IMG/M metagenome (GOLD analysis project Ga0179593, IMG submission 185931) | Vadose zone soil fungal communities from Angelo Coast Range Reserve, California, USA - CZODoug2_1_08_16fungal (PacBio error correction) | ecosystem: Environmental > Terrestrial > Soil >... | reverse complement strand
TCCTTTGACGTAAGTTTCACTTTTAATGGGGATTGACGACTTCTATTTCCTTCCCCCGGCACCTTTTCTGAATGCACTCCTCATATAACTCAGGGTCACCAATACAGTATTATGAGTTCCCTCAACAATATGTTTTTCTTTAAGACCCCCTTTTCCCGAAGGCCTCCGTTTTTTTCCTCTTGTAAAATGAAAATTCTTTTTTTCCACCCCCTCTCTTCCTAAACTCGCGCACTTTCTCTCCTCCACGGCCAAACCCACACGTGACAGTAGACAGAATGAATTTTTCCCACTTTGTACACGGTTCTGCAATCACCGATTTACTAGCCCCTCCCTTGGGTCAAGAGAAGTCCACCTTTTCTCCCAAGGACCTTTACCGTCCTATGTTTCATCCTCCCGAAACACCCCACAACCATCCCTGTACACTCGCTCTCCTGGCCTGTCTCACAGCTCCTCCATCTTTAACACCATCCTTCCTCCCCCCCTGATGTCCTCCAAGGTCGTGTCCCTGCTCTGAAGCACATATAGACGAAACCTACCCACTTTTTTTTGTTCTCTTCCTGATCAAGTTTCCTCGAACTTTCCCCGAGAGAGCTTTCCTAGGTCTTTCATGCGGTTTTTACTTTTTACTTCTTTTTTTTAGATTCTGAGCCCCCTTTTTTCTTCCTTTCCTTTCTCCTGGCCCAGTCAGCTAACCGACTCCTTAAAGACTAGGTCGTTTCTCCGGACTATCTTTGCACGGAAATTCCCCTAATTTCCCATTCGATCCTCTTTCCGGGACTAACGAGATTTTTTTTACAGCAATCTGCTTCCAAGGGACAAGGTTGACTCCCATATCAGTCTCCACACTTATGGACCCCCCGAAAGACTTCCCCAGGACATCTCGAGCTTTCCTTCCCCACTTCCTGCTCGATCTTTAGAGGTCTCTCCCGATGGAACTTCCCCCATTTTCCCCAAGTTCCCCATCTAGATGCCTGCCCTTCGAATTTCTTTTTCCCTGACTCTTTCTTTGCCCCTTCTGGAAAGATCTTTTGATCTCCTGTAGAACTTAACCAAGAACTTCCCCTCAATGTTCTCCCACACCAGGTTTTCTCAATCATAGAGCGGCCCACTTTTCCCCTTAAATCGCGAGTTTCGAGGGTCCATTCCGCCAATTACATCTTTCGTCTAACATTTTCCCAAGTTCCTCCTGATTTTTTTTCTCCACTTTTAAAGGAGAGCCGTACAGGTTTTTGATGTCCAGATCAATGATTCCTCTCAGCTTAGTGACATCCCCCTTTTATCAGACCCCTTCCCTTGAATTCCGAAGTTCCTTTTGGCCGTCTCCCGTTCCAACGAATTCATCAAGCCCTGTCGAACAAAAAATCTCCCGTTAAACCCCCCTCTTTGAACTTTCTTCCACATGCCCCTATGACTCTCTTCTTAACCGCCACTCATCCCTCCCGAAGCTATCCTCCCTCTTCTCCATCTTTTCCAAGTCCCTTTAACGATGGTTTTCTGTCCAATGATCTGCACCTCAGCGACACTCCCCCCCAATGTGCTTTTTTTGGTACGATCTGAATTTTCTACTTTCCCCGAGCCCGACGGCCTTTTACTAGAATTTTTTGAAAAGCGTTCTTCTTTTCCATCTTCCGCCCCCCCGATTACCCCAGCTTTTCGAACCCTCCTCACCTCCATTCTTCACTGGCGCGAGCTCCCAGCTGCACTCAGGCTCCTCTTTCCCCCTTTCAAGGTCCCCTAATCTGTGGCTCTCTCAGATGCGGCTCCGACCTCCCTGGACTTCTCTCTCGAACACCCCCCCCCACGTCGTAACCTCATGCGACATGTCACTTTCCTTCTTTTCACTCCGTGGGAGTTATTCTCCTTTCCCTTTTCCTCCCCTCCAGGACTCACCCCCAAACCTTTGATACTCAAATTCACCCCCAACAAGAGTTCTCAATTTTTTTTCCGCCTCGGCCGCCCCCGCGCTCGGGCTTCCACTCCCTGGCCTCCTCCCCCCCTATCAGTCTACCTGGACTTCCCCCAAACGGTGTATTCCCAGTACCATCCGAACTGTCCCTCCGGACCCTCCGTTTTCCCTTTATGATCCCCTTTTTCTCTTCCAATTTTTTTCCCCTGTCTCTCTCCATTCACTTTTTCCTGGAAGGATGTATGGTCACTTCCTCTCTGTCCGCTTTCCTTAATCCACTTTCTCTTTTCCTGAGTTCACCTTTTCTCCCTGCACCGTTCTCCTTTTCTGTTCTCGATTTCCCCTTCACTTTGATAATTGCTCTCCCAGTCAAAAGATTCTCCTCAGCCGATGGCATTCGCCTTTTAGACATCCCTTTTAGCTCAGGCGCTTTTTTATTCGTATTTATCCCCTCCCTCCCTGGATCAGAAAGACCGTTGGCTCCAAGGCGAGCCTTCCTTCGGTAACTTCCTCAGTACAGTTATTTGCTCGGGTTCCTGTTAAAAACGTACGTTTTCCCTTCCTCCTTATAAGTGGATTGCTATCCCTCCCAGCCCTCCTTTCCCCATATCGCCGGATTCCTGTAGAACATCGGCGTCTCCACCTTTACCCTTTTCGTTTGCCTTCTACCCCTTTTCCAGGGGAACCGAAACCCCCCATCTCCAAGACATTCTTTCCATACGAAGCTACTCTCCCCCCGTTGTTTTTTTTTTTTCTCTTGTTTCGACCCCCCCCCCCACCCCCCCCCCCCCCCCCCCCCCCCCACCACCCCTTTTTACTATGTCTGTCAGTTGTTTCCCGTTGGCCAAGTGTCTTCTGTTTGGTGCCCCTTTCCACCTTTTTCCTGCCCCCCCTCGATCCCCTAATCCCTGGCCCCCTCTTTTAACCAGGTATTGCTCCATTGAGCCTCCCTCTTGGCTTCTGTAAAGTACGGGTGTTTCCCCCCCTTAATCCCGAGCAGTCTCCGGCCAGTGAACGGTTGTCACGTCCTTCTTTTCTCCTGTTCTCCCCCTTCTTCTTCTCCTTCCTTCTTTGCCTGTGGATCTCAGTACTCCTTCCCCGTTCTCCCCTCTTTCTTCCTTGAAATTCGTTTTCGTCTCTCCTTAAAATCTGGGGCTCTGCTATCTTAGGGTAATATTTGTCGTTTCCCCGGGTAACTTTTCTCTTCAGGGATCCTATTTATCTTTTCCCAAGGCATTTTTTTTTCTCTCTGTGAATCATTAACATTTTCTTCAAAGTTAAGTTCCTCTGGGACGTTAATTGAAAAGTCGTTTTCATGCCTCCTTCCCCCAGTCTGTCCTCCTTTCCAAAGTTTTCCCTGAATCCCTCTTCTTATTTCTCCGGTTTCCCGGTTGTCTTTTCTTTAATTTTGTTTAGTACCCCTCCCTAGGGTTATGATTAAGATTTTCTCTTACCGAGCGCGATGGTTTTGGTGGAGTCCGTACTCTTTTTTCGTCCCCCTTTTCTGCGGGAATTTGCTTCTGTCCAGTTAATTAGGCCCCCCCTATTCCCCCCCACTCTTGGTTGAATACTTTCCATCTCCCATTGGTCATCTTCTCAGGCTCTGATTTATTTCTGCCTTTCTTCACGGGTCCGACGGGGTCCCTAGTGCTTGCGGGTTTCCCTATCTGCGAGTTCTTCTTTTTTCTTTGAGCCCACCCTTTCATCCCGAGCTCTCTGATCTTTCGATTGCGAGGCGTCGGTGCTCGCCAGGTCTTCCTTTCCTCCGGCGCTTGTTCGTATTGTCCCGCACTTTTTTTTCCTTTCCGGAAAGTCCGTCCCCCCCCTTTCTGTTGACCTTCGGATGTTGGGAGCTCTTTTTTTTCTTAGGTACCATTTCAGATTCCCCCGTCCCCCCCCATTCCCCCCTGAGAAGATTTGTTTTTATAAGATAATTTTTCCGGCTTCCCCCACCTCTCCGGCTTGGGCCCCTCTCTTCCATTAAGTTAGCTTTCTCTTGGATTTTGACGCTTTCACTGCAGACTCGAAGCCTTTTTATTTGTCTTTTTCCCCCTTTAAAATGGTTTTTCTTTTTTGTTTTTTCCGTCCCTCCTCCTTTCTTCTTTTAGGATTCCTGACGTTGGATCCAAGGACTCAAACCCCTGTAAATCTCTGAGGGCCTTTTTCCCCCGACGCGTCGGTCCCCCCTCAGCTATGAGTCACGCTCATCTTCCGGTCGCGTCCAAATCACCCCCAAGCAAGGCTCTCCAATCGCCTTTCACTTTACCACCCTTTAATACTTTGGCCCTGGTTTTCCGAGGGTGGACTTTTCGTGGAATTTGTCCAATAGTCCCTCTTTTTCGAGTTTTTCCTCCTTTTCTGTCCCCGTAGAAGCCACCCCCCCTTTTTCCACCAAGTCTAGATTAATCCTTTTTCTCTTTTTCTCAGGGATCCTGCGTACCTTTTTTTCCTGGTTTTCCCTCTCCTTTGCTGCGTCATCTATTCTTTACTTCTTACTCTCTTCGGGCTTAGTTTTTTCATTTTGGTCTCCCCGACCTGTCATATCTTGAGAAATGGAATTTTCTCCCCGAGGCGATGTTCTTTTGAAGTTTTTCCCCTCATTTTACTTCATGCGCTTCCCCGTCCTCCCTTTTCTAATTCCCGCACTTTGACGTGTCTGTCTATTCTTTAGACTCGTCCGAGAGCCCAGGCTTTTGGATTTCTTCCCCCGGCTTTGATCTCTCAGAAGACTTTTCTTCTCATCCAGTTTTCAGATGCGCTCTTGAACGCAGCATCCCCATCTTTTCAAGAATCTCCTTCGACTTCTCAGCCAATCCCCAGGTCTTCCTGTCCCCCGAAGTTTTATTCGCGTGTGCTTGGAACTTTTGGATCACGCCGATTTTTTCATCGGGACTTTCCCCGGGGATTTCGACTTTTCCTGATATTCCTTCCACTTGCGAGCTCTTTCCCAGATGTTTTTTTTCTCCCCCGTTCCTCTTCATTTTACGGACCCTTCCCTTGAACCGCGGATTTTCTCTTGACGTTAGGTTCCCTCCCTTCTTTTTTCCAAGGCTTTTGGTCTTTTCTTTGCTTGACCCCTTCCTTGCTTTTCGCTGGGCGCTTCCGTGTTAGCCTTCCATCCCGGCCGGTCGCCTTTTTTGGGAAGGTTTTTTTCCCAGGGGTTGGGTCTTCGAAGAAAACCCCAAACCACCACCCAACAACACTCCCCCCCACTCACCCCCCCCCAAACCCAACCCCTTTCTTTTCGGTCGTATTCTCTCCGGTTAGTGATCTCCCATGAAGTATGTTTTTGGGGAGTTCCTAGGAGCAAGCTGCGGTTCCCTTTCCACGCGGTCCCATTTCCTTTCGTTCGAGAATAAATCCTGGTCCCGCTTTTCCCCTCTGGATGATTTGTTCCTTTAGAGCCACTTCCTTCTCCTTTCTCTACTTCCAGTCTCGTCTTGCACGCCTTTCCCATGCGCGACACATTGGTAGCATATATCATGCTTTTTTTTTTTTTAGCTATTTCTACCGTCCCGTAATTTTTCCATGTTTTCCCTTTTTGGTTCTCCCTCGAAGCTTAGATGCCGACATTACATTTGCTTCTGAACGGCCCCCCCCCCATCCCGATGATGACTCGTTTCCCCCCCAGAAAACTGTCTTTCTATCGAACGAAGTCGAACTTCTTGATTCCGCTGGTGAGCGCGTTTTCGCATAACCATCCCCCTCATGTTCGTCTCCCCTTTAGAGTAGATCCGACCTCCGTTTCAGTCGCGCCCAGGGCACAACGTCCCTCTTTAACCTTCCACAGCAGGGATTTCCCTTTGCACGGCTACTTCCTCCAAGACCTCCCTCCCTCCTTCCCTTTCCAGCCAGCACCACCTTCCGTTACACCACCTTTCTTTCCAGGTCACCCGAAAACCCCTCAAATCAAACATGCGGTTCCTGCTCCTACTCTATTTCCCTTTGGACCTCTCACTTTTGCCCTGCAAATACCTCGCGTTTTCAGGAATCGTCCTGGTCCCTTGAATTCCCTTTCACGTTTCGATTCCTTCTGTTTTCACCCCCCTCTCAAAAATGGGTCTCCAGGACGACTACGGCCTGCTTCGGAAGTATCTTTTTTGTCGATTTTTTATCCTAGGTTCTCGTCCTTGACCCCAGGTCCTTCCCAACTTTACGGCCCAAGCTCCTTCATGAAGGTCGAGAAAATGACCCCCCAATCTTCTTGCTCGTGTCTATCGGAAGACCTCGAGCCTTCCCTCCCTACAATCAAAGACTCTTGAAGGCGAGATTCGAATCCGGCCTTCGGGCTTTCCTTACCCCTCCCTTGCCTCGCCCAGCCCGCTCTCAGCCCCCCGGCGCCGCGATTCTCTGGAAGTTTCGAAGATAACCCCCCTAAGTCCTCCCCGGCGTTCCTACCTTCCCCCAGCTGACTTCTCTCTCCCTTTTCATCCCTCCTCCCCATTCTCCCCCTGAAAAGAAGAACATGGCGTTTCTGAGAACTCTGCCCACGCCCTTTCCTTCATTTTCCTAAAACTGTACTTGATGCTATATCTCTCCCCTCCACTCCCGGAATCGGTTTTTCTTTAAACCGACCCCCCCCCCCTTATCCCTTTCCCCCCCCGACTAAGTCTTTCGGATTCACTTTGTTTCCCTGCTCTCCCCCCACTTTTTGACGTTGTCTGCTGGTCCTTAGAAGCCCTTATTATATTCTCACTTCCTCTTTTCTCTCAGCCGTCGATTCCTCCAGTGTTTAGTTGTCTTTCCTGTTTAGACCACGTCGCCCCAGCTCACTTCGCTCGTCCCGTCCCCCAAATCGCGAATCCCTTTTCTCCCTCCGGGCGGCCACCCCCAATTTATTAGAGCAGTGTTCCCCTTCCCCCTCCACCCCTCCTTCCTAGCCGACCTTCCTTCTCCTTCCGCGCGTGCCCCCCCGAACCCCCCCTTTCTGGGGCGCCTTTCTAATCGACCCTATTTTCTAAGAAAGCCCCTGCCTCAGCTGTCCCTGCTTGTCGATCTTCCCCCCGCCGCCTCCGCGGTCCCCCCAAACATCCTCGAATTTCCCCGTCTGAATTTCTTTGTCTGCTTCGCGCACCAAAGTCCCTCCCTTTTCCATAGAAAAAGAGCCCTCCCCGCCATGGCGGACCTGTTCCCTCCCCGCCGCTCCCTCCCATGCTCAGATCCCCCTTCCCGGTCTCGATTATTTTGAGTCTCTCGATAGCTACAGATCCAAACTAGCTTTTGCGGTTCATTCCCCCCCCCGCAAACCTTCCTCCCCGTTCTTAAGCTCTCCTTGCGCATCTTCCCCCTTTTTAGCCCTTTTTCCCTCTCTTTTTCTCTCGGCTTTTTTTCTCTAAGTGCGCCCTCGCACGTTTTTTTTCGGAAGAAACTTTTCCTTTCTTGGAGTTCCATCCCTTCCCGCGTCAAACCCCTTCCTAACAACGAACTCCGCCACTTTTCCCAGACGGCTCGTCCGAACCTCCTCACCCTTTTCCTCAAACTCAAGTGTTCTTTGGCACTCCCCCCCGGCATCCCCATTCACTGGGACCTTTTCCCCAGAACCCCCCCCTGGATGGCTACATGGAGATGACTTTTTCCTGTCGATACTTTTAGTTATGCTAGGCATGACCTCCAAATTTAAGCATTTATGCTACTTCCCTTTCATTTGTCCATTTCCACGCCTCTCGTTTTTTGTCCCCCCTGACGTAGATCTCTTCACGAGAAGCTCCCGTTTTTTTGCTGCAGAAAATCCTCCGCCGATAGTCCTCTCCGCTTTTTCTCTTCAAAGGCCTCCTCGCACTTTCAACTCCCCTTTCGTCTCCTTTTCAGTTCGTACGATCCAATCACCCCCGACTATCGACCCGAGGTCAAGCTGTGAGAACAGGCGTCCCGGTAGGAAGGTCCTAGGCCGGTCTTTTTCGGATACTTTGGTCCCAACCCCGTCCGTTTTCTCCACAGCTTTCCCTTCTTGCCCCCTCCTCTTCTAAGCTTTCCCTGGTTACCGTTTTTTCCTGCTCGAACATCGCGCGTCCGCCGAAGGAGAACCGTCCGCTCGAAAACTTTCTTTTTGACCTTACAACTCGGAAGACCTTTTTAAATCTCCTCTCCGCTCCTCCTATCTCTGTTCTCCTCCCCTTCTTTTTTTTTCCCTCTGAGGTCGATTTGTGTTGGACTAGATTGTGCGGTTAGTTGGCCCCCTCTCCACGTTACTTCCCGGCGACCAACTTCCCCCTCGTTCTCTCCCATGCCTCGTATGAAGGTAAAAGGTATTGCTCCTTGCCTCTCATCTGAGCTGTTTTCCTCGGGTTGTACAAAATTCAGAACACTATTAATAGTGAACGGACCCCTGACCTCTTGTCTTCACGCTTTTTCTGCTTTCCTTCTGATCCATTCTGTTTTCTTTTTTTTCCCTTTCTTTCAGTACGACCTAATCGCGCTTTTTTTCAATCTTTACGATGCAACGTTCCTTTAGGCAGGGTACTTCTATTTTTTTTTTCCTCTTTCCGAGGCCTTATCGCAGAATGACCTATATTTGATCCTTTGATTTTGTTTTCTCCTGTTCCCCCAATTCCCTGACGAAATTTCCTCCGTCGCGCGGACTGTGACCTTTTCAACGTTATGAACCCGAGCTGCAGTTCCCCCCCCTAGTATAGAAGGGACCATAATTCTCAATTCCATCAGCCGTGCTTCTTCCCTGTTTCTCTTTCCCTGAGACCCGTTCGTTTTGGACGCCACCCTTCCAGGTTGCCTTCGTGCGGGATGTTTTTCTTTTTTTCTGGATCAAGATCCTCGCTTTCGCTTCGTTTGTCTTGGAGCGGTCGCCGGTTGTCTTCGCTTCCTGAGTCCTTTTCTCAAAGTTCATTAGCGTTTTCGATCGATTGTCGTGGTCCCCCTTTTGTCCCTCATCCCATGTTTTCCCTCGACTTTCCAGTTCTACTTGTGCCGATTGTTGAGCACTTCAGTTTACTCCGGTTATTTTTAGTTCTTGAGGTTCCGACTTACACGCGCTCCTTTTTCTGCCGCAGAGCTCTAGAAAAAAGTACCTGTTTCCCTTTCCGCCTACAGGTCTTACTTTGCGCTTGGGGTAGGAATCGGTCCTCACCTTTTTCGGTTTCTGACTTTTTTCAAGGTGCACTTGGTTTCCAGGAAAGGAAGTCCGCAGGTCCCTTCCCCCCTCGATGAGTTTCTCTCTTAGCGGCGCTTACACTCCACATCCCAACTGCTTTGCAGTAGCCTGTTTAGTCCCTCCAAGTGTGCTTGAAGGCGATTTTGATGGCCTTGGCTCCCCTAGTACGTTTAAGTTCCAGGTCTGCCTTTCATTTCGCGGGGTCTTCCCGGGCCACTTCTTTCCTCTGACGACAAATGCTCATTCTCTTGCGGCCCGTTCTTGCCAATGTTGTTTTCTCCTCTGACGCTGCTCTTTTTGAGGCGGGATTTCCCTCGTCAGGCCAATTACTTCCTTCTCCCCTTTTGAACTTCCAGAGGACGGCGGCCCCCCGAAGCTGCTCCGAAAATTCCTTGTGCCATACCCACACTCACCTGGACTCTTTCGGATCGTCCTTTCAGCTGAATCCTCCCACCCTGACTGAGCCGTGTACTGTCCCGGGTGCCGAGGAATCTGGCCCCTCTCCATCGCGATTAGTATTTTTCTAGAGATCTTTCAGCCCCTCTTCACATGTTTCGCAAGTTAGCTTCATGGCGGTTGCTCAGGTACTCCGCCCTTTTTTCCTTTGTCCTGGGCATCATTTTTATTCCTGTCGTTGCGCCGCTCTCTTTTTGCCTTAAGTCCGCCCGCTGTTTTGATTTTTTTTCGAGGTTGTGAGATCTTCCTTCTTTTTTAGCAATGCATTTTGCAGAGAATGGCGATTTTTTTGCGCGGCCTACCGACGAAGTGGGCCGTCTTTTTCCTCGCTTCCGTCCGTGCACTTTTGTATTGCCGTAGAAGTTCCTCTTGCGACAGCGCTCTACCGACAGTTTCCCCTTGATTAGGAGTTCCTGCATCATTTTTTGGTAGCCGAGTTGACGTTTGCCGCTTGATTCCTTTCAGCCTCGGTTGGCTAGATCGACCACGTTACTTCCATTCCACGTTTGTGGGTAGGCTTTTCCGCTTCCTTCGATCTCTTTTACCTCTTTCGTTTTCACTTCTCAAGAAGAGGAAACTTTCTACACGGTGACTTCTTCCTCTTCATCTCTGCCCCCCTCCGCATGCGATGTTGCACTTCTTTCCCTTTTCCGGACACCCTTCAGAGTGTAAACCCGCGTTCTTTTTTCTCGCTTTTCTTTTTTGACCGCAAATTAGTTTTCTTTCGATTGTTCTTGCCATTCCGCGCTCCCCTGTTCTCCTTCTTACGAAGCACTTCCATTCTCCACGGCGCTTGCATTTTGACCTTTGGTTCCCCTTTTTTCCCCAGTCCCCCTAGAGTTTCAGTAGACGTCGAGGTATTTGCTTAACATGACGTGATGTTTTTTGACTCCAGAGCACCTTTGACTTTTTTCACCGCCCCCAAAATCCCTTCCCTTTTCTTAGTCGAGCATCCACTTAGTGGTGCCCGTCTTCTTCAATTTTCAGGTTTTTTGCGTCTACAATGTTTGCGTTTGTTTGCCTTTATAAGTTATTCTCGCACCCTTCGGAAAACTTACGTCCAGTCGTCGATCTTTTTCCTCTTTGCTTTGTTTAGATTTTCTTCAACCCCCCCCCCACAGCGTTTGTAGAATGTTTCGTTCTAGTTCCCCTACGACGGCTTAATTCTGGAAACGCCGCACTACCCTTAGCGAATGCAATTCCACTCCTTCTGATGCTACCTTTGCGGGCACCTCCCCTTTATGCTCACGACTCGCCCCATAGCCTCTCTTCACCCTGTTTCCGTCCTCGAGTTGTCGAAGTTCCCGACCCTAAATCTTTTTTTCACACCTCGACCTTCTCGACCTCTCGAAGGTTTTTTTTTGCCACGGCCAACGTCCCCCCTCCGCCTCCCTGCCTTCCTGAGAATTTTTCTTTCTCCTGTCCTTTTGAAGAAGAAACGACCTCTCCATTCCTGGTCAAGTCATCTTTTCACCCCCCCTTCGGGTCAAGCATGTCCTCCAAAGAAATCCAAACCTTCCCGCTTTTTCTCCCCGCGCTCCGTGTCCGTAAACTTGTAACATTGGCCCACCTCTTTCCTTAACCGCGCGCAAGGTTTTTTCAGGAACCGGCTTACCCCTCCCTGTCCTTTTTGAACATCCCGATTTTCCTCTTTCGTGCCCCGTCGCGACACCCTGGCCCCCCTCAGTAGTTCTCTCGTCAACGGCCTTGCTTTCACGTCATTCGTCTTTGTGAATTGTCTCTTTCGCGACGTTCCCTCTTTACCCCCGCTTAAAGGCAAGCTCTTCTGATCAGGAATAGTCCTTTTTCGGCCATGTCTACATCCCTTTTCCCCAGCGATGGATCTAGGTACATCGAGACTTCTACCTCCTTCATTCCACTTTCCCTTTCCTCATCCTTTCTCGACCTTTTCCCGTCGCGTTAGTTAAAATCGCATTTAGCAATTCTCTCCCCCTCCCCACAGTGCGCCGCGCTCTTTCCTTCTTTGAGCGATCCCCCGGTCAAGTCTCCCATTTACTTTCCTGGACAAGCTACTCCGTTTCATGCACCCTAGCAGCCATTTCCCCCCAAGGAAATTCGATCAACTCCCTTTAGGATTTGTACCTGAGACCCCCCTTCGAAACCTTCACTGTGTCGGAAAACATTTTCCCCAGTTGCTCTATATCGCGGGCCCCACATGGACCTTTTTTGTCAGGTCCCCAGCCAATTCCTCAATTTAACCCTTCGTTCTCAACTTGCCCACGCAATAGGATTTTTTTTTTTCGGCTTCCCTCAGTCGAGTCAAGGTATCTGCTTTTTTCTTCCAGCGACTGAATTTTCTTTTTGCAGTCTCTCCGCTTCGTTCTCCCGCCGTCATGTCCCCCACCACTTAACTTTCCGTGGGACTGCAGGACCTTTAATTGGCCCAAACGTCGAATCCAGTCATTCATCCTCTCTGTTTTTTAAACCCCCCCCTTAGGTGACAAACCCTTTCTTCCCGGTCTTGGAAAATTTTCCCCCCCATTCGAGCTTCCCTTTTTCCTGCAAACCCCTAAATCAGCTATCTACATTAAACTGATTCCATTTTAGCGTTGCCCCTAACCCTTTGTGGTCCTCCCCAACTCAATTTATCTGAAAAGACCCCCTGCCCTCGCCCGTGCGTTTTTGTCTATTGACTCCTCAGCAGAAGAGTCCTCCCACCCTGAATTTTCTCCCCCCGCCGGGCGGCTCCTTCGATCTCCCCCCACCTTCTCACCTCCTTTTCGAACAAGCGCCGTCCCTCCCCATGTCTTTGGCGGAGCCTAACCCGTGATTTCGAAAACGGGGTTGCTGAATTGTGGCTCGATCTTTTTTTCGTCCTTTTCCCTCCCCCCCCAAATAGCTGCCTCTTAGATCTCCCCCCGCACTCACTCGTATCTTCTAACCGATTCCTGCCTTCTAAAGCCGCCATTTTAGCCCCTTTTTGACCCTGGAGGAGTTCCCCCTTTACCCCGTTACGAAAGCTTTTGGAATCCCCCCCCCTTAACCCTTTTTCGTCCCTCCCTTTACCGGCTCCAAAGCGCGGAAACCCGGCTCCCTTCACCGCCGGCTTTCCCCCTTCTAACACCCGAAAAGAAACATTTGACCTCCCCGCTTCACGTGCTGGCAAACGGGTCCTCCCCCGATTCAGCACTGGGCCCTCCCGACATCAGCACGGCTGGATCCTTGAGTGATGTATTTCTTTTCCTCTACCGACAATGGAACGCAGCTCGTATGAACGATTTCTTTTCCTTTACCACAGTTCCCGGGACTATCCCCTTTTTCTTCTTGGGAATGAGTTCCCTCTTCTAGCCAAAAGCCCGTTCAGCCCGCAACTCGACTCCTATTCTTTTTCCGGTGATCAGCCTCAGCGTTCCCGCTTTTTTTTTTCCCGATTACCCCTGCTCTCTATCTCTCAGAGGGCAGTTTTTCGTTTTTTTTTTACCGCTCGAACAGCATTCAACGAAACCTCCGTTCCGAGGTCGTACCTCCTTTCCAACCGGCCCATTCATCAGAATTTTTTTTAGGATCAGACACCTTTGAGACAGGAGAATTTATTTAGGCCCTTTTCTTTCCATAGGCCGTGAGTTACTGATCGGTGATTACTTTGTTCCCCACGTACGTTCCCTCTCTTGGATTGTTCTTCCACCTCTGCGAGAACCACTTTCCTCTGATTCTTTCGGACCTTTGAGCGGAAGCTGGTCGCCTCCCAAGGTCCGTGGCCTCGACCTTGAACCGAAACAATCTTTTCCATTCTTTCACCACT
>Ga0179593_1594522_pt1 | contig 13230 bp, 12 predicted proteins | sample CZODoug2_1_08_16_FD_185931 | JGI IMG/M metagenome (GOLD analysis project Ga0179593, IMG submission 185931) | Vadose zone soil fungal communities from Angelo Coast Range Reserve, California, USA - CZODoug2_1_08_16fungal (PacBio error correction) | ecosystem: Environmental > Terrestrial > Soil >... | reverse complement strand
TTGGGACTTAATACGTCGTACTGCTAATCTCTACACCCTCTTTCCGTGACTCTTTTTACCACGTTACCGGAACCTGATTGCATTACCTGATCCATCCTCCGGTTCTGATACGTCTCTTTGGATTTCTCTCCGCAGACTTTTTCAGAAACAAGTCGATTTTCCTTCCTTCTCCGACATTCGCAGTTCAGGGTTCGACCGCAGTGACCCGGTCCATCCAATCGTTCCCAGGCGCCTTTTGGTGCGTACCCTATTTTTTTGCAATATGGACCGTACCCAACCCTAATTTCTTCCTTCTAGGTACCCTCCCTCCCCTCTTTTTCGAACCTAGCTCCCTTGTGTAGCCTGGTTCCCCTATTTTCCCACCGGTCCTGACATTTTTGACCGCTCGAGAGGCACCAGGACAGCCATCTTCCCCCCAACTCCTTTCGAGCCGTCCCCTCTCGTCTCTTCTGAACTTATGACCCCCCCATGTTGAAATGCTGGTGCTTCTGATCCCTGGTCTCGATGGGTAAAAAGTCGAGTTACCCCCGGGGGACTAAGGTGCTCCTTCCGACACGCGCTTGATAAGTAGCCCTTTCCCCCCGGGTTAGTTTGAACTTCTTCCTTCCAAGGTAGGTGACACAGACCTTCGAGTTGACCCCCGAGTTTAGTAGATCGCTTTTTGATTTCCCTTTAATTAGAGCGCAGGTTGTCAGTTCTCCTTTTGCTAACAAGAGATCTGTGTGATGAAACTTAACCTTACTTTCTTCCTCCACAAACACTACGTGACGAATGAAGATTTCCTGTCCCCTTTTCTACTCAAGTTTCCCCTGACAAGGACCCCCTTATTGCCGGAAAATCCTGCGGTTCTCGTTTGACTGCGGTTTTAGCGATTATTCCATTGGTGAGCCTTCTATAGGAGGATTAGGCCTCTAATTTCCTCTTGGCATGGGCCCGCCGCTCCAGTTTTTCGCGCTTAATCCTGAAGTTCCGGCGAGCTGCCCCCCGATTTCAACTCCTTTAGCACCCCTCTATAGGGCGTTTTGTTTTCTTACGTCTTTTTTCCCCGACCCCTCACTGATATCATGTCTTCTCTGTACAAGCGTTTGCGCTTCTCTCCCCGCATGCGTAAAGGACGGCGGTCCTCGAGTTTCCTCAACCAGGACGTTCCCTCCGCTCTTATAGATATGCTGAGTGTAGAAGCCCTTGCCTGGTGTAGCCACGGCAGTTCTCTTCCCCCCCCTCCTTTAGGTGTGCCTTCCGTTCCTGCCCTTTCCTTTTCGGAGACCACGACGTTTTCTCTGTTTTGAGCCCGCTCTCCACAGCGGGTCTGTTTGTGGAGTGGGACTGGCTCATCTCTACTGTTTTGAGGAATGTAGTGCGGCTCTCTTCCTCTTTCCTCCTGTCTCATCTACTTCCAGACTTCGCCGACACCTCTTTTTATCCTCTTTTTTTTAGAGCCTTCTCCGTCGAGAGTTTTTTTTGGTGAACCCTCTTTCGTCTCTTCTCGAAATACGGGCAGCAGCTGATACTAAGAAGATGCTCATTTTGTAAACTCCCTTCCTCCTGCGCACAAGTAGTCTTCCCTGCGGTTCTCGTTAGAATGAATACCCCTCGACACCTTCCCTGCTCCCCCCGCCTGCACCCTCTCCTTCGAAGGCCAGACAATTTTCCCTTTTGCCTTCTTCTTAGTGCTTTCTTTCCCTTTTTTTCTCCTTCTTTAGAGGCGAACGTCATCCCTCTTTTGAGCCCCGGCGGGCCTTTCTTTTTTGAGTAGGGCGAACCTTCGGCTCATTTTTCCAGAGAGGCTCGGTTCCCCTTCCACCTCGGCTCCTCTACATGATATAAGTCGGGTAGTGTCGACCCCTCGCCCCTTTTTGCAGGACTCGCAGCACTCCCGAGATTTCTCGCCTTCCGCGGTGAAGCCCCCTCGGGCTCTTTTTCCTTTCCTGACCAAGTCGGCGCAGTCTTCTTTTTGTTCGAGGCGGTTCCCCCTGCCATTTTGGTTTTGTTTTTTTGTTGTTTTTTTTTGTGTAGTTACCGTGCGAAGACCTCCCCTGAGGAGTTCCCGCGCTCCCCCTTTTCCCCCGCTGGATCGCGCCTCGTAGCCCCCAACTTTTTTCCCTGCTCTCGTTTTAAGGTTCCTGGCAGGGAAATGATTTTCGTAGAACTCCCCTTTCAGGTCCCTTCGGGCCTCCTATGTCGATTTAATTTGAAGTTGAAGTGCTTACACCGCCCCTTTTTTCTTTGCCCCGGGCGAGGAAGGCGACGAAGAGAGGAGCCATTAGGGTCACTCGTCAGCCGCCCCTCCAAGCAGGGAAATCTCCCCTCGGAAAAGTCGAGACCCGTCCATAATGTAACCCTTCCAATATAAAGCGGACGTTTAGGCCCTTTTTTCCCCCAATTTCTCCCTTGTTTTTTTCCCGTAGGCCTTTTAAAAAATTCTACTTCCCTAACCTGCCCCAAGCCTCTTGAAAACCGTTTGCCCCCCTGCAGGATGTGAGACTCTACAACCTTTAATCCCCCCCCTCTTACTTAGATGCCTTTTGGTCTGCCTTCTACGATAAGCGTCTCGTACTCCTCCCTCATAGTGTCGTGCCGCTCCCCCCCATTCTCGTGCGCAAAGCAGCGGAGGCCTTTTCTCCCCCCTCAGAGAGTCTGTTATTTCCGTTTTTTTTAGCATAATGCAGAATGCACTTCCTTTCACCAGGCTCGCCGGCTTCCCCAGCATCTTGAGTAACCGGCGCTCGCACCCTTTCTTGATAACTTCCAGCGGCTCGCAACAGGTTTTCTTCTCTTTTGCTGGCCACTCCTCCGGGGGTGAGTCCCTTATCCGTTAAGTAGTGGCTAAGGGCGGTCCTTTTTAAAGACTTTTCACTGTTCTGCTTCTCTATAGCAGAGCGGTTTTGAGCCACCTCTCTCTCTCCTTGGGTGGGTTGATTGATTTTCGATTTGGGCGTTTCCTGCGGAGCACGCGCCCACCCCAGTTCGACTATTTCTTTTTTACCGCCCTGCACCGACCAGTTCTCTGAGATTCTTCTCAAACGCGAGGTTTTCCGCTCTTAAGCTATCCTGACAAACCTTTAGTCTGTCGTAGCCTTTTTTACGTTTCGTTCCCCTTTTCAGGAGGTGCCCCCAGGAGCCGTTCCAGCCGCTTTTGCTCCTTTCTGTTTGCCAGCCCCCCCTTACCTGCCGAGAGGAGACCCCCCGTTCCACTTGGACCTGTTTCCCACTTCCCGATTATTTTTCGCACGGAAGCAGGCGCTGGTCGCTTCACGATTCCTTTCGTCTTTCCTCCGGTACGATGAGAAGTTTCCCGAGTGGCGGACAAAAAGACGCCCTATCTGTTAGCGCAGCCTGCTGGGTGGTTTCTTTCAATACGGCGATGACCGCTCCTTCCCCCCGGTGCCTTTCCCTTTTTCTAGTCCTTTTACGATGTCCTCGAAGACGCCCCGCCGAAAGTGCTGAAGTCTCGGTCTTACGTTTCTTTTGCTTGTGACATGGACTGACTTACTATGCAGACCGTCATCTCGGTCCCCCCCTTGTTGGACTCGGAGGGGACCGAGCCAGTCTTGCCCCCTCTTTTCGTATCTGGAAGGGTGCCTTTTATGCTCTCTCGGGCATCGTTTTCCGCAGTGAATTGGAGTTCCAGGAGAGGTTTTCTTCTTGATCCCTTCCCCGCCCCCGCACACAAACCTTCACTGAATTTTTGAACTATCTTGGCAGGTCCCTGGACAATCATCCCGAAGTACACCCTCCTGGCCCCCGACTGGGTTGGCTCCTCTGAGTCCTCCTGGATGAACCCCCGTTTCGTCTTCGTGCGTTCTTTTGCCGCCCGTTAAGACTAGTTAATTGCTTACCCCCCGGCCTCTGCAGCGGGGTACTTCTCTTCCGGACTCTTCTTCTCTCCTAGTTCTTCACTGTGCGAACTCTCTTCCGTAGATAGATTGCTGATCCGTGAAAACTTTATATCCCTTCTCGGGTACCTCCGGCGTGCGAGTCTTCGCCACCGGCGTAGGCCGCTGCTCGTCCACACGAGAAGGAAGTTAAATTTTCTCTTCTCGATATTTTCCGCTGCCGCAGTTCGCCCGGTGAGGCCACTTCCCTCTGGTACTCCATGGCCCGGGCTCCTCCCCCTCCTAGTTTTGTGTCTTCCGCCTTGCTTGGGGCCTTCTCCCGAAGGTTCTGAGGTGCTGAGGATGCGCTTCCGATTTTTCCCTATGTAGACTTGTCTGAAAGCTTTGTCCTTGGGTATTTTGAACAGTCATCCCTTCCTCGAGGAAGGCTTGTAGGCGCTCTCCCTTCCCTGGAGAAGACCTTTCCTGCACACAGCCGCCCTCCTTCTCTCGGACACGTTTCCCCCTCGGTTGGTTTCTCTCTCGATTTTTTAAGGCGGCGCGGTCCCTTCCGGCGCCTCCTTGCCGAGCGCATACCTGCCGCAGATGCCTCTTCCGGTCACGTTATTTCGGGCACACTTTTCCTCCGGTGTTCCCGTCCTCTTTCCTAGCAGCTTTCCCCCCCCCTTTTTCCCTGTACAACGTTAATGCCCGCCGGGCTGACCACGCTGCCTTCTAGTATTCCTCCAGCCCATTTTATGTTCTTTTCCTCCCCGAGCCGTGGATCTCGCTGCGGTCTCCCCGGTTTCAGATCGAGAATGACATCGGCGGGAAACTGGTAACTCTCTTCTCCCTGTTTAAGTTTCGGGAGCTCTTTTGCACCGACGCTTCCCTCCTTCTTCCCTTGGGTCTTCTTCGGCCTGCATCGACTTCCTGGGCCCTGATTCGGTCCCTTTCTGTGAAGCAACTTTTTTGAAATCCGTCTCCATGCTCGTCCTTTCCGCCCTCTTTTAGAGCTTTTCCGCATTTTGAGAGTAACGGATGCGTCCTTACCTCCCTCCACTTGTAGACCTCTCAAACTTTTCGGCATTAGCGTCTTGAAACCTCGCTGAAGGGTACCGGGTCAGTTAAATGACGTTGCGCCCCTTCATTCATTCGGCCGCCATTGCTTTTTTTTTTTTTCTAGGTCATGGCAAGGGGTCAGGGGCCTTCGCTCACCAGATTCTCAGGACGAGCCCGTCCTTTTTTTTTTTCCCGACGTATATCTTCCCCCCCTTTTCTCCCTCAACTTTGTGTCCACATCGAAGTTCCCCATTTTCCCTAGAGGGAGCACGAAGTTCGTATTCAGTAGCCACTCTCCCTTTCCGGTACCGTGTCCCTCTCCAATGCCCCCATTCACCTTGCGGAGGTATTCGACCTTTCCCCATATCCCCCACGACCTGGCCCCGCACCTCTCCATTGATAAGTTCCCTACGCCGGAGGTTCCGCAAGATCTGCCTACGAGATTGAATCGTTTTTCCGGTGGAACTCGCCTCTAGCTGTCCTAGTCGCGGAGAATCTACCCGCTCTAAGTTTTGTTTTCCCCGAGCAAAGTTGGAAGATAATTGCCCAGAAGCTGAGGGTTCCTTGCTGACCCTGCCCCTCTTTTCAGGTCTTTGCGGGGATGAACCTTTCCGCAGTTGCCTTTTCTTGCACCCCCTTCTCCGCCCGCATCTTCCGCTCTTTTTTCTTTTGCTTCCGCTCAACTTCTTTTTTCTTCCGCAGGAATTTGATGAAACGTCTTCTCGGCTGGCTCGGTGACATTCTGATTGAGAGAACCTTCTTACGCATTCTCTTGTTGTCTGGGCCCAAACCCTTTTTTTTTTACGTCGTCGCCGGTGCTCCTCCGATAGCCCGCTGCGGGACAGCCCCCCCCCACCTCTCCTTCCTTGTTGTTTGTTTGAGAAGATTTTTGCAGAATAGCCCCCCCTCTCTCCTGTTCGATCCAACGGAGCTAATGCCCCAACAAGCCTGCTCCGCACCGGAAGAGGCTTCTTGTGCTTGGTAAAGAGCTTTCACAAGGTCCGACAAGATGGCTTTTTTGTCGCTGACCGGTGAGCGCAGCATACCGCGAGAGGGTAGAAGAGAGCCCCTCAGCACCTAAAAGTTTTCAGGCCGTTGCTGTCCGACCCGATCTGTTCAGATCCAAGAGGGTCCTACAATTCCCTTTCCACGGTACAGACATTGAGCCCTCGCGGAGACCTGGGTTTCTGCCCGAAGACCGGAAAGTGGCGGCTTCTCCCTTTCCCTAAACAAAAGAGGGACCTCCTCCTCCGAAGTCGTACTCTCTGCTTTCCCCCCCTTTGAAGGGGGCCGAGGGTCGACCTTAATTCTCCAGAACCTCGTTCGCTTCGACGCTTCGCGCCGACCTATGGTCTTTAAACAAGCACAGCATCGACACAGCAGATCTCGCTTTTGTCAGGCCGCACCTTTTGCTTTTTCCCGACCCTTTTCTGCTTGCCATGGGGCTCCTGGCCGAGCTGTCGTACCGCCGCGAAGGGCATGTTCTTTCTTTTGCATAGTGTGCGAGCATTTTTCTACTGGAGGGACTGCCTTACGTTGCATCCTCCTATTTCGAGGTTCTTCGGGGGGACAGATAGATGCTCCCCTATCAATACTGACTTTTCTTCTTTTTCCTTTTGCGGGCATTTGGTCCCGACGTAACTGGAGTTCCCCTCCTCGGGAGTGTGGTCCCATTCAAATCACTTAATAGAAACCCACACCTCATTCCGCGGCCGTAATATATTTATAAGACCCTTAATGTACCCTGGACCCGGTCCATATTTCACCCTTAATCGATTACAGAGATTTGGAGACGCGAGTGCGCGGTCCTCGAGGTTGAAACTGTCGCGATGTTAATCGGTTTCCCCTTAACTTCCCCTATTTCTTTCAGGCCTATTCTCTCTACTTCGAGTCAGTCCGCACGTTTTTTCTTCCCCGCGCGGTGAGCCCCTTTTTTCTTTCCGATCTTTCCGCATTCTTCCCGACCCTTTTTTTCCCGTATTCTCACGTGGACGGTCCAGGCCGTTGCGTTACCTCGCGTCCGCGCCAGTTCGCCCCGCAGGTTTTTTTCGAGACTAAAAAAGAGACTGTGCATTTCCTCTCCTTTTCTCCCCTGCGAGAGCGCGGCTCTGACTCAGCCCTTCGCCCCGGAGATCTTCTTTCCCGAGAGTTCATGCTCCTCCTCACGCCGGGTTGCTTGCAAGACCAGTTCGCTCCACAGTTCTCGTGTGTTGTCTGGCCAGCTCCTTGGTCTCTTTGATCGGCGCCGGTTTATCTTAGCCTCAGAGGGCAGCTTTTTTCCTTGTTTTTTGATGGTTGCGACCGTGTCGGCATTTCCTGCACGGACCTGTCTTTTTTTCGTTTGAAACAATTCGGCAGAAACCTCCCCCAAGATATAGTTAGAGCCGACCTCATCTCTTCCTCTTTTTTGTTTATAGAGTCGGCCCAGTTCTCCCCGGTTGCCTTTCATCCCCACTCCGTGTTTCTCTACGAGGCTGCACCCGCTTCGTTCCCCTGCAGAATATGAAGAATGGTCCCAGAAGCTTCCTTTCTTCACCTTCTACTCTTTTTGATATGCCGCGCATCTCCTCATCCCTTAGTGACCCGTGTATCAGGAACTACTGTTCTCCTTTTTTCTTCTCCTCAGTTTTACTTCCCAAAGAACTGCGGGATGGATTGCCAAGCTGTTTCCACCTGTACGGAGGAGGACGCCGCTTTGACTACTTTTCTCTTTCTGAAAGTCTTTTTGATGTTGCTTCTCGAGCGCGGCTCAGTTGTACGTCTTCGTCCGCGCAACTTTCCGGCCTTCTCATCCCTTAGATCTTCTGGGTCTGTGTTCGCCAGCCCTCGGGCTGCTCGTCCTCCCTAGATAGTTCCACTTTGCTGAACCTTTTCCTTTCCCCCATTTAATTAGAGGCAGAGGCGGTTTTTCTTCCGCACTTCCGTTAGTAACTACCCGCCGCCCTGTTTTTTTGCTCCCTCGCTCCTCATGCCCCGCGGGCTCGCTCTCACTCCTTCCCGCGATGGGTCGGCCCGGTTATGTACCGGGTTTTTTCTCCTTTTTGTTTCGAACCGGCATGTTGTTCTTTCTGTTCGTGGTTGTTCTATGCGTTCAGGTTTTTTCCCCATTTTTTTTCGCAGCTGCCCTCTCGCTCCCCAGACTTCATCGGTCGTTCTTCAATACTATTCCTTGTCTGGATAACGTCAAAGCACAGGACTCAATACAGCTTGCCTCGCCCCTTTTCTTTTCCGTCCTTCTCTCTTCAGTAAAGGAGTGTGTAAGGCACGTACTCCCTGATCTTTGCTAGGTTTTTTAGTTCCCGAGCCACAACTTCCGTAGTGGGTCCCGGAGACTTGCTGAAAACCACGACTTCAAAGTAAGAGAAAAGTTTTTAAAAGACCCATTAACCCCCCTTTGTCTCCTCTGAAAGATGGAAGGAGTTTGATTCTTTAAGTTCGGAGTATCTTAGAGAAGTCTTTTCCTGCTCTTCTTGGCCTTGAAGCGAATAGATAGTTCAAATCAGGCTTCTCTTTTTTGTTCCCTCATGGAGGCCTAGGCGCAACCTGAAGCACGTGCTTTCACCTCAAGAGGGAGTTTGTCCCCTTATCAAGTGAGGGAAAGACTTTTGCGGTGCGGTGAACCCGATTCAGAAGTTTCTCTACTGGGCCTTTCCCCAAGTCTTCCCTCTCTTTTTTTGAACGATTTGATCTTCCCCTGTTTCAATGGCCCCGTTCCGTCTAATCGTCTCTTCCGAAGTGAAGAGACTGTGTTGAGACTTTTTCCCCTCCTTTTGTTTTGACGCGAAACGTCTACGAACCCAGGTGGGAGCTTTGTTTAGGTTTGCCCCTCCCCTAACCCTTTTTCTTTTTTTAGGGTGATACGGACGCCCTTTTTTCTTCGCTCCTCCCCCCCCAAACCCTTCGTGTTGGTGTTTCGAGAGATTTGTCGCTAAACAGCGATATAGCCCAGACGCAAAAAAAAACTTTTCCCCCTCCGATCCTGTAAAAGACCAGACCCTGATAAACTTCCCTTCGACTTTTCCTGGAACCCCTCCCGGCCTGAGTTTCGACTCTCTAGCAAACCCCCAAGTTGTGTTCACGTTTGCCCGCGTTACCTTCCTTTTTCCTAGCTGGACGGTTGGCAAGGGCTTACTCCCCTTGTTCTGATAGAGAGAATGTGTTCCACAGCTATTTTTCTTGCATCGATAGTTTTCTCCCCCCCCCCCAACGCCCGCAGTTTCAGCGAGGACATCTGAGAACCGATCAGCTTTGATGATCGATCGTGCAGTTTTTTCCCGTCTGGCCGCTCGATTTTTTTTTCCCTTCTGACCACCGGACGCCCCTAATTCATTTTTTTGCAGTTGCTCTCGCTTTCGACCTACGTTCTGAAGAGCCCCCCGTGTTCCTTTACATTCGAGTCTTCCGCTCGTTTTTCCCCCAAGTTGAGACAGCCAGCAATGCTCATTCCTTTCTCCTATTTCTCACATTGAGGGCTCATATCCTTTTTCCCGAAGCCCTTTTCCTTTTTTTAGGGTTTTTCGAGGGGTGGTAAAGACCTTCTGTGTGACAGTCTTTGACCACTCTCCCCTTTCCTTCCTTTGAGTCAAGGTCTCTAATTTTTCTTCTCTCGACTGAATCTGTATCCTGATCGTGGACGTTGATGCCCCCCTCACTACCCCTTTCCCCCCCAGAATGCTGCCGACGATCTATCTTTCTATTTTCCACACGTCATTTCATGTATGACTCTCTTTCCGCCCTTGTGTTCGCGGGACTCAGCGCGCGACCTTGTTATTCACCCTGTTGAGGTCTAGGAGTTGCCTTCCCCTTCACTTTACTTCTTTCCCAGGCGGAATAGGCAGAACGGCCTTTTCTTAGTTTCGTAGGCGGCTATTGCCAGAGGTCTTCCCCAGGGTGACCCCCGACTCGTTGCCCCTCCTATTTTTACGTTAGAAAAGACAGACGCTTATTCTCCTCTCTCTAGCTCGGTGATTTTTTCCCGTACTTTCTTTCAGGGACGCTTTTTTCTATTTCTCCCCTCCCCCTCCAAAGGACTTTCACGCCGAGGGATCTTCTCCCTCCCTGGTTCCAGCTTTCTCTTTGTGGCAAGGGCGCTTCGAGGCGTCCTCGTTCTTCGGGTCCCCCCCTCCCTAAGTTGCCAAGGCATTGTCCCCGGGTGACTCCCCCCCTTCTTCTCTTTTTTTCTCGGCTTAGCGCTCGAGACTGCCACGCGAGGCAGCGCTTGCCCCCTTTGGGTTCCGTTTTCCGACCGTCATCTTCTTCATCTGCCACGGACTTCTTTTTTGACTATTTCGGAGAGGAGAAGTTCACGCCCCGCTCTCCTTGCGCGCCGACATCTTTTCCCCTTCCCCCAGTGTTTTGTTTGCTTTCCTTTGGTGAACCCCGTCAGTTGTCGTGAACTCTCTTTGCTTTTCCCTCTCTTCTCCTCCCGGGCGCTGCTTTCCATACTGACTTGAAGACTATGTCCTTTTTCCTTTCCCCAGTCCAGCAGATTAATGCTAACCAAGTCGCTGCCCGCGGTGCTTCTTCCTGATCTCCCCGTCCCCCACTTTAGTGAATGTCCCAAGTGCATGGTCAGCCCTTATCCCCTCCCCCGTCACGGTAATGGATGACGCCCGAACTTTTTTCTCACCTCCTCTTTCGGCTTGCTACACCTCCGTCCATCAGGCTATAATCGTCCCCTTTCGTCTTTTTGTCAGTCCGAACGCTAGAGCCCCGACGGCCGTATTTTTCTTGCGCATTTTTCTTCTGACCGTCGAACCCCTGACTCTGTGGGTCGTGTCTCCCCCTCCCCCCTTCAGAGTTACTCGATCACGGCCCGAGATCTCGTGGCTCCTGAGAGGTAGGAAACCATCTTTCAGCCTTTCCTTTCCCGTCCTTCAGGAGTGCGGAATCTTCTTTTTTCCCTAGGCCGGAGACGCACCATCAATTTTTTGCTTCCTTTGGCATTAAGAAATTTTACATTCCTAAAAATTGTTAATCCCCCCCGGCGGCCTGCTAGTCCTTTGATTTTCCTCGAGCTCTCGATGGTGGCAAGGAAGGTGTACGGTTTTGCTCCCCATGACTTTGTAGTACTACCTTCCTTCCCCCTTTCGTTTTCTTCTTTGTTGGCGGGTTGTGTAGAGGAAGTTTTAGTTTCCTTCATAATGCCTTCCCCCCCTTTTTTCCCAGATCAGCGGCTGGCCAAGTTCCTCCTCTGCGGCCTTCGATATCCCTCCCCCGGATCCTGAACTTTCTTTCTTCCCACCAGAAGTCGGTCCCCTTTCCCGGTCAGCTCCCTTAGTCACTTGTCGTATGCCCACCCGGTACATCCTTCCCCTCTTCGTGTCGGTGTTCACCCCCCCAACCCCCCCCCAACACCCCTCTTACATTTCTTTTCTTTCTCTGACTTTCCCTCTCGTACCCTCTTCTTCGTGTTCAACGTCCTACCTTTCAAGACGGTGCCTCGGACAAAAGCTATCTTTTTTCCCCCCCGCGTGTCGTTCTGTACGTTGTTTTTCGCGCCTAGCGTTCCAGTGTCGATCTCCCCCCTCTCCCCTTCGTATCTTGACAGGCCTGCTTTCCCGGGAATCGTGCGCAACTCCTTTGGTCATGACAGCATGAGAGGTCCAGCCTTTTTTCGTGCGGGATTTCTTCCCCTTTCTGGGAAGGGCCCCTCTCTCGCGAATCCTGTTGCGGGATTTTTCCTTGCCCCGCCCCCGGTTCCCCGTGGGCGGCTGACGCAGCGTTCGTGTCCCTAACTGAAACGGTGTCTCTTTCGTTCTTCTCGTGGCACGCCGTTTCTGTCCCCCTCCGCCCCCTTGAATTTTCAGGTCTTTTTTTCGGTCTTTACCCGAGGAACTTTCGTTGTTTTGCTTCGCTTCTTAGCATCGTGCTGACCGCCAAAATCTCCTCCTCCTTCCGTTTTTGGTTGTTTCCTGATTCCGCTCCGCTATCCTTTTCGCAAGACGCCCAACCCGATTAGTGTCACCCGACCTACAGGAATGCATTCGCCCTACCCCCTAGACGGCACCGCAGCTATTTTTCCCCTTACAGAGAATCCCCTTTTTGCCGCTTCTGGGTACGCTTCCCTTCTCCGTGTTTTTACTTTTTTCAGACGGTGCAGAACTTCGCTACTTCCGTAACGAGCGAGATTTTTTCAAAGCAGATTATGAATCCCCGACTCCCCTTTTACCCTTTTTTTGCAATATCCTTGCTATAGATGGAAATTCCTTATTTTGTTTGGCAGCTTTCCTGCGCCTTCGGGGGCGCCGGTTCGCTCTCGCCCTATTTACGAAGACTCTTTCCCCCTCTCGATGTTTTCGTCCCCCTGCCGCATACTTCATCGCTTTTCGGCCTCCTCCTTTCGATGCGCCACCCCGGAGCTTGAAGATGGGTCAAGGCGGTCTTGCCATTTCAGCTCCGGTTCACGGATGATGTTTGTAACCACAGTCTTTCCAGCAGCACAAATTTAGAGAAGGGAAGTGCTAAGAGCACGCCCTTTCTCTCCTGTAGTACGTGCTATTTCAGCGAAATTCGTGCTCTCAGGGGACGATTGTTGACCTCTCTTCGCCTAGTTAGTCCTCTCTGAATAAGTTTGTTTCTTCGAGACTCGGCATTAGATCTTCCGCGCCGCTCTTTTGGCTTTCCCTCGCTTTTCTTTGTGCCTCCCCTTAAATTCCCCCGACACCCAAGAATCCAGGCGGGCCGAAGACACTTCCTTGATTTGAACTACCAACGTCATTCTACCCGAACTCTATCCCCCTAGCGGAGGTTTTTCTGTCGTCAGCTTTTTTTCGAGATCCCCTCCTCTTTGATTGCCTGGTGCGCGCATCTCGGATTTCTCAGCTCTCCGTACTCTAGGTCTCGTCCTCGCCACGACCGGCCTATGCGCCTCTGGTAGTCGGCCGGAGCTGCCGATTATTCACTTTGTTAAAACCGATTTTGGCCCGCTTGCGTTCGAATTCGCGGTACGACCGAACGCTTATCCCTTCTTCTACCCCTGCCAGACGTTTTTTTCTCAAGATAGACAGGCAGGCTTGCCCTAGCTCCCCCAAGTCGCAGGACGTTCCTCCCGTATCTAGGATACGGCGTGTCGCTGAGCCCCTCAGATAGGAGGTGACTTAGCAACTGTGGCAAGGCGTTCCTTTTTCAATGCCCGCCTTTGGTCTTGGCTGCCCCCCGATCTTGCCGGAGTGGTCGGGTGGCTCCTAAGTGGTGCTCTGTGCGTTGGCATGAAACAGCGGGCAGGTGCGCCGCGATGCCTTTTTTCGACATCCCTCGTAGTAATTTTCGCGTTTTTCGTTTGGCCGCAGACGTGCCGGTCTTGCGTCGTCACGGAATGTTCACTCCCCGCTCCCCTCTTTTCGCGTTTTCG
>Ga0179593_1536235_pt1 | contig 13230 bp, 24 predicted proteins | sample CZODoug2_1_08_16_FD_185931 | JGI IMG/M metagenome (GOLD analysis project Ga0179593, IMG submission 185931) | Vadose zone soil fungal communities from Angelo Coast Range Reserve, California, USA - CZODoug2_1_08_16fungal (PacBio error correction) | ecosystem: Environmental > Terrestrial > Soil >... | reverse complement strand
TACCCAACCATTTTTTAAAACCCTATCCCCCCAAGCCCTCATTAATTTTCTCCCCCCCCCACATTTTCTTGGAGTTGCTATTCACAGTCCCTGATTACACAGGCACCCCTGATTTCCCTCTGTCTTTTTCTGTTTTTTTTCAAGCTTTCCCCGGAGACATTCAATTTCCTCTCTGAAGTTCCCTCATTTGACAATTTTTTCAATTTTTTACCGTCTCCCTTTTGAATTCTTTGCTTTTTTTCCCCCCTTAGACCTTCTTTCTTTTGGCGTCTCTCCCCCTCCCCGGGTAATGCTGGATGTCCTGGTCGAGATTTTTTGGGTCAGGGTCCGCCCCCCTCGAGAGTGTCCTGCCAAAGGGTTCTTGCCATTTTTTCCCCCATGCTTCACCGGACCCCCCCCCCCCCTATCCCCCAGGGCTTCATAAACCTCTTTTTTTTTCTCCCAAGGTTTCCTTCGGAACCTCACAAGAACCCGCTTTTTGCGAGTAAGGTTTTGATCCTTCTCACATCCTCTCTTTCAAAACTATCGCGCGCCCCGCCCCAGGTTTTTTGCTTTTTCCCTGGCGTTCCGGGTTGATTTCCACTGGAATCTTTTTTTTTCGCAACTTGGCGAACTGGTGTTTTGATACTTCGCTTTTTTCGCCGGTTTTTTTGTTGCTCCCCCGACAACCTTTGAGGTTCCTTTTCGCTCTTTTTCTGACAACTTTCGTTGTTTCCCTCCCCCCCATGGGCAAAAAATGGCGCTGAAACCCACCACTGACGTTCCACTTCTCTACTCCCGCAAAATTGGTGTCTGGTGAATTCCCCCCTTCTGTCTTTTTTCTTGTACCCCACTTGATTCTGGTCCGCTTAGTTTGCGTGCTTTTAACCCCCATGAACTTTCCCCTTGCCCCCCCTTTTTACTGTGCCCCCCCGCGGGCTGCAGATTTTCCCCCCCCGTCGTCTTGATGGTTCCCAACCACTTCCGAAAAATTACGTTCCACGGAGGTTGCTTGGTTTTCAGTTTGACTCCTTTTTTTCCCCGAGTCCCCCCAACGTTTCCCCTTTGGTTTTCCCTTTTTTCCTTCCAATACGACAACGCCTTGTGACCCTGGGTCAAATTTCTGGTACCTCCTTCCCCCAGTGTTGAATCTGGGAACCGTCCCCATTTCGGGTGCTTGTTCTCCTGGGAGAGACCCCTCCTTACAATTTTTTCTCTCCGGGCCCCCTTAAGGGAGAGCTTCGATTTTTGCGGGGCAGTCCTTCCTCCCTACCAAACCACTTCCTTTCATTCCCCTGCGTATTTTCCTCCTTCCCCCGTCGGTGCAGGAAGCAATACATTTCCTTTCCCCCAGATTCCCCCCTTCGCACACCCTTTCACCCCTTCGATCTCTCCCCCAAGTTCCCCCTCCGGTGGGAAATGTCAAACGCGGTGTCCTTCGGTCCCAAGTTCCGGGAGTTTTTTTTTGAACATCTTGGCCCCCCCTTCTTTTTCCCCCACAAGATGTTCCCGCCCTTGGCCAGTCGCCCCTGAACTTTTGTCCGTTGTTTTTTTCTACTTTCCTCCGGAAGTGGAGAGGTGCGCATTTTCGGGTTGTTTTGATTCCTCGTTTTTTTCTTGAGTTTTTGCGTCCCATCCCCCCACCAACACCCCACGATCGATTTTTCACATTCCCCCCTTCCCACGTAAAGGATTTCCTCAGTTTTCCCCCTCAGCCCCCCCCTTGTTTTCCGCGCGGACTGATTTGTTTGATTTGTCTTTTCCATTTTCTTAGACCTCTTCCCCCTAACGGCCTGTGCCCTGATGAGAATGTTTTTTTCCGCTTCGGTTACCCCCCCACCCCCCCCTCCACCCCCCCCCTTGGAAATTTTTTTTTTCGATTTCACCCCTTTTTTTCATTTCCCCCCCCTCGAGTGCGCCGGAGCCGGGCGGTTTTTTCTTTTCGGTCCCATTTCTTTGACCCTTTTTCCTCAAGTTTTTCCTTTAGTCGCTTTTGAATTTCCCGGCTGGGATCTGGAAACTTTTCCGCTCCCTTTACGTCCCCTCCCCTCACGAGAATTTTCATTTCTTCCCCCCCCCAGACAATTGATTCTCTTTCCACCGACAACGATCATTTTTCGATGTTGTTCCCACACCTTCCAGGCAGACCGGACCCCTTTGAACTTTTCCCTAAGTTCCCCCTTCCTGCGCGAGGAGTGCCTGTTTTTTCCCTTTTTCGGCGGCCTTTTTTTTCCCTGGTTCCCGTTTTTTCCTTGGACCGTAGTGGCCCACCCCCCGTCTCCCCCGTGGTCTTGTTCCGGGACAGAGATCCTTTGGCAGTTGATTTTAAAACTTTTTTTTTCCAGACCCCCTCCCAGACCCCCCCCCTCCTGCTTTTTTTCCTTTTCTTTCTTTTTTGCCGCCTTCCCGGTGAAGCGCCCTCAAGGGTCTTTCCTGCCTTTTGATCCCCCACCAACCCTCTCTTTTGCCCCTCCAGTCTTTTTCCCTGGAACCTTTTCCCGCATTCTTTATAAGACCGGAATTGGCTTTTTCCAGCTGGATCTTGTCCTTAATTTTTGTGTTTCCTCCAGTCTTGCCTCCCTAGGAGTTACCGTTTTTCCGGCCCCTCCCCCCCCAACGGCGGACTTTCCCCCTTCCTTTTTTGTTGTTGATAGAGCCTGTCCCTTTAGCTTCCTTCCTTTTCCTTCCCTCCTTTCCCCTCCTCCCCCCTTGTGTAGTCATTTAGTGATTTTACCCAGACCCCTTAGGTTTTTGTCCCGTCCCCCTGCCCCCCCGTTTATTGTCTCTTCCGAACTGCTGGAAACTCTTTTCCTTTTTTTGGACCTTTGATCTTTTTTTTTCTTTTCCCCGTGCGTTCCAACCTTTTTCGTTCTTTGAAAAGGATTCCCTTTTTTTTTTTTTTTTACAGAGCCCCCCGGGTTCCCCTCAGTAATTGCACAAGGTAGCCTTCCAGTTGATTGGTGATCAGTGTTTTTTCAATCTTTTTTTTTCCCCCCCCCCTACCTCTCTTTTATAGCCCCCCCGACTTTTCCCCCCCCAGCCACTCCCTGCCCCCAACCTTTCTCGTTCCACTGGGCCCCACCCCCCATGACGGCCCCCCCTTGCTTCCCACCATTGGGTGTCATCGTTCTATTTCCCCCCTCCCTTTATTGGTTTTCTTCTCTTGCTTTTTCGACACCCACTGCTCGTTGTTTTTTTTCCGCAAAACCCTTTCTTTGTTCTCTATTTCACTTTTAGTCTGGAGGGTGCTGATGAGGCTATGGACGTTCACCCTCCCTTTAATTCTCTTTTCGACTGTGTCCCTCTCAAGTTTATTTTGGTTTAACAATTACCCGGATTTCCCCCTCGTTCTTAATTTTACCTTTCTGGGGACTTCTTCTTTAGTCCTTTGGTTTTGTGTTTTTCCCCTGTTTTCTTTGTTCCAGCAATTTTCCCCTTTCCCTGTGAGACTGTTCTTGCATCTTTTAGCGCGAGGCATATTTCTAGTTGTCTCTCCCCTTTCCCGGCTTTTCATGTCTTTCTTTTTTCCCATTTAGGGTTTTCTTTTTCCGCACTCTGGTTACGTCGGTAGGATGCTGTTTTATTTTTGAAAAGTGTGGGTGTGGTTTGTTTTGGAATTTTCTTTGTTTTCTGTATTTGTGTATTTGTTTCGGTCTTGTTTTGTCGCGGCCCTGCCCTTTTATCACCCATCTGTTTAATCCATCTTCCACCCCCCCTCCCCCCCCCACCTTTCTGCGGCCTTTAAGAATTTTTTCGACCTTCTTTGAGTTTAGAACCCCCCCTTATCTTTTCCCCCTTTTTTTTTTCGGTCTGGGCTTTTTTCCGGCGCCCCTTCCGCCAACCTTCTTGGTCCCTGAATCCTTTTCCATGCCCAAACTTCCCACTAGTTCTCAGTGCCTTCCCTTCTTTTTGCTTTTTATATTTTGTAACCTTCCGAATTTTTTTTCCCAACTTCTCTCATTGATTCCCCGGAGGCCCCCGCTTTGAGCTCGACTTCTCTTTTTCCTAGGATTCTAAGGGGATGTCTACCCGGTCCCCGCCCCAGATCACTTCCTTTTGCTTTCTAATTTTTGTCATCCCTACTTTTCCCCCTGATCCTTCTCTTTTTTTCTTTCCCACCTTCCAGGCCAGAAAGGTCGTTCATAAAAAATTAAGATTTTTCTTCCCTTCGTTTTGTTGCTTTTTTTCTTTTCTGCTTTTTTTTTTATTCCCCCCTACATGGGGGTGCGATTTTTTTTCGAGTTTTTTCCCTATCCAACATTTCAAATTTCCAATAAGTCCTCTTCATTGTTTGGCTTTTTCCCCGTCTTTCTTCGAACTCCTCGTTTTTCCGAAAACCCCGCAGTGTTTTTTTGGTCCCATGTCTTTTCTTTCCTTCTTTTTCTTCTACAGAAGAGGAAATTTTTCTCTTGAGCTTTTCAACCCCTTTCCCTTGGTCCTTTTCCCCACCTTTCTCTTTTCCACTTTGCTCTCGTTAGGTTTTTCTCCGCATTTGTTTCTTCCCGTTTTTATCCCCTGCTCCCTCTTTGGAGGCCATTCTTGTTTTCCCCCGCAATCTTTCTCTTCGCCATGATGTTTTGCCCCCTTTTTCCCGAACCCTTTCCGAAGTTTTTTCCCTTTCCCATGTCATATCTCTTAATTCGATGAACTTTTTGCTGAGGGCATTCCGTGCTTTTTTTTACAGGTCCTTCATCCCACTTTTTGACCCCCCCCTTTGACCCCCACTCCCCCCCCATTCCCGCCCGGACGCTCGTTTCCCTTTCAGTGGTCTTTATGTTTCTGGGAATTCTCAAGAACCCCTTTGCCCTCCTTCTATGGAGTCCCGTTGTAGCATCTTTTCCCATCTCCTGTGATACCTCTCAGTATTTTTTTTTTTATCTCCCCTTTTTCCGCCTTCCCCTGTTTTTCCCCCCCCTCTGCTTAACCCCATATATGGAATAGTCCCCTCTTGCCCTCGCTGGGCCTTTTTCTTTGATTGCTAATGGGACCTTTTTTTCCTTTGAACGGGTTCTCTTGCCCCCCTAGCCAAAGCCTTTTTTCCTTTGGGCTTTTTCCCCCCTCTTACCCCACTTTCTTTAATGGTTTTTGTTGGCCCCCCTTTTTGCCTCCCTTCCTTTTTTACCGTTCCTTGACTCAGTCTTTTTTTTGCAGGGCCATTTTTTTGCCTCCGCGATTCGGATTTTGGATCTCGTTTCCTCAGTTTTTTTTTTTCGAGAGATTCCCCCCCATCGAATTCTTGCAACCTTTACTTCCTGCCTCTTTTTGCAAACTCGGTGTCCCCTTTCCCGTCTCACCAGAAAAAACACTTTCGCAGTTCCCAGTCAATTCAGTCCCCAACTCTTTTGCTTCCTTTTTTCCGCCCAGCGTTTTTTTTTTGCTGGCTGTATGATAGACCCTTAACTCCTTCGGACTACATCTCCCAGGTTCCCGCAGCCCAAATCCCTCATCCGTGGGCCGCTATTCTTTTTTTGGCGGTTACGACTTCCGGTTGTTCTAAGGCGTCCTCGCCAGTTTTACACCCCCCGGGATGCTTCTCCCCTGGTTTAGGTTCTTTTTTTTTTCAACTCGTTTTTGAATTCCTACCAACCTTTTTTACCCGCGGCCCACAAACTCCCTAATTTTTTAATCAATGTTATGGTTATTTTTTTTTTTTCCAACTTGCCCCTCCCAATTTCTGAGAGTTTTTTGTTTTTTTTTTTTTTTCTTTATGGACTTTCCCCCATCCCCTCCCCATTCTTGGCAAATTTTGCCCCCCGCGTTTGTATCCCACCCTGTAAGCTTTCCCCCAATCCGAATCCCCTTTCAGGCTTTTTATGGTGTTGATCAACTTGGTTTGGCTCCCCTGTATGTGATCAACCCCCCTATTTTTTCGAGGTTCCGGTTGCCGAAACCTCCCCTTGTTCTTTTGCCCCCGGTGCTGACTCCTTTTTTTCAATAGACTTCCCTTTTCACCGTGTCGCCCCCTGACTACTTCCGAGCGGAAGTGCTGTTTGACAGTCGCTTTTTTTACCCCCCCCGCGACTGTTTTTTTCAGAAAACATCCTCTGTCGTTTTTAAAATTGTGCAAGCTTTTTTCTCAAATTCTTTCACCCCCCGAACCCCTTTTTCTCACGTGTGACGGCCCCCAGTTTTGCCCCGTACTTTTTGTGCCTTGTTTCAACCCCCCCCAACCCCCGCTTCAGTCCGCCACGGCCTTGTTTTTCAGGTTTACCCGCGTTCCCCCACCCCGGGAGGGACCCACTACCTTTCTCCAACTCCTGACCAGGTCCGGCGGCCTTTTTCCTTTTTTGAATACAACCTGTTTTTTTTTAGCCCCCATCGTGAGTTCCCTGCAGTCCCCCTGCGTTTTTTTTTGTGCGGGTCCTTCTGCCCGGGAGGCTTCAAGTTGTGGCATTTTTGTTGGCCCGTGCTTGAATTTTTCTGGGTTTTCAGCTTTTTTAATTTTACCCTCCTCATTTTGTGAAACTTTCACTGGGTCCTACACTTAGATGATTCTTTCGCACGCCTTTTAATTTTTCCATCATGTTTAGCATGTCCTAGGCAAAAACGCGCCACCCGTCCATTTTTCCTTTTGTCCCCAAGGTCAGTTGTTAACTGATTTACTGCTCCCTTGGGGTTTTGGTTTTTCGGGCTTCAGGGTAACTGTGCCCCATTGCGACAACTGATTCTCATCTTCCTGCCCCCTTTCCCTAGACCCTTCCCCGATGGGGGGTGTTTTTCGGGTCCCCCTGCACTACCCCTTAGGCTTCGAAGGGTCCCTTCTTTTCTTTTTCGATTATCCACTTTCAGCTGGGGCCGCGACCTCAAAAGTCCCCCTTCGATTTCCGTAACCTACCAATTCCTTTCGTAAATCTATAACGAAGACGATGACCCCGTTTTCCCCAAGAATTCCCCCCGCCTTCCCCCCGCTTTTTGTTTTCCTTCCCACTCTGAGACACCCCGCATGTTTTTCAATGTTCCCCCTTAGATAGGACAATCAGCCTGCATTTTTTTTCACTCTGACAGACCATGGGTTTCGCTTCTGGTCCTTTTTCATCGAGCCCCTTATGCCCCCAATTTCAAGCCCAACCAGGCTGATTTTTTTTTCCCCCCACATCCTTTTTCCTTTTCCCGTCCCTTGAGAAGTTCTGGAGCTGACAATTTTTCCTTTCCGTTGGATTCCCAACCCCCTCCTCTCGTACAAGAAACGCCCCTTCCCCGATTGTGGCCACGCCCCCACCTGATCCCCGCTTTACAGCCCCCTTTCAAAATTTATCTTTCCCCATCCTTTGGCAGGTATTCCGATTTTTCCGACCACTCGGTGGTTTCCGTGTTTTTTGAAAAACATAAAGTAAATTTCAACCAATTTTTTCCAAGCCTGCGTTTTGGGGGTGTTTAATGAACCTGGTGTGTCGCTTTTGTTTTTTTGTTGATTTTTCGACGCGCCCGTAGAAGGGGGTTTAGAGTCGTGTCCCTTTGGAAAAGTTCCCCGTGTGCCGCCGATGTTTTTCCGACCATAACTGTATATTTTGTTTGTGCGATCCCCCGGTCCACAATCTTTTTAACCTTAGCTGTTTTCCCCTGCCGCGGGTCGGACCTTCTTTTTCCTGGTTGACTTTTTTTTTCCTTTTTTCTGCCCGGTTCCCCCACCGGTTTCGTCCTTGTTCCGTCAGATACCCGAAGTCCTCCCAAGCCCCAACTTTTTTGCTTTCCCCCTCCAAGGTTCTCCCCCCTTTGTTTCTTGGCTCCCGATTTGCCCGCTTTCTTTTTTTTCTTTCCGTTCCCCCCCCACGGTCTACACTTTTGATTTTTTCCTTACCCCCCCCTCCCGTTTCCTTTCGGAAAATTTCTCTTTTTGTTTTTTTTGACCTATTTCATCTATTCTTGTGGCCCCTCGGTTTTTCAGTGATTCACCGCCCTGCCTTGCCTGCCCAATTCGGCCCCCTCAGTCCTGTCGGTTTGAGGTTGTTTACAACAGCCTCCCTCTTCACCCTTTTTTTTTTTTTAATACTTCGAACCTACTTACCTCCCTTTCATTTGGCCTTTGGTCCTTTTATTCCCCTTTCTTCTGTAAAGTGTACCTCCAGTTTCTTCAAACTGATTCCTTCGGCTTTTCCATTCTGGAACAGTTCCCTTTGAATGGGTCTGAACAGTGATTAATTCTTTATGTTTTTTTTTCAGCTCCCCTCCCCCACCAAAATATTTTATATGGTCACCACTGCTCGCCGGTTTTGCCCCGTTCAGCCCCGCATCGGTCCCCCAAAATGCCTTAGTCACCCCCGTTCATTTTGTCCGCCTCGTCTCCAAAACGCCCGAAAAAACCCCCATCTCAAATAGCCCAGAGGCCCTTACGAAACAATTAATGTCTAGTTATTCCCGTTCCCTTGTTTATTTATTTTGTGGCCCTTCTTGTCTTTTTTTTCCGCCCCCCCCCATTCGCAAACTATTTTTCGTTTTACCTGCCATTATTTTTTCCATAATTTTTTTCCTAGTTTTTTTAGACGTCCCGTTTTTCCCCCTTTTTTTTGATTCTTTCTGTTTTTTCCCCTCCCGATAGTGCTGGGTTCCCTTTCCCTGGAGGTAGGTGAAATAGCTTCGGTTCGTCCCCCCGCCTAGCTGGTTCTAATTCCAACCTTGGATCCTTTCCCCTCTTTTTTTTTTTTTGTCTTTTTACCTTTTTCAGTTTGGGTGACCTCTTATTGTACATTGGTCTTTTTCTTCGATTTCCTATTCCTGTAATAGCTTCCTTGAGAATGCTGCATTCTTTCCGTTAACTTATTCCGTTCCCTTTGGCTTCGCCGGGAGGGGTTTTTTGGTTTTAGGAGTTGGGGGACCCTTTTCTCGGGTTTTTTTTTAATGTTTTTTACGAACCCTCTTTTCAAGTGGTACGTTTTCAGTGGCCTCCTCTTCTTTTCTTTGTGCGGACACTCTCCTTGCCCAATGTGATCGCACCATAACACCAACAGTGTGGATAGGACCCCCCCCCACCTTCCATCCCAGCTCTTTTGAGGAGCAAAAGACACACAACCCTGTTTTTTTCTGTCCTTTTTTTCCGCCTTTGGGACTGCCCCCATCCCGTTTGAACCCCTTATTGTGGTTTTTGAGCTTTTTTTTACTGAAGGCCGACTGGCCTTGCAAGTTTCTTTTGTCCACTTTGGTTATCTACCTCCTGGTAGCTTTTGCATCTCTTGGGCATTGTCATCCTTCCCTTAGGCATGCTTTAAGGAATATTCAATGCCCCCCTGAACAGGGTGCCCTTCCCAGAAGACTACTGTCAACATCCAGTTTATTTTTTCTTTGGGCTTTCTTCCCTGTACCCCCCTTCTTGGGCACTTTTTCCCCCCCACCATCGCTCGAAGGTTTCAATGCTTCTTTTCTTTTCTATCTTTCCCCTCTATAGATGAACTTGTCTTTACCCTGTCATCCGAAATCCCGTTTTTTCTTTTTTTTAAAATTAGATTTTTACCCCTGAAGTTTTGTCTGCTAATTGAATGGTTTCCCATGTGGTTTCTTTCAGCGGTTTCCAAGTATTCTTAACCTACAACCCTTGGCCCCAGTGGCCTCTGTGATTTGCAGCCGCATTTTTTTTTTTGCCCCTTATGACCTGGTTGATCCCTTTTCCAGGGTGATTTTTCTTTTATTGGCTCTTATTTTCCTTACCTTTTTTTTTTTGGATTTTTCTTCCCCCCCAATCTTATCGGGAATTTCCCCCAGTCCGTCCCCTTCCCTTCACGTCCTTGTTGGTATGCCCCTTTTGCCCCATTGGTTCCCTTTGAAGCTTTTTCCCTTTTGACATTGTCCCCTCCCGAACCGTTTTCCTCAGAGGAAACATTTTACTTCCCTGTTTTGGCCCCACCCCTTTGCTCCCTGCCTTTCCATTGGATCCACCTTCCTTCTGTCAGCTCTCTCCTCCTTTCCTCTTCTTCTTTTCGGTCCAGTGGTTTTTTCCACTTTTCTCCTCTCAGTGAATCTTTTTCGTCGATTTTTCCCCAATTTCTCCCCTTTGACGGCTCCTCTTTGCCCCAGGGCGTTGTCCTGTTTTGATTGACCGCCCCTTCACCTTTTTTTTTCCCTACACCTTTGGGTTTTTTTTCTTTATTTCACTCGAGGTTGTCCTATTTCAAAATGCCGGTCCCCCGTCCCCGGTGCACTGTTCTGTCTGTGCTTTTTTTGGCCTTCCCCTTTTGACTTCGCGTCTTTCCCCCCCCCTTCCCTATCTGGATCGTGACCCCCCGGGACGTCTTTTCTTTCATGCTGTGGTTGTTTGACCCCCCCGGAATTTTCGTTTCCCCCCCCCTCCATTGCTTATCGGTCACCTCGTCAGCAAACACCATTTTTTTGGCTCAAACCCTCTCTTTTTTTCCAGCTCTTTCAGTCCCCCTCTTCTTTTAATGTTTTCCTGCTACGAAAGTCTTTTGAATTTTTACTTTGATTCGATTGTTCCTATTCTTTTTCTTGTGTTCTCCTTCTCATACACATCGCTGTTTTAACTCGAACTTCCCCTCCAGGAACATCTTTCCCCCTTCAAACCCTTGAGTTTTTTTCCCCCCCAAGTTTCAGGCTACCTCAATCTGTTGAGATTTTCCGACCAAACCTGAGTTCTTGACTCCCGGGTTTTCCCCCTGCCTCATTTTTTTTCCCCCAGCACACCCTTTTTTTTTTTGGTTCATTTTTTCCCCCTTTCCCCCCCCGCAGCTGAGGGCAAGCCCAATGAGGTGCATGCCCCCCTTTCTTTTTCACCCTCCCGAGTTTTTTTCTTGAACGGGCACCTTGCCTTTTCCGTCCGGTTTATTTCTTTAGAGCCCCTTCGTTCCCGGTGTTCTTGCCCTTCCCCATTTGGAAATTACCTTTTTCCAAAACCGCCGTCCCCCAACCCGTGGTGTTCCCCCCCCACGAAAAGCCCCCTCTTTTGTTGTTTTCCCAGTTCCGTTTTTTCCCACCTTTGCCATCCCCCTGGAAAAACCGATCCTCTGGTTTCTTAATTTGAACTTCTTTGTTTTTTTTTTTCCCCCAACCCCCAAGCCGTGAGTCAGAGCCTTCGCAGTTTTCACTTCACTTCCGTTCTTTCAGTCCCTTCCCAGAGGGGCCCCAAAAGCGGGATCTTCTTCGTCACTTTCCCTTTTTAGATTTCCCCCCCCTTTCTTCTCCCATCTTTGGGTTTCCTCCGGGGTGTTTGAGACTTTTTTTTTCCTTTCCCCCCTTGAGGCCTTGTTGTTTTTTCCCTTGATTCCCCCCAAAGTCTCTCCCTTTTTTCCAATTTCAAGCCCCCTCCATTTGAAAACAATTTTTATAAATCACGGGTTTTTTGACCCCCCCCCCCCCACCGGTGGTATGAGTTTTCGAAATTTTTTCGGGTTATTACACTTTTCCCCCCCACAGAGAGGGCTTTTGTCCTCCCAGTTTTTCCCTCGCTTAGGTCAAGAAGATACTTTTTATCTCTGCACACCCTTTCCCCTTCCCCAGGAAGGTTTTGGCGCACCACCCTTTTTTTTTTTTTGGACGGTTTTTTTTTACCCCCCTCAAACCTTCCCATTGTCCCCCCCCCCCCCTCCGGTGATTTTTCTGGTGTAGGTTTTGGCATCCTTTCCCCCAGCCTTCCGTTTTAACCCTTCCCCCCCCCTCTTTCTCTTATTACATACTCCCGCAAGGCCATACGTTCCCCTTCTCGGGGCTGTTTGAATTTTTCCCAACCCCCTAGTCCCGATTTCCCCACCCTTTTTTTGAGGCTTCGAATTGCCCCCTCTTTCAACACTCCCCAATTTCGTTCCGGTGGAGAGTTCCATCCATTTGGATTTCCAAGTTCGCGGGCTCTCTCGAGTCTTGGGCTCTTCCCCCTTGGAATGCACATCCAAATTTTTTCAACCCGGCCCTGGGTTGCTTCTATAGGCATCAAACCGTTGCCTTCCCCTTTTCTCGTTCCCTGTTCTCCCCCCCTTCGATTTCTCAACCCTTGCCCCCGGAAAACTCGCGACCACGTGCGTTTCCTCCCCTGGGCCTGGACATACAACCATCCTTTTCCCCGGGGAGGGGCTTCTTAAAACGGGTTTTTCCTTTTCATTTGGCTCGGCATTTTCGCAGTTTTCCCCCCTTACTCCCCCTGAAGCACCGTGTCCTGCTCATACGTTTTTTTTTTCTTTTCATTGCTACTCCTCCGGAAAGTTCCTCTATTTGTTTGTCCCTATTTCCAATTCCGTTCATTGTACATTGATGGCCGTTCGACCAACCGTTTTTCCAGTTCACCCGTCGCTCTGAAGTCGAACGTTAACCCTTAGTAAATCGTAAATACCCTCAGATGAACGGTCCCGGCAAAGCCCTTTTTTTCCTGTTTTTCAGTTCCCCCTTACTGGTCCCGCTGTTCTTTTTACTTCCCATTGCGAGTTTTCCTTAAGTATTCAGCACCACGTTTGACAAGCTCTCTTGAGTTCCCCCTTGTCCCTGAGTCAATACTTTCCCCCCAACATTCCCTCTTTTTTTTTTCCCCTAGTTCCACCACGAGAGTATTTCGCGAGGAGCCTTATTTTTTCCGTTCATTCCCCTTTGTTAAAGGCTGACCCTTTCAGGTCCCTTTTCTAGGACTGTCCTGCGTTCCTTTTTTGTCCTTTTTTTCTCTTCAGTTTTCGCGTTGGGACATTTTTCGGCCACGACTGACCCCCGCTCTTCTCACATTTCCACTTTCCTGCGTAAACATTTCCCCCTAATTCGGCTGATTAGATTTCTTTCCATCAAACGTCTTTTTCGTTTTCCGTACCCTCCCCCTCCTCCCTCCATCCCCCCTTGACACTTTCTCGAAAGATTTCCGGAAACCTGTTTCAGTCGGTTCCCTCCCCTCTCTTGCTTTTTCTTTTCTTTTTTGCTTTTTTTTTTTTTCCCGTTAAGTCCTTTCAGACCCCAGATAAGTGGTCCGTGGCCTCTTTTGCCCCTTTGTAAGTTCCTTTCTTTCCTTTCAGCTTAATATGAGATTTTTTCCAGGAAACCATTGAAACTTGACATCCCCTTGTCGGATTTCTGCTCCCCTTAGTTCCCGGCCGTTTCTTGTGCCTTCCTCTAACGGAAACCTTTTCCCCGCTGCCCGTAAGATTAACCCCCCCAGCCGCCCACCGTTTTTTTCCCCTTTCCCCCCCGCTTCATCTCTTTTTTGACCCTTTTTCTTTCAAGGATCGTTTCCCTCTCTTTTTCCTGCGGGTTACCCCCTCGCCTCCCTTCCTTTTTCCGTCCCCTTTTTTTTTTTTCCTTTTTCGGCCCTTTTCGGGGGGGGTGATTTTTTTTCCCTCA
>Ga0179593_1512960_pt1 | contig 13230 bp, 16 predicted proteins | sample CZODoug2_1_08_16_FD_185931 | JGI IMG/M metagenome (GOLD analysis project Ga0179593, IMG submission 185931) | Vadose zone soil fungal communities from Angelo Coast Range Reserve, California, USA - CZODoug2_1_08_16fungal (PacBio error correction) | ecosystem: Environmental > Terrestrial > Soil >... | reverse complement strand
CACCGTGAGGTTCTCCCCCGGCGCGACCTGCCCGTTTTTCCTCCCCCCTTTCCTCCGCTACTCTCATCGAAGGGATTGTCTCTTTTTTCACTTGGTATTGTCCTGTTTCTTCCTTTGATCTCTCCTCATCCCGTGTGTTCTTTTTGCTGGGGACCGCAGTCGCCAACTTTTAATCCTCCTTTTCCTAGAGTCTCGTGATTCATCGAACTTCTCCCGAGTTTTCTCGAAGTGTGGTGTAGACTCCACCCCTCTGTTATACGGAAATGGAGTGCCCACGCGCATCCCCCCTCACCTCCTTCAGAGGCCACCCAGCTTGTTTCCTTGCGTTCAGTGAATGCGCGGCCGGCCTCCCCCAAATCTTCCGACGTGACAATATGACTCTCTTTATATATTCGCCGCAATTTGATTGGGTTTTAAAGCCCCCTGTCCTCTTAAGAGCTCGCACCACCCCTATTTCCACCCCACCATTTTTCCCCCCCACACCTGCGCACTCCTCCCCGGATAGACAAATAACCCCCCCTTCGAGAGTAAACGCTAGAGGTCCGATCAGAAGGTCCGGAAGGAGAATGGGCCCTTCCAAGCAGCAGAAAGTTTTCTTATACACATCTTTCAGGCTCCCCTGCGGAGCGCCCCACCCCCCCCCTTGCACCCCCTCCCTTTTTACCACGTTTGCGTTTTTAGATTTGATCTCGAAGCACGGTTTAGGTTATCGCCGTCTGTTGACCATTCGCCGTCCAATCTCGCGCAGGCCACCCCCGGACAAAAATACTATAACCAGGCTGCACAGCTATTTTGTAATGTTATTTTCGCCCGAGTCGACTTCTGCTCTTTCTTTCTCCACGCTGCGCATCGGTCTTTTGCGCCCAAGCAAACCGAGTGCTCGGGATCCTGAAATAAAGAATCTTCTATGCTTTCAGCCCCTCCCCAGAGGGTTTTTTTTGACCTTCGATCATAGGCCGAGATCTTCTTCGGCAGACCTTTTCGTATTTTCGTAATACCTTGTTACCTTTAGCGATAGGGTTGAGCTCTTTGGTTTCCCCTCTCTTATCTTCCGCAAACGTTTTACCCCTTCGTCGCTCGAGATAGGCCGTGCCTGTCTGTCTCAATCGGAAGAAATATTTTTATACATGCTCGTGTAAGAAAGTTCTCTCTCCCTGTTTTCCCCCCACCCGCGAGCTTTCCCTCTCCCCCTTAGAAATTGTTTCCAGATGATGGATCTTCCCTTCCGTAGCAACGTGCCCCCCCGTTTCTTTCCGTTCCCGTTGCGTTTTTTTGGCTCCCCCCTTTTTGTAGTGCCTCGCCATTCCGGGTACGATCAGGCTTTCAATTTGGAACAAAGGCGTTTTTTTTCCCTTTCGCTCCATGCCACGACCCCCCTTTCTTTCTGATATCTTTTCCATCTTTTTGACGACCGTCTTTCCGACCCCCTTTGCGCCCTTTCATCCGTTGAGCTGAGGGTATGTATCCAGTTGCATCTCACTTAGCCGGATTTCTCTTCTTCTTTTTCACGAGTCCAAGAGCCTTTTCCTCACCGCCTTCTTTCAATCGTTTCTTTCCCTTGATGAAGCGCACGAATAATTCCTGATCCCACCCGCGAGTTCAAATTCAGTTGAGCAGCCCTTCGTTTTGCCTTCCCCGAAAGTTTTTCTCCCTCCTCCAGGTTCTCAACATAAGTAAATAAGCCTGGCACCTCCCCCCATCGACTCAGATGGTTCTTTGCGCCCTCCCCCTCCTGAAGGCCAGAGACGTACTCACGCGCGGACTGGAGCTGGAACCCCTTAATTTCCCCTCTCCATTGCGCCCCAACTCAGGGCTTCTTTCTTCCTTCGCCCATTCTTTATCGTTTTTGAATTGCGGTGGCCATATTCCTTTCTCTTTCCACATTTCCATATAGAAGCCGGTCTGCCCTCAAGCATTTCCGTTGGACCTTTTTTTGCTTTATTCTCCGCTCCAGTCTTTTTTCCCGACCCCTTTCCCCCGAGTGACGTCTATTTTGCAGCCCGTTTTTCTCGGAAACAGAGTAGAGCAGTTTTTCTCGCCCGCCTAGATAAGCCCCCCCCGGATCCCATCTTGGTCTTGCTTGACTATCAGGTTTCGGACAACGCGCTGTTTCGCGCAGAAATGACTCTTTTGAAGCTGAGGACAGTGTGCTCTTTTGATTGACCCCCTCTGCAATCTCTTTTCCGACCTCTTTTTCTCCTTCCAAGTTTTTCCTCCCCGGCTGTGTTCAACTCGGTGGCGTGGCCCCCGTCGTTCACTAACTCCTGCCCTTGACGCTTCGAAAGCCCTTATTCCATCTTATTTGTCTGAGGGTGTGACCGTGTGTGATAACTTAGGGAATCATCTCCGCCCTTTCCCTGAGTACGTAACATTTTACGCAAACCTTTTCATTCTCTCCTTATGGCTCGGGGCTATCTTGATCTATGCTTTTCGATACAGCATCTTCGGCGAGTCGATTCATCTCTCCTCTTCGTGTTGTTGTTAGATATTTCCTCATATCCGCCATAATGAGGGCTCTCCGACGACCCCCCATCACGCGGGTATAATTCCCGAGCTCTTTTTCCCGCTGGTGATGACCGGACTTTTATCCTTCCTCTTCCAAATTACTCTTGGAAGGGGCCCAGAACCCATTGCATCCTTTTCTAATTGTCCCTCCCCCGGGGCTCGTAGGACATGCCGAGATTGAGTTATTATCTTGGATTTTCTTTTTTCAAGTCCGGAGTTCTTGCATCGCAGCTTCTCCTTTCTCTCGTTAAGACCCCTCGCAGGAGAATTAAAATTTTCTTCGTTGGGTTCCGCAGGCATTTTCAAGTTGCTCTCATGTCCCTTCGGTAGACTCCGGGAGAATGGCGGTTCGCTTCTCCTCCCTCCCTAGCCTCCTGATAGGAAAGTCAAGCCCTTTTGATTTTGCTCCAGCACTTGTTTTTTTTCGAGCGTACGAAGAGACGCCCTCTTCCCTTACTTTCCTTCCCAATCCGGCGTTGGCTTTTTCTTTTGGGCCGCTGACAGCTCTGGCTTCTTCATAAGATTTTGCTTGCACTTGCTTGCAGTCCTCCAGTTTGCTTTTTTAATTTCTCTTTTTTACCGCAATTAATAACCCACGCTGAGCTCCCCCCCTCCGGGTTCGGGTTGAGTGCAGAATGGAAGGTTATCGACATACCTTGACAGTGAAGATTTTTTTTTTCCCCGCGGTCTTGAGTCCCCCACTTTTTTTGCTCGATTTGGTCCTCTGCCGCTTTGACGACGGTGTTGTCATTTCCTTTTTCTCGACGGGGCTACTTTCCGGCCATCGTTGTGCTTTTGCGCACGCCAGAACTCTAGGAGTCGTTGGTCGCATTCCTTTCATCAATGGAGCGGATGACGCGAAATCCTCTGTGCTTCTTATCCCTCTGTTCCCGACCTTCATCTTTTTTTGTTCTCGAGGGCATGTTTGATCCGCGTTGCGCGCCATGAAGTCCGAGGGTGGATCTTATGCTTCGCTTTTCATCGTCGAATGGGGTTCGTTCGGACCGGCGGTTACAGGGTTTTGAGGTTTCCTTTTTTTCCTTCTTTCCCAGCGTGGTGCCGCAAGGCAGTGTTTTCCCGGATTTTTTTGGAGAGCACTGCGCCCTTCCATGGGCTTTCCCCATTGGCCTTTATTTCTTTGCGTCGTGATCTTTGGAGATGAGGCTCTCTTCATTTCCTTCTTCCCTTTTTTCTTTCAGCATCCGCGGTTGGGTGCCAGGCCTTTCTTCCCACTTCCATGAGATGCCATTCCCAATGTTGATAATCAGCTGTACAGGGACTCCCCATAGCCTTTCTCATTCACACTCCCTCCACTCTCCCGAGAAGCGCTTGCCCCTGCTTTTTTTAATCGGCGCTCAGGTCCCATTACGTCATCGCAGGGTAGAGTCTACCGGTTATGATCTGAGTAAAAGTACGCACCTCTCGCGCGAATCGGTAATCTCAGTGATCTTGATTCGGCATTTTCTTTTCCCTCCCTTTGTTTTGGGCCTTTTTTTTTCACGGCGGCGCGGACTTCTCGCGACGCCCTTTACTGTTCTTTTCTGCGCATTTCTGAATCGAAGACTGACCCCCAATTCCTTTTTTCTTTTTCTTGGATGTATTTTCTTTTTTCCTCTTTTCAATGCCGGTTCGAACGGTTGGCGGTTCCGTATCACTCCCTCTAGGTCGGCCATAAGAATTTCCCTCCGTCCATGGCTTCAGACCCATCTCTTTGAGGCAAGGTGGGCGACACACAGCGTTGTGATACTCTTATTCCTTCTTTCCCCTATGGGGATTTTCCCATTCTCGGTTTTTCCTTTTGCATCTCGCCAGACGAAGTCCTCATGTCCTTCTCTTATCTCCCCCTTTGGATTTGCGAGTACGGTGCTGTCTATCCGGGTTTTGGATAGACAGCGGGCCTATTTGTTTGGGCTTCTGAGCGGATTGTGCGCTCCCCTCCCCGGGGAATGAACGGAACAACTTGCATGCTGTGAATTCCCCTCACACCGTCATCGTACCGCTTCCCCAGTGCTCTCCTCTCGGGGAAATAAGGGCCCTATGACCGCGTGCTTCCCCCCCTTCTTCTTATAAGAAGTGACAAAATCCCCCCTATGTCCGTAATACCCCGTACTGCATTTCCCTTTGCGCTTTCGGGCACTATTCTAACGAAGCACCGGTGTGGCATCCCAACTCTGAAAGACCCAGGGCCCCTCCCAAAATCCTCTTTCCCTCGAAACGCGGGTCTCTCCCCGGCACGCAGGATTTTCCCGTGTTAGAAGAAAGATCTTTTCGCTTCCCCTCTTGTTTGTTGGATTCGACTTCGTAGAAACACATTTTTGTCCCCCCAGAGTCAGAGTTGATGGACTTGACCTCACTTCGATTCACTAATCTCTTTTTGGCTCCTTTTTTCATCGTGGATGATTTTGAAGTTCCCCCTTTTTTTAGTATAGATATTTTAGTAAGCCCGTCAAGCATTTTCCAACTTCAGTTATGAGAGAAGAGAAAGAGGGCTTGCCGTCCGATTGTAACTGAGTTCCCTTAGTTCCAAAATCGTCTTTTATATTTTCTTTCCCTCCCCCAGATGGTCGGGATATAGTGCCGCCCTTTTCTTTCTTTCTTCTTTTCCATTTTTAAAGGTCCCTCTCCCGCGGCATTAGTCTATCCATCCCGCCCGTTAACCAATAACTCTCTTTTTCCTTCTCTTTATTCCTGTACTCGTCCCATCCCCCCCATTGCTGAGAGGCAGCTTTTCATTTGTTTCCCGCCCCCTACGATTAATCACAACCTCCGTTCCGTTGGGCCAATCCAGCTTTTTTTTCAAGAGTGTCTGCGACAAATAATCTGTTCTTACTCGGGACTAGTGCGATTTTTGCCTCCCCCCCATTGTCACCAACCACACCCGATCCTTTTGTCCTCTGAAGCTCTCCTAGGGCTCTTAGGCGAATTATGGCGAGCATGCGCGAGTCCTTCTAAGCCCCCCTCGTTGCGCGACCATGCGTCCTCTTGTCCCCAACCCACTCATAAATAAATACGATTACATGCTAATTCTGTCACAGGTCCTCCACTTTTTTGAAGGCTAGAAGTCCATCCAATTTTTCACAGCGCGCCTCAGGGATGGCGCCACTTCTTCCTTGGCTATTCGATAATTGGGCGATCACTCTTGATGCTAGTCTTCCCTTTGCCGCCTTCCCCAGCCACCCTCTGCATTTTGGAAAGACTTCCAACGCCTTCGTATATCACTCCTTGAGCCTTTTTCAGTCCTCACTTGACCTTGAGCGAAGTGTTTTCCTTCCAGTGTGCTCCGCAAACGTAGTGCGGATTATACTTGGACTTTTCAGGTCTCTATTAAGGCTCCATGTTCTTCCTTTCCCTTCTGGAATCTCTTCAAGATCAACGTCCGCTTTATCGAGAGCCATCGTCAAACCTCTTCCTTGGATGACAGAGTTTTCAGATTCTCCGCCTACTTCGCTTTCTCCCTTCACCCACGAGAAATCGCTTTTGGCTTTTATGTGCTGCAATGTTATCTTTCGCCCAGAAGGCACTGACGGTGAACTTCCTTTCTCAAATTTCTCTGCACTTTTTCTTCGTCCACCGCCCTCCCCCAGCTTCGGTCACGGAGTCAACCATCTCGTCCTATGAAGAAGTCTAGTTTTCCTATAAATCTCCCTTAATCACCCTGGTCTCCTCGTTATGGCAAACATCCGCCGACCCTCCTAGAAGGTACTCCTTAGCGTCGCTGCCTTTTCCTGGCAGAACTTTTTGTTTTCTTTGTTTCCCCCACAAAAAGCTCCCTTTCTCCGAGCTTCACCCCTCTATTCTTTCCTCCCAGCCAGTCCATTTTCCCCTCGTGCCCCAGAGCTTCCCCGTCGACGAATCACAGTTCTTTCCCCTTTTGACACCAATTGCGAAGGCACATCCCCCTCGCCCCCCTTTGTTCGGATCAAACTTTCCCTGATGGCGACGCCTCGTTTCCCAGGCCAGAGACCGAATCAAACCCTTTAGTTTTTTTTCCCCACCCCCCCCAAATCTTGTACGTCCTCATCTTGAACCTAAGGGAGGTTCTTACTCTCTCTTATAAGTGATGATTTCTTTGGGTCCCCCAGTATCCCGCGTCGATCCTCGCGAGGGTGGCTTCTTCCCCTTCGAGGCCGCCGGAGGGATTATTTTGCTTTTTTTTCTTCGTCCTCTTTCCAAGTGTTGCGCCCTGACGACCCAGAGCGGCCCGGTGTGCTTGAGTTCTTTCCTCCGTCGTCCTGTGTTAGCCTGCCGCGCTCCAAGCCCACCTTTTTGGGACGACGTATCACCTTGCGTTGTCCGCTCTTCGGCGGCAATGAGTTTCAGCGCTGTTTCGTTCAATTAGTTTATCCCTGACTTCTTCTCCTGGTTTCTCCCCTTCCCCCTTCGGCACAGACCAATCCTCTTTGTACTTCTTCCTTCTTTGGGTTTCTTGACGAGTGCCAATGGTCGGCCGCCCCGGGAGGCAGAAGCCTGCAACTTGTCTACCCCTCCAGCTCTCTCTCTCACCTCATCGAGCTGTCCTGATTCCGAGGTGCCCCTTTTTGGGGCGACACTAGGTTTTGAATAAAGTACTTATTGCCCCTTTTTTCCTTCCGCTTTTCCCAACTTAACGGTCACCCCTCTTTTTTGCGGCCGTCTCCTCTGGCACTTCTGAGCTTGACCGCGGTGCGGCTGTAGACGAGTCCCGCAGCCTCCATCTCTATTTTTACCTCCCTCTCGTGTTTTGTCTTTCTCGATCTTCCTTCTCCCCTGCTACGTGCGGCTTACCCCCTCTTTGTATTTTCAAGATAGCAGCCGATGCGGCGACGTCGTCAGTTCCATTCTTCCTTTTCGTTGTTACTAACGTTTCTAGTTGTTCGCCACTTCCTTCAAGGCCTTGGGCCTTTCGCACGTACTTATTCCCTACGTATCCATTTTTTCTTCTCCCTTTAGAGCTTTTTATGGATGAAGAGAATGGCTAGCGTTGACTTTCTTTAAATTCCCTCTTTACTTCCCCCCGACCACCACTTGAGTTCCTCCCCCCTCTGAGCCTTTGAGGTGGTTTTTTTTTTTTCCCTTCTCCCATTTTCCTTCCCGTTTTTTTTTTTTCACCCTTTTTGGTTCATCAAATGCGCAGACTTTCACCCTTAACGCTCGGAGAATTGGTTCTTTTTTTCTCTTTTGACAGCATGGGAGCGCCGGATTCCCCTTTGACCAGTTTCACCATTTGAGACTTTCGTCTCGGTGTCTCTCTATTTTTCGGCAAACTTTTTTTCCTTCTGTCGTTCTAATAAGCCGGCTTTGCCCCAATCGGGGGACATGTCCGTCGCCGGGGGTCAAGGAGTTCGCCGGCTGATTTTTTCTTTTTTCAACTCCTCGGCGGCCTTTTTTCCTTCGGTTGATTGCTAGCCTACCGTTGCGAGAGCTGTCAGCGGTTTACCACCGCACCCTCAATTTTTGCGATCTCAAGCCTTAGGGTTCGTGTCTTGCCTTTTCCTTTTCTTCTTACAAATTTGGGTCTTCTTCTCCGAGGTTTGCTTCGTCGAGGCTTTTTCGTATCTTTGATTTTGCGAGGAGGTTTGTTTTTTTTTGCCTGCCGGTTTAGGGACTTATTTGCTCTCTCGGTCTTTTAAACCTGGCGGAGAGGGCCCCTAAGGTTGATTTTCTTATTGTTCCTCCTAAGAGATTTTCCCTCCTTTTCACTTGAAATCGGGGGACTAGAATCTGAAGTGAGACATCAAATGGAGCGATTTAGATCCTCTTCTTATGCCAACGTGAGTCTGACGTAACCTACCACTTCCCTTTTTCCCGACTTCGGTACGGCGACTTCTTCTTCTTTATGTTTCAAATAACTCAGAATAGCCGGAGAAGGGAGATGTGTGTAGTCTTTCTTTCCCGTTTTTCCATCGTCGTCTCTAGTGAAATTCTTTACTTTTATGTGAGCTTCGACTACCCTTTTCTGGGAAGAAAGGAACCCCGACTGAGTGAAAGTGACTCGTGGACGTACCCCTTTTCTCCTCCAGCAACTGAAGTTCTTCCCTATCAGGCGTTTCTCGGTTCCCTCTTCAGACAGTGGATAGGCCCCCTCGGCGGTTTCATCTAAGATGTCTACCTTGTCTTCATCCCTATAAGGTTCTGTGTCTTTTTGGTACTCGATAAGATGTCGTCCGGCCATGGAGATTTTTCGAAGAAAAGGCTTTTCCCATCAGGCAGAGCGACTACTTAACTCTTTCACCAAAGCGAACAGAGAACGATCAATTCTTTTTTTCCCCATAATGAGGAGCTAAGTCAATGGCTAAGCCATCGAAAATTTTCATTTCTAGCGTAAGTTGGAAGTATGAGACGTGCGTCTACCCTGACGTTGTTAGAGAGAGACTTTGCGTGAAAATTTGGTGCTGTAACAATGGTCTCACACCTTTTGTAATTCTTTTTCTCTTTTTCATTTTTTTTTCTTTTTTTTTTTTGGCCTTTTTTTCCATCTAATCCCCACGGCAGCCGCGCAATCCTTTCTTCTCCCCCTTCTTCTCCTTCTTCTTCTCGAGGTTTTTGGCTGTGCGGCGCGCTTTGTTTCGACATTCTTTCCCTAACCTTAAGTTTCAGGCGGCCTGGGATGAGTACTTTTGGCCGTGTCTATGCATTTCCGGAGTTTGCTCAGGGGGGCTTCCACTTAGCTAGGCGAGGAGGCCCTTTTTTTTTTCCTCTCCCCGGGAAGCTTCTTTTACACTTTTTTGTCTTCTGGCAATTTTTTCGCCCCCCAGCTGAAGTGAATGACGATTATTTGTTTCGCTTGATTTGCCCCTTCGTTTTTTTTTCGCAGATCGCGACAGCATTTCTCCTTTTTTTTGCGTCCAATTGGATTGTTTCTTACCTCCCTTTGAATCTCCCGTCCCTTGAGAATGGTATTGGAAGTGAGTATCTAGTATAGTGGTTCCCGGAGCGGCTTTCTCTTCTTTTTCCCTGTCCAAAATTCACCAATGCATGTTCTTTTTTGCACACCGTAATCGTCGACTTTCTCTGCTTGTGGGGAGAAATCTTGTTCCCTGTTCTTTCAGCCGCCATTTGACGGACTCTCGTCCAACTTTCTTCTTCCCGGCGTATTGCAGGAAGTTTTTTCTTTTTTTTTTCAATTTATAAGAAGCCAGGTGCGGTTCTCATCAAAACTTGCTCTAAACCCGGCGATGTATTCCCTCGATTATTTCCCGGCACGTGGAGTACTTAAATTTTTGCAGTTGATATAATACTCTTTTTCCTCTTGTGATTGGTCACCCGACCGAAAACGTTTGACCACGTAAGCCTGCTTTCCTTTTTTTTTTGTAACCCTTCGATGCGATTTTTCTCTCCCTTTTCTTTTACCTGTAGTTGTCAGCGTGGGATAGCCCCCGCACCTGTGGCTTTATATTAGATCCATGTCGTTTAAACGCCCCGCTTTTCAATTCGCTTTTTCCCTTGCGACTGTTGGAAATTTTTCTCTCTTATGACCGCGGATAAACGGGCCACTTAGTTTACACAGATTCCTATCCCAGTGAATATCGATCCCCCCGGATGTGGTAGGTCCTGCACGTCCTTTTGGGAATTCCTCCCCGCTCCTAGGCAATGCGTACCCCCTCTTTCTCTCTTCCCCGCCGGTATCTTCCAATTAGACATCGACGTCTTTTCCTTTCTCTCCGCAATCCCGTGAGCGCGACGTTTCGGCTTTTTTCGATGCCAGCACGGCCGACCTCTTTGGCCAACCGATCGACCTTATTTTTCGCGACAAACTCGTCATTCCCCCCCCTCTGAAGCTCCTTTGGAGCGCGCACACCACAGCCATTAGCTGCCTTCCATCGTCGCGCCAAGATGGACCTCCTCTCCCGATCGTAATCTTCGCCGAAACCCCTCTTCCTTCCGGCTGAACGTATCACGCCAAACTAACATCCTTACCGGACCTTCCCCACTGCCCGTTTTCCTCGTCGACTTTGCCTCCTTTCTCCCATCCTGAGAGACACCGCTTCGCTCCGGGGGCAGGAAAATGGATTGTCTTCTGTCACATCCAAGTCCCTTCTCTCATTTATTCTCGCGTAACAAGCGCTTTCTGTCCGGGGCACCTCCCCGGCTAGCCTTAAATGCGTCCTCACCGGGTCGTTTCCGATCCCTTGACCTTTGAATCGTTTCCTTACTTTTTTGTCAGATGGGTGCGCGTCTTGAGCCTCTTTTGTGAGGATATAAATTGGAATGTTCAGCGTTTTCTGCGGTTTTTCTCTCCTTTTAATTATACAATTGGTCCTCGAAATTTAGGCACATGGACTTTTTCAACATCCCCCGAGTCCCTGGGGCCGTTTCACACTCTTTTTATCGGCACAGCACCCCCCTCCGAATAGTTCCAGATGATGATCTGCCGCGTTGACCGCGCCGAATCTTCCCCTATTGCCCATTTCTTTTTCCCAAGGTGGTGTTGCCATGGTCGTCTTTTCGTCCCCAGTCGGTACGATCAGTCGGTGAAGCCCTTCTCAAAAGGAGCTTTAATCCCCGCTTCGGTCACCCCCTGAACTCCCCGTCGATCCCCCATTCGACGGCTGTCACGGAAGTTTTTAATCCCCCCTCCACCTCGCTTCATCGGGCTCCCTTTCTTCTTTGGAAACAGCCTGTCGAAATTCGAAGTCTCCGTGACCGAGTTTGTCCTGTCGAGGATCCATATTTCTATCAGGCGGCGGGGGGATCCACCCCTTCGAGCCCCCCCCGTTGCACAGCGTATCCGCCCCCACTGAATAATTAGATCGCCGAGATTCCCTGTTCACTTCCTTCGTCGCCTCCCCCCGACGTTCTTCCCTTCCCTAAAGTGGCCTCTACGCCGTTGACCAATGCGAGCAAGCCTCTCCCCTAGGAGCCCATTTCTCGACACGCTAGCGCAGATTGTTCTTTTCCTGCCAGGACGGAAAGCCAACCGCTTTTTTTTTTCCAACCACCCCCTTTAGGTACGATAACCTTTCTCTCCTTCCCGCGCCCGAAAAATAAGGGAGTTCTTCTCCTCAAAATTGATGTGGTGGGGCCTTAGTCCCTGCCTCTTTACTTAAATCGCACAGCGCGGGAGCAAGTTCTTTGAAGCCTAAGGAGGGATGATGGACGGCTCGCTTTTTTTTCAATCCACTCTTTCAGACCTGTACCTCTCGATTGGGCTGGCACGTTTTTGTTCTTCTCTCCTTTCGAATTTTCGTCCGCACAGGTTGGCTCTTTCCCTTTTTCACGCTTGTATCCATGGGGCTTGCACGCGATCAGGCGGCTGGCCCCTTTCCCGTTTTTCAGTTCCTACCCGCCATTCTTCCGAGTCGTTATACGCATCCTTTTTCGGCTTCTTTCAAATTACCTTCGGGCCTCCAGCTTTAGCGGGTTCTGAGCGTTTTTTGCGGGTGATACCTTTCACTTGGTTGGCCATATTTAGAGGGCCCCGCATTTGCTTTCTTTTTTCACCATTCTTCTCAGCATAACGCAAGATGTCCCTCTTCGTTTGTTTGGCGGCGATAAAGTCCTTTCCAACGTATCCTTGAATTTATCCTTGAGTGAATTGCGCCCCCCTGTTTACGCACCACAAGGGTTTCATAATTTCTTCCTTTTTTTTTTTTCCTTTCTATCTTCAGATACCGCCGTTTGGGTCTCTCTTTTCTTCCCACATTCGTTGCAATCGATAATAGCTCCCTTTTTTTCCCCTTGTCTATGATCGTACTGCGAATACTTGCCTTATCTCCTCTTGCTTCTCCCCGATAGCGCCCGAGTCCTTGCCCCCGACTTTCTTTTTTGATTCCCCCGAGTGTTTCGGTCACTCCGGTTCATCGTGTTCCAAGTAATTTTATTCAACACTTGCTCCCTTATTTCTCCTCCGACAATCCAGTTTCTCCTCTTGCGTTATTTGAAAGAAGAATGGCTGGATCCCTTTCGTTTGTTCGTGCAATCGTGTCTGGCCACGGCCCGCGAGATATTCACTAACCCGCTCTGTGCCTAAACGCTATCTCCTGGTAGTTTTTCCGCTGCATCAAGTGCCGCAGCTGCCCAATGCCCCTCCCTTCTTTTCACGTCGGAGAATTGGCCGGTTTGACTTTTCTCCCCTCGGGCCGCGCCGATCTAGGCAAAGGCCTCCCTTTGATACCTCGTACCAGCCCGGCGGTCTTCTTCTTTTCGTTCCCCACACGTCGCCCGCTGGCCGTTCCGTATCCCCCCCCTTTCCTTCCCTTTCCTTCGTCGGACAGGGCGGCCTTCCCCCCTTTCCCAACGCTTAGAAATCCCCCCCTCATACCCCTCCTCTGGCCTTTAAGTTAATGTTCCTCCTCAACCCCAATTCAAATTATGTATCGCTTTTCCCCGAATCCCCCACTTCGCATTGGAGCGATCACGCCTCGGGACTAGCTTTGAATGGACAAGTGGATACCTTTTTGTGTTCCTGCCCGCACGAGGGTTCTTTAAGTCGCGTTTCCCATTTCGCCATTGCTGCTTGTTCTCTCTTACGCGCCGCGCGTGTGCTTTTTCGTGATTGACGTCCCCTGGCTGAGATTCCAGAGTGATTTTTTTCTTCATCGCTGCTGCAAGGCTTCTTTTTACCTCTCCTTTCCTTTCGTGGTCTCGAAGGTATTTCACCTGCCTCGATGTGAAACTGCTCGCTTTAAGCGACATCGGAAGGCCATTCTTCCCTTGCGTTGATCGCTGCTTCCGTTCCTTTTTTTTTTACTTAATTCCGGATACGCCCTTTTTTTTGATACCCCCATAGAGAGCGACTCGGTCTGA
>Ga0179593_1501621_pt1 | contig 13230 bp, 14 predicted proteins | sample CZODoug2_1_08_16_FD_185931 | JGI IMG/M metagenome (GOLD analysis project Ga0179593, IMG submission 185931) | Vadose zone soil fungal communities from Angelo Coast Range Reserve, California, USA - CZODoug2_1_08_16fungal (PacBio error correction) | ecosystem: Environmental > Terrestrial > Soil >... | reverse complement strand
AATGCTTCCGTGGTTGTGTCTCGTCTGCCACAGCCAAGTTCAGGCTCCGTCTCTTGCCGGGTTTCGTGCTCCATCCGTCCTTCTATGAACTTTTCTGTACTCAGGGATGGTCTTCTGTTCTTCTCCAAAGAAAGATTTGCTAATCCGAACTTCCCCCCCCCTCACCTGTAACCTTGTTTTGCTGTTTAGGTTTTCTCCACTCCCACTCGATCCTCTCCAGGCGTGAGGCACTGCAATGAAGGCGGTTTTGATCCCTAAATTATTGACCTGACATGCGGATTTTTACGAAGGCTTTCCTCAGTTTTATTCTGACAATCCGCCGAACCGCTGCCGTTTCTTTTCTGTTTCCGTTCCCTTAAAAATATACCTTCCCCTCCCTTGTCTCTTCCGGGTGGGAATCCCCCATTTCTCCCCCCCCCACCAGGCAATTTCGATATGTCATGTTCCCCCTCCTTTTGACCGCCGTAGTTAACTCATCGTGTCCGCAGGGGAAGCTCCTTCTTTATACCCCCACAGTTGAAGGACACGTTCCCCTGCCCGACCAGCCGCCGAAAGCATGCAGCGCTTTTATTATTCCCCATGCTTGGATGAAATGTTTCCCGTGAAGGCGTGCTGGTAATCGTTCTACCGACGGAAATCCGAAGGAGAACCAGCCGATCTGCATTGCTTTCCCGGAATGCCTATTCCCATCACAAAGAACTGGTTTGGTCGACCCCTCTTGACAAGTCCCCTGATGGGACCTGCGCCCCCCCCGTGGCGTCGACTTATTGGGATCGCTAGCAAAATAATCCCCGTTCTTTTTCAACCGAGTGTCGGGCAGTAAAGCGTCTTCCTAGACCTCCCTTAGCGCAGCTTTTCCTTTTAAAACGGCCCTGCCGGTCAATTTCCAGCTGTCCGACATAAGCGGCAGGTTCTAAAGTCAAGGAACCTTCCATTGAGAGCACTCCCATATTCAGCTCCGCTTCCGGGAATTTGTCGGTTGACCCCGACCGCGGGCGATTCTACCAACAGCCGCTTCCTCTGGCCTTAGATCATCCTACGAGATATTTTTGAGGCGGTCGTAGGCGTTTTTTCTCTCCCCCTTTCCTCTTTCTCAAGTTGCTGCAGGCGATCGGGGGTGAATTACGTTCTTCCTCGTTTTGCAACTATCCGAGGATGGGCTACGGCGCCTCATCTCTCAGTCTCCCCAAATTTGTACCTGGGTGCGGCCCAGATGCGATGCCCCCCTCATACTCGAAGCCACAGCGAGCGCTAAGGGCAGGACTTTCACTGTGTTCCCCTGGCTTTATTTTTACCCCCGGAAAGATAACTTTCCGCTCCCCCTCACACCCTTTCAGGTCGAAGAGAAAAGCGACGAGGGCCCGTGCGCAAACATGGCGCCCCTTCACCCCTTGCACGTTTTTGAGTCTTAGACAGGACCTTATCCCGTGTTGCATCACGAACGGCTATGAATTCATGCCTTCTATTCCCCTCAATGAGGTTTCCGGAGAAGCGGCGTCCCCACAACCCTTCCTCACGCGGCCAGCAGAGCAGCGTTTTCAGCTCTTTTGCCCGGTATGACCTGAACGAAGACGTCGTTCACCACGAGGAAACGAATCCTTCCTAAAACGTTCCATAGCTCGTTGGGTTGGTAGGGCGTTGCTGTCTCATTTCGACCGGAACGGACCTCCTCTTTTTTTTGGCGTCTCCCACGCGCTTCTCACATTTCGTGCGCGATTCCGTTTGTTTGAGGACATTGATTGGTAATCTCTCTTTTTACTCTCCTTTGGGAGTGCAGAAGAAGAAACCCTGTGGCTTCAGGTCCCTCCTTTTAGGTATTCGAGCTAACAAGACCGGCCCCAATCAGCGTTATTACGAGGACCCCCCCCCGCTTATCCGCTATTTGACCCAGGCTATATACAAGTTTCTCCCGATTTTTTCCGGTCGGTTTCCCTCGTACGCTAATGGTTTTCTTTTTCATCATCGCTTTTTCACGGAAATATCTGCCGTGGGGACTTGATCTTCTCCTTCCCCCTTGCTTATGATCCTGTAATTCCCGGTTGTTTTCACAGACCTTGTTCTGATTGACCTAGTCATGATAGTGCCCAACAGCTCCTCCCCCCCACCCATGTCCTCCCTTTGGTCCTTCCGCAGATACTTGGCCTGCGAGCTGGGTTTTAGTAACCCTCATGTGTCAGGACCTCTCCTGCTACTTTCCCCGCCCCGAAAGTAACAGCACGGTTCTTTCCCCTGATAACCGACTTCTTCTCCCGGCTTCACGAGCGCTTGCCCAGGGCTCCTTATCGTAGAAGCCCCCCCATCTAAGTCAAAGTTAGTACTTTTCTTACAAGGGTTTGGATAGTTAGGTTGCCCTCGATCGCCTCTGCGGCCCCCTTGGTCCGGTCAGATGCTTACGCATCATTTTGATTGGTGAAGCGCGTGCCCTATGGGTGTTTGAGTCCTTGATTTGCCGTCCCATCGATCAGGATCCCTCCCTTTCCTTTCTTTCCTCCCACGTGTTTTGAGAGAGATTTGGCTGATGTTCTTCCCCCATGACTCCCCCTATGGTGGACGGCCGCTCTCCGATACTCCCCGCCGCGACCAGCGGAGTCTGTCGACCTATGTGCGCCACTACTGTACTGCCCAACACCTTTTTTTTTTGCCTTGTCTGCCCGAGCCGGTCGATATTCCCCGCTTAAACCCCCCCCCCTAGTTTTTCGGTAACTCAAATCTTTCCCCCTGCCTCCCCCCAAAGCTAATCCCGGAGCGCTCGCTCCGATGTTTCTGACTTCTGACGTAGCGAGTCAGTTCCCGACCACTTTCTGTCCCTTCAGGTTTGGGGAAGGAGCTAGGCGTTGGTCCCTGTCCTCTGCCCTTTTTCCTTTTCAACAGCTGCAATTCAATTTCCTTGGCCCCCTTACGCCTCGTTTCGATGGATGTTGGGTTGTCGCGCGGTTGAGCCTTCCCATTTCCGGACTAGGCCAGAAACTCTCCTTCTTGCAATTTTTTTTTTTTCTTCCGAATCACGCACCGGGATTCCCCTCTCCTGGTCGCGGAAGTTTTCCGTTCAACCTTCCCTCCTTCCTGCAGCGGTTAACGCAAGGGGGGTCCCCCTTCCGACAATTTTTTGTTAAACAATACAGAATGAGATCCCGTGGCCCCTAGGACGGAATAGACCTGGTCCTTCTGTAACTTAAAGCTTTTTTCCCTGTGTTTCATCGAATTTACTAATCGCCATGCCCTCTGCTCTCCTTTTCCTCTGTTAAGTCTTTCTTGAGATTACCAATACTTTCCTCCCGAAGTTTTTCCTTTCTTCCTGCCTAAATGTTTGAATGCTCTCCCCCCCCACGGGACACCATGAAGCAGCGATCCAGTGACCGGTCGAGGGAATTTTTCCCCCCCAAGCATACAGCCAATCGCTGCCTTGATTTCTCCTTCTGTATGATGGTTCTGACCCTTTTATCCCCTTTTTTTTTTCTAATCCGTCCTGGTTCGACCCTTGCCGACTTCTCTTCCATTCTTTTGGCGACAGTATGACGTATTAGGGGGAACGCCCTTTTTTTTTTCTCGATCGCCCCGTACCAATTAACTTTTGTTTTTTTTTTTTTTTTTTTTATATTCCCCCCTCACCCAATTTGTGACTCATTCTGTCTTCCCACCCACCCATTGTCCCCCGTGAACGCCAGTTGAGCGGCGGAGATTGCCAATTTGTCCTGCCTCCCCCTTTGTCTGTGAGCGCTGCATGGATCCTTTTTACTTCCTTCTTTTTTACACGCCATTTTTCACACCTCCTCCATTCGCTTACTCTCCCCCCCCATGCTCGCTTAGCTGATGATGATTTTCGCAACACCAAATTCCCGTCAGATTGGGCTCTTCCCTCACCCGTACGAGATTTGTTTTCTCTGCCTTATCCAGACCCCACCCTCGCCGAGAGCCCAGCCTCGTCGCTGCCCCCCTTATGTTTTATGCCACCACCCAAGCTGCCTTATTGAAGAGTACTAGCTTTTTCGATCGCATATCACTTGGTCTTTTCCCCATTCCATCCTCGTGTTTCTACACCTTGCTTCGCGCTTCTGAGTTTCCACGTACCCGACACCGCCCCCCCCCGTTTTCCTGATTGTCTTCCAGTAACGCCGTGCTCTCACATTTTTTTTCGCCTAACCACCGGGCAGACGCCCTTTTCCTGCTCCTTTTCTACTACGTCGTCGTATCGGGGAACGTCTGTTCCCTGTTTTTGCCATGCCTTCCCGCGGGTATTGGCTCAGCTCCCCACCCGCCCCGTTTCTGCCCGCCCCCCTCCTGCTCCTGCAGTTCGCCCCGCCAGCTTTATTGGCTTTCACTATTTAGTTATTCCTCTCTTTCTAATCCCATGACAGATTTAAGTCCGTTCTTGTTTCCCTCTGTTGCGACTCCAGCAGCGCCTTCACCCCTGGGCCTCTCTTTCATAATCCCTCCTTTCGGTCGCTGCAGGTCGTGTCCTTTTCCCCTGGTTTCGCCCCCTGATTCCGGCGGAAACCCCCTTTTTATTTCCCCTACCCCCCCGTCACAGGCGCCGTGACCCTGCCATATCGACCCTTTACGCAGATTTGTATTCCAAAAACGACGCCTGCGTCTTTTTTTTTCTCTGCAGGTGATAATCTCCTCAAAAATCAGCGTCGCCCCCCAGTCTTTTCGGCGGTATTTTCCGCACGCCCCACTTCTTTTTCAGGCGCAGTTCGTACACTTCCGCATGCGTACATCTTTCTTTCCGACGATAAGTGCCTCGCGCCCCCGCTAACACAATAGAGTGATCGTTTTTTTTCAATTTGCCCCTGCCCCTAACCGCAAAAAGATTTTTTTCAGATTTTCCCTGTTCGGGGTATCTTCATTTTACTTCTTTTCAAGACTCAGGTTAGGGACCCGGACCCTTCCTATGCCGTCCAAGAAAATCAACCTTTTTTTTTCCCCTCACTTCCCCCCCCAGGAAATCTTTCGCGAAGCCCGCTTTTTTCTGACCCCTTCCCCTTGCGTATCTCTTTTTCCCTCTTTCCTTGTTTTGGTCTTTTCCTCCCATCCTCCCGGTTAATAGTTTCGACCACTTTTGCTTTTCGCAGGAGTTCTTTCCGTTTCTTGTGGCTTCACCCCCACCCAAAAACGATGTATACGGAAAATCAATTTACGGCCTTTTTTTTCCTGCACTTTCCGGTAGGTTCCCAACCACCATTGTCCATCCTGAATATTTCCCTCGCATGCTTCCCAACCATAATCATCGGTTTTTGTTATCTTTTCCGGTCTCCCCCCAATTCCTGATCACGCTATTTTCTTTCTCTTTTTCCCCAGCTGACTTCTGGGCTGCCTCTGAGTCCCTTCCCCAGTCGCCCTTATGCGGAAGTGGTACGAAGGTTTTCTTTTGTTTGCCTCTTTTTCCTCAGACGCGGATTTCCTCTGATTTTTTTCTCGTGGGTAGTTTCCCGTCTTTACCGCACGTGAACTTCTAGGCCATTTTTTTATTAATCACCCAATGTAGCGCTGTCCTTTCCCCATCTGCAGATTACGGGGCCGGTGACCGTTCCCCTTCAGCTGTCCGATGGGCGAAGGCACTTTGGAATCCCGTCACTTTTTCCCCCTTTGCGGACACGTACTGGCCAGTCGACTCCTTCCTGTCGATTCTCCTGCTGATGCCGTTCCGGTTCTCCTCTCTATAATTTTCCCCCTCACCCTCTACGCCGCGCAAGCGGTGGAAATAGGCAGTTCCCGCGCCTTCATCGCTTTCCCTGTTGTCCGTTTCTGGACGTTCACCAAATAACGCTTTTCTCTCCGCTGAGTCTCCGCTTTTTTTCGCTTTACACCTTTTGAAGGAGGTTTTAGAATAGCTTACTCTACCCCTCCTTTCAGTAAGGCCCATAGAATCTGCAGGCGGTTCACCTTTCCTTCCGGATTCTCTCCACGGGAGACAGCATCCAATTCCGTGTTTGTAGGCCCGGAGAGTACTCATAATCCCTTTCTTGGCCTTGAGTAAGCACGGTTATACCCCGGCCCCCTTGGAGCTGCGTTGTTTTTCTTTCCAGAGTTTTTTTACGATTCTAACCTACTGAGCCGCACTCGCCTCCTCTCTGGAACGCACTCCACGCGGATCGCTTTTCTGCTTCTTTTTGAGGGCTATCCCATCCTTCACTTTTTTTTCTCTCTTTTTTTCCTTTTTTCCTCTGCCTCCGTTTTGCAATGTCCCTGGGGGCTATCGACAATCGGTGTTGGAGTCTGCGGTGTCCCACCAACTTCCGATTCGCCCGAAGATGCATTTTTTCATTGCTCTCCACGGCGGTCCCGCATTCAGCACAGCTTTGGCTGTCCCCGAGCCGCGAATTGCGTTATTTTTTGAAAATGGCGGTTAAACGTCCCCTATAACTTTCCCCTTATTTTCCCCCTAGGAAAGCCAGGCATCACCTGTCAGGGAGAGAGACGAGCGCCTCCTTTCCCCCGCACCTTCCGGAAAATTTCGTTCACGCTTTTCGCTCAGGCCTTGTTTGGTGCGAGGCATCCGACTGCTCCCCTCTTTTTTTAATTGTCCCAGACGGCTGAATTGGGATGCTGCTCTTCTTTTTTTTTCTTTCGTTTTTTTCCTTGCCTTTTCCTTTCCCCAAAGAAATTTCCCAGAAACGTCTTCTTTACGCCTTCTCCTTCCCCCGTCCCCGGTCCTTTCGTTCGCGATCAATTTCTCTCGAGACGTTTTTCATGCAGCCCAGAAGACGTCGGGTAGAAGACTCCTCCCCCCGACCCTATATTCCCTATAGAGTAGGAGTTGGTGGCCTTTTTTCCCCCCCCTTACCGATTCAACGGATAGCCGTGGCGCCTTCTTGTACTGCCTTGCTCCTTCCCCTCCCCCATTTCGTGAGGGGAACTGTCCTTTTCGTCCTTGTTCTATACCCAAGTATTGGTCCTTCAACTCTACAGGCCGGCGAGTGATACGTACAGAGGGGAAAAACACTTGTGCTCAATGCTCCCCCCGCCTTTTCTCTTCTGAATAACCCACCAACTCCCAATTTCCATTTCCGAACGGCCGCTGATTCCTTCCTGTTGCCTCTATGGTCATTCGTGCTGTACCCCCCCTGCCCCTTCTTCCCTATAAGACAAAATGGGTTCTTTAATCGCACCCGTGTACCCGCATTTCCAGGAAACTCTCTTCCACTTGAGAACAAAACCTTCACGCATTTCCCCTGTCGACACAAAAACTCTAATGTTCAAATAGGCGTCGTCCCTTCCCTTTGAGAATCGGACCCAAAGCGGAATACTTGTCTGGAGATCTTCCCTCCCTTTTATCGTATGAGAGCTTACACTTTTCCCACCTTCCTCCGTATGGGTCCCGAATCCAGTCCCAGAATGCGTGAATGGCTGGGTTTTTACGCTCTTCCTACTTTCGTAATTAGAAGCGGAGAATAGCTCCGCGAAGCTCCTTTATCACCCCCGCCCCTGTAACTTCTGCGTCTTGTCCCCTGTACATCGATCGGGACTTCTTAAGCCCACCTTTTTTTAATAGTTTTTTTACACAAATAGTGATATACTTCATGTGTTCGAGAGTTTCCCCCCCATTTCTCTTGAAGCAAGTGTTGACCAGTTTGTTGTAACCCAGCGTATGACTGCGCGCGACCCATTCCTTCTTTTCGCATTTTTTTTTCCCGTGGCCCCCTTTGAAGGAACTTTCATGTTAATCATCTGGGTGCGGCGAATCGTGCCGTCTTGATTTTGTATTTTTTCCCTATACAAATCAGATAAGCACTCCAGTTCTTCACCCCCCCTTCCCCCATTCCTTCCTCTTGCCCCCTCATCCTCCGTTTTGTTCTCTCCAGGTGCAAGGAGCTGCTCGATCTTATTTTTTAGGCAGATCACCCCTCCCCCCCTTTACCATCTCCCTCCCCAAGAGGTCGATATGTAGACCCCCCCCCTACCTCCATGCCCAGTATGCGCAGCTTTCCCTGCGCGAAAGGTGCTCCGCGGCGGAGTCGAATAAGAGTCACACGACCAAGATCAATGTTTAATCACCTTTCCCTTTACTCGGTGTCCCTTTCCTCCTCCCCATACCCTCTCTCTCTCGCATCGCGCGTCGAGGAATTTTATCTATCTGCCCCCGGTTATTTCCTCTTCTGACCTTCCACATTGCGTCAATGATTTGGGATGTGAGGAGTTCTCGGAAGATGCTTCCCTGCCCACTTCTGTTAAACGACCCCCCCACAGTAAGAAATCACCCAGTTTCTGATTCGGAACCCATCCGTGTCTGATGTTGTAGCGCGGGATTTTTGGGAATCCCCTTTTTTCCCCCGAGACTGGAAACCCCCAGAAAAGCCGGCCACCCATTTCTCCTGCATTCACCCAGAAAAGTGAATGCCTTTCCTACTCTGGTTTTCGCCACCAACCTATACCACCAAGAAAAAGCCGCAGGGAGACAAAAAAGAAAGAGGAGCGAACAACCGCCCCCCCCTTCGCCATGGCATCCTCCAGCTCTACCCCCTATCACACCACCACCCATGAAGCGCCCCCTGCACCCCCTACTTTCCTAATCCTCCCCCACCCCCTCTGTTCTTCGTTCCCTCGATCCTACACCCCCCCTGTCGCGAGCCAAAGCGCGCCCTCCCACAACCTTCCGTACATATCAACGCCGAACTGATTTTCCTCCCTAACCCCTATAAACCGACACATTGCAGGCCACCCTCTAGTTCGAAATGCAACATACGCTCGAGGACTCTACCTCGACCCATCTTCCCCATGCCCCCACAAATAACCCTCGCCCCTCCCTTAACACCTCCCCGTACCACAACCCAAGAACCATAATAACCCACATTTAGGTGAAACATTTCAGCAGGACCCGAAACAAGCCTTTGTAAGTTTTTCCCCGTCCCCGTCCCCCTTGCCCCGGACCAAAGCCATCCATGAGAAGGTTACGAATCTACACCCTCTTAGTCGTCGAATCGACCTTGTCGATACCCGAGAATCCGCACCTTTCTCGGCCAACATCGAGGCACGTTTTTATAGTTCCCCCTATTTACGTTGAAAATGATTTCCCCCCAAGCATGGCCGCATTTTGCATCGCAATACTCAACTGCTTTAACCAGGTTTTTATTCGACGCTCCCGTCTTAGTCTTCGGAGATACCCCCCAACTTTTCCCATTTTTTCACATATGCCAACCCGGGCACAACGCCTCGTTAGATACAAGCGCGAACTCGTCCCAGACCGGCCCTTGCATCTTTCCGGCTTGTTTACTTTCCCCCTATCCCCCTGAACCACCAACCCTACGCCCTTATATATTCTGTCTTTCTGTGTTCTACCCGACTTTTTCGTTCTTACAGACCTCCCTGATCCGCGAACGTCTGGCCGCGGCTCTGCTTGCCCTTTCCTTTCCTGTCTCTGTCCCCGTACTCCCCCCTTTTATTAACATGGCTCCCGGACTCGCAGCTCCCAACTCTCCTTTTTTCTGCCACACCCAAAACTCTGCTTTTTTTTTTGCTCCGCATCCCACCAGGTGGAGGGAGACCAGCCTTACTTGCTGCGGCTTGCGGAGCTTCTGCTTTCTTTTCCTTCACAATTTTTTTCCTTTATTATGAGTACGCTTCCACTGGATTTACTTCACCCCGCCCCAACCCGCTTTTTCTACCTATCTTATTCACACCTTCGCACGCCCGTGTTTTAATACTGGCGGGGTTCCTTTCCCACCATTTTTTTCAATAGAGCGTACCCCAGCCCCCCCGGTGGTTGATGTAGGGAGAGCCAACCAAGAATTTTGACATCTAGGAAAAGGGACCAGTCTTTACAGAGTCCCCAACACCAAGACGGGTTGTTCGTAAATGCACCACCTCTTTCTCCCAACCCTGCCCCCCCGACCCACCGCCCGAAGCGGAGTTTTTAACTAAGCCCATCGCCGCCTACTCCACGGCAAAGAGACCAGGAAGAGGATCTGTTCTGAAAAGTGCCAGAAGAGGAGTCTCGCGGATCATCGGGTATTTTTATCTCCCCCTTTTATTCTGGGGTAAATTTCAGAAATCGAACCCTGCACCCTAACCTATTTTTCTCAAGTGCTTACCCCACGTCCTGTCGTTCCGAACTACGACAGCTGGCCATTTTTACAGCGCCTTTATCTGTTTCACTTCTTTACATAAGTTCGTATACGGAGGTTCCAGTTCTACTAACTTTAGTGGTGTTGTCTTCCCGTTCGGATTATTTTTCTCCCCCTTTCCCCCCCCGCACCCCCGTTTACGCCAGACCCGGGGATACTGGTGGCCCTCATGTCATTCCTCCAGTTCCTTACTTGCTTTCACGCCCTATCATTTCCCTCTCCCACCCTTTATTGCGCTGAGGTACTCATTTCCTTCCCGCCCTATTCGGCGTAGCGCGATCCAGCTCACCAGGCCCTTTCATTCCAGTCTTTTCTTCCTCGCTCCTGATTTCGAGTCTCTTTCAGTCTCCTTCCCCCCTTTTACCAAGGTGACCGTCTGGCGGAAAAGTATGTCTATCCCTCCCTGCGCCCCGTGACCATCTGGAATATCTGCCCGTCCCCCCTGTTTTTATCCCCCCCCCCCCCAATGGCCCTAGGTTCGTTTTTCTTTTCTCCCGCTTCGGAATACGCACCCAACCTCGTCCCTCTCTGGCGGAGAATCTCCCCTCTTCTCAGCCTTTTTTCGCTACCCCCACCCGCCGGTCCACTCGAATTTCTCTCTCCCTCCGCGCATGCCAGTTCCCCTCTTGTTATCCTTTACCTCTCCCCTGAGGGCCCAACACCTCTCTTCGGTTGTTCCGGCAGTTTTGACCCTTCAATGAGCATCTGTTTTTTCCCTTTTCCTGCCCCCCCTTCCCTTATCCGTCCAGACAATTTCCTGGGTCCCACTACACGGCCCCTGAAATCCTTGCGTCACCACTTTTTTCGACGATTCAAACTTCGCCTCCCTCCCCCTTTTTGTTGTTGAGAGCTCCGCTCCCTGTTTCGGAATCGTCTCCAAAAATCTAGCGCTTCGTTCCCTTGGTGTAGTGCATACCATCAGCATTTCCCCGGTTTTCGTTGCCGGGATTATTTTTGATGCCGTTCCAAGCCATAAGACCTCTTCATCCAAGAACCTGTCTTAACCCCTCATCTTTTTTTTTTCTTTGTATTTCATTTTTTTACCCCCATTCTCGATCTTATTGGATTGAACTTTTGTCTGCGGCTTTGGTCCTTTTTTCCATACCCCCCCTTAGGCCCGCATGCGTACTTCCGTTTTTTTTCATCCCCTTGGGGGCTATTCGTACCACTCCTACTCTGCTGGCTTGCTGAGTTTGGGCGTGTTCTTTTTCTCCCTTGCCTCGAAACTGCTCCCCTATTTTTTTGGGTATCCCCCCAATGTGCGCTGTTACACTTTTCGACTTATTCTCGGTGACCACGACGGAGCTCTCCTTTTTTTTTTCACGGGCAAGTTTTTTTTTCGGAAACTTACAGCAATCCCACCCGGCCTTCTTATTTCCTGATGCCGTTCCTGGTGATCGTGCTGGCTCCCTTTCCCTCTAGCTCCTCTTTTCAATGTTAGGAGGGAGACTTTTCGACACTTTGCTGAGGCTGACGGGAAGAAGCCAGTCCCGACCCCCATGACTCTGCCCAAACGACCCGCAGGTATCCTTTGCTTTAACACCCGCCTGGCGGCGGAGTCGGATTGTGATCTACCCCCGCCCCCCCCCCTTTTGGTAAGCAGACAACCCCATTTTCTTCTGCATTGGTCCCCCCCCCCCCCCCCCCCCCCCCCCCCCCGCCCTCCTTTTTTCCTCGCTAGACGACGTAGGAGACCTGGTTTACCCATTCCCAACCCCGCGGCGAACAGGGCCCTGTATTCCTAGGCTCCCCCCCAGGTCTCTGGAATTACGGACCATTTCCCCCACCAACCCCCCTTCGTCGATTTCGCGTCGGCCTCCCCCCCTTCAGCGCGGGAACCACGAAGTTCGCGCACTTTCCTATTTGCCAGTCCTCCTGATGGCAACCGGCATCACGCGACCTTCTTTCCCTGCAGCGTTGGATTGCGTCCGCCAACCCCTCCCGGCTGGGTTGTCGCTCTTCCGTGCTCTATCCCCCCAAATCCGTGCAAATCGATGCGCAGGTTTTTTCATAGTGGTTTCCCCTTTTTTTCTGCTCAATCCCCAAATTTTTTTTTGTTCCCCCTCGGCACTCTTCTGCGGATGAAAATTTCCCCCCAGGCTCCTGCACCATCTTAGACCCCAAGGGCACGAGGAGCGAAGCATGTCGGCGTTTCCCATGTTCGTTTTTCCCATTCGAGTCCCTACAGGGAAAGCCCCTCCAGCCGGGGACACCTGGCTCGTAAGTCGCACCCGCCCCCCTTTTTCACTCACGGCGCGCACCGGCACCTCGCGTTTTTTCATCTTTTTTTTTTTTTTCCTAGGACGTCACAGGGAATGAGTCCCTTTCCTCCTTCCCCCCGCATCTTCTCCCAAACGGGCTATGACCGCCCCCGACCCCCCCTTCACGCGGCGATTCGTCAGATTTCCCCCGCCCAATCTTCCCCATGCAGAAGAGCCGCGTCCGTTCTTTTCTTGTCTTGAAAGGACGCGCCTACCTCCTCCCCCCCCCCCCCCCGCGTTCTTTCACACGTCACGACGACCCCCCGTCTTTTTTAGTTTCCCACCAGCTGCCTGTAAGACACAGCACATGCAAGAAATAGCGGGGGTTGTCTTTTTTCTCTCCCTCACGGATCGCCAGCTTTCTTCCTTGCCTTTCTTCAGACCACCATTTTTCGGTGGCCGAGGTGCCCTCATTGTAAGATTCCGAAGCTACCGGAGTCTTCTTCCTTCCTCCCCCCTTTTCTTATGGGCAACGTACTTTTTTTTTTTTTGATTCCCTCGATACACACAGGAGTACACTCAGCTTCTCATTTTTCCCCGGTCAGCCTCGATGTTTTCAGGCTATACTTCATTCCTCTTCCCCCACCCTCCCCCTCTTCGCCGAATAATGGTTTTGATTTCTTCCCGACAGTCTTTTCCGGAATATCGACCGTGGGCGTGATCGGCCCAGCTGATGATAGCTTCCCGGTGCCCCTTGTTTTCTGCTCCCAACACCGGCCGTATGGCAGACGTGTTCTGCTAATTTCTGGCCCCCTTCTTCTTTCGAGGCGTTACCCGCGACACCCCACCCTTTCTTTCTGGATCTCCCCTGAAATCTTGAATTGCGAGCTTCTTATCTGTCAGGGTCCTCTACGATAGTTCCTGCTCCTTCCGACCTCCCATTTTGCCCCAGGAATTTTCCCCCACCG
>Ga0179593_1487017_pt1 | contig 13230 bp, 11 predicted proteins | sample CZODoug2_1_08_16_FD_185931 | JGI IMG/M metagenome (GOLD analysis project Ga0179593, IMG submission 185931) | Vadose zone soil fungal communities from Angelo Coast Range Reserve, California, USA - CZODoug2_1_08_16fungal (PacBio error correction) | ecosystem: Environmental > Terrestrial > Soil >... | reverse complement strand
CCCAGCTCGGCCTGACCGAGTCGCCTCTCCCTCCCTTTTTTTGTTTTGCGCGAAGGCGCGGCGTGGGTAGACAGAAAAGTGGGCCAGTTTCCATGCCCCCCACTTTTTTCGGTCTTTTTACTTTAACTTTCCGCGCATTGGCTGTTTTTTTTCCCTTTTTTTTTTCCAAGCCTTCACCCCCCCCCCTTCTGTCCTGTCATCTCTATGTGTCCTTTCCTGGAGTTCTCACCTCCATTGTTGGAATCCATGGATCTCGAAATTATGCAACAAAGAACTCTCCTCTACTTTCTTGCCCCCAGATGGAGAGTCCCTGCCAGACGCTAAAAACCAACTACAACCCCCCACCACCGCTATTTTCCCGTAATGAGGTCTTTGGCCCGTTTAATCCCAGTGACCGCTCGAAACCCAACCCCTTCCCCGCCCCCTTTCTTTTTTCCGTGGCTCTCTCGCGGGATTCTCTGACGGATACCCGCGAGATTTGGTCCCCTGGTTCTCTTTCCTTCGGCCTTCCCTTCCCCAAGTTCAATGGCTCATAGAACCTCATTCTGGTGCAAAGTCCCTTTTGTACTTTCTCCTTTCCTTGATGCTTGAGTTCCGTCCTTTTCGCCAATTTATGCCTCCTTTGAGCGGCGCTCGGTCCTATTTAGCACCTCATTAGCGACAATGGAAGGCTTTGCTACTTCTTTTTTGCTGCATGACGGATGTCTTGACCTTGTTCCTTTCGCCCCGAACCCAGGCCAGCTTCACACCTTGATGTTCCTTTCGGCGGTATTTGTGGCGGACTTCCAGCCCGCGCGCTGGCGGGGAACTGTGGCCCTGACATTACCCTGATTCCATGGAAGCAGATGCCCTTCCTTTCGGATTTACGATGTCCTAAATGCCGAGACGCGCTGCCCCCCCCTTTCCCCGAAAACGGCCCTCTTTAAAGCTGTCTCTCTAACCGTTCTTCTTTCTTTTCGATCCCCACCTGCACATTCCTTTCACGACTCCATAGCCATTCTTGATCTTGTGTCACGGCCTCTCCATTTGCCGCGTCCATTTCCCTTTCTTGCGGTGGATTCTGCGCAGGCCATCAGGGCTAAAGTTTATCCTATCACGACATTTCGCCCGTCCCCGGCACGTGGCTTTCCTCTTTTCTGAATATGCCTCATGCACAGAATTTCCCTGCAGGCTGATCATGCTGTTTCCTGGCCCCCCCCCCCCCCCCATCCGTCTCCAGTCCCCCTTTCTCCTCCTTTTTCCCCCCCCTTTTCATGCGTCGGTTTGCCACGCCCGCATTTATACCGATTCGGTGCCCTGGGTCGGTGGGGACTCCAAGAAGGCATGTTTGATGGCCCCGTGCGTTCCCTGATGGTATGAACCCCTTCTCCGGTTTTTTTTTTGACCTTTTACTCGACTCAGGGCGGACGCGTCCCACCTTCCTTCCCTTCTGAGAAATTTGATACATTCGGAGTGGGCTGGAATTTTCCCCTGAGCAACCACCGAGTTGCTGGGAACGGTTGCTTCCTTGACATTTCTTCTGGCTAGTGGATAGAGAGCCGTCAGAACCTCTCTCTATAAGGCCTCAAGTTTTAAGCTGCACTCAATTAAAGGAGTACCTGCTGAAAAGATAACCGGCCCCCATGCCTCCGGCACCCGTTCCCCCCCCCTTTGACCCTACGCTTTTTTTTCTACCCACACTTTCTCCAGCAGGAGCTAACTTTAAGAATAGGTATGGTGCAACCTACCAATGGATCTTTGACCTCTTTTTTGAGAACCATTTTTCCGGTGGTTACCGACTCAGGCATTGCCCTTTATCCTCCTTGCCTTTGCTGATGGAATAATTATAAGGTTCGTTTTTCTTCTACGCCCAGATACGGGGCGGACTGAGTCCAATGTAAGTGCCTTCTGAGTGCATCTTTCAACTTGTCTCTGCGGGGGCGGCTTGGAATTCTTTTGACAAGCGCCTTCCTCTCCGATCCCCCCTCTTTGTACGGAATGGTTGATTTTATTAGTCGCGGTGTCAGCTTTCCCTTCTCTGACTCCCTACGAGCAGGCATCAAAACGAAGGGTTCTCACCCCAATCTTATCCCCTCCTAGCTCTTTTCCCCCTTCCCCTTCGTGTTTGTTTTGAGATGCTGCTGGGTCTCAGATTTGCTCCCCGCCTGAGTGTGATTCCCGTTATAATCTCCTGCCCGCTATCCCAACTATGTTTCCCCTCTTCAACTTTTATCGACAACGTCAAACTTCGCTCAACTCTGTTCGATCGTCTCTCCCGCTGAGTTGTCATAAGACCCAACCCCGACCCATAGCCCCTGTCCCAGCAAATTCTCCTCTACTTCGTCAAGTGACCAACTGGGTCGCATCGCCCAGACGTCCTTTTACCCCTGAACGGAGACTGTTCTCTTGCACCCTTCTGTTTCTTCTCCCTTTTTCAGCATGTTCGTCGCCAGCCCCAATTTTTTTTTTTTATTTTAGCTCAAACCCCCTCCTGCTTTTTTCCCCCAACTTTTTCAGTGGCACCAGGCATGAGCAGATCTCTTCTCTCCCCTTGCTGGCGGACGTCAATTGGTTTTTTTTCCGAACCTAGCCTCCTATTTTTTTCACGTTTCGGTGCCGGGGAGTTTTTGATTGCCTTGGATTTCCCCTTTTTTTTTTTACTTCTTTTTGTCCGGTCTTCACTATCCTTTCCGCTGCCGATTTCTTTTGCTCGCGGTTTTTCCTAATCACAATGGCGCTCTACTTCCACGCCAGCGCCTCATCCTCTTCGGCCTCATTTTTTTCGCTCAACCCCCCCTTTTTGCCCACTCCCTTCGAAGCGCGGGTTTCTACTTCCCCCTCCCCTCCCCAGAAGCACCTTCAGCAATTCTTTGACTTGAATGACAATTGTTTTTTTTATATCAGACTAGCTTTTTTTACTTCCTCCGCACCAGGAGAGCCTGTTCTTTAACTTTTGTACAGGCTTGAATTTTGGTGGGCGTCTACCCGGCCTCAATCTTTTCCTTTTCGTCCGCCACAGTCCATCTTCATTTCTCCCAGCCGCCCCTCAAGAGGATCCGGATGAGTGACTTTCAGGCGGTGGAGGTTTTTTTCCCATTTTTGAGACGGATTGTTTTAAGACCTTAATGATCATCCCAGTGAGTTCTTTTTTATGGAGGCAGGAGGCGTTCCGTCTATTTCAGAATATCTCCAGTCACCACTCTCCCCTTTTTTTGCGCGCCATTTTCTTGGTTCCTTCATGAAATGTTATCAGCGGCCTGTTTCCTTTTTTTCCTGTTCCTCCAGTTTCCCTCGGCTTCCCTTTCGCCTTCCTTTTCACCCTTCCCTTCATCCCGTACGAGGTTTTATAGAGTTCTTCTGTTTTGTCCAACGCCCGGAAGGATAATAAGTTCTAGCTGACGACAGATTTCTCAATCTTTCCCATTTTTCGTCCATCGCTTCTCGTCATTCGACCTCGTAATCGGTGACCCCTGCGTGTCCTTTTAACGTTGTGATTCGCGTTGAGTCTATGACCCCTCAGTTCCGTCACCAATTATTTCTTCTTCGGCCTCCCCCCTCGCCCGAAAATGTTAATGCCCCCCTTTTTTTTTTCCTCTGGCCCTTTTCTTCTCTAGTTCCCCTCATTCCTGGCCTGCGGCTCCCAAAGACCAGTAGCAAAGCCTTCTTCCGTTCCGTTTCTGACCTGCGGTGAGAATGCTCCGGGAGCTAAGGCTCAAATTCCCCCTACTTGGTTCGTCCTTCCTTCCCGGCCTCACTTCCAACCGGGATTCCCCAAGAGCAATGATGCCCCCCCTCTTGTTATCTATACTCTGACCCCTTCCTTTTGGGTTTCCTGGCATCCTCTGACATTTAACTGTCTTTCCAGCTTTCTCGCGGGTCTACTTCCATCCGATGATCCCGACGCGATGAGAGCCATCTCCACCTTGCTTGTAGCGTTTGTTGCGAGGACCCTTGATTTTTTTCACATTCACCAGCCTCCCTTCCTGTTTGGAGTTGTTTTTTTGGGGATTTGTTTGTGTTTTATGCGTATGTGCCCTCCCTCTCCATGTCTCAAAGATGCGGTTCAGGGAAATGAAACCTTGGCCATTACTTTCTTTTATTCCCCATCCCCCTTGGTTCGTTTAGCTTTTTCCATCTCGATACTGACCTTATCTTCCGTTTCCCCTTCTGGAATCCCTTTTTCCCCAGCCACTTGCTCCCGCTTTTCCCCACGGAATATTTGTCGTTTGCCAAGTGAACCTTTTTCTTTCCAAATATCATCCGTTTTTCTTGCCAACCCGTTGAATGGGTCCCTCGGTGGACGTTCGGCCGCTCATTCTCTCCTCCCTACCTTTGTTTTTTTTCTGCTCTATTTTTTTTTTTCCCCCCCCAAGCGGCGAAAATTTTTTCCCTTCTCATACCTCGGTTTTTTTCCCGGAAATCACGTTTCAGCTTTTTTTATGAGGCCAGTGAAGCCCCGCCTTTTAACTTTTCCCCGTTCAACCCCGAACGCTTTCCGGTGGATTGCCGACCATCTTTGTCTTTTAATTGATTCCCCCCTCCTGGCACCCCCTGCTTGCCTGTCTCCTTGTGGATGGGCAGGGTCTTTTTCCCGAAACCTGGCCATTGTTCTGATTTTTCTCCTGTTCTTCACCATGTTTCCTTTCTTACTTCTTGAACTCATCTAATGTTTCACTCCGGCTCCCTCCGGCTTCCCCCACCCCCTCCCCCAAAAACCTCCCTTACCACGGTCATGTTTTTTTCCGTTTATCTGTGACGCCCTCCAGAAACCTCCCAGCTACCTCCTCTTCTATCCCCTCGCGCGGATAATCGTTTGATGAATCCATCAGAGATTCTGTTTTTTATCGGGCCTCCGCCTCCGTTGACCAACTCTCACCTTGATCGGCTGACCCTCTTTTTTCCCACCAAGGTGGCTCCTTTGGTACTTAGCAAGGTTTTTTTTGAGGTCCGCTTCTCCACTCTTTATCCTTCTGTTTCAGGATCCTTCCCCTTGCGACCCTTAGCACCGGAATTAGCGACTGTCGTCCCTTCTTTTTTGCTCTTATTTTTTCTCCTCCTTGCGTGCATGACTTTTCCAATCTTTTTAACGGTTTGCCCGCGTCCAACCATGTTTTTGAATTAAGGTTTCGTCTCTTTTCTTGGATCCTTAAAGCAATTTTGCTGTGTTGGAAACTTTACTTCTCCCCTCCTCTACCTCTGACCTTTACTTTCTCCCTATGCCAATCCATTCCCGTTCTCCTTTTCGATGCGCGACTTTATTACTCAGCCGTCCCCTCCTTCAAGGTTCCCTCTCCGGATTCTTATTCTCGATTTATTTTTTTAGCCCATTTCCCTTTCCTTTCCAAGGCTCTCCTTTCTTCCTTATGTGCAGGCCCCTCTCCTTCGCCTCCGTTAACTTATGGACCCTTATTTCGTTTCTGTGTCCTTAGGCCAGCGTGCTAAAGTTTATCTCCCCACGCGCACCTCTTCATCGTGGTGTTGCCTTCTTTCTGACTTTTGCCTCCTCATCCCCGTGCCATCTTGCTTCTCCTGGGTCGTCCCCCCCCCCCCACATCATCGACTTTTATACGTTCCCCACGCCTGCGAGGGGTTTTTTACATACGTGGATCCTTCTTGTATGTTGTCTCCTTCCCTCCCCTTGTTTCTTTGTTAAGAACGAAGCTTAATTCTTCCCTTTCTAGCCTGCCTGCTGCCTGATTTTATCCCCCTTCTCCCTTCGTCGGAATTTTTAACCCCAGCTACTACAGGCCCCTCTCCCAGTTTGCCGTGCATTCTCCGGAACGGGACCTATGCGGGCGTCTTTCTCTCTCCCACACCGCCCGCTTTCCAATATTTCCACTAGGAGCGGACCGGCTGATGAAACCTGTCTGCGTACATAGTGGATCTGAGCTCAGATGAGACACCGCGGAATCAACCTTTCTCTTGACCTTTTTCCTCTTCAACCCACCCCCCAGTTACTCCCTTTTCACTATCAATACATTCCTCCCCCCCTTTCCTTCCCTCAACTCACACTCCTGATTTGGGACTATAGTCGCAACCTTCCCCTCCTCCCCTCCCTTTTCGCTACACTCCCTTTTTTCGACTGGCTATGACAGGGTTGCCCACCACTTATTCCCAGTATTCTTTTTTCGAATTATTTCCATGTTTTTTGTGGCGGAAGCCGAATTCCCATTCTTTGCAGGTCGTCCGCACCTTCGTTGCATGATGGTTCGAACTTTTCGTTCTTTTTTTCCAGTCTTAACTCCTCTCCTTTCGGATGATGCCCCAGTGTTGTCCGTGCTTCTTTACGGAAGTTGCTTTGACATTTTCTTGGCTTTCTTGGATTTTCCCCCCCCTCGCCCTTCGAGACCTCCCCGAGTTTCTCTTCCTTTTTGTCCGTTTCTTTGTTGGAATTTCGCAGGCAATATTTATTCCAGTTCAGATGAGACAACTTCTGAGAGCCCCTCCGGCTTTTTGTCGACCCCCCCTTTTCCTCCTCATCTCTCTTTTCATCCTTCCCCTCTTTTTGTTTTGTTCGTCTTGCTTTTTTTCGACAATCCCCTTTTTTTTTTGAGTCTGTCTCGCTTTTCTCATTAAATGGACCACTCTCCCCCCTTTTCACCGGCGGGACTAATTCAGAGTAATGAAACGTCCCTTTCACGCTTCACTCGTTTTGCGTTCTTTCTCCCGACAGCGAGTGGTCCCCTTTCCACGCCTAGTACAAAAGGGACAGCAATTCTACTCTTCCTCACGGACAAACCTTTCTCATCTATTTTTCTTTTGCTTTTGACTTTCCCGCCTGAGAATTTATTGCCATCCGTGACTCCGGTTTTAGTTACCCGGAGTCTGCACGCGTGTTTCCCCCCTACCCATTCGTAATTATTTTACAACAGATCCCTTTCTCCTTTTGTGTTTCACAAATCCGATTTTTATTAGTTGGTAGAGTCACCCATTGACGCCGTGGTTTTGTCACCTATCCGCTTCTTTCCCTTTTTTTAAGTGCAGGGAGGACGGTATTTTTATCCTCACTCCTTTTAATTTATTGTCCTTATTCACCCAACTTTTCCCTCCTGCGTATTGCCCCGTTTTTTTAATTCTTTGAAATTTGCGCGTCTAAACTGGCCGAGCCCTCCTATTCTCCTTTTCCTCTTCACCCTTTCTTTTTTGCATCTTTTTTCTTTTTTGGTAATAAGATCACAGCAAGACCCAGAGCAAGATGACCCCTAGGTTAAGTACCCACTTGGGCGATCCCTCCCCCTTCTTTTTTCCTTTTCCCTCCTAACCGTTCTATAATGTTGTTCTCCCATCCGAAGGTCGGTTTTTCTAACGGCAGATGCCCCGCTTCCCCATGTCCTTTTTTCTCATCTCAGCCCCTTCCTCCCCGAGTCATCCATGCTTTTTTTTGGCACAGCGCAGGACGGGTATGGAAACTTTTCCCAATGCTGGACTCTTTCCTGAATAATTCTCACAGTGCTTGCGTTTTTTGGTGTGTGCATGGGAGGCCTCTCCGACTCTTCCCCCTCACCCATCCTGTCTTCCTTTCGAACGTTTGCGCTATTCAGGGGACTAATTCTCCTGCTGGCCTGCGCCAGAAATCACTCCCCTGCCAGTTCAATCCGACCCTTTTCGCAATAACAACTCTCTTGACTTGCACATATCAATAATTCTCTCTGGTCATTTCTTCCCCTTTTTTTTTCCCGCGCCAGTGAATTTGGCGTCCAAGTAAAGACGCGCATACTCCGTTTTTCCTTCCCCTCCCTGATTTCACGAACATTTCATTTTCGGAAAGCATTTTAGAATCGAAATTTTACGAGATGCTTTTTGGCATCTGCTTCCAGTTTCTTCTTTCCTTCTCATTTCCACAGAATCAACCTCCATTTCTTTTTTTGTCATCCCTCCACCATCCGCCGAACCTGGGAATGCCCAACCCCGGTTTGAAGCTGCCCTTTTCGGCTAGGGCCCCCCAATTCATATTTTCCCCTACGTTTATCCCCCTCCTTTTCCGGTCCCAGGGTCGCTTTAATGTTTCTCCCTGTTTTCGTCTCCTGCTCAATTCCAGAACCTAACTTTGTCCTGTCTAATCCAGCGCAACCTGTTGATTCAATATGAGCCCCCCCCTTGACTTAAACTTTCCCCTTTTTCATTACCTGATCCCGTTCTCCCCCCCCCCACTCCTGGCCTGCGATTTTTTCACCAGGGTGGCCCGAATTCGCGGTTATTGTCAGCTCTTGAGTCTTGGAAGCCATCGAAAAACCCTTTGCTTTAGCTTGCCGTTTTCGCTTGGGGGCCACTGTCTTAAATTGGCCAACATCCCTCCCCTTACCGTGGGTTATGGCGGGGTTGTTTGGATTTGGGTGTTTATCGTATTGTCGCCCTGTGCCGAACTTAGATGCTTCATGAGCTTGTCCTGGTTTTCACATACATGGTGGTCATATTTTGGATTACCACATTTTTAAGGTTTTTGTTTAGCCCTCCCGCCATCCACATAGATAGACTTATTTTCTTTAGGGAATCAATGTTTCCCCTAAAATGCGCAGTCTTACCGGCCTGTTTAAATAGTGCGTCTTTGAAACGTCGTTACTTGCTGACCCTCTTTCTTCCATCCCTCCTTCCATCTTTCGGCACCGGACTTTAACTTGGGGGATACTTTCTTTCTTTTGAATCATCCTTATTTCCTAATCATCTGGGTTTTTGTTTCTCTGAGCCGGATCCCTCTTTTGATCCGACCTCGTCGGGTTACGTGAAATGCCGCTGAAGTGCGTTAGAGCAACTTTTCCTCCCTTTCACATGCCTTCCAACACTCCCGCTTTTCGGTTTTTTCCTGCGCCTTGCTTAGGGATCACTAAGGGACCCTTTATGACAGGTCATCTGTGTATGTCAGGTTTTCCCACTGAACATTGTGGGAATCCTGCAGATTTTCGCGCCTTGTATGCACTTTTTATTTTTCCCTCTTCTCATTTAATTGCGCACAGATGGATCTTGCGCTTCTATAAACCAAAAAGCCCAAACAAACCCCAGCCATTCCCCCCCTTTCATGGAGGTCTTCCCGTTTCCTCTTTTTCGATAACCCCACGCAAGCTCCGGATTCTTCCCTCTACTGCGTTTCTCTCTTCTCATATACCGCTATTCTTTCCACCTGGTTCCTTCGTGGCCTATAGAAGGAAGGTTAGCAGAACTGGATCAGGTAAGGAATTCAATCTGGTGCAAAGTCAACCCTCATCATTCCCCCTACTCTACTAAAGAACACCCACCACTTTCATATCCTTCTATCCCTTTTTTATCCCCCTTCCCACTTCCAACATCCCTATATCCTCCCTTTCCGTCCTTCCCCCCCCCGCCAACCTCACCTTCCCGTTGCTCCCACCCCCATCTCTCCTTCTCTGCCCCCTTTAGTTCCCCTCTATCCACTCTCGATCTCGCCACATTTCCTTTCCAGACCTTCCCGGCTCCCCTCACCCTTTGCTTCTTTATCCCTAGCTGCCCACTGCTCCGGTTCTCCCTTTCTTCCGGCTCAGGTTGCGTGAGTCCGTTAATGGCTTTCTTAAAATTTATGTGTAGAATTGATTGCTCCTCCCTTCTTTCCCTTTCGTCCCCGCATTTAGCTGACCGGAATGTTCTCACGTGTGAACTCTTTTGGAAGCCCATTCCGGCTTTCTTAATTGTTGTCAACGCAGCCCCTTTCTTCTCAAACCTGCTGTTTTGACCCCTCCAGGTTAGGGTTTCTACCTACCCCCCCTCCCGCTACGATGGCTGGTACTTTGGTACCTTCTCAAGTTTTTCAAATCTCGACTTTTACTCCTCCTCTCCAAGAAATTCCGGATTACCGTTGTCGAAGCGAGACGCTTCCTTTTTCAACTCCTTCTTTCAGCTGTCTCCAGCGAAGACCTTGCGATCCCATTGAGAAAAATTCACTTTTCCAACGAAGTCCTAGCCCAGCTCTACTGGTTCCTGGCTGTCCTTCTTTGAATTAGCCGCGTTCAAAATGGATTTTCCTTTGCGTTTTGGGATTGTTTCTGCCGCGTCCCCCCCCCTTCTTCCCTTCCCCCCTCTCCAGCCCTATCGGGGCAAGTGATGGAGAAGATATGAATAATCAGTCCATGCCTCAGTAAATGACATGCTTTTCATGAGGTCTTGTGGTGCAACCCCTCCCCGTTCCGCCGCAATGGATCCCTTTTCAACCCGTATGCTCCGGAACCGAAAGAATGGCTCTTGGTCGCGGCTGTCGCTCTTTTCCCCGAGGGCTTTTGCGGCCGATGCCAGGTTTTCATTCTGCCCTTAGACGCCCCCCTTGATTAGTTGACCAGTATAACTGTCTTGAATTACCCCCGCTACTTGGACTCGCCAAAGTTTTTTTTTCTCCTCGCAAATTTTTGCTTCCTATGCTCTTTTTTTGATTTTAGCCACCAAACCGCAAGATTTCCACGAGTTGTATGCGGAACGGCGACTGCTTCCTCGATTATTTTCGAGTCCCTTTTTATTGCCATTTCCCTGATGAGGACACCGAGCTGACCCCAAACGGGCGTTTCCTCTAAGCCTTTCTCTCCCCGAAATACACCCTGAGTCATACATGCAGATTAAATACATATAAACTTCAGGCAAACCCCCCGTTCCCGGCACGCTTCCTTACTGTATTTTTCGTCACCCACAACTTCCGCCCTCCCCCCAGACATTTTTTTTGATCATCTTCCGATTTTTCTCTTGGGTGCCCCCGCCAAATGTGATCCCGATTTTGGTTCTGATAGGAACAGCCCTTTGTTTGCTGCCGTTCCTTAAGGCATTCTGTCTTTAGTCCCCAGAAGTGCCGATGGAAGCCCCATCTCGTTCGTTATTACAAGCCTCTTTGCCTTGATTTTGACATGTTTGTCCGCCTTTTTGACCGTTGTCAACTTTTCTCTTTTTCTTGAGTTGATATTATGCACCCACCGCGTTCGAGAAGATCGCCAACTAGTGCTCGGTTTTTCCTTTTCCAGGAATTTCCCCGCTTCCCCTAGTGTTCTTCTTCCTCCGAGCCCACAGCGTCCTTCACCAAAGCATGATGGTGCCAATCTTCTGACCAGGACCTTTATATTTTCCTCCTCCTTCAGTTTGTGTCTTCTCTCTCTTTCTGGATCAGATTTGGCGACTGAGTTGTTGAGGTTGCTCGCTGTGTTTTCAATCTTCCATGCCATCTATCCCCTTTGCTCAGAATTCCGTCTCACTTCCCCCATTCCTTTCTTTTTTGTGCGATATTCTCTCCGAGAGTTGGTCCTATAGACCTCCTGAGCAAGGTAAGACCCACTTCCCTACTTCACGTGCCCAAACTTTTAACCGCCCCTCGCAGAGGCTTTCGACCTTCCCGAACCTGTTTAGAATGTTCTGCCATCAGGCCCCACAGGCTGGTGGTACAGTCCCCAGCCATTTTTAGTTAGACACCTCCCCCTGATTCATAATTCCCCAACCCCGCTCCTTTTCTTTCATGTGTTTTCGTTGCAAATGCAGAGTCTTTTTTGGGTCTCTATGTAGCTTCCCCCCCCATTGCTTTCTGAAGTGCCTTTTTCTTTTGCCTACCTCTTTTAGTCCCACCTAGTGCTGCACGTTGTGAGAGCTTTTGCTTGCCGTGTGATTAATCGTTCAGCAGGATTACTCCTTGTGTTAACTTTTTCTTTTTCGCTCCGGTCTCTTCCCCGTTGTCGCCTTTTTGTTTTTTTTTTCTTCATTCCCAAGGAGCGCTACCCTCTGGCACCGCTCCATTCCGCAGAAGCGGCAATTTCCGATAAACTCTTTGTGAATTTTTCCTTTTCTCTCGAGGGTTTTTTTTTAATTTTTCCCTCCCCATCGTGAGCCCCTATCAAGTTCTCGGTATCCTTCACGGACAAAACTTGGGTCGGGACTCTGCCTGCTTATTTTTTATTCTCCTGAACGGATCTTTTTCCTCAAATCGTCATTTGCCTGCCCCCGGTTTTGTCTCTTGCCCCTATCCTTCGTTTCCCTACCCCGCCACTTGCGTCGTACTTCCAGCCCGAATCCAAGAGACCATTCTTTCTTTTTCCCCCGTCTTTGTTTGGAAAAGGTTTTTTCCAATGCTGGCGGTCCGGTTTTTGGTTTTTCCGACCTCATGACCTCCCAGTGATGTCCTCTGGAGAATGGGAGGAGTTATCGAATCCACAGAACAACTTCCCCCCCGGATTTTGAATTTTTCTTTTTGCTAGGACGCCCCTTCTAAGTGAAGTCCTTTCCTCCCATCACCCGTCCTCGTCTTTCATTTCCCCTCCATTCACGCGTTCTCCTGGTCCCCCCGGAATACCGTAGCCTCTTGGTGCTGAGTAATTTTTTTTGAAAGTTCCTTGAGTCCCCCACGAAAGAATACCCCTTTCCCTCTCTTCCGTCCAGCTTTTTCCCATCCCATTCTGTTAGTTTCTCCTTTATTATCTCTTTTCTCCCTTTTTTCACGGGCTTGTTGGAATCTGTCTTGACCTGTCGCCCGCGCGAACATTGTTACAGTGACCGCGTTTGCGGGATTTAGTTCCTGACACACCTTTCCTCCGACCTTTTTCAACATTAGGTTTTTTTTCCTCTGTTTTTTTTCGCGCTTCCCTTCCTATCGGTCCCATTTGTCCCAGAAGTAGAAATTGTGCCCGCGTTCAGTGTCGCTAATCTTTCCTAAATGTTGCCTGGTCTCCTGTCTTTCACCTTTTCCCTCCCAACTTCTTAGACATAAGGTCAAGAAAGCGCCTTTTTGGCTACCTCTTCCCTAGAAATTTTTGTCCCTCTTCTTTCTACTTCCCTTCTCCCTTAGCTCTTTGTCTTTCTTCTAGTGGCCCTGACCAGTTTTCCCTCCTTCTCTGGTATATCCAGCTCGAGCTTTGCTGACCTTCCACCCCCAATCGACTTTGCTTGCTTTGATGAGCCGGAACACACTCTATTCACGTTTCCCCCTCCCCCTCCCTTAACGTTTGTTGGGTTTTCGTTTTTTTGTTTTTTCTCGGAGGTGCAATTCCATCTGTTGCCCCTTATATGATTGATCCAACTCAACCGGTTTTCAGACATGGACGCGATCCCTGTCTTTCCCCCTTTACCCTGGCAGTCCTGCCCCTCCCACTCTTAAGAACTGTCATCCTGTGCCCTTCTGCCCCTTAAACAAAACATTTCTCTCGATACCTCAACCCGGGCCCCATTTCGTAGTTTTGAAATTGCATGTTCAATTTTTCCCCTTTTTCTTCTTCTCTAAAGACCGCCCGACTTTCTTTTCTCCACCCTCCTTGACTTTTCCCTCGCGAATCGTTCCCGCTCGCT
>Ga0179593_1292741_pt1 | contig 13230 bp, 10 predicted proteins | sample CZODoug2_1_08_16_FD_185931 | JGI IMG/M metagenome (GOLD analysis project Ga0179593, IMG submission 185931) | Vadose zone soil fungal communities from Angelo Coast Range Reserve, California, USA - CZODoug2_1_08_16fungal (PacBio error correction) | ecosystem: Environmental > Terrestrial > Soil >... | reverse complement strand
TCTTTTCTAGATGGACACGACAGAAGAGAACGGGCTGTGATCGTCCCGTTCTTGAGCTTATTCCTTTCTCTGAGTACGAGGGATTGGGTTCGAAGACGCTTGTGTTTTTCCAAGGCATTTCCTACGTGCTCTAACAAACCTGTTCCTCGTGAAGTTGACCCTAAGCTTAAGTGGCGCCCTTTCCCTTTTTCAAGAAAACGTCCTCCCTAGGCCCCCATTCCAAAAATGAGCTACTGTTAACCAGGGTTTCCCATAATCTTGATTTGTAAAGGACGACACTCCCTTTTTTCCCTCCCTCTTATAACTGCCCTTTTCCTTTTAGCTTGTAAGAGTCCGGGCTTTCCTAAAGAAGAGGCAACGTCACCACCCTCACCTCTGCCTGCTTCGAAGTGGTTTTTTTGCACCCTTTCTGCGAATTGGTTTGCTTAACCGGAGAGGTTTCCTGAAGTTTGTGCGACCCCCACGGGCCTCTTTCACGCCGCGGCTACGCAAGTAGTCCCACCGCGCGTCTCCCAGGGCTGGAAGAAAGTCCTGACGGGCATGGCTGATTTTATGGCTCTCTTTTGCCCGCCCCCAAGTTAGGACCCTGTTTCGAATCCGACCTCCGACGCCCCCTCTTATCTTATCTCTCCTCTAGATGATGGTGAAGGATCTACGATATCTTACGACCGACATCTCACGTGTATTGTGGCGTTCCCTAGGTTGGTCCACTAACTTCCTCCCCCCCCTCCTAATTGATTGCCGCCTCTTTTCCCCGTTCAGCATTCACGGCGACAAAGTATTCGCGCCGGCGACCGCGGACCAGGTTGTCCCTTCCATTCTCGTGGAGATACTTTTGCTTCCGGTTTTAAATTACGTCCGTCCGAAGGCACACAAGGCCACCTACCTAGGCCTTTGTGATTGGGTTGCTGACAGGCTCAACCAATCGGTTTTTTATTTCTCGTTCGTTTTCAGGGTCCGTAGTGACTTATGTGCGTGTCCCTCTTTTTTTGAGGAGGGTGGAGTCGCGATAAGTTGGTTTTGTTATCTTGTCTCTTTCATGACCCCTCTTTGAAGGCAAGCGTCTTCTAGGTTTGGCCTTTTAACAAGGCCACACTCCCTTTTTTTGTGGGACGTGTTTGTTCCCTTTCTCTTTCGTTCTGGCTGTGTGGTGTTGTAGGGACTTTCTTGAGAGTGCATCGCCCCCGCCGGATCCTTACGGGCCTAGGTTATGAGGTGGCCGTGCGCGGGGTCATTTTCCTAGCCGGAGTGGCTGTCGTATCTGGGCCTCGTGTGCGGGGGGTGCCGGGTTGTCCCGTATCTCGTCCGCACTTCCTGGTTAAGAGGTTCGCCCGACCTTATATTCTGTCTTGAGTGAGTTCTGTGGCCTTATGGGCCTTTTATCAAGGATAGCTTGCCTTTTTTCCCTAAGATCCTCCCCTGTGTAGGTGAAGTTTTTTCTCTCCTTTACCCTCTTGACCGTTCCGATGTAACCTTTTCATTTGACAACTTTGTTCTTGGCCTGTGTTCCTGCTAAGACTCGTCTTGGCTCATTTTCCTGGCGTTCCCCCGGCTGGACGGTCGTCAGGAGCCTCGTTTGGTTGTTTTTCGGTGATACGACCAATCTGTTGCGGCTTCTGGTCCATCGTGGGTTTCTGTGCTTTTTAGGGTTTTTTAAGTAGCTTTTTTTTCTTTCCGTGATCCTCCTTTTTGTCCTCCTGTTGACGGAAGTCAACTACGCCTCGCGTGATAGCGGTTGCTTTGGCGGTGGCCCCCCAGCTTCTCTTGTCCTTTCCCGGCCCTTTCGTTTTTTCTGCCGCGAGGTGCTTTTCCCCGCTGAAGGTTCGAACCGATGCCCATTACGAGCGCTGCTCCGTCTTATTTTTCCACCCTCCTTCTCTTCTTTTTCAAGTTGGGTTCCTCCCACGTTGTGTTGATGATTCTGACTTCCAAAATATCTCTTTTCCTGCGTGCTGGTCTTTGTGTGGTTCCTCCGGTTGCCATATTCTCAAACCATTCCCCTCCGTCTCCTGATTCGAGGGCTTGGTTGCTTCCCACTGGTGCCTCCCCGGTGCGTGTTCCACCTTCCAAATGGGCGTGACCCCTTTGCCAGTGTTAATGCCTGTAGTCGTCCAGTTCTTAAACAGATGTTCCGTTTTTCATCCACACTAAGATTTTGCTAGCCCCCCCCCCTAACATCAGCCCGACTTATAGCTCCCCTTTCTGGCCATCTTTTTCCTCCGCATTTGGGAGTCCTGCGTTCTTGACTAGAGAGGAATCAGCCGAGTCGCGCATTTCTTACCCTCGTTCCCCCCTTTTCAAGCGATGACATTGTAGAAAACCTTTCCCTTTTTACTTTGGGGTGGTCCCCCAAGACCCATTCCCTGCTTCGTTTGACAGGACCACGCCAACCCCCCTGTGGCAGTCGATCTTCGATTTTCCGCGTTCTACCTGCCCCGCCCAATTTTTGGGCGCTGGCTTCCCCCTTTTCCCTCCCTCCCCTCTCCGGGGTACTTCCTTCAAGAAGATTTATAAGAACTCTCTACCGAACCCAGAGCCGGAACTGGGTGGTTTCCGTAACCTCTCCTCTCCCACGCCGAGACGACGGTCCTTTCCAGACTTTAATAATTCTTCTCCTACTCGTGCCTTCATGGCGCTCGTCGGGATCACACTTCCTCTCTTCCCCAGCCCCGCAGCGTCAGCTGAGAGGCGGCACTCTCGGGGCGTTTCCCCCTATCCATTCTTTCTTTTTTCTTTCTATTGCTGTGTGCAACACTTTTTCCCTTCGCTTGCGATTCCTGCGCCTGTCCCTAGCAAGGTCCAAGACCCATTTTCCCTTTCGCGGGAGGTGTACTCTCGCGCACTACCGTCTTCCCCAACCCTCTTCCCGGGCTTCTTACAGATAAGACCTCTACTGCCGTCCCTCATCCAACCAGCAGCCTGTTTGTTTCACCTTTCATCATGCTTCTTCAGTTTGAAGTGCTCTTCAGGATGAGATACGTTTCACTCCTCCCTTTTCCGGAGTCACCTCTCCCCCATGAAAGTTTCCTTTGCGTGTTTCATCTTCCAGAAACAAACCCTTTCCTGAAACCCCAACAACCCGAATCGACCCCTTCTCAATAGGAGTCGCTTCCTTGAGTGTTTTGTCGGTCTCTTTTTTTCAGTTTTTTTACATCCGGCACTCCAAGGAAGACCCCCCCTTTAGATCTTTTTTTTTTTCCTCCTCCCCAGAACATCCTGGGCGTCCTTTTTCCCTCGCCTGGTGAGCTTGATTGGGCGTTGACCCTCCTTTTGTGCGTGATTTCCCCACCGGATTCCCCTCCCCCCTTCCTTGCAATCTCTCCCTTCCCGATCCCCTCTGCCCTCCTGATTTCTTTTTTTTGTCCTCCACATCGGCTCTGGGACGAAGTGCTTGTACCCTCCCCTGTGTATCGTTCTTCTGCCGGTGTTAATTTGTTTTTTTTTTTCAGACCCTCTCCCGTGTGTGTTTGTTACAAGTAGTACCGCCCATAGTTAGCTCCTCCGCGGGCTTTCCTTTTCACTTTTTCAATTGTTACTTTTTCTTTTCCATCGCTTCCCGGTAACAAGACTTAACGAGCGTGTCTTGCTGTTTCCCCCTGCTTCGACGGTTTTTTCCCAGTGTCCGAGATGGAAAACCGTCCCCCCTGATCCCGTCACGTCTTGGTCTCGTGGCGAGAACAGGTGGTTTTCCCGCTGGGCGGTGTGCGCACCCTCGTTGCTTTTTTTTCTTCCACGTCAACAAGTAACGCCGGACCCTTTCTCCCCCAATTATTCCTATTGAACCCTTGACTCTCCTACTCCTCGCGCCGGACCCCTCCCAGAAATTCGTCTTTTTTCTTCCCCCCCCGGCGTCTCTGTCGTCCTCTACTAAGATTGTCCCACCTCTTTTTCCCCCCCCGGTTGTGTTTTGTTCTCTATTTTACCACTTTTCACGTTCTAAAGGACCGCCCGCGGTTTTTTCTTTCAGCCGACGAGACTTTTTTCCCCTGTGCATTCTTTTCTTTCGGGATTGTTTTCCCCCCTGATTGTCGTTTTAGAGCCAATTACCCCCTTCGTTTTTCGTCTTTCCCATAACGAGGGATTGTTGCGAACTTTTTTTTTCTCTTCCAGCGCAGGTCCTTTCCTTGCTCGGACATGTGTACCAGGTTTTTCTTCACCGTTGTATTCTTGACCTCCATCGTTGGAGTTAAATCTGGTTTTGCCCCGATTCCTATTGTCATTGCTAGCTGGAAACCCTCCCACCTTCCGGGATCTTTTTTGTCCTCGGGTTAGGAGCGCTTCTCTTTGTTTCCGCAGGCAGGGTAGGCGAACAGGGTGCACCTTTCTCCCGTGACTTCTTTTTCCTACCGTCCCTCCTCTGTTCTTATAAACGCGTTAGTGACCGCGGTGTCGTATTGCACCCCGGTGGGCGCTCCGTGGAGAGAGGGGCTCCGCACCGGTTAAACCCCCCCCCCATTAGCCATATTTTGTTTCTTCTCCCTCCGCGACACGTTTTCTCCTTGAAGCCCCGGTTTCCTGTTCCATGATGGTGAGAAGCACCGTTCGTTACGTGTGTCAGGCAGGTCTATGTAACAACTATATATTCTTCAATCCGCATGATCCCTCCTTCTTTTCAGTGTCGGGGGGGCTTAACTTTTTTCTGGTGACGTGACTGCTTTTGATTCCCCTAGTTTCCCCTTGAGCTTTCTGTGTCTCGGCTTAATAGTTTTCCTCGTCCGTCGCATTTCCTTTTGAAGGCTTCCCTGTTCCCCCCCGAGCCTTCTTGGAGCGCTTAGGTGCGAAGCTGCTTTTCGGATCTTCTTGCGTTGAGTATTGGTCTTAGGTTTTGGGGCTGATCTTTTTTTCCCCCTTTCTTCCTTCCTTAGTTGGTGGACGCAGTAGGTCCTAATTCTCTTTCACCACGCCCCCCTCCCCCTTTTCTTTTCCTTCAGCTCTGAGAAAACAGACTGAATACTTTTCCTCCTGTTTCGCCTCGTTCCCCTGAAGCGCATTCGAAGGTCCGGTTTTTTTTTGTGTGTTCTTTCCTCCTTCCTTTTCTGGTTTTGTTTTGTCCGCTAGTTTTTGCCGAATACCGACGAAGAGCGCGCTGCTTTTTTCGCATGTTCTCTCTGTCTTCTCGTCTGACGCCGCGGATTATTTTCCCTGGCCTTTCGAGCTTACTCCCAAGTTAATTTCCCTAAGCGTTGTTGCGCTCTTCTCCCTATCGTTGGTCCGTACCCCGTCTCCGGCGGTCCCCTCCTGGAGGATGTACCCCTGTCTTTTCCTTTCCACGTTTTCCTTGTGGCTGCGTGGTAGCCACCTCTTTGTTCCAATAGTCTTTCTCCCCCTGATGGTGTCTGCGTGTCGGTGATGTTCGCCCCTTTTCAATTGTGTTCCGGTTAAGAATTTTTTTACGATGCGTCATTAGTCTTGAAGCGGATTCGCGCCCTGCGGCCTCGTTGAAGTCGTGCCCCTCCTCCCGTGAATACAGGCGAACTGACCTCGAGTCGCTTTGTGCGTGGTTCTTCCGTAGATGCTTTAGTAGAGCCCTTTTTGACTCTTTTTTGCTAAAATGCCCTCTGCATACCCGGGAACACGGGCGATCGTTTTTTCCCGTCACTTCTTCCTTTCCACCTCTTCCTTTTTAGAAAGCAGGGATTGCAGGCTTAGATTGAGGCGTCCTTGTCCGATGAAGGCCCCCTTCCATACACGACCACCCAGACGCCCAATATTTTTCCTCGTACCTCCTCCCTTTTTTTCATCCTCATCAGTTGTCTTTTATCTCCCTTTCAGCAGAAACGATCCTTTTAGATCCAAGTTCGTTATTGCTGACACGAATTCTCAAGCCTATTCCCAAGGAACCCCCCTCTGCCTAGACCTTCGCTGTTAACAGCCACTTCCCCTCCTCCCAGTGGCTATCTGGTCCCACACACGGTTCTTCTCCGTCCGGCGTTTTTGTGGCCATTTGTAAAGATTCTTAAACGCCCTTTCCCTTTTTTCTACCTACTACTCCCTCCTCTAACGCAAGCAACAAGACCCCGAATCTTACTCACTCGCATCTACTTTTTCCTCCTATCTTAGAGGCTACGGACCTACCTCCTTTACATCACATTTCCGAGCCCGCGGGATCGTGCATTCCTTTTGGTCCATCCTCTCCCGCCATCTTTTTTTTTTTCAATGTGCCCCCAAGCGCCTTTTTTTCCTTGTGCCAGTGAACAGTTCAGCACCAACTTCCCTTGGAGGGCAGGACCCCCGTCGCGGTAGTTACTCATCGCAGGGGCACCAAACACGGGCCAATCAATGTTCTTTCTCCCGTCTCCATTCGTACCGATAGAGTACGGGCTAAGAAGGCTCCGAAAGCAGAGGAACTCCCCATGGCCAGAAGACTTGGGCGTTCGTCGACAGAGTTGACCTCCCCACCCCTCCGCGCGGCGCACGAGCGCTTCTGAAAAGCTGCCGCAGTTTGCCTGTCTGTGGCTCCCTCTTAGGTCGCTTGTCTTGACCTTCCCAGTCGTATCCCCCCCCCCCCGGAAATTGCAAGAGTCGCAGGGTCTCCCCCCTGTCCCCCGTTTCCGCGTGAGATGATTATTTTGTGCGAGGGAGAACTTTCTTCTTTGTCCTGCTCGTCTCTTTGCCCCCTCAACGGTGTCATTCTCGCGTGTAGGGCTTGGAGCTTCAACCCAGTTTCACCACACACATCCACTTACTTCATACCTTTAATGACACTGAACTCCCTCATAACCCATTTTTCTTTGTTTCTCCTTGTGTCGCACTCCGCCTCGTGAGAAATTTATTTGCTTTCTGGTTTGTGCGTCGCTTTCCTGAACTTCACATTTGTGGCGCTGATAACATTCCTTACGTATTGCAAGACACTCAAAGGGCGCGTGGGCCTATCTTCCTCCCCCACACGGACCTCAAAACCCAAGACTCCTCACCAGTTCTCTTAACCTTCGCGGTGGTTTCTTCCGGATGAAGGGTTTCTGCGGTTTCATCGGACAGACATTGAACGTCCCCGCCGCGCTTCAACCTCACCTTACTTTTTTTTCCCTTCCCTTTTCCTAGTTTTTTTGTATGGCTTTCTCCCGTTGATGCCTTTTTGTGCGTTGTCCATTTAATTCCTCTATCTTTTCTCCCCCGCCCTGCAAGCGCCCTCCGATCCTTTCATAGACTGCTGTGTCACCGTCCACTCTTCGGGGGACTACGTTTTTTTCCCGGCCAGGGTGTAATCGTATCGAAGCGGGGTTTCCGCGGCTTTGTTTCCCTATCCCGCTTTCCCAGAGCGCTCGCCTGCTTCTCCCTCTCCGATCCCGGTGGGTTTTCGTGAATTTCGTTCAACTCAGTTCCCCCCTCCCCTCCCCTCCGGGTTCGCGGCGGTTCAATCCGTCGCCGGGACAAATCGTTTCTCTGCTAAAGTTTTTTTAAAAACTTTTGATCCCCTTCTTCCCCGCTGCCGCGGACTTGGTGGGTGGGGGTGTGTTTTTGTTCCTTACGTGCTTTTCCTTCCTTTCACCTTCCCCCGGACAGTTTCTCCGACCGTTGCATACATTTCCCCCCCTCTCTAACGTCCACTCATTTCTCGCATGAAGTCAGCCGAAAGGTATCGAGCGGTTTCGATTGTTTCCGGTGTCGTTCTTTTCTCCCTCCATTGGCCCATCTCCCCCCTTCCTTTGGTTTTTAGAGAGATGTTTCAATCCTTTTTTTTGGCTGCGGTTTTTCTTTCCTTCGTTCCGTAGAACGTCTTCGTCTTTCTCTTTCGAGAGGTGTTAGTATGCTTCTTGGTCCCACTTGATTGACCTCTTTTTTGGGAAATACCGTACTTTTTGCTTTTCCTTTCCCTCCGTTGCGCGAAGGTTCAGCACAGGAGAGGAAGCGCATCCTTTTTCTTTTTTTTTTCCCTTTTGTTGTTTACCATTCATCGACACCGCCTCGTAACTTCCCTTTTTTAGGATACCGCTCTTCTTTTTCTTCTTCCCTGAAGCGCCACGTGCCCCCTTTTTTGGAGGGCGGTTTTCTTTTTGTTTTGCGAGGTTTTCCTCTTCTTTTTTTTTTTTTTTTTTGTTTTGTGAGGGTTCGGCGATAATTGGCGTTTATGACCGCCATCCGCCTTCCTTCCCTCCGATTTTATAGCGTTTATACTGCTTTCTTCTTTGTTTTCCGTGGCCTTTTTCTTTACTCTCTTTTCAACCTTTACAGGCCCATCATGTTTTCCCTGCTTTAGCTTTGGCCCAGCTTTTTTTTTTTGCGGTGCCGTCCCCTGTTTCTTTCCCGGTAAACCACCTTGATTTTTTTTTCGCTTGTGTGTCGCCGTTTTTTTCCCTTTTTTTTTTCTTTTAGATTTCTCACGCGTCACTGTTTTGCCATCCGTAGTTTTTCTGAGATTCTTCCCGTTCCTTCCGAAGGCCTCTCGTACACGTTTAAACTTGAGCGCGATTTGCGGGTTGGTTGTACTTCCCCACTTTTTTTGTTCTTCGCGTATGTCCTTTCGTTTTACTTCGCTTCTTTTTTCGGCGAGCTCTTTCACGCTGACACTTCTCGTCCACCTTTCCTCGCCTTCCCCTTTTGCTTACATGCTTCATCTTTTTTTAGTCGCTCGCTTTCTTTTTATCTTTTTTCCCGCCTCTAAAAAAAAACACGGCCAGCACTTTCCCTTTTCCTCCCCCTCCTCCGCTCGGACTTTTCTCCTCTCTCCGTCTCCCTCTGTGTTTCGTTTGCCCAGACTCCCCTATGATATCTTTCCCTTATGCTCTACTTTCTTCTCCTTCCCCAGCCTTCTTTTCTGTAGTCCGCTGTTTTCCGATAAGCTAGAGCTTAAAGACCCTAACGCGCTCACAAGGAGAGAATGTTGGGAGGATCGACATCCTGTTCTGCCTTTTTGATTTATTTACCCGCTGCCCTTAGTGCCTTTCCCCAGACTCGGAATTGAGACTCCCCACACACCGTCCTGCTTTTTTCTTGTTGCTTGTTCCGTCAGACGGGCGCACTTCCAGTGATTTTTTTTTTTGGATATAGGGCACCCCACTTTGAAACATTTTGGTCCGGGATGCGGCGGATGGGACCTCCCTTCCCACCCCACCACTTTCTTTTCCGTTTAACGATTTCCGCTCCTTTGCTTCTCACTGCTTGACGCGTTTCATGGTTCTTTTCTCCTTTTTTTCTTTTCTAGATTTCTTTTTTCTTTCTATTCTGTTCTGACGTCCATTTTTGACTAACCCAAACAGCTGTCGAAAGTCACCGCTAACTATGGGTCGTTGTACTCGCTGTCCCGTAGAATGCCTCACCTCTGTCACCTCTTTTCAATCTTTATACTCACACTTGGCTTAGCGCAAGATTTTACCCAGGACTCTCCACTTTGTTTTTCTTTTCGAACCTACGCACACTAACAACTTGAACCCTTCTTCTCCTTCCCCTAATCACACTTTACTCCTCCCTATTGTTGTTCTTATCAGAAACAACTTTTCCGTGGCCAGCTTTTTGCCATGCCGTTCGTCACATTCTCCCACTCCAATTAACAAGTCGGCGTGTGCCGGTTGTCTGACCTCTCTTTTGTGACGCGTGCACAGCTTCCCCACCCCCCCCCCCTCACGCCCCCCCCCCCCCCCCCCCCCCCCCCCTGCGCCCCCTCCCGACACCGACTACTTCTTTTTCTCTAGACGACCCCCCCCCCCCCTTCTCCCCCTCCTCCCCCCATTGTTCCCTTCGGCCGCGTCCAGTCTCACCTGCTTGGCGTGAAGTGATCTCACTGAGCTTTGTTTCGTTTTCCCTTCACGCAGATCTTTTTCTCCAACGCACCTCCCTTCAGTTGGCCCGTCCCGAGACTGCTCTCTTTACAAATCATGATCCGCAAGCCTGTTTTCGGGCATGGCACCTCGTTCACTTTTTGCGATTTTTCGCTATTCTCCGCATGAGCATGTTACACGAATTTACATTTATTTTTCAAAATTTCGACTTCCAGAGTAGTTGGACATCCACTGACCTCCCGGCGTCCAAAGGATTTAACTGCGCCTGGTCAACTTACCCACACTGACTCTTTCTTTCCTCCCACCCTCCCCCTACAGATCTATTCTATCCGGGCCCAGCACCATCCCCCAGCAAGGGGCACCTCATTATCCCCACACCATTTCCGAAAGAGGCTCTCTTTGTTAATGGTGTGAGATCTCGCCCCGCGCCGCACGACCTGCTTCTCCTCCCCCCTCTCCCACTTAGACCTGCGCTCGTCCAAATTTCATCACCTTTAGCTTTCTTTCCTGTTCGTCCCGACTACTTACGCCCAAAACCCCCAACCCGCAATTGCCAGTTGAAACACAGATTTTCCCTCTTTTAGATGGCTGGGGGTCCCCCCCGGGCTGCAACTTAATTCGTTTTGTCAGGTTCCCCTTTTCGCCCCTTTCTGTAAGAACACGGTGTAAGTCTGAGTATTGGCTTTACCTTGCGATACCTACTAAATTTTTCACCACTACCCCATTCACGGACGAGAAACAGATCCTACCAACCCCCCGTGCCTTACTAACCCTTAGAGTTTACCCTTCCTCCCGTTGCAACATCTAAGCCTTTCACATTTGCGCCGGTTTCCGTTGCGCCTTTTGTCATTACGGGTTATACTTCACCCTTCTCTTTCCAGCCCCCCGATACGTATTGAAATAAGATTCCAAGGTACAAGGACCCCTTTCAATTGACGATCCCAGACCCCATTTCGCCCAACTTAGAATTCGCCTGATTAGCCCAGATAGCATGGTATACCCGCAGAAGCCTTTTTAGGGGCCCGCCGTTAGCCTCCTTACGGGCCGTTTTTATAATGACCTCTAGAACCACACCTGCTTCAGTCATCAACTATTTCCCTTTTTCTCTAGGCGAGTCCACACAGCCCCCCCCCCTCTCTATGTTTTACCCACAGACGCGGTCCAGTTTCCTCACCCAAAACCGTGGGGGTGTATTAGTTCTTCTTTACCGTTTTGTGCACTTTTTTAGCCCGACCCAGATCTTGATTCTGATGTGTTTTGTTATTTATGTAACGTATTGCTTGTTTGGTCCTATCGGCGCGAACGCCTGTTTATATAGACGCTCACCTTTTCCGTTTTTTGCGCGTGACGTCGGGGCTCCGTCGGACCCGACGGGCTGTTCGCCTGTCTTGCCCAGTTCCTATCGCAGCCGCCTTCCCTTTCCGCCCACAGTTTACGTGCCACACCGTTCTGGCCCTTTTTTGCCCTCCTCTTCAAGACGACGAGCGCTCTTTATGGCGTTCCGTTCGCTTGTACACTTCTTCCCTCCCTTTTCAAAGCTCCACTGTCCCACCCCCGCTCCCGGGGAGACGCCCCCTCACTGGGAGTACTTTTTTTTTTTTTTTGTGGATGATTTACGTTGTTCTACTCACTGTTTTGGTAGTTGCGATTCCCTTTTTGTATGTTTTAGTCATAACGTCATCCTCAGTTTTTTTTGGTAACTTTCACCCCCTTCCTGCTCTGAACCCAACCTGCGACTTCCCGACGCCTACTAGGCCCCTTTCGAGGTCAGGCAGGCCGTGCTGCCTTTTCTCCTCCCTTAACACCCCCTCGATCTCTTTCTTCCCTCCTTTTGTCGAGAGATGCAATCTTTCCTTTTCCTCCCCCTCTCGCCGTCCGTGTCTGGTACGGCCGGCCTTTCGATGAATTCCCTTTCTTCTCGTCAGGGGCTTTTTCTCCTGAGGAGGTTGTGTCACGTTTTGTCCACGTCGCGTGACGTACTCCATCTTTTTTTCGCCCTGACTTCAGTTCCCCCTTTCTTTGCTACGTCTCCCTCTCTGGCCTCGGAACTGGTTTGGTTAATGGCTTTCCCCCCTCTCGACCTAATTCCGACCTTATCTCTTCCCTCTCTCGTCGATTGTAAGGAGTTCAAGGTCTTACACCTCGGTCCTTCAAACTTCCAGTATCGTTTTTTTCTTTTTTTCTCCTTCCGGCGGCGCGTCGGGTCGATTCTGGGCGAAAAGGGCAGCCCCTTCACGACTCCGGCACGTTTCCCCCCGACTTTTTCCTTCTCTCCCGCGGATCGGTCGGTCTGTTTCTGGTTCTTTTTCCTTCTGTTCTCATCTACCCTCCCCCCTTACCAGCATTTCTCCTCTCCCTCCTGCACTTGGGTTTCGACGCCCGTTTCCATGTTTTCCTCGTAGTTCCCGTCTTTTCGATTTCTGTCTTCCGGCTTTTTACCCAACTTCTCGGCTCCCACCCATATCAGACTCGCCCCTTTCCCCGGTCAATTCTAGTAGGAGACTTATGTTCTTGGACTCCGCAATTATGACTTGACCCCCTCCTCCCTCGTTATCGTCCCTCTACTGGTTAGTTCCAGTCGATTCCCCTTCCTAGCAAAGTGTAAACGGCGCGCTTCTTTCTTCTTTTTCCCGTGTGATCCCATCTCAGACCACTGTTGGCTGCTGTGAAGGTGTTTCATTGACGGTATTCTTTTTTTTGGTGGAAGCCTTATTTCTTCGAGGCCTGAGCTCCTCCCCTTCTGCCCCCCCGTGAATGGAAGAACTGGACTCTGCCTCTCCCTTTTTTGACCTGTTTCTCCGACCCCTCTTGAAACGAAGGAAAGTGTTTTTCTCTTGGATGACTAAGGATTTTTTTTGGCACTTTTTCCGGCCATTTCGTTCACTTAGCACCTTTCCTATCTCGCTTTTTTAGTGGTTTTTGAAGCGTGCTTTTGGCCTTTTTCCTTTTTTCTCCCCCCTCTTGATCTGTGCCAATTCTTTTCTTTCAAGTCTTTTTCCCACTGATTTTCCTTGGCGTATCTTCCCCCAATCTATCGGCGGTTCTTTTTCCCTTCCCAGAAAGCTCCCGTGTGATTTTGAGCGTTTTTCTCCCTGCCACTTGAAAAATCCATTAACTTTTCATTTTTTCAGTGATCCTGCCCCCGACGAACCTTACGGCCGCATTTTTCCCTGCAAGAGAGTAGTGAACTTCCTCGACCTCTCCCTTGCGAGATTTTCGTAGTCCGCTTCTCTTCCGACCACCTCTAAGTTTGATAGTCCTCTTGCGCTCTGCTTCCCCCTCCCCTCTTTTTTTTCTTGTGTTGTAGAGTCTTAGTACGTAGAGTTTCAGCTTCTATCATCCTTCTGTAAAACTCTGAAAGATGACGCCCAGGTCCCCCCCTAGCTCCTTATCCCGTGGTGCAATCGCCCCCCTCATTAGCATTCTGATTTCAGAATTACCCTTCTTTGCATCTTTCAGCGGTATTGTAATCCTCATCTGAACTGTGCCCCTCCCCTCCCGTGCCCTGTCTTTT
>Ga0179593_1725267_pt1 | contig 13231 bp, 17 predicted proteins | sample CZODoug2_1_08_16_FD_185931 | JGI IMG/M metagenome (GOLD analysis project Ga0179593, IMG submission 185931) | Vadose zone soil fungal communities from Angelo Coast Range Reserve, California, USA - CZODoug2_1_08_16fungal (PacBio error correction) | ecosystem: Environmental > Terrestrial > Soil >... | reverse complement strand
TGAGGACAGTCTTCGCCGAGGTCGACAACCTTTTTTTCTCTATCTTCCTCTTTCCTCCTTCCGATCAGACCGCAATTTCTTTTTCTTCCGCGAAAGCGAATTGCGCTCGTCGGCGGTGAACCCCCCCTTTCTGAGCCGCGTTTCTTTTCTTCTCCTAAGATGTTGCCGCGTTTTTTTTTTTTCCTCCTAGAAGAGAGAAGACGCTCCTTTTCCAGGCGGTAGAAGACTTGCATTTCTTCCTCATGCGGAACGATCTCCTCCTTTCCCTCCTCTAGAAGATAATTAACTGTTTTTTGCTCGTCAAAAGCGTCTTTCCTTTTTTCCCCCCTTCCGGTCACTTGCAGTAGCGGGCTGATTTAGCTTTTTCTTCAGGTAAGCTGCCCTTACGGTCGCCAGCGTGGAGACGTGAATCCCCTTCCTCCCCCTTTTTGAGTTGCGGATAGCACTTTTTCTGATGGCGAAGTCTTTCCTTAACTGACAGGACTTCCTTTTTTTCCCAAGTGCTTGTTCTCTTTTTACCCCATACATGCCGTCCATTTTCTCCTCCAGATGCCTGGCCTTCCTTCTTTGACGTGCCACGCGATCTTTCCCCTTCCTGGTTTTCCCCCCTCCCCGAAAAGTCGGCTCCTCGTCGAGATGAGATCTCATGCAGCATCTTCCTTTTCCCCGGCAACATCTGATGCGTAACGCCCCCTTTCTTTCCCTTTTTCGTAACGCAGTTTTTTTTCTCGGTTGCTAGAGCACCTTCTTTCCTCCTTTTTCTTTCTGCGTCCAAAGACCGCATTCCCCTTCGGGGCATTTTTTTGTTAGACCTAGGATTCCTTCCCTCTAGAAGCTGGGGCCCCTTCCTGGGCGGAGGTCGCTGCCCCTTCGGCGGAGTTTTCTTTTCCCTGCAGCGGTGTATCCCTCCCTCCTCATTTTTTTTTATCAGAAAAAGAGATGTTTCTTTTTTCAGGAGAAGAGGATGAAGACTTTCCTTGTCGCAAACAGACCATCCCCCTCCTCCCCTTTTTTCCCTTTGGTCCTTCCCCCTCCCCGTGAATCAAAAGCGAGCCCCCCCCCTTTTTTCCCATAAAAAAGGAAAAGACCCCCTTTTCCCTGGAGGTCTGGTCTTTTTTTCCCCGGACGAGATGATTTCCTTTTCGGAGAATATCCCCCTCTAAGACCTTCTTAAGGTTCGAAAGTGCATCGCCTTTTTTTCCCTCTTCAAAAAAGCTTCCCCCCTCCTCCCCCCCCCACCAGCTCTGCATCACAGGACCTTCTCCTTCCCTTACTGCTGTCTCTTGATCGCTTTTTTCCCCTGGCGCGCTGACGCCCAAAGTCTACTATTTTTTGATTCTCTTTCCATGAGCGAAATTCTCGCCCTTTTTCCTAAGAAGGACTCCCTTCAATGGGTTTTCTTTGCTTTGAAAATGCTGGGCTTCGAGGTCCCCTTGACAAGCGTTGTCTTTCTTTTTTTCCCTATTTCTCACCGTGGTGACGCTTCCGCCACACCATGTCCTTCTCCGATGGGCTTTCCCTCTTCCCCCCTCCCTGTCGATTTTCCTCCCCCGGTGACGGAGCCTACGAGTCCTCCCGCAGAAGCGTTTTTCGCTGGGCGGATCGAGCATCTCTCTTTTTTCTTGGCCCCTCCTGCCGCTCGACGTCGTGCTCTCCGTGCAGTCTTTTTTTTTCTCCCTCGCTGAAGAAAAATATTCCTTCTGCCAGATCACGCCTTTTTCCTTCCTTCTGTAGGGGAAACCGATTGGTCGTGCAGTTCCCTCCTATACTGTCCTCCCTCTCCCTTTTTTGTTCTCCTGAGAGAAAGAGCGGTTTTCCCCCTCGTGGGACCTTTTGAGCATTTTCCCCCTCCCCAAGCTTCACAAGGCGAGGCCCCCTCCCTCCCCCCGCCCCAAGCTTTCCTCCGTTTGCTATAGGGATGACCTCCTTTTTTTTTCCCGGATGTATGTTTGCAGGTCTCGCGGCCTATGTCGGCGGCAATTCTTTCTTTTATAACCTGATTTTCTCCCCCTTTCCCCCCAAAATGCGTTGACGAGTTTCACCTCTTCCCTCGATCGGGCGCAGATGATAGCTCCAATTTTTTGGCGGAGAACCGGAAGCACCCTTTCCCTCTTGTTTTTTCTTAAACCGCTATCTTCGGTAACAAATGAGGAACCTCGCAGGCAGACGATCGCCGTTGTTTCTTCACGGCGGATGCCAACGATGGGGATGGCTATTCCCCTTTCTTTTCTTTTCTCGGTGCTTAATCTTCCCTTGCCCCCCCTCTCTCGAAGAAGGTTACGGATAACGGACTTTTATCCTCTCTATTTGTTAATAATCCGTGGTGTTGTTTCTTTTCCCCTGATCCGTAATAAGGTGCGAGAGCTTTTCCCCTCCTTCTCCCACGACATCCTTCCCCTCTTTTTTCCTCCCCGAAGTGGTCAGGAGTGCGACCGCCTTTTTCCCCCCGGCAATAAGTGAGCATCCTCGTCTAACATTAGCGTTTCTTTCCCCCTCCTTTTCTTTTATCTGTTTGTCCCTCCTTCTTTCTGACTTGGGAGCTATAATATGCTCTCTTTTTCCCCCCTTGTTAAAAACGCGTCAACTCCTTTCCCCCAATGTTATAAATGATAAGGACGCTCTCTCCTTCTTTTATAGTCGAGCTTTCTTTTTCTTTATGACTACGACCAACGGAGAGGTCATCTTCTTTTTCCTTTCTTGCAGGGCTCGATCGAGGACCCTTTCATTTGGCATAGTTGATAGTGATCATTTCTTTTCCTCCACCCCCTCTTCTCTTAGTACCAAATAGGTGATGTGTTGCTGCTTTTTTTCCCCCGAACGCACAGACCCTTCCCTTTTTAATCCCCTTCTCTTTTTTTTCCAATCTCCTTCTAAGTCGTCACAGGTGTTCCCCTTCGGAGCCGACTCTCGAGGTGATACTGCACTTCTTCCTCAGATCCTTCCTCCTTCCTATCTGATCGGGACGCGATTTTCCTCTCGCCCAGCGAAGGACTTTCTTCTCGGCGTAGTTTTCGTTCCAACCGGTCAGAGCGCGTTTTTTCCTCCGCCAGCCATCGGCGTTCACTTCTTTTCCTGGCGCCGGCTTCCTTTGATGCACTCCCTTCCGGAGCTACAAGAAGAACGGACTTGTCATTCCTCAGACGACGTAGACAAGAAGTTTCCCTTTTTTTTTCATCGATTCTCCTTGCTTTTTTTTCCTTTTTAGCGCTTCTCACCTGGAACAAAGAGACCCTTTTTTCTAGTTGAAGAGTCCATTCCTCATTGCTGGAGAGAGAGAGAATCCCTCTTCTTTTGATGCTTCGATCTCCCCTAGTCGTGAGACGTGAGTTGCGTGTCCTCCCCCGATGGACAGCGACGGGCGGTCTTTTTTTCTGAGCATGTCGAACAGCTCCCCTTCTTTCCCTTGATCTTTCCTTCTCCCTTCTTTGGGAGTGTCCTTGGTGATGTTTTCCTTTCTTTGTCCGTATTCGTGGAGCCGCGCAACATTCCTTCCCCTGGTCGGGGGCGATCTTAGGTTCTCGTCTTTCCCCCCTCCTTTCCCTTACAGATGCGCCCTTCTCTTTCCTCCCGGCACAGGTGGCGCGGCTTTTTTCCCTTCCCTCCGACTTACCCCTCGCTCTTGCAGAGAGGTGCCGGCGACCGCCGCCTTTTCTCGTCGGCGAGGCCCTTTTTCCCTTTCCCCTAGCGACCCCCCTTTTGCAACGAAGGCTGCCGCATTTTTCTCCCGCAATGCCCCCTGATACGACGTTTTTTTTTCTTTCTCCCTTGTGACTTTTTTTTCCCCTTTGACGAAAACGGCTTCCTTTTTTTGTACGAATAAGATGTGCTTTGTGCGCAGCGACCTCTTTTTTTGATTCTTGATTTTTTCTTCCCCTACTTGTCTTGTGATTTCCCCCTTCAGGAAAGATCGCCTTTCTCTCGACGATAATTACGGTTCCTTTTCGACGCGCCTTTCTTCCCTTGATGGGGGCCGAAAGCTCTCTCCCCGTAGTCGGGCTGATAGCGGCCCCCCCTTCACGACGTCGCGCCCAGGTTTTTTCTCCCTTTTTCCTTCTTCTTTTCTAGAGAGATAGAACGGCGACACGCTTTTTTTTTTTCTTTCAGATCCCGAAAGACTTTCCGGACTACGGGTGTTCCCCCCTTTCTCGGCCCATCCCTTCCGATGCTGACGACTTTTTCCCGGAATGATCTTTCTCTTCCCCCTCTTGCTGATTTCTTACCCTCACAACAGACAATTCCTTCCCCGCAGCCGTAGAGAGCTCCCTCTCCTCACTCTCGGAATTGCCACCTCCCCCTGATGTATTCCTCTCCTCCGGAAAAGTGTAGTCAACGTTTTTTCCTTGTTAAAAGACTTTTTTCCTGCTGTGCTAGAGAAATTTTTTCCCTTTTCCCCCCGGGCTTCCCCCCTCTTAATTGATTCTCTCCCCCAGACATGACTTTCAGAACAGTAGTTTTTCCCGGTAAAAAGGGTTGTCGCCCTTCGGTCGGTTAGTTTATTTTTTCTCGGTACTCCACAAGAGAGGACTTTCCCTCGGAATCTCCGAGCGTTAGATCGGAGATTCTTCTCTTCGAGCACCCCTTTTTTTTTAAGGAAGAGAAACTCTTTTCCCTTTCCCCCCCTTTTCCCCGAGGCAGCAGTCCTCTTGTGTGACGAACTTGGGAGACCTTGGTCGCCCCCCTCCCCTTTGTGTTTTCTTTCCCCTTTCCCTTTCCGTCATCAACTCGGGTCCTTCTCCCCCCCCCACGTGGACAAGGCCCTCGCCTCCCCCTCCCACGGAGGCGGATGGCGCTCCCTTCTCCCTGGTCGACAATGAGCGGTTTTTTCTCGCCGGCGATGTCACGGTTTTTTACGCAACCCCTCCATCACCAGCGTTTTTTCCCGTCGCTATGCGGAGAGTTCTTTTTCCTTTCGAGGAGAGCCTTACGCTTGCACTATAACTTTCTCTTTTTTGTGTGCTGATTCTTTGACCCTTCAATTATCGAAAGATGAGGCCCCCTTTCTTCCTTCCCCCGTTCGAGCATCGGCGCGTGACCTTCCCGCGAGCTTAGAATGACAAAGCCGTTAGTAGGGTGAGCTCGTCCCCCTTTTGTGCAAGGCTTATTTGGCCTTCCCCCTTTTTTTTTTTTTTTTTTACACTCCCTTTCCCTTTTCAGCCGATGGATGGAGACTCCTCCTGGGCGACGCGCGTTCTTCCTCTGGCCCCTCTCCGGCTCCGATTGCCGGCCGGCGCTTTTTCGAGCATTCTCTTCGGTCAGATTCGCGAGCTGAAGAAGCTCCTCCCCTCTTTTGTTCTTCTCAACTCTATATGGCTTTTTTCCTTTTTTTTCCCAATCTATAGGCGAGAGAGCGTTTTTCCCCCCCCCGCCGGTGAAGTGAATCTCCCTCTTCCTTCGTCGGTATTAATAGAGGTAGTGACGTTCCTTTTTCGTTATATAAATTTCCTTCCCTCCTACGGCTTGATTGAGAACGAGAGGGGTTCTTTTGGGGTGGACCTTTTTTTCCTGATCACCCCCTCCGACACCATGTTTCCTCTCCCCCCCTGCAAGCTTGCCGATTTCGCACTTTCTCTTTTGCGGAGCAGAGCATTCCCCTTCTTCGCACCGATCCTTTTTTTTTTTCCTCTTCTTTCCTGACCTTTTTCCTTTTGACATGCGGTGACGCGTTTTCCACCTCTCTTCCTCGGCGCATAGAAGCTCCAAGTCGGCTTCCTGAACCGGAAGTCACAAACACGGCTCCTCCTTTTTCCTTTCCCCCTTGTTAGCCTGAGTTTGAGGGAACCTTCCTCGGAGAAGATCGAAGTTGAGGCTCCAACGCCGACCACGGAGGATATGCCCAACCCCTTTTTTTTCTTTTCGGACTTTTTCCTTTTGCTATCATAGCAGGCGCGCTATCGCAGCCGATTCCTTTCTTTTCCTTCTGATCTATATATTTTCTTCACTAATTCAGTTGTTTTTCTCCGCAGTATCCGTAATACGGATGAGAGGCCGCCTTCCCTCTTTTTTTCTCTCGATGTCACGCACGATCCCCCCCCTTTCTTTTTTTCATCGCAGTGGTCGGCGTTCTCCCTTTTGGGGGGGGGGGGCGCTTTCTAGCAGAGGGTTTTCCCCCCTTTTTCTTTTTTCCTCCGACCTTTTCCTTTCCTCCGGGGTGACTTCGGTTCGCCGCCCCCCTTTCTTCTCTATCGCCGATCTCGGGTAAACCAGATTCCTTTTTCCTTTTTTCGAAATTCCCCCTTCTAAGACGCGTCGCGATAGACCCCCTTCTTCTTTTCCTTCCTTCATACGGGGAGGCTCTTTCCTTTTCATCCGAGAGACGCGAAATCTCCTCTTTCTTTTCCTTTTCCTAGCTTTTGATTTCTTCCTCTTTAGTGATCATGCCGCAACCGTTCCCTCTCTTTCCCCTTTTTCTCGACGTAGACCCCTTTCCTTCGTGAGGAAGTGATAGAACTTCTCTTGAATGATTTCTTATCCTGTTACGCGAAGACCCTTTCCTTCGATAAGTCTTAACAGGCGTTTTTTCGCCGCGGCGCCGAGATATTTTTTTTCCCCCTTTCCAGATAGAGGTGATAATGCCTTTCTTTTTCTCCTTACCTTTCGCTCCCCCCCCTTTTCTCGGGAAGAGAGAAGAATCCTCAGCAGGACTGCGCTCGGCGTCAGGAGGACTCTTCTTTTTTGTCCATGTTTGTCGCACACGGAGTGCGTGGTTTTTCATCGGCGTTCAAGAGCTTGGAAGATGTTCTTTTCACCACGGTGATGCCGAAATCCTCCCTTTCCCTTTCCGAGATTTTCCCTCCCTCCCCCTTGCTTGGTCATGTGACGCACTCAGAAGTCCTTTTTTTCCCCTTTTCACAGCCGTCCTTCGTTCTCTGCAATAAAATTCCCCTCCTCCCTTTTTTTCTTTTAAGTTACCAACCCACCCCCCCGCCCCTACGTCCGTTTCGTTCCTTCACCTACTTATCTTCCTGCTCACACCTTCCCGCTTTGGGTGTTGCTGCTATCTCCCTTTATTTCATCCCTATTTTCCAAATCCTCCTTTCAAACACCTCCACCTTTGCCCCCACTTCTCTTTATACCTCTCCTATGTCGCCCTTCCCCCCGCCCACCTAACCTTCTTCACTTTCCTCGGCACAGATCACTCCAATCCTCCCTTTTGCGTTCCTTACTGTAGCTCCCCAATATCCCCCTTTTTCATCCCCCCCCGCTCCCCTCACCCCCACCTTTCACGTCCGACTGTCAATCTCGCGTTCGTCCCACGATTCCACCTCTCTCAGTCCTAACTACTTTTCCCCCATTCCCTTCTCACACCTTTATCTTCCGCTCTCGACTCCTGTCTTTTTTCTTCCTACCTTCCGCCGCCCCAGTCCCATATCCTCCCCGCTTTTTCTAGCACCCTACATCTGTTTACCTCCCCCTCGTTTCTTTTCTTTTTTTTTCTTTTTTCCTTCCACCCACTCTTTCTCCCCCCTTTGCCCTAATCTCTCTGCCTTCACTCCTTCCTTTTTTCACTCCCTCCACCCGTTCCCCTCTCACCTCTACCCCTTCTGCGTTACCTCGCCTCCCTACTTCCCGTCTCTTTTCCCCCTTATCTTTCTCACACCCTTTTCCCGCTTGTGTTCATATTTTGTACCAGTTGCTCCCGCAGCCCTCTTTTAATTTCCCTTTCTCATATAACTCTCTCCCCCTTAGTTTTGCTCCTCCCCTTCTCATTCTCACCTTTTTTCTCCCTTTTTCCACCTCCCCCCCTATTCACTTTACACCTATTACACTATTCTTTTACTCCCTGCAGCCCTTTTTTCTCGCATCCTCCGGTTCGTACCTAACCTCAGGTGCTCCTCTCCTTCACCCCTCCCCGCCACTCCCACCCCCCTTTTCTCCCCCCTCACTTCCCTTCTCCTCCTGTACCCCATGCTTGTCCCTTACCTGCTCCCCTGCTTTATTCCATCTGTCTTCGTCTTTTTCTTTTGTTACTATTCCTTCCTTACCTATGCTCGCACCCTGCTTTGTTTACTCCCTTTCCGGCCTCCCTATACTCTCCTTATCATTTTCTTTCCCCCCCACAGACTTCCATATTGTGACCCGTCCCCTTCCGCTCTTTCTTTTGATTGTTCATTCTGGCTCTCCCGTTCACTTACTTTCCTTCCCCTCTCCTCCGTTTCTCTGTCCCTTTCCTCCTCTTTCTGCCTTCTGCTTCTTGCTCCTCCCGCTTCTTTTCCTTTCCCTTCCTTTTTTTCCGATTACCCATCCTCCCCTCCTTCTCCGGCTACACTTTACCGCTTTCCTGCTATATTGGCTGCGCCTACCGATGTCCCGCAACTCAACCTGCTCTCTCACTCGTCCCTGTTCCTTTTCATCTGCCCCTACCCACCGCCGTTTCTTCAGTTTTCATCCCCTCTTCGGACTCTTAAAGCTAGTCGTCTCTCCTTAATACTGTTCTTTGCCCCCCCTCCCCCCCACGCTTCTCTTTCGTCCTCAGGCTAACTATGTGCTGCTTCCCTTGAGAAATGCTTTTCTCCCCCCCCTCCGCCTGGCTCTCCCCCCTAGCAACACCTTATCTTTAAGTTAGAGGAAGCTTGGTATTGGCTACTAGAGACTTTCCTTTTTTTCTCTCTTCGTCCTCTTTTTTTTTGTCTTAAGATAGGTGATGCCAAGTTTTTTTTTTGGCGAAAAGTTCTCCCCCTTTTCGGAGGAAGCTTTCCTTTTTCTTTCCCCTTCTTTTTTGTCTCCCCTTCCCCTCACCGGAAGATATCAGCGCCCTTTTTTTTCTCTTCCTTGGTGATGATCAATTGAGACTCTTTCTTGAGGAGGATTAGTGGCCTTCCCTTTCCCCCTTCCCTTTTCGACCCGATCTTCTCTTTGCAGCCGCTTTTTTTCCTTCGATGTGCTGACGAGCACCCTTTCGCCTTCGTGGAGAGCTTTTCGAGGACCCTCCTCTTTTTCTCGTAGATTGACAGACTCCCTCTCCCCCGTTGTGAAGGTGAAAGTCTTTTCGGCAGTCAAGAAAGGAAGCCTCTTTCCTTTTTTCCGAATGCGCTCCCACTTTTCTTCTGAAGATCCGACCGGCAATGATTTTCCCGATAGAGAAGAATTGCGCTATTTTCGAGGGTGAACCTTTTTTTCCCCCCTCCCCGGTTTATTCGGTTCTCTTCATCTTTGAATAGGCGTTCCTTTTCCTTTCTTCTTCGACGAGTTCCCGGCGTTTTTTTCTTCGTATTTTTTTTTTCATGTCAGCCACCTCTTCCTTCCCGATCCGCGGTCACGTGATTCAGGCCAGGAAAGTGGTGCTTTTTTTTTTTTCTCTTCCTTTTTCCTTGTCAGCTTGCTTCCCCCTTCACGTGGCAGTAGTCGGGTTTTGTAGACGTCAGGTCTCCGTCCTGTGGGAATTCCCCTTTTTCTTCTTATTTTACTAAGAATCCGTTTTTCTATATTTTTTTCTGCACGGCCTTCTACGTGTTTCCCCTTTTCTTCAGCTACATGACCGATTCCTCCCGACACGACTAGTTGGTAGACGCTTCCCCCCTTTCCTTTCAATCCTCCTTGCTCCTCCCTCCCAGCTTGCATGCGCCTTTATCCTTCTCCCTCGTGAAAGAGATCGTTTTTCTGACAAGACAATTGTCCTCTCCCCTCTGCCGTCCCCTCTCTCGTCGCATGCTCACTCTTCCCCCCCTGATTTCTGCGTACGACCAGAACGAGGACTCTTTTTTTTTTTTCCCGACGTTTTTTTCTCCTCGGACAAGGCTTACTCAGATTCCGTTTTTCGGGCTTAAGTGAGGTCTTCTTCATGACGCAGCAAGTCTTTTCTCTGTGGTCTCAACTTTTTTCGTTTTTCGTGAAGAAGGGAATCCTTTTCTTCTTTCCCCACCCAAAGAGGGGGAGGCTTTTTCTAATTACCTCTTTTCTATTCCCGCTTTTTTTCTTCTCCACGAGGCCGCGCCATTTTTTTCCCCTCCCACAGCGATTGGCACGAGGCGCATTTTCTAACGCGGGAAGATCGCTTTTCTTTTTTTCCCTCTCGCTCTTTTTCTTTTTTGGCCCACTGAATACGTCCTAACTTCTGCTTTTTTTCTTTATCACAAGGACAAGCCCTCTTTTTTTCTCAAGGAGGAGGATTTTTTCTTGTTTCTTTCGGAGCCTAATCCGTGCTTTCTTCCCGCTTGTCCTTTGAGAAAGTGATAGACAACTCCTTCCCCTTTTCTCCCAGCTTCCGCCCCGGAAGCTATTTAGCTTTCTTTTTCGATAGACAGAAAGCTCTTTTTTTTCGAGTAAGATGCACTCCTTTTTCTTTTTTACACCCTAGGTCTCTTTATGAGCTCTTATTAAAGCAGGAAGAAGCCGATTTTCCCTTTTCCCCCCTTTGTATCCCCTTCTTTGTCGACGGAGGCTTCGATTTCTTCCCCATGACCAAGCCTTAGTCGGGGAGCCTTCCCTGGCTATTTCGGCATAAACAGGTTTTTTCCCCCCTTCTAGCCCATATTCCTCCGAGATGGAGAGTGACCCTCCTTTTTCCCTCCGCGCTCGAAAAGGTCCTCCCATTCCTAGGACCGCCGACGCTCTTGGAGCCCGAGTGCCGGCCTCTTTTTCGATCGAGAATTATTCTTTCCCTTTTTATCATCCCCCCCTTTTTCCTCAGCTCACGTCGTTCTTCTTCCAACATCTAGCTGGTTTCTAAGAAAGATCTCGGCGCTTTTTTCTGTTTTTTCTCCGCTCCGGGCTTTTTGGTTCGTCGGCTTCTTTTTTTTTTCCAAACGACTTCGCCCTTGATTTTTGTCTCCTTCTTTCCTTTCCTAACGAGCAACACGATCATCCCCTTCGAGTTCCTGTTCGTCAAGAGTGGAAATTTTTTTTTCGTCAACGCTACGTCTTTTTTTTTTGCGAGGACGACATCAAGGGCTCTTCTCTTTTCCCCTTCCCTTTTTCCATATTTAGCAGTTGATCTTCAAGGTGGAGGAGAAGAAGAATAAAAAGGATTCCTTCCCCTTCTTCTTTTTCCACAGGAGTCTATTCGCGACGTTTTTTCCTCCCCATTGGGCGCCAAGTATTGGCCCCCCCCCCCTTTTTTCTCTTTTTCCCCATCTTGGTTTACCCGATTTCTTCCCCCTGCGGAACAAGGCCGAATTGGGGCGGTTCCTTCCCTCGGGGCAGGAGTTTAGGCCAGGAACCCTCTCCCCCCTTTCAACACCTTCTTTTTATGGCTTTTTTTTTTTTTTTTCTTTTTTTTTTTTCTAGAAGTTTGCAGCTTTTCTCCTTTTTCCCAAATTTGGTCGATGGAGAGGCGTTTTTCCTTGGACCGAAGGGATGCTATCTCTTTTTTTTTTTCCCTTTTTTCTACGTGCTACTTTCTCCTTTTGAATCTTCTCCTTTTTCATCCCCTCCTTTTTTTTTCTGAGATTTTTCAGCACGTATTAGTAGCCTTTACTGGGAGAGCGCTCCTCTTCCTGTTTTTTCCAGTCCTTCTCTCCCCCTTTTTTTCCTCCTCCGTGGTGGCGTTGCGACCGTCCCCCCTTTTTTCTCTCGGCAATAAGAGCCCCTTCCCCCCTAATGGGGTTAACCTCCCTTTTTTTTTTCTCTGCCCGACTGCCCTTTTTTACTTCGTTTTCGCCGCCCCAACGTCGTTCCCCCTTTTTTTCCTCTGAGCCGATCTAGGGTAAAACCAGAGATCCCCCCCTTTTCCTCCCGCATTGGGCCAAGACTGGCGGCACCATCCCTCTTCCTCTCATGTGCCTCCTTTCTTTCCTCGCTGCGCTTCACTTTCTGTCGCCACCGTAGGAGTTTCTTCGAAATCGGCAAGCTTGCGGGCTCTCTTTCCCCTTCTTATGGTTCACTTCCTAGTGATCATTCCCCCTTTCGCCGTGACGCCCCCTTTTTCCGCCGTAGAACCACATCGTTCCTTTTTTTTTCTGCTCCCTCCCCCCCCGAACGGATTGCAACTTTATTCGAGTCGGTTTTCCTCTTTTTTTTTACCAAAAAAGAATGCTTTTTTCTCCCTCTTGTGCTTTTTTTTTCTTTCTTCCCTCGCTCGGCGCCGTCCCTTCCTCGCCTGCGACGCAAGATAGAGGTTTCTTTTTTGAGCACGAGAATCGCTCCTTCTTCCTCTTCGGGTCCGCGAGACAGAAGAGATGAATCGACCTTTCCTGCCTTCCCTGCGTAGGGAGGCCCTTCTTTGTTCCCCTAGCTCCTTCTTTTTCCTCCACGGCTCTTTTTTTCCCGCAACGGGTTCAAGAGCTTTCTTTGGAGGTGTATTTTCCTTTTCTTCCCAAAGGTTCTTCTCCCTTTCTTTAAGGACATCGAAAGGACCGAACGCCCTTTCTCTCCAGCCTTTCCCTTTCCCTTCCTTTTTCCCCTCTTCTGCTCGGCTGCTGAGCGGCTCTTTGAGAATTCTTTCCCGCTCACCCCCTCTCCCGGAAGATAGACGTTTCTTCTTTTCTCCCGGTATTGCAGTCATCGCTTCTTTTGAAAACTCGCCCTCTCTTTTTTCGGGCTTTCTCAATAGGCGTTGAGCTTGCGTTCTTTTTCTTTATCAACCGTTTTTTCTGCGGCAGAGTTTCGCGTCTTTTCTCCCCTCTCGCCGTTGAGCTCGCATCGCCTCCCTTTTCTCTTCTAGGGAGTGTCCTGGTGATGCTCCATTTGTTTGCCGTATTAGTGGTTTTTTTTTTTTTTTTGCGACCCGCCTCTTTTCTTTCCTTTTTTCTCCGCTGCTCCTTAAGCTGCGTGCCTCTTCCCCCTTTTTCTTTTTTTCATCCGGTGCGCGGCCTTTTTTTCCACCGCGGCAGAAATAGCTAGCCGTCTTTCCTTTTGATGCCCTCGTGTCCTTTCCCCCCTCGATGTGCAGTTCCTTTTTTTCCCCGGCGTAACGAACCTTTTTGTGACAAAATGGTGCTTTCCTTTTTTTCCTCTCTTTTTTTTCATTTGTCCTCCTTTTCCTCTCCGGTCCATGATCGCGAATCTTCTTCCCTTCTCGGCAGGGGAACACCTTTCCAAGGAGTCGACGGTATGGTTTTTCTTTTTTGTGCACTCGGCTTCTTCCTTCCTCTCGCAGACGCTACGGGGCGCTTTTTTTTCCTTCTTGTGATGTTTTTTTCAGCCCCTTCTTCCCCCTCCGCGGTCACGTACGATCTCGATTTTCCTTTTTTTTTTTTTTCCCAGCCTTTACTTTCTTTCTTTGCGTTCGAAACGCTTCTCTTTGTAGTGGGTGATAGCGCACTCGCTCTCTTCACGACGTCTGCCCATCTTCTCC
>Ga0179593_1535177_pt1 | contig 13231 bp, 12 predicted proteins | sample CZODoug2_1_08_16_FD_185931 | JGI IMG/M metagenome (GOLD analysis project Ga0179593, IMG submission 185931) | Vadose zone soil fungal communities from Angelo Coast Range Reserve, California, USA - CZODoug2_1_08_16fungal (PacBio error correction) | ecosystem: Environmental > Terrestrial > Soil >... | reverse complement strand
CTCGAAGTACTGTAAGAGTCACTCCCCCCTCCCCCCACATTTTTGCTTCTGGACCATTTTCCTCAGATGATTTCCCCTACAGGCCCCCTGCCCCCCATGCACCCCCACTCTACCCACCCATATTACAATGGAAACTGATCGCACTCCAGTATTTGACTGCCGATTCCCGGACAGCCTCTCGCTGATGTTTAGAAGGGTCGACCCTCATTCGACGTTTCGTTCCCCCAAGATCACTCTGTAACTGCCGCGTACGCCATATATCTTTTGTTTTCTTCCACATCTTCAATTTCCAGTCGCTTGATTGTTTTACCTCGGTCCTGCTCGATACGGCTGTAGACGTATCCGCTTGTATGGTATGCTGTCCCTTGCGTAATTTCCTTTGCGGTTTTTGCCGGCACTCAGGCGCGTAGGGAACGTCCGTGGGCCTTTCTTCCCGCCCGCTCCGCCAAGGCCCCTGTGTTCCGTTCTTTCTACCAGACACTCTAAGCCCCTGAATTGGGTTTCCTGAATTTCCCTCTTGTTTCCATCCTCTACCTCCTCTTCTCTCCCCCGCTCGCATTGGCCCGTCCTGACTTCTCCGATAAGTCCCTTATTTTTGGATTGCTGCACCTGGTTCTGTTTCAGTCGATTTTCAAGTATGAACAAGTGATCAGAGACCGGTGTACTGAAAATTCCTTGAATACACTCCCATTTCTCAGTCCAGACCTACCATTCAAAACTCCCGTCCCGCTGCCTAGGTTAGATCTTTTTGGGTTTGCAGATCTTCCCTTTTGTACGCCAGAAATAGGGTTAAAAATTAATTTAGTAGCAACCACTTTATGTTTGTAGTCAATATTTCTCTAGACTTCAGACGTTTTTCTTAAAGCCACCATGCGGTTACTAAGAGGGTGGTGAGGCTTGGCAGGAGTGTACTCTCCCCGCTAACTTCCCGCCCCCCCTTCTCCGAAGGCCCGGTACATGGTTCGACCAGGAATCATCTCCTCTTCCACCCCTACACAGATGACGTCGACAAATCTTCGCGCATTTTACCAAATGGCGGATCACAAGGAGTTTTCCTGCATTAAGAGCTTCCTATTTTTGGCCCGTCTCAATCTGATATTCCATTCCCCCCCTTTTTTCTACCTTTTTCTACCTCCCTCTTACGCCCCGCTAGCTTCTGGCCCCCGTCCACCCCCCAAGTCTTGCTGCGTCTCTTTTGGTTTGGCCCTTGTCTGATTCCACCCCCTTTTATCAGGGATTTATCATTTCCTTTATCATTAGGAAGCAAGAAGCCACCCCCTGAAGATGTCCATTTGTGTTGATCAAAGGTTTGGTTCCCTTTATGCGGCTTTGTCATCCACCTTTATTTCTCCCAGTAAGCTGCCGCAGGCCCTCCCACCGCTCCCTGCTCAGACCCTTTTCATTTGCTATAACAGGAAAGCGATGACTTCGGTTTTTCTTTAGGATTTCTTCCCTCCCTAGAAAATGATTATAATACAGGATACATTCTCCCTTAAACGTACACAACCTAGACTCTCAGGTTAGGCTGGTAAACTTGAGAATTACCCATGAACTGCATACGCAAGCTTAAAGATTTCAGAGTATAACCCCCCCCCTTCCCCGACCTTGTTGTTTCGAAGCCATGCTGCAGTCCTGTGATCGCGTGATAAATCCTCTGCCCCCCCCTAAAAAGATTGGGGTCCCTTGGGCTTGCAGAGTTTTTTTCCGTTCTCACTCCCCCCCAATGGCGGTCTGCTCGAGGTAGCATCGAATTTCTCATCAGGGTTGCCTTAGACCGATACTTAGCGCGACCATACCGAGTCTGAACGGAAAACTTAGGAAATCTACTCTTTTAGAAAGTTTCCCCCCCCAGCCCCACTAATTCCCCAGATAACATACAGTTCAATTTCACCACGCAAGACATGATTACTTTTCCCTCATTCAATAGGCCCTATGAACTATTTCCCGTTGCCCCCTGTTCTAATGATCTTTTCTTTGCCGGCGCCAGTGCGACGTTTTTGTCATCCCCGACCTTCCCGGTTTAAACCAGGCCCAGTAATTAGCGCAGAAAACAAAGTTCGCAAGGAACTTTCTCCATTCCTTATGCAATGAGATTCTACCCCCCCCCCCCCCCCCCCCCACAAGTACCCCGTTCTTACATCTTTCTCGAATCTTAGTTCGAACCCGAGTTGATAGGCCACCTCTCCTTCCTCTCTGATTTCCCCGACTGAGCGTTCTTGAATTTGGACTCTAACATGCCGTCAACGGCAGCTCTCGTTAGTCTCCCCTCTCAACTGTACTCAACACCCCCCCAATATAGATCCCCCCCCCCCCCCACCCTTCCGTTTTGTTGTGAGATGACTGCTTCGTTGTCAGCGTTAATTTATTTTCCTGCTTCCTCTGCCTGGGGGCAGCTGTTCGTAGACTCCCCCCGTGCCCGATTATCTCTCTTCCTTTAGTATCGATGTTGTCTTCGAGCTGATTGGGACCTTTTTGTCTTTTTTCCGATCCCCTGGGTCTTTTTCGACCTCTCGAGGTTGGATGGCTTTTCCTTTTTTTCGTATTGCCTGTCGAAACTCTTCGTTGCACCGAGTTTACTTTACCCCTTTTTTTCCCCAGCTTTTATTCGCCCCTATGCCCTTGCAAATTAGCGTAATCATATGGTTGGTTTTAACGGTATGCGTTGGCTGTGGAGCCCTTCTCAGTTGCCCTTGCCTTTTCCCCTCCTGCTGTAGCACATCTCGAAAAACCCTGCCCTCATCCCCCCTCCTATAGTGGGTCTTGTCCGACCCTTTTTCCAGAAATCCTTCAGGGCTCTACCAGCGTTGACCCCGCTCCTTTTTTCGTCGAGATCTTCGCTTCACATCCGAAGGTCCGTCGTACCCCGGCTGTCGGTTTGTGGACCTGATGACCCTTCGCCTTTTTTCCCCCGAGGCTAGGGCAGCGAGAGACATTCCCCCGCTGACCGCAACTCCACAAGTATGTTTCCCCCCGTTCTCGGCGATAACGCGCAGTTTTCTTTTTTTCCTCTTAAGCTCCTCCAAGTCCCCCAAATCCCTTTCTGTAAGTTGATGTAACCTCCGGGCTGGACCCACAGTAACAAGTGGGTTCTTCCTTTTTTTCTCCCTCTTCGAAAGCAAAGGGCTTGACCCTTCTTCCTGTGCCCCAGTTTCCCCAAACGCTTGCCCCTTCCACACACCAGCTCGTTCCCATCGGTTGGCGTCGTAGCAAGCTGCGATCTTGCTCTCATGCCGCTTACGTCCCCTGGTCCTCCGCTGCGTAAAACAAACAACCTATTACAGCCTCTTCTTTTGTCAGGCCCTACCATGTTTCGACGAATCGACATCCTTTTCGTATAGTTGATTCGTCACTCCGAACTAGTGAAGATTTCGCGACCCATGCAGAGGAACAGGCACAGCTTCAAGCTTTTTCTCCTACTCCTGGGAGCGCCTTTCTCGCACTGTTTTCCCGCCTGAGACGGGTTTCTTAGACCACTATATCGCTTTTTTTTTGCCTTTCTACCGGGTCCTTTCTTAACTGATTTTTCTTCTCAGGTTCTTTTTCTCTACCCCCCTTTGCCCCCCATAATACCTCCCCCCTATCTCTCTTTGCAATCCTCCCTGCGTTTAGATCTTCTCCTCCAATCTTGTTAACAGATAATTTTTGCATTTTCTAAGAACGCCGGAGTTTGTATAGCCAGACCTCGCGCCAAACGGCCTTCATCCCCCACATAAAACTTGTGACCTCCCATGCTTCTGTTTAATTGGTGTTATATGGCCGCTTCCTCCCGTTTATTTCCCCATTCCCCTTGGTCGACAAGGAGTTTTTCCGGTTTAGGCTGATATGCAGAGCCCCCGACCGGACCCACTTTTTCAACCTTTCCTTCAGCATACGGTCCTTATCCCGGCAGTTTTTACGTTTAGCTCGATCGCAATGTGTCTAACGAAGTTCTTGTCCTCTCCCCACCATGCTTGCCACCCCAGGTCACGAGCTCGATGATTTATTTCAGGTACATCAGAGCCTACCGACTCCTTGCCCTCTCTAATGGGTGGGAAGACCCTGACAATCCTCATTTTTTAACTCCCCAAGAGATGTCGTCTGCGAACAGTCCCGTTTTCTACCCAGTTATTCGGCAGGACAGCCCCATCCGGCAGACTAATCTCTCCCGGTGTAGTTTCCATATTATTAAAGGAATTTTATGGTATTCTTACTTCCCTGGGTATTTAAAAAGTTCTTTTAAAAGGCTTCTTCTACTCTAATATGTAATTCGTCATCTTTTGTTCCTTATGATGTAGCCTCTCCCTACTCCCCCCTAGTTGTTGGTGTGGAGATCGGGCTACATCTTCCTTCGCCCACCCCCTCTTCTTTCGTCGACCGCGCAGGTTACTCTTCCCCAAGCAATCTTTTCCCTTTTCAAGACACCGCCTTCGCTTTTCTGAATGGCATCTATGTAAACCGTTCCCCCTAAGTTTTTTCGGCCAATTTCTCCTTACCGGACCCTTGGGGTTTTACTTCGCAGACACTCTTCCCTCCGCTTATCCTCGAACTTAAGGCTTTTGACGGGTCATTCTGCTACGCCCCTTTGGCAATCTCCTAATCCCCATTCTGGTTCGAACTGGAGTTTTCCGTGTGAAGACCCTTGTGGCTGGGGCCTTAAACTCCTCGCATTTCGACTGATCTCTATAGAATACGGACTGCTTATCCTTACTTTTATGTGGCTCTTTTATTTTCCATGCGTGCGGAGTTTTTCTTTGCGTACTCTGCCCCTGAACCAGGAATTCGGTGACTATTCGCCCCCCCCCCCCCGGAATTTTTGCTCCACCGCACTCTTTCACAGCCTTCACCAGTCCGGGAACTAGCCGAATCTCCTCCGCTAAGTTTTGGGTGGCCCCCTAGCCCCAGCCCCCCTTGTTCCTCCACTTTTTTTTGTACGCTAAAATTGCCTGACTTTGAGTTGCCCACCTTCCCCACTTCTGGGAGTGCCCTTCAGAGCTCACGTTTCATCCGGTTTTGGAGTCCCCCAAGCTAAATATCATTTCGAGAGGCGGCTTTCTTTTTTCCTCCAGGGACGCCTCTCCTACCTCTACGACAGAAGGCCCGTAGGCACGGCCCACTTGGGACGGTTTCTCTTTTTTTTTTTTTTGGCCTCGATCCCCCCTTGACTTCAAACCCAGGATTACATCGCTCCCATGGAATGGTCCCCCCATGTTTGAGCTTCCTCCCATCAGGCGAGTGGCCGCGACAAGATTTTCCTCTTCACAACCGCTTTCTCCTGATCAGATTCGCGCAACCCCGTTTACCTGAGTCCCCCCGAACACCCTATTACCCCCGATATCCTTTTTGTTTTCCCCCTCTGGAGGTGCCCGTTTCAGGAATTCCTTCTCTACGTCTACTTTTCCCCAATGTATGTCTGACCTCCCTCCTCATCCTTTCCTAAATGATGTCTTTGTTCCCCCCCCCCGTTTTTTGGATTTTTAGGAGACTTCATCCTTTGTGTTCGTCCTCTCCCTTCCTTCCCAGCCCACTTGTTGACCAGATCTGCCCAATCTCACCAGACACACGGCCCCTTCTGGCTTGTTGGCCTCCACGCAACCGAAATAGCCCTCCCCTTTAGGACGACTCACCCCCCCCCCTGTAATAGCAGGTTTTTGGCCCACCGGCGAATTATAATAGAGCCCCCCTGAAATCCCGCTCTGCTAGTACGACCTTTTAAGACATTTAATACAACTGTAATTGATCTACTCAGCAATGCTGCCCTGTGTTTTTTCCGACCCCCCGCCTCCCACCCAAAAAGCTGAGCATTAAGAGATGCTATCCTTCTTTTTAGAAGCGGGATCTTCTTCCAATGAGGCTTTCGTTTCCAGGCTAGCCCTCTCCAGTATCTGATCCTCCCCTTGGACTCTCACTCCAACTTGTCCCCCCGATCCCCCCCTCCCTAATCGTACCGTCATGTCCAAATATGGATTTCTCCTTACGCCGCGTGAACGCGTTTCCAGCTTGATAAAACTGAGGGCACTTTTTCCCTCCGATTTTTTTCTTTCCCAGTTCCCAGTAAAGTTCAGTTCGCCTACCAAAATTCTACTCCTTTTCCAAAGCGCCGAGGCATTTGATCTTTTCTTTATATCCCTCCGAGTCTGCCAAGGTGTCAGTACTCTAGAAGAGGTTTAGCCCTCGACTACCCCCCCCCGGATTTGCCAACTCCTTTTTTCTGTGCAAGAAGTCGTTGAAATAGCCTGGCCCTGAAATCCTCACACATCTCCTTTCTCCTCCTTAGCTGAAGAACCTTTGCCTCCACTCCCTTATCTCTTTTTTCCTCACTCAGTTTTTTTTTCTCCTCTGCTTTGAGCGAGGGTTCATGTTTCTATGCTTGTGAAAGCTACGAGACTTGACCCGGTATGTCCTTTCCTCGCCAAGGGAGGTCGCGCCTGCTTTAACCTCTTTTGGCACGATAGTTTGATTTATGGGCGACATACCCCGCTTCAACTCTCTTTTCCTCTCTTTTATAATTTTCCTGCAGCATGCGTGCTGATCCTTTTGCGAGTCTCTTGCTTTGTTTTCGAAGGTCTTAAAGAGCACCGCGGCTTAAAGGATCATCACAGACTCGAAGGTCTTTTCCCCCCCCAGATTTTTCTTTATAATTTTTCCTACTGGAAACATTTATGTTATCTTTTTTTCTTGAGATCCCCCTTTTCCCAGTTTGCTTTAAAGCGCGGCTATGCCTATCTCCTCCCCCCCAAAGTCCCTCCTCCATTTAAAGACCCAGCCCCCATGTGGGCTCCCCCCTATCCCCTAGACGCCTCCGGGAGTCCCAGTTTGATCGATCAGAGTTTGATATGTCTCCCAAAGCCGAAGCCAGTTTGCTCCGAGATCACCCGGTCTTGGGAAGTTTTTTATGTACCTCATATGCCTTCGAGTGATTACTGGCCTGAGTAATTTATACCGTGCCACCTCAAAATTCCCCCCTACCCTTTAAGGTCTGTAAGTGTTTATACCGCGTAAGTAGGGGGTTCGATCCGCCTACATAGCCAATCCGCCCCCCCCCCCAAGTCTGTCCCTTCGCACCCAATTCGCTCAGAAGGTGTTTTCTGGACTTCTTTCTCTGACGATATCCCATCAACTTTTTTCTTCCCCCCGATATCCTGAATACCCCGCTTTGTTCAACGACCCCTTAGCCCTTGGAGTTTTTGCCCTGCACATGAGATTTCTGCGTTCCTCTTATCCTACGTTACAATGTACTCCGCCCCAAGGTCCCCACAAGTTAGAGCATTTCCCTAGGACGGTGGTTCACCTCCCTATTCCCTCGCTACGCCACTTTTCTTATTGCCGCAGAATATCTTTTATCTTTTTCCTTCATGAACATCTGAGGGACCTCACCCTCACTACCCCTCCTTTTCGTCCCTACCTTCCGGGAAGATCTGTTCTCTTTTTGTTCTCAATAGACGGTTTCTTTCTATTGATCCCCCAAAAATTTGATCCGATGTCACCAGGTTATCAGAGGCTCACTGAGATGAATGTTGGATTTCGCTGCCCTTCCGCCTTAGCACCCTTAGCCACCTTCTCCCCCATACCGATTGTTCGAAACGTTCCCCCTTCCTCGCTCCATCTTCCTCCCCCCCTCCCTGAGTTTTTTTATCAGCGGTTTCCGGAATCCCCTCTGTCCGCCACCGGCCGCGCGCCCCCCCCCAAACTCTTCACTAGATATCTTAGTTTCCATGAGGGTCCTTATGGTCCTTTAATCTCGGGCGGCGCCCCCCCCTGCGAAACGACGTTGGATTCTTTTCTACTTTTCACGGTCCAGACAGTCCAGACTATAATCTTCCTGATACGGATGATTCCCTTTTTCTTAAGTCCCATCGACGAAGTTCATAGCCCCGATTTTTTTAAATCTCAACGATCTTTTTATAGGCCCCTCCCCCCCTTGCCCAAAGTAACGAGATAACAGACCTTGACCCTCTCTCCGCCTCGTCTATTCATGCCCGAGAAGATGCTCTTTCCATAAGATGCCGCCCCCAGAGTTGCACTAAGGCGTGTCTCTGACGGACCCGTTTTTATTAAAATTTACATTGCAGATTGAATCCTTTAGTCTTTTATACACCCTTTATTCTCTAAGAGTGAAGGGTCGAACTCCCGTTGCTCCTGCACAGGGTCTTTCTTTCGTAATCCCTGCCGGTCGAGAGCTTGGGCTCTGTACCCTGTCTTCGCCGTTTTATAATAATACTAATTTTGTGGTGTGCTCCCATCCCCTCCCCCGATGTAGTGAGCCCCCCCCCCCCCCCCCTAGTTCGCGGGGGTGACTTCGCCTCCTCGTTCCTTTTCCATCACCTGGGTGCCATGGTTTACCTCTCGACCTGCAATCAATTGAGACTCCTGTTTCACGCTCCCCCCCCCCCCCACGATTTCCGCGTCCAATCCGCCGCCTTCTGTATCGAAGGCGCCGCAGAACCAGCGATTTTTTTTCAACGATCATCTTCGTGTGCCTAGCCTTCTTTCCCTGAACCATTCTCTAGGTCCGACTTGTCACGGAATGCTGGTCCTCGAAATATTTCTTCGTTCAGGGTTTCTGAGAAAATTTTTTTCACATCCCTCGCACGTAGCCTGCTTCCCCCCCCTCAGGGCAAAGCCGTAGTCCAAGGATCCCTTTACTTTTTTGCGCTTTAGTGTTTTTTTGCGCCCCCCTCTGCCCGGCAACGGTGAGACCCCCAGTCGTGTTTCGCCCCTCCTGCTAATGCATGTGATAGAAGAACCGACAGGACCCTGATCAGTCGATATTTTTGGTGGGCCGTTCCATGCCCGTTTTTTAGACCCCCCCCCCCCCCCCCCCCGATTTAAGTCCCTATGTGACGCCCAAAGATCTGGTTTACCTATGGCTCCCGGCCGCAGTTTGGAGACACTTCCCTTTTTCCCAGTCGGATTCTAAGATTGCTGAGGATTTAGACCTTCCTGACGCTCGACTTTATCCGGAACATTTTCCCGAAGGCACCAGGTATTCACCTTTTGTAGAAGCCCTTATCGGTTGTTTCCGACTCACACCAGATGCGTACCCCCCCCCCACGAGCGCGAACTAGAAGAAGGCGTTTCACTTTGAATGCTTTTTACCGCGCTCCATGTCTTTTTTTCCCTCGACAAGCGCTTCTCCCGCCCATAAGAAGATCCGTCTCGCACCGCGATAGGCGGAATCCCGCCCCTGAACCCACCTTTCCGGCTGCGTCCGTTGTTACTCGTGGGGAGGAAGCCCATACTAGCAGATCGGAGAGTACCTTATATAACTTAGACCGCTTTTTCCAAGATATGAAGAGTGTTTTAGGGTTTCCTCAAACTTTTTTATTAAGGAGCCTTTTTGTATTTTTTCTGTCTTACCTGTAGAAGCAGGAATTCCCAATTGTGCTATAGTACACCCTCTTCTTCAAAGCACGCGAAAACTGTTAGCTCATTGGATTGATTTTTATCAAACCCAGAACAGATGCCTCATGCGCCCCCCCTAGTGAACGGGAGGTGCCATACCCTGAGAATTTTCTCTTTTGGAACGGCGATTCCCCCCTTTCTGCTTCCCATCCTGACTTCCCCAACCCTTGTACGTGTTAAGTTACCCCCTCCTTGGTGATCGGAGAGAGCTCCTGCTCGCCGCATCGAAAAAGACCCTTTTCCCTCTCGATCAGCGCGGTCTTCAGGGCTTGATGGGTCGCGCCACTGCTATCCGGGCTCTCGCCGGTGTTACTGTGTTGTCGAGATCGTTTGTAAGCTCGCCGCAGTTCTTCCCCCCCCCGTCCAAGCCCCCATCGCATACTTACCCTTTTTGTCCATGAGGATCGATTACTGACGATCGTTGCTCTCCGTATAAAGCGCCCCGGTTTTAGTCCTTTCAGAGCACCTGCGTTTTTCACCGAGTACTCGGTCGACCAAAGAATTTTCTTCCCTTCGCCCCAAGCCGGATGCTTGACCCGCTCTTTTTGCCAATCAGCGATCAAAGGTCTGTAGTCGTGAGGGGTTTGGAAGTCCCCCAAAACGGGTCTTCTCCCCCCCCCCCTCGCGGAACCTCCCACCTAATTCGAGACTCTTTCAACGCGAGTCACTGCCTTCTACTTTTTAGTGCATAGAACCTGAACTCGTCCACCCCCTCCCCCTCCTCTATATTTAATACGCCTCCCTGGTTTTAGGATTTCGTTGTTCGAGGGTCGTTTTGAGCTTGGGTCGCGTTTTTTTTCTCCGTTCCCCTATCTTCCTTATTGCCTCGGATTTCGAGAAAGAATAAGTTAGTTTTCCCTCCGCGTCGCTTTCACGAATTGTGTGCGAAGCTCTTTTTTTTTTTCTTCCGCGCAGGTGCTTGTTCGAAGTTTTTCGTGCTGGTTCTAACCGGGATTATTTTCTCCAAACGCGAGACTAAAGTAATTCGTCAATCGGCAAACGTTCTCGGCATTATAATATTCATCCCTTTTTGTCCCCTTCCCTGTTGCGATTCTCCTTGGAAATTTGACTGCTTAGATTTAAGAGCTTTCCTCTTCGACCCCCGGGGCTTGACCCGAGCACCCTCGCATGGTCCTTTGTCCCTCATCCCGCAGTAAATCTTCTCACGCGATGATCGTCGGTGGCCCAGACCCTGGATCCCATTCAGCGGGAGTATCTCTACCCCGGCTGTGCTTCACTTGGTTTCTGACCCTGACCTTTTTTCTGCGATGCAGGTTTCAAGCGAGAATTGTTCCAAATACGAAATCGCAGTAAAGTTTGGTTCTTTTACTCCCCTGTAGGTGCCCCTTTTCCTTTCAGAGTTTCTTTTTCTCGTTCCTTTCCTGAGCAATTTTTAATCCAAAGCTTTGTAAGAGTCCTGGCCTCCTAATTCTTCTTCAAAAAGTTTTATTTCTATTGATTAGGCAAGCCATTTTCAAGGATAATTTGGTCCCCCGCTGTTGTAAAACCAAACCTACTCGTAACGGATGTCTTTTCTCTCCCTGTAGTCACGTACTCCTCTCCAACGGTTCCAAGTCAGCGTCCCAACCCTTAGAAGCGGAAGAATTCCCGGAACAACAGCCCATTCTTTTAGAGCTGCCGGAAGCGCTTCCCCCTGCTCGGTTATGGATAACTTCTATCCTTACGTTGCACCTACCTGAGCGGGAACCCTTCCCGCAACGCCTGTTTCTTTCCCGCCCATGGGAGAGTTTGTCCCTATTGGTTTTAAGCCGAGGATAAAACCCCCCCTATGACCTTTCCTCCAATTTTATCGGGGAATCTCTTCCTTCGTCTCTTGAGGGTCGACAAATTCTATACAGAACTCTCATACTTCTTTTATTGGACCTCCCTTTTCTCCGTTCGTCGCGCCATTGTAAGTTGTTGGGCGCACGGCAGTTTTCGGACATCCCAAATAGTTCCCCGGCAGTGCAACAAAAATGATCCCTCCCGCTCTCGGGGATAGTTACCACTTATTTTCTATGCAGATTCTCCATTTGATGCAAGGCATTAAACCTACACGGTGGTCTCTTCTGGTACGGCTTGTGAAAGGAAGCTCCAGCAAAGAAATTAAGCACGATTAACACCTGTTATGAACTTTGATAAGGCCCTTTCGATTTCTTAGACATCTATACTCCTACAACTCTTTTTGGATCAAGGGGCCAAACCAATGCGTCGGCCTAAAGGACAAGAGTCAGAGTTTGCATCGCCCCCTAAGCGCAGGCGAACGGCTTTAGCTAGAATGGCTTACGAAGTAATCTTTCAAGAATTCCGCTTGTCCCCAGCTGTTGCTGCCGCGAGGTTCCGGCAGGCAGCTTTAAATCCTTGGATCTCATGTTGTTTCTCCTTCTAATTAAGAGTGCAGGGCAGCTATTTTCAACCATGGCGAACAAGTTAGTGACTTTCTTACTCTCCGGAGACGTTCCTTGAGACGTTTGGCGCTTTTACTTCTGGATACATATTTTACTCCACTTTTCTTTTGGTGTTTGAGTCTCTAACGACCTCAGCTCGTCCGAGAAAAAACCGCGTTTCTGAGAGGATCGCGTTATCTTTCGCCATGGTGAAATTTTCACCAGGACACCATTCCCTTGCACTATTCCGATCTTGAGTCAAAGTTCGGATCTTTTTAGATTTCTCCAATTTCTGCCTCCGGGTGGGTATAGAAGGGCTCCCCCGAACCAGCTTTGAGGATACTTTAGATTTCAGTGCGATTGCTACCGCCATTATCGCCTGAATTTGTATCTCCTCCCACTCTCCCGCCTCCCTCGATGATTTTCCCCCGTTTTTGCCGCACAATGACACTGGCTTTTCCATTTCTCCAAGCTAATTTCGGTTTTGGTAGAGGTACCTTTCCGTTCAGTATTCAAAAATCCAAGGGAGAGGACTTTCCTGCGTGAGGTTTATCCCCCTTCCCCGTCATGACCCCCATCCTAGTGACCCCCGTTGATTTTTCGACCCTATTGCTTCCCACTCCCCAAGCGAGCTCGCTTCCCGCACCCCTCCCCTGAATCCCTTCCTGATCGAGGGCGCCCATTTTTTTTTAAGCCTTCCGTTTGGAGTACCAGATTCTTCCTCTGCCGTGATGAGTTCCAACGACCCCTTCTGTGCCATCCCCCTTCATAAGTCTGCTCGCCGTTGGCTGCTTCCCGTTCTCGGAATTAGCCCGACGTTCCGAGACGGAGTTTTCAGAATTGTCTCATGCAGAACCGTGATCCTCATTAATTTGATCCCCTTATCTTATCATTTTTGTTTGCCTCCCACATACCAGGAACGAGAAGTTTTAAACCCCCCCCCCCCTTCCCCCTTCCCGCCCGCAACACGCCCCCTCCCCTAATGCGTTCATTCCCCCCCTTTTGCTACATTTTGCACTTTCCACGCACTTGAGTTTGCGACCATGAATTCGATCCTTCCCCTTAGCCTTTTGTATATCCCCTTCTCTTTTTGGACTTTTCCCCTAACAACAGTCATTTTCTTTCTTTTTGGTGATCGGCTTTTCCCCGGGAAAACCGTCTGACGGATGTAGGTCTTAAATCACCAGTATGGAGTCACCTCCCTGAATTTCCTCCCCTTTCTATTAAGAGAGATGTTGGGTTTGACTCCATTCTGGTATTGCGTTCGGAGTTTTAATTTTTCCGAGTTAGATAAAGCCTTCCGGCAAGAACAATGCGTTTCACGCCGAGAGAAGGAAAGTTTTTCCCATACCCTTCCGATTATGTTCTATTTTTTCCTTTCTCTAATATGAAAAGAATATTTCGTCTTTTCTACCGATCCGGCTTCAATCCCCCCCCTCCCTCTCCGATGTTTCGTATGTGAA
>Ga0179593_1309881_pt1 | contig 13231 bp, 18 predicted proteins | sample CZODoug2_1_08_16_FD_185931 | JGI IMG/M metagenome (GOLD analysis project Ga0179593, IMG submission 185931) | Vadose zone soil fungal communities from Angelo Coast Range Reserve, California, USA - CZODoug2_1_08_16fungal (PacBio error correction) | ecosystem: Environmental > Terrestrial > Soil >... | reverse complement strand
CTGGTTTGCTCCGCCTGCTTGAGAGCGGCCAATTTCCTTTTTAGTACATCAGAGAACCCCTTTCTTTCTCCAACACTCCTCTGATCCCCTCCCCTTGTTGCCAACGATTGGGCTGCGCGGCGGCGTTTTTGCTTTTTCCGTCGCGCAAGGAACACCCGAGGCCTTTTCTAGACGCAGAGTCTTAAAAGGGTCCCCCAGCCCCTGTTCCCCGTTCCCCGTTTTTTCCCTCGCTGGCCTCGATTATGTTTTCTCTCGAATTTTCCGTTTTTTTGCGGCACAGGGCGCCCCGGTCCTGCCGGTCCTGTTTTCCCGGTTAAGACGGATTTTCTTGTGTTTTTCGTGATCAGTTTTTTTTTACTCCCCCCTGTCGTAAGTTCTTTCCGAGTTCGCCCCCGCGCTCCAGCGCCACGCCTTCCGAGTGTTTGAGTAGAGATATAGGGTCTTTTCGCGCTTTTTGCCCAAGAAAGACCCCTCCTTAAAGCCCCTTTTTTCCTTTCTCTACGGTTCGTGTTCTGCCGGTGACTCCCATCCTTATCGGTCGAGGGTTTTAATCTTCATGTTGAATCCAGGCTCCTTCCCTTCCGGTCGATACATTTCAAGGCGATCCAATTGAGTGTGGCCCCCTATTCCTCGGCAAGAAAGCGGAAGTCTTGTTCTCTTCTAATCTCTTTTTTTTCCCCTCCTCCGTCCTTCCACGGATTGCCCTTGTACGGGCTTTTTTCCTATCCCGCCTGAACGGCTTCTTTTTTGATCTCCGCAAGTCTTTTTTTTTGGACCCGAGGAGATACTTCTCTATTCCCGTTTGCCTATTTCTCCTCTCAATGCGATACGTTTCCACGCATGCCGGTGAGCTGCATTCCTCTCCCGCTTCCTGCGTCGCTCTGCGAGATTCGGAGCTGTAACTCGCTGGATGAGAAGTGTTTAGGTCGAGCCCTGGTCCCCCCCTGCCCTTTACTTAACTCGGTTTTTTTGATGACCAGGTGCATGATATGTCTTCCCCCCTGTAGCGTGATAAGAGAGAAGAATCCCTCAACTACTCTTCATTTAGAGCATCACTCCTCTTTTCTTGAATATGTCTCTGTCTCTTCCCCCTTCTCTTTGTGAGTCGAGTTTTCCCACCCTTTTTTTAAGCACGTAGGTGCAACTCATTTTGGCGAAGGAACGGCTTTTATCTCTGCATGGCCCCCCTTTTCGTCTTCCGATAGCAAAATTCCACCGCTCCCCCCTTACCCTCCATTCGGATAGACCGAGTCGCTTGCTCTGGCTATGTTTCCGTCTTCGACGGGTTGCACGCCCAAGATACTCGCCGCGAGCTATTCCTTTAGAAGATAGCTCCCCAAAAGTTTTTCTTGACCCCCTTTTCTTTTTTGGTTTGTGTCGAGTTTTCCCCCCGCCCGCCCTGGACTTAATCCTACGAAAATGGTCGTAGGGAGCTTGCCTTTTTTACATCCTCTAAGGCTCGGCTCCTTCCCTCATTTTCTTCTTGTAGAAGTCAGAGAGGTCTTGTTCGTCCCTCTCGCCCCCTGCCCCTCCTTCTTCTCCTTGTCCGCGTCCTTACGCTCACTTTTTTAGATCTTTCCTTCTCCGCAGTAACAGTCTTTTCTTTTGAAATCTCCAACGTCGCTCTCGGGTGGATTTGAAGTATTTTTTTCTTGGTTGTCCCCCTCCATTTCCCTCAACAGGAGATCCGTTCTCCGTCTGCGTGTCGGTCTTTTTCGTTTTTTGTTTTGATCATGTAGCTGTCCCTTTCTGGAGGAAGAGATGAATTCCTGTCAAGAGGGACTGCCTCTTTTAAGATTGTGTCACAGTACGTCTTGGGGTATCCCCTGTAGTCCTCCCTTAGAATCAAACACTCATCCCGTTCCGCCGACTCGTCGGCAAAAGGAGAACGTCCCTTCCCGCCCGATCACCAATGAATTATCTCCGCGATGGCTGCCTTTTCCCTTTTTCTTTTAGAAGGCCGGCCCCCCTTGAAAAAACCCTGAAGGCGGCCTTCAACCATCGGCCCCCGACGACGACCGATAAAGTTCTCATAATAAAGCAGTACCAGTCCTCAGCTTGCTAATTCCTCCCTTTTTTCTTAATGAGAATCCCTCCTACGCCATTACCCTTCCCTGGCGCCTACAAGCTGCCGTTCGACGTCAAGTTTACACTTTTCTTTTTGAATTAGGCAGCTTCGGAATACCGTCTTATTTCCCCCCCCTTCCCACAGTATCCCTCGAATCTCTTGCTCTCCCCCCCAAAAACTTCTCCCTTCAGGATTTTTTGTCCCCTCCCTATTTCGTCACCGCCAACTTTTTGTTGGCGGAAGACCTCAGAAATCTTAAAATACAGTATTGAAGACTCACTTTCATGACCCCACTTGTCTCCTCCCCCTCAAGTTCCCCCTCCCACCATCCCAAATGACCCGACTCTCAACGGAGCGCAGCCAAGGCATGAACATTAATTTCGGCCTCCCTTAATAGGAGGGCGCCCCACCTCCCCCCTTTTTTCCCCCCGAGCCTTCCTCTGGGAGTTTATTCACGGTTTTACATTCTGCTATAAGGCCCCGCGCGAAATCGCGACCCCCTTGCGAATCCGGCTAGATAGACCTATAAGATTTCTCCCTTTCTCACTTACTGTAAACTCTGCGTCCCTTTGGCCGACGTGTGGTTCAAGAAGGTGTCAATTTCCCTGACCCGACATCTACCTTTTCTTGTCAGATCCATCCGCTCTATCTCATTTTGTCCCCGAATCCCCTTATCCCGCTCCTGAATCAACATGAACACCTCTGAGAGGATCTTTTCAATTCAGGTTTTCCCTCCTCTCCTACTGCTCCCAGGAAGTCCTGTAAAAATACTTCGGGCGTTTTCCGTGAAACACACTGGCACTTGGCTTTTTCCTTATTGGAGACCTCTAGGGACGTCCTCTTTCACTTACTCCCCCATTCCCTTTCCCCTGAGACCCGGCCTGGATGGACTTCACCTCTCTACCGCGTGCCATGGGGTTCTTCTTCTTTGCCGATTAGGCCATCCTTTTTTCCCCCGGATTCTCCACCAAGCCCCCCTTTACGTGCCGGCTGCATGTTAACTCTACGGCGAGATCTTTCCACGTACCTGCTGATTCTTTGCCCTCTCTTCCTGTTTGTTTTTTCTTCGTCCCCTTTTTTTCCGGAGCTCCTACCAAAGTTTTTTGACTGGATAATCCTCTGCGCCGCCCTTTCTCGTTACCCCCCTCGGGTCCTCTTTCTCTTTTACTCCCCCTCCCTTTTTTTTTTTTATCGAGCGCCCCCCCTGGGAGTTCCTGATCTTCCCCGGTTTCGGGGCGGCTCTGCCTTGATCAGCCAACCCAGCACTTTGGTCGTAGTCCCCTTTTCCGCCGAACTAACCCCCCCTGTCCCATTTTTATTGAACCGATAAGCGGTGGTACTTTTGACGAAAGATCTCGATTTAGATTGCCACATTCTCCCCCTTCCCATTTCAGTGGGCTTGGTATCCAATATTTCCCCACCATCTCCCCCTCCGATTTCCCCCTCTCCTCTCAAAAAATGAGGGACACTGCGCCCCATGGTTCGAGAGTCCAGCCCTGGGCGTACTGACTGTCCCTTCAGTTTTCTGGTTTGCCTCTTGCGCCCAGGCTCCAGGTTCCCAGGCTTCAGTGCCAGTTTTTTAGTTAAATCCCCTCCCCAGAATTCTGGCCCTCTTTTTTTTTTCCTATGTCTGGTCCTCTCCTTTCCCGGTTCTGGATTCGTTCCCCCCTTCTTGAACTTTCCTTTCATAGGTTCTGCAGGGTGATGCCCTTCGTCTGTGATCGTTCTTTGTCCCCCCCTTTCTCTTCTCTCTTATTCTCCTCTCCCCCACCCTTTTTTCTTCATTCCTTTATGGCATCCCCCATGCAGCCTTTTCGACTTTCCGTCGTCTTGCTCCAGTTAATGATGCCGTAAGGTTTCCGATATAGCTTTAGGACTGAGATGTCTTATTCTCCGGTTAGTGTCTGAGCTCCTGAGAGTTAGAGAAGAGTAAATGACGTCACCTCCAAGGGCTCCCTTAATGTATTCCAAATCTTCAGCCCCCCTTTTCTGCCTGTTTAGAACCCAGCACTATGTTACTGCCGAGGTTTTCGTTCAGTTGATCTCGTCTCTCTTTTTGATGTTTTTTTCTTCATGAGTCCTGCGCCTCTTTTTCCCCCCCCATTTCTTCTCTCCCCGTCGGGATTCCCTCTTATTTCTTCCCCCCAGCGGTTGGCTTGTTGAAGAAACTGTCGTTCTTGTTCACCCAACACCTTCCTCGTCGCCCCGAGGTTTTTGTGGTCGAATTTCCGCATTCGAGGTTCGTGCCGTTGGCCAAGCGTGATTCTTTTGAGCATCCTAACTCTTTTGTCCCTTTATTCCCTCCCCTGTGGCCCTTTCTTCTTCAGTCACTCGTCGTATTGCTTTTCATAAGCGTTCCATGAGCATACCCACGGGCTGCTGCCGTTCTGCTTTCCTTTTTGATGACCGTTCTCTGATGAGTCTCTTGTCCGCTTTTTCTCTCCCCTACTCACTGCTCTTTTTTTTTCCTAGTTGTCTGTTTTTTTCTTTTTCCGCGGGAACTGACACTTTGGACCAGAGACGGGGCGATACTCCTTGTTCTCGGTCGAGTTTCCTTTCTTATTCTATTTTTTGTGTTCCTTTTTTTCGCCCGATGGGGCTTTCTTGGGTTTTCTTTTTTTTTTTTTCCCTGCTTTCTACGGGAGCCCCGCTGTCCCAAGCTGCGCGGCTGCCCTAAGTGTCCTTCTGAATTTATATATTGCTCCCTCCTTAGAGTCCCTTCTCCCCCCCTGCGCATCACCCGCATCGTCACGACCTTCGGCTTTCACGGGCTATTCCATTGACGCCTATTACGTCACCCCCCTCTTGAGCTCGTTTTTGAGAGAACTTTTCACTTTTTTTCTGGGACCTTCTCCTCCGATTTCCCCGGATCCTTCCGCGATGCTGCCTGGTCTCCGTCCGGCGGCGGTTGCAGCGAACAATTCCCTCTTCCCTTCTCCCCCCTACGAAACAGTCCGATGAGATAGATTCTTCCCTCTCTTCTTCCTATCCGGCAAGATACCGCCCCATTTCTTTGTGGACGCTCCTCCAGGGGCGGGGGCTTTGCCTCGGACCAACCTTAACGCCCCACGAATTCTCTCCACCGGTGTCTCCTCTATTGCCGTCCCTCTGCGTTTTCCTCCGGAGTCGCTTTCTACCCTGCCCCCTGAAGGGAGGTCAACATAGCTCCTGAGTCCCCACAGGACGTATATTACACTGGTTTTTTCCCCTTTTTTAGCTGCATTTAGCGCTTGCCTCCTTCGGCGATTCCCCTCCTTCTTTCGCCTTTGGAATAGAGAAAATTCTCTTTCTTTTTCTTCCCCCACCTCTTGTTGAATATTTGTCGTCAAGCATGCTCCCCTGGATTCGTTTTTTCGGATGTTTTCTTCAGGAATTCACATCTTTGCCCAGTGATGCTTCGAATGAGTAAGATTATCTTTTTAGGTTGATCGTCCCCTTTCCCCCCCCGAACTCAATTTTTTTACCTCCCGGCAATTTCCGGCATCAACGGCCCAATCAGGTATTTCCTTCTTCTTGGTGTTTCCCTTTCTCTAATAAACCCTCTCTCCTTTCCGTCTATGACCCCCCTCTCCTCCTTTTCGTCTCGAGATCATGCACGTTCTTCTCTTCCTTAGATATACGCGTGCTTCCTTCAAAGGATAGCGTTGTTACTGTATTTCAAGGTACCATTTTCCACGCTCTTCGAATGTCCATCTTCTTTTCCTCCTCTCCGTGCTTGTTCTCTCTTCCCCTTACATGTCAAGGCTTGATCTGTCCCCTCATGCCCGTGACTTTTTCGGGGTCATTCCTTTTAGTCGTGCACCCATCCCCCCCCTCCTTTAGAGTACCTCGGAACCTTCACGTGAAAGTTGCCTTTTTCTTTAATTTCTCTTTTGCAGCTGCAATTTGACCTGCCTTCGAGGCCTTTCAGAGACCCCACCTTACATGTTTTCCCTAAGCATTGCTGTCCCCCTCCTACCCTTTATAAACCTTCTGTCGCGCTGCTCCGTGTTCATAACTCTTTCCACAGGATTCTTCCCTGGTCTCCGAGTTTAAGGGATCTCTCGTTCTTTTTCCAAGCGTCCCCCCAATCCTCGGCCATTAAGAGGATGATTCCTTCTTCTCTGTCCTCGCTTGATCTTCCTGGGTCCGTTTTTCTTTCTAAGACTGTTTTATGAAAAAAACCTCTCTCACGGGACCGCCTCCGCGAGTCCTTCCGGACTGCACACCCCTCCCTCCTTCCCTGGTGCGCCCCCTTTTCCCCTCCTCAGTTCGAGGGATTCTTCCAATTTTCAAAGCTATTGCTCTCGGTTTTTTTTTCAACCCAGTACTTTTCTCATTGTTCTTTCGGTTCCTTTCATCTTTCCTCCTTTAGATGGATGGCCAGGATTTTTTGGCCTTTTGACGATGCTCTTCTTCGCCCCCGCCCTCGGGGTCGATCTCTACCACTTCTGCGGTTTGATCCCGTTCGGTGGGATAGAGGACGCCACGGTTCCTTTGACCCTCTTCTCGCATCCTTTTCCCTCACGAGATCTCTCGATTCTCCCTCCCTTCCTTTTTGTTTGTTTTCTCTTTCTTCGGTGGATACTCCTCTCCTTCGTCACCGTGGTCGTCCTCTTCGTCTTTCCCTCGATTTCTCCCAAAAACCGCCGATTGCGATGACTCCTTCCCGTTTATTCCCTACGGCTATTTCTCTTTTTTTTCTTCTCGTCCTTCACCCCCTATTCCCTTTTTCCTCTTCTTTTAGGGGGGGTTTTGGTTGGGACCCAGCTCTCACCCTTCATAACCTGCGCAACGTCCTTGGTTTCCCGCTCAGGCTCTCTCTGCTTTCCTCGCCCTCCTGATTTCGTTGTCCTCAACTTCTTTCCTCTTTTCCGCGTCAGGTTTTCTTCCGCTTCTCTCGTCTCTCTTTTCCTTTTGCGAGAGTTTTTTTTTTTCCCTGACCCCTGTAGTCTCCGTCCCCCCACCTTGACTGTCAACTTCTCCATCTCCCCCCCTCCCTGCTTTCCTCTTGAGTAGCCGATACCTCGGTGATTGAGCGCGCTTCCCCAGACCCTCGCGCACCCTTATGGAAATGCTCCCTAGGTTCGATTTTGATTTCGTTGACTCAGCGTCGTCCTTTTTTTCCTTGCCTCCCCCCCTTTTTTGTCCGGTGCCAATTTCTTAAACCAGGCTTTTGGGCCTTACAGTGCTCGACTGAGTTACCACTTGTCCAGCTTCCCCCCCTGATTAGCGGAACACTTCCCCCCCCCCCCCCTTTTCCTTACTTTTCGCTCCTACATCCGATTGGTTACTCATACTGAATGACCTGATTGACTCTTTTTATGATGGTACCGATTCCGAATGGAAACACTTTGCAGTTAATTTTCTCGCCGTCCTAGAGATGCCCGTCTTCTCTCATTCTAAGCTCTTCCTCACCTGGATTTTTAGTCTTAATCTATCTCCGGTTCCTTTTTTTTTCCTTCGGAGAGCTTCAGTATTCTCACTTCTTCTGGTAACTTTCTCCTCTCTCCTGTAGCCGTTCCCCTCGCCGGCTTGTTCGGTGGGGTTTGTGTTCTGCGTTTTTTAGCTTCTGGCACACCCTGCCTCGTACTCCTTTTTTTGCTAAGTTTTGAAGATTTGTCTGCCTCACCCCCCCCATTGCTTTCGGTTTTTTCCATCCTCTCTTCTCCCACGATTCCTTATATTAGAGCATCACCCCCCCTCCATAGGTGTTTCATTAATGGCATTCTTAATCGTGAAACTTCCTTTCCGTGATTGAAGAACATCTTACAGTCCTTCTTTTTTCACCCCCCCTCTACTTGTAGAAGAAGTCCGTTCGCTATCCTGCATTTCCCTCTCCTTCTTGGAGCGATCTAGCCCCGACTGTCACGCCCCCCCCTTGTCCTCCTATCTGTCCTTTCTTTTCTGGACCTTACGTCGTTTGGTGCTATGGCTCCTTTTTTCTTCTTCGCGGGGGCTTTTTTACCCTTCCTATCCGCAGAGCTTGCTCTCTCATAGCCCCCCTTTTTGTTTCGATGCCTTTTTTGGAGTTCCTTTTTTTTTTTTCGCTTTACCCGCACCTCCCTGTTCCTTCCGTCACGACTCCTGGGAGGTCTCTTTTCTTTCTCGTGAAATACCTTCCCTTCTCTAGAGATAGCTAGACTCTTTTTTTCTCTTTCTACTTCAGATTCTTGTTCGGATGAGAGAGCCGTGCTTTAAGAAGGAGCTCTCTTTACGAGTTAAGGTTATCCTCTCCGCCCGCCCTTTATTAAGTCTCCCCAACATCGCGTTCTTTTTTACCTCTTATTCCCGGGGTTTCCCTCCCCGGTCTCCACGGAGGTTATTTCATGATCTCTGTTTTTTCGGACTGACCCTGTAGAGATACCCCTTTTTCTGGACTTCTCTCTTTTCTCCTTCCTTCCCTCTTTCTCTCTGCAGTTTCTGTACTGAACGCGGCCCCTTAGAATCCTCATCCTCCCCAATAAAGACTGCATCCCTCCTTACAGGCCCCCCCCCTTTCCCCCGCCTTCCTCTCCCTCTCCCCTTACTTATTCGCCGCCGTGTCTTCCTCGCCATGCCTTCCGGGCGGCGAAGGAATTCACTATGCCCCACCTCCTGACGGCGTCCTCTGAACCTCGGCCAACCGCGACGTGATCCCGTTCTTACTCCTCTCCCTCCATTCCATCCTGGTGAACCGTTTGTGCTATGCCATGGTCCCCTTTTCCTCTTTCTCATCTGCTCTCCTTTCAGTCGTCCTCAAGCTGAACCCCGTCTTTTACGTCAATTTTCCCCCGTCGTGATTCGTCTCCGCTCATCCGTTTCTGGCAAACGGACACCATTTCCATCTCCTAGTCTGCCCCCCACCCCCCAACTCGCTCGCCAGTAGCCTTTTGTCCCTCACGCATTCCCTCGCCAAAGCTTGGTGTTTCCCCGTCCTCCCTACTCGACCCTTCCGCTTTGACCTGACCGGTCAAGGGTTGCCCCCTTCGCTCTCCCTCCTTCACTACCCCACCACATCAAATTCAACGGCTCATTTTTCATAACACTCTGCCTCCCAATCTTTCGTCGAAATTCATACGGATGCTTTTCCAGCTTTTCCCTCTCCCCCTGGCCGCTTTTTTTGCGTTCCACTGGACGACATCTACAGACTCGAAGAGCAATTCCTGCTCACCCACCTTAGACGAATCGCTCTCTTCAGAATCTACCCCCTTTCTCCCCCCTCCGGATCCGCTTGCTGCCAGGTGACTGTCCCGTTGCGTTCAATACATTCGTAAATGCGGCCATGACCCCGCCTCTACCTTTTCTTTCCTCTCCCAAGAAGATTCCTGCCCAGTGTTCCCCTCCTCCTACCTCCTACTTTTTACTTTCCCAATGAACATCCTTATCCTTCTGTTCAAGAATGTTTTCATTCTCCCCCCTGCATCCCCCCCCTCACGAATACCTGTATCAAATGCCATCTTTCCCATCGTCACCTTTATTTTTCTTACTACCAACTTTTTCAATGGCAGGTTTCCTTCTTTTTTGATCCCCTTGCGCCGTTCCGCGGAAACTAATTGAATTAAATCATGATCTTCCTGGGATTCAGCTCGATGAAATCGATCTCCTTTTTTTTTTTTTCTTGCCTTTTTTCGATCGGCGATGGTGGGTGTCGAACCAGACCCCTTAACTTTTCTTTCTCATGGGAACTTCTCCTCCGTCTATTCTTTTTAGCCCCGTTAAATTCCTGATTTTACAGATTCGTGAGTTATTTTTTTTTTCATTTTTCTTCTCTTTTCACTAGAACCCCTTTTTTTGGAATGTTCACGCTCTTCCCCCTCCGACATGGTAGCTTCCCCCCCGGTTATATATACTTTTCTAATCCTTGTTTTCTGATTCTCATGAAAAGCTTTTCGGTAACGTGTCCCTTTTGCCGGAATCTTGCTCTACCGTCTCCCCTCCACTTTTGGTCTTATCTCCCCCTTTGACACGTACGAAATCTCCCCAAAGTCACCATCATGCCGCCCCCATCGGTGCTCCTTTTGTCTCCCGCCCTCTCGCTATATATTGCCATCCCTCCCTGCACATTTCTGAGTCTATTTTTCGCCCTCGTGCCCCCCACCATTCTCCGCTCGTCAATTTCTATGAGAAAAGGAATTCACCGCCTAGAAGAACTCGGTCGGCCGAGGAGTAAATGCCCCTCGGACGTAAGGAGGTTCCTCTTCCCTCATTCCTGGGTTAATGCGGTAGGTTTCCGATTGACTCCTTTCAGGTTCTCCTCTCACCTTTGCCCCTGTGCCGCTTGTATTCCAATCAACAACACCTCATTGACTATTTGTACCCCTTTTTTTCTCCTTATTAGGTTCGTCTTAGCTGCCAACATCCTTAATGATTCCTCATTTTTTTCTTTCTTTTTTCCTTCCCTTATGTTATCTTCTTCTTTCACCCTCTCTCTCTAGTCTTGTCTTCTGTACGACTGTACTCTTTCGGTTTAATTTTACTCCATTTCCCTCCCCCTTCTGAACTCCCCCTCTCCCTGCGTTCGGAATGATTCCGAACTTCTTCCTTACCCTCGTATCTCTTCAGGCAGACTTAGAGTAGTTCTCGGGGTTCGCTATTTCGCCTTTTTCGCGGCTAGAGTATTTAGCTCCTGTAGTCAATTGACCACTCCAAGTTTCCTTGCATCTCGACCTTTTCACGAATAGTATTTTTTTTCTCCGTACACCTCACACCTTCATGCAAGATTTGTTATTCTTCCCCCGTACTCTCCCGAGTGATAGGTTTTTTGATTTTTTGTAGTGCCTTTTTTCGTCTCAACCTATTTTCCTTGCCCAGCTTTTAAGGTAGGCGTAGAGATTTTGCTGTTCTCTGATTATTCTCACAAAGCTTGTTGGTCTTTTTGAAGTAACGCGTGATGTTTTAACCCCACTTCCCCTGTTGGCGCGCGATTTTTTGTTTTTCCCCGTAGAAGAAATTCCCTCTTCTTTTTTCGTTTTCATTTGAAATCAGAGGTTCTTGAGCTTTTGTTACGTCACTGATTTTCAATTTTTACGCCTTTCTCATGGGTCCTCGTGCTCAGGACTTCCAGATTCCCCGGTCTTCAGATGAGCAGTACTCTTTTCCTTTCAATCCCCCGGTTGCGCTTCCTTCGTTTTCCTTGTAGACAGTGGTCCGTCCTTTCAGTTTCTTTTTTCTTGAGGGTGATTTATAGCTCTACTTCCCCTTTCTTTTTTTTCATGAGTTCCTTCCTCGACGCAGATGAACCCTTCACTTTCCCGAGCCCGCGGTCCCTTCTAGACTTTTTCTCGGTAGAGTCCCATTTCTTTCCTCCCATTGTTTCTTTCTCTTCCTTAGGTCCGGAATGGATTTTTTCTTATTCGTTTCTACGGTGAGTCCACGCCTGTAACCTCTTTCAGTCCCCCCTTTGGACCTCCGTTGATAGAATTAGATCTTTCCTCAGAAGGCGCGCCCTCCCTTCTAGCCACCTTGCTCCCCTCTCCGAGCACCTATGGCGAACGGGTTGCGTTTCCCCTCTTCTTCCCCTTCTACCAGGCCTCAAAAGCTTCGCGCGTTTTATTCTAACGTCCTCATCACTGGTTGATTCCAGCTCTTCACTTTTTCGCTCGTACGCCTCTTCAGCACTCCTGCTTAACGTCTGTAGTCTGGATCCTTTTCTCGAACAATGCCCTGGACTGTCCCTCCGTCCCCACGACCCTTCTTTTTCTTCTCCTCGATATCCTTTGAGGAGGTCCGGCCCAATCAATTCCAAGCCTTCCTCGCCCCCTTTTTTTCGTGGACGTTCGTCCCTGTTTTTGGCGGGGACATCACCCCCCCTGAACCCCCTCAAACAGAAACATTTCCTAGTCCCCCCTTGGTGATACTTTTTACTCCTTCCTCGTCGCGCGGCGTATCCTTCACCCCCCGTTATTAAGACGTCCCAACTTTCCTCCAGCTCCCCAAAGATGTTCATCCCCGAAGGAGGTTTTTTAAGTTGCGTCTGAATTTAGCCGATATTATCTCTTCGCGTCCCTTTGCCGGAGTGCCCCGTGCATTCCCCCCTTTCCTCCAAAAATGCTTGTCTTCCCCCCTTCTTTGCAATGGTGCGAATAGGATAAAGGAGGTAATTGCCTTGGAGATAGGCCATTAACCCCCACCTATCTTGATTATCTTTTCAGGGATGTTGAGTTTATTCTTCGTAGCTCACCGACATCCCCCACATGGGGGATGACATCCACTTAGGAAAAGGACTCAACTCCCTTTTCCAACGGCTAAGAGGCGTGTTTTCGTTCCCAGAGGATAGCAGAACCTCCCTTGCTCCCATCAGTGCTCGTGACAGCTGACATAAGTCAGACTTCCTCGTTCTTTGGAGCCTATCTCCCCTCCCCTTTTTCTTTTTTCCCAGGCTTTCGTTAATATTTCATGTTTCCTGCTATTTCGCTTCTTTTTTCCCGCACGAGAAGTCGCCTTGTCCCTCTCCCTCCCACTTACGCCATTTCAAGGACGTGTGCCGCCCTTTCCTTCAAGTTTCCCAAGGTAAATCCGATTTCCTTTACGGATTGCCCAGATCGCGTTCGAGGTATATTCCCCTTCAGTGGACAACGTTATCGTTTTCCTCGTTAAGTCGTTTCCCGATGCAATTTGATCCTAGAGATTTCTTCCCCACCGCCTGTAAGTCTGCAGCCTGTCGCCCATCTATTTTTGCCCGAAAAAAGTCGAGCTTTTTCTTCACCTTGCATCACCCCCCTGCCCGAACCTTGAGTGAATTTCGAAGACGGTGCTTGGATTCCCATCGGATGGTCACCGCTCTCAACATACTTCTCCTTTCCTGAGAGATTCTGTTGGGTGGCGCATGGCCCGCTTTCTCCCGGAGGTTGTCGACCTCCTGGTTCTGGTGAAGAAAAACCTTCTAAAAGGCACATGTGACCTTTTCTCTCTGCGGCGACAAACCTGCAATCCGTCCGTGCTCGGTGACTCCCTCACCGGTCATCTTTCTCGGAACCGCATAATCTAGGCCAGCGCTTTCACCCCACCGGACGTGCGCATTGGTGCAGTTTCCTCTTCGCTTTCCTCTTCTTCCCTGTCTAGGGGTGCCTTCTCTCCTCTTCGAAAGACAGCGTTAGACATACTTTCCTGGTCAGAGCCCAATATTTTTTTTTTGATCCGTCTTTGGTTCCTACTCTCCAAGGTATTGACTCCTTCTTTCCTCGTTAGGTGAAGCCAACGAGC
>Ga0179593_1724391_pt1 | contig 13233 bp, 22 predicted proteins | sample CZODoug2_1_08_16_FD_185931 | JGI IMG/M metagenome (GOLD analysis project Ga0179593, IMG submission 185931) | Vadose zone soil fungal communities from Angelo Coast Range Reserve, California, USA - CZODoug2_1_08_16fungal (PacBio error correction) | ecosystem: Environmental > Terrestrial > Soil >... | reverse complement strand
CCCTTTGCTCAACGACGTAGCGCTTCCTCCCTTTCAGGCCTTTGTAAACCCATTTTTTCACACCCGCATGCGACGGCTCGGCGGGGCGGACTCCTTCCAAACAAAACAGCTGCGTTTCTTCCCTCCCCCCCTCCCCCCGACCTTCTTTTTTTTTTCCCTGCGACAATAATGACCAAGTCTTTTCCCGACACCCGGTGCCCTGCTGTTTCCCCCCAAACCGTTAACTCCAACCGAGCCCTTGTCCTGAAGAATGTGAATATTCTTCCCCCCCAACTTGACCTCTTTCCCCGCGCCTAATTTTCTTTCGCCCCGGTCCGTCCTTTTCACGTGTTTGCCCCCAGCATACCACCACGTCCAGAAAGAAGGGGCCTAGCCGGTTTCTTCCCCCTTTGCTCGCGAAATTCTTTTCTTTATCACGGGGAGTTCTCTTTCCTGTGCCCTGCCCGACGTCTTTGAAACTTCTGCCCCAGGCCTCGGGTCGCTTCTTCCGAAATCCTACGCCGGGCTCGCCCAAATTCCAGCGCGCCGTTTCTCGGCGATTGCTTTCTTTTGCTTCCCAAGAATGAGCTGCTTCCCCGAGTTCATGCACGACCCCTTTCTTTCCTGATCAATTTGCACCTTGCAGCATTCCCTTCCACTCGCCTCCCGATGTCGAGAGATGCTCTTCGAAACCTCCGCCCGGGTTTTGCTGGTGGTCCTTTTCCTTCGTCACAAATCCAGCGGCTTGTTTCCTCTTTTTGAAACGAAATTCTTTCGGTTTTGCGGTTTTCCCCCCTTTTTCCTTTTCACACACGCATATGTTCCGCCTGGTTTCCCTTTGAACGCGCCCCCTCCCCCCCCCCCATTTTTTTGCCCTCAGCTGCCGTTCTTGGTTTTTTTTTCGACAATTCCTTGACGTGCTCGTTTGTCGTCCGGCCTGGCAGGGTTGCTTGGTGCCTTTTGACCCTTCTCAGCCGAAGTCCTTTTGGCGGCGGAAGGATCCAGTTCCCCGCCCCGCCCTTCAATCGGAATGCGCAATTTTTTTAAAAAGATTTTTCCGATCCCCCCCAGCGATCGGCTTTCCCTTTTCCTTTTACCTCCCCTTTCTAACAGTTCTTTCGATGATCGACCTTTTTCATGTGCCCCCTCCTGAGAAAACCTTTGCATCCTTCTACCCCCAGCTGAGTTTCGCGAATCGAACACCCGTGCGAAAAGACTCCCCCTTTAACTTTTTTGCCCCCCAAGTGTCGGCTTTCTCTCCATTTTTTCTCCTGTTCCGGCTGCCGGCCCCCAAAGGCCGGCGAATGCACATCATTTTTTCGCAGTTGCCTTCGTCGTCGACTCGTTTTTTCCGTTCTTTTTTTTTTGCGTTAGATTCGCGTTTGCATTTTGAGCGACTGGTTTTCTCGATGCTGTTCGTACGAGACTCCCCTTCTTCTCACCATAGCGCCGATTTCATCGGTTTAGTTTTCGGGTGAACTTTCCGCGTATAGACCACCTGACCACATAAGGCGGGTATCTTCCTTTACCCCCAGCGTCCCGGTTCCTCGATGCCACATCCCTTCTAATTTTCCTCTTTCTTCTTTTCCCCCCCCCCTCTACCATACATGCTTGAATCTCTTTTTTTCCCTTTCACTCCCTCCGTGTGTATTTTTTTTCCTCCGCAATATGTTTGTCCTTTTTTTGGACAAGCCGCAGCCCTTCTTTCCAATGCGGAGAATGCATTTTTTTTTTTTTCATTCGTCGGTCACGTTCGGGATCCAGGGGGGTTTTTTCGAGGGTCGCAGATACCCCCTTTTTTTTACCGTATTTGCTCTTGTCTATTTCACTCTTACCCGCTTTTTCAAGAGATACGAAGTAAGACGACCTCTTACTGGTAAGCGCGAGGTCCCCCTTCTTTTTTTTCTTCGTGCAGCCCGACACTCAACGCCGTCGCTCCAACCCCTTTCAACTCCATTCTGTTTTTCCCCACCCAGCACTAGACACCCGTTTTTACGAGGATTTACGGTAGACGATATGAACTTTAAAGATTGTGGCTTTGATTCGTCATCGGCCTGCCGTTGGCCTTTTTTTGGCCGGGCGAGGAACAGTTCGTCCCCCTCTTTTTTGTGTTTTTTTCTGCAGTGCCGCCCTGGGTATCGAACAATGACCGCATAGCTTTTCGTGAGGGATCGTTTTTTGGCGCACGGTATCCTTTTCCCAATCAGCTTAGTTGTACCCTTTGCGCTTTTTTATTTTTTTTTTGTTGTATGGCGGTCTCGAGCTTCCTTCCGATCCTTGCCCCGACCAGGGGCTGGTTCCTCGACGGTTGACTTCCCCTCCTCTTTGGGATCGTGCGGCGCTTGTTTAAGCACACTCCTCCTTTTTTTTTCTGGTATTTCCTAGATTCCTTTCGGGAACTTTTTACTTCCCGTGCTGAGACTGAATTGGAGACTTTTTTTTTCTTTTTTTCCCTTTTCTTTGAATGCCTTCCCGGCGAAACCTTCGTCTCTTCGAACCTTTGTTCCCAGAAGGGCCAGCTTTCATCGCCTTCCTTTATTGAGCCACCCCTTTTTTTGCGAAACAGCTTTTCCCCGTCGAGCCGTTTCTTTTTGACCCAAACCCTCAAACTCGCTTGTTGAACGTGAGAATTAGTTCAGCATCCCCCCCCTCCTTTTGCTGACTTACTCTCGCCGGTTACGAAGGCCTCGAACAGTGTTTAGTGTTTCGGCAGAGCATCCTCTACTCGACATCTTCCTTTTCGTTCAATCTGCGGGCCCTTTCCGCAAATGATCTGCATTTTCGAGTTCCCCCTATATTTTGGGGTTGTGCGAAGACTTTCTGAATTTTTTCACCTAGTCTACGACGGCATCGCCCCTCTTCCGTGTGATTAGTTGTGCCCCTTTTTTTTGAATTTGGGTCCCTTTTCCGCCCAAGGAATAGGGATCTCTTTTTGGCCCCGAAAGCAGATCGACGATCTCCTTTTGCTGATAATTTACCCAGTTTTTCGTACTGAAGCAGATCTTCGCATTTCCTCAGGACTACCTCGTATTCATCAGACGACGCAATTTTCGAATACCTTTTTTCTTTCCCCAGCGGATGTGCTTTTTCCTTTTAACCGGTCCTACCGGTTAGCCCTATTCTTGAGGGGCCTGGTATATGGCCCTCCCCCCCCCCCCTCCTTGCAACCCGTTTTTTTTTTGGTGATCCACCGCCCTTTCCCGAAGTAATAGGGCATTCGTTCTCACTTTTTTTCCCCTGCATGTCATGACCCTGTTTCATGAACTATTTTCAGCTGACTGACCTTTTTTTTAGAAGAACCATGTTTGAAGTGGAAACGGTTTCTTTGCAGGGCCCCGTTTTTCAAGCATCCGCAGACCTTCCCCCAGATAGTTATTTTTTTTCTCGTTCCCGGCGCGCCTCGGCCGTTTGGTTTTTTGTGGGTCTAGCTCAGTGGCTTTTTTTTTCCCACTCCGCTTTGTTTTGCCCTTTTTCGGGCTGCCGCTTTGGTTTAACCTCCTGTTTTCTGAGTCTAGAGCTTGCCTTGGTTTATAGGACGCGACCTCTTGGGAATACCTTCCTTGCAGCCTCTCTTCATGACGCTCTCGCGCTCTTTCAGGTTTTGTTTCTAATACCAGGACCCTGCAACAACCCCACTTCTGGCTTGCCGTCTGTTTTTTCGCCGGTCGCAAAATTGTTTGTGATATTAACAGGAACCCAATTGGTTTCCCTTTCTTTTTTCCTTGCTCGCGTTGAGACCTTCTTTGAATCCCTCTGGCTCTTTTTCCTGAGTCCCCTGCCCGCCCTGGTTATCTTTTCGCCCAGCACGTCGTGCCTGCTGCTCTAGGCATTCAGCGCTACATTAAAGTATCTTCTGCCCCTCTTTTTTTTTTTTTGATGACGCTATATTGCGGTCAGCTTGATAGGTGTTTTTTCCCCGGCGTTTCCTGTTTTCTGGAAGACGACATCTTCTTCTCTCCCCCACTGCCGGAGATTATGAGCTAGTCTCAGATGCGAGGCCCTGTCCCCCCTGTCCCCGAAGGAGGTTTTTTCTGATGGTCGACCTCTTGCTTTCCTCGAGCGAGGCGACGAAAAAAACCCCCCTCTGCACGCCCCCCGCCTCGAGTTCTGGTACTCCTTTTTTTTTTTTCTTTTTTTTTTTTGATAACGATAGCCGCCCCCTCCTTTCTTTTCCCTATTTCGGCTCCGAGCCGGATGCCCTTCGCTCGGAATCCCTGTCTCTTTCCCGTTATAGGATCCACGCCGTTAACCCCAGGGGCAACTCTTTTTCCATCTTTTCCCTTCACCTCCTGAGGTCCTGAGAGCAATCCCCTCCCCGCGAGGGCTGGGAAATGTTCTGGCGCCTTTTCTATTTTCGACTTGATCGCTTTTGCGGATGGGAGGCGATTTCCCTGGGCAGATATTCAGGTCCGTTACCGGTGTCGCTCCCCTTTGCCTGCGACTGGTGGGAATGCGCTTTCGGCGTCAGATAGATTTCTTCACTCGCGTTCGTTGCCACCTTTTTTTCTCCCTAGCCCAATAGCTGTCCGCCCCCGACGTTTAATCGCAATCCCTTTTCTCTTCGGGCGTCCCCCGGTTTCCTGCCAGGCCGTGCTCTGTTTTGACGAGGTCTCAGGAAAGAAGAGGGTGATTGTCTTTGTTTTGGTCGAGGTAGCCCCTCCCTCTTTGGCTTTTTCCGTTTTTGCGCTCGCGCGGACCTTTCTCCCACCATCTTCTCTTCTTTTTTTCCTTTTTTTCTTTTTGTTAGAGAAGAGCCCATGTGGGATCGTTTTGTTAGTCGAATCCGCGCGAACTTTTTTCTTCGACCAGCGGCAGCCCTTTCCCGCGCGAGGCCCCCGACCCCCCTTCCCCCTCTTCTTCGTGGCCTTCTGACGAGCCTCCTGCCCTTTTTGGCGCGAGGTTTATGACCTAGTTATTGCGCAAATTTTTTTTTCCCTCAGCATTTTTTTTTTTTTTTTTTTTTGCTTTTCCCCCAGCCCTTTGACTCCGACGTCCCCCCCCCGTGAAGCCATCCCCCTTCGCTTGCCAAGATACCCCATTTTGCGCGGCGTCCTGACGTATCATACAGTGCTTTTCCCCTAAACGATTCCCGCTGTCCAAGCGCGTCTTTTTTCTTGCAGCAGTTTCCCCGGCCCCGTTCCTTTGGATTGCCTTCTCCAGATATTTTTTCTTCCCCAGAAATCGGCGAATGGTCTTTTTCGCCGTTTTTTTCAGAGGTTTTTTGTGCCTGCCTTTTTTCCCCCGCAATTACGGGGAAGCTACCAGTTCGTCAGAGCCGACCCCACAGCGCCGTGTCTTCTCTAGGGGAGCAGCACTCTTGACGCTTACTTTTTGGCACTACCAGCCGGCCCAGTTCATGGCGCCGTTCGGATATGGACTTTTTTTTGCTGCATGCAATTCCTTTTGAAACTTCGCCCCCGCCTCCCTCCTCGAGACGGTTGCCAGAGCTCCAGGCCTGAATTCGCGCGTCAATTTTTTTTTCCTCGCATAACGCGCGATTTTTTTTTCCAGAGCGACAGTCCTCTGCGGTCCTCCCGTCCCCCCCCTTTCACTGTCCCGCCCCAGCGTCATAAACGTCCCACCCCAAGAGGCCACAGACCCCCCCTTCACTTTATGGAGCGCGCCTTGTTTGCACGGACGTTGCCCCCCTTTCGGCACGCGTGTGTCCTTTTTTTCCTCTTTTAGATTCATGACGGACGGGTTCCAACGGCCTTTCCAATAGCAACCTCCTGCCCCCTTCTTCCTCTTTTTTCACGGAGTCCCCTCTTTCCCTTAACCGTGACCATTCTTTTAGGATTTTTTTTTCCAGTGCCTGCGTATCGCAATGCGCAATCGTTCTTGCTCCCCTCTAAGCCTGCATCCCTTTTCCAGCTGGTACGTCCCCTTCTTCCTCCCCTTCCTTTTTTCCCCAGGCGTTAAACAAGATTTCGCGCCGCGTTTTTCTTCGCGGCCAGGGGACGGTCCCCCCCCCATTCGCGTTCTAGCATCCACTGACAAGAACCCGCCCCTCTCCCGCGTGAATACTCCCCCCCCCTCGCGTGTCTTTGGACTGAACCCCCCCCCGGGTCCTTTCTTTAACCGTTTCTCCCCCTCTTCATGCCCCCCCCTCTTTTTTTTCACATGCGAGATTTTGAACCCCACCCCCCCCTTCGGTCCCCTTTTCTAATTTCGGTGAGTGGATCCATACGCATTTCGGAATAAAGATGAGCGCGTGGCCCCGGCTTTTCCCCCCCGAAAATAAGGGGCCTCCTTTCGGTTCGTCAGCCCTCCCCAAATTCGCCCCCTTTCGTCGCGACATGATACTTTGAGGTATTCCGCGCAGACATAGCCAGACGTCCTACCTTTATTTCTGTGCTCTTTTTGCTCGGCGAAAATCCCCTAGACCGCCCCCCCGCGCGGTGTACACCCCACTATCCCAACGTCTCGTCATTTTTGCCGATAGAGCTGATTTTTCCATCTAGGCACGGTCTCATTGCCTTCCCCCCTCCGGATAAGATCAATTTTTTCCAGCAGATCTCCTTCCTTTTTTCTCGCCATGTAGATGTACAGCGACGATGCTCTCAAAATTCAAGAAGTTTTCTTTTTTCGTAGGACCCTTGCGGCGTCCTTTCCTGTCCCTACACATTTTCCTTTTTTTTCTTTTTTTTTTTCAAAAAGTTTTGTGTGGGCGGCTAGAAATTGAGAGAAGTTGTCCCCCCCTCTCACGTTACACAACGTCTGGGAGCTGATTTAAGGCCCTGTTTTGCTTTCCCCCGCAATCTGAATGTCCCCGGAAGTTCTGGTTTTTTTTTTTTCTTTTGTTTTTTGAGATTTTTTGCAGTGTATCGCGGGCCGTCCCCTCTGGAACTCTTCCTCTCGTCCCAGTCATATCCGACGGATGAAGGTTATCTATAACCCCACCCCCTTTTTTATTGTTTTTTGCAATTAAAGTTTTTTTCCCCCACATGCTCCTTTTCTTCACGGTAGATACTGGCGCGTTACATAAAAGATTTTTCCATGCTGTTTGTTTTAGAAAGAGCTTTTTCAGCCTCTATCAACCGCTCCCCCTCACCTGATCATAAAAGAATTTTTCGAGAACATCGCACCGTGCGTGGCAAACGATCCCCCCTTTATGTTCTGCGAAACATTTGTCCGGCGTCCCCATGGGCGGACCCTCTGATTCCTTCTTTTTTTTTCCAACGGCAGGCCGCAATGAACCCTTCTGAAGCTAGCCTTTTCCCCTCCCCCTTTTTTCGTCGATTTTTTTTTTTGCTGTGCAGCATGTTTTTTTGTTGGTCTCTTTCTTGGCGCGTTCTCCGATGCTGCTCCGCTGCGAATTCTCTCTTTACGCCTCGGCCTTTTTTCCCTCATCGGTTTCGGAACCTCTACCTCTTTTTTTCCGATCCGCCCCAGTTGGAAGGACGCACCACCGTTTTCCTTCGTCACTCGACTCGATAGCCACCCCTTCCCCCCCTTTTTTCCTCTTTTTTCCCCCCCCCCACGAAACGCTCCAGACCGCTTGCCTCTCTCTCTTTTTCCCTTTTTTCCTTTTTTTTTTCGAGACCGTCTCCCTCCTGTCTAGGTCGCCTTTGCCGCCCATCCTCACAAGCAGTATTACACTCGTTTCAATCCGGACTTACTAGGGAGGCCCCTCTTTTTCCTTTTACGCAGCTGGCGCTTTTTCCGCCGAGATACACTCCCTTTGCCTTCTTTTTAATCCCCGCGAGACAGCTTTCCGCCGTCGTTCCCCCCCGATGTTTTTTCCCGAGGCGATAGCTCTTCGCATTTTTTCCCAGCATCGGCGAACCCCCGGCCTTGCAGACTCCACAACCCCTTTTCCCGCCAATGCGGTAGCCACGGACCCCCTTCCTTTTCTTTTCGGCGGGGAAGCAGGCTAGGCCTAGCTGCTCTCCTATTTTCCCTGTCGTTGATCGGTTCTGAAACAGACTGGCTCCATTTTTTGCCGCCGAACATTGTTCGTTATCGAACCTCAACTGTAGAGCGTCCGATCGTTTTTTCCGGTTTTGTTTTTCATGCGCGAAATCAGCCTTGATTTCTAGCTTTTCTATGGCGCTATGGACTCCTAGATGAATGAGTGTTTTCCCTTTGAACATGCCTCTCTTTTTCCGAAAAAAATCCTTCCCAGGCGGCCCTCCCCAACCCGGCGTCCGTGTATCTCGGTTAAGCCGATTTTTTTGAGTTTTTTTTGCTTTTAATCCATCCTCCTTTTCTTGGTTTCTATACATTTCGCGTTACGGCTGAATTCTCTTCCTGAAATGTCGGTCGTCCCCCTCCCGGAGCCGGTCCCTTTTTTTCCCAGCCAAGTCGACGTCCCTTGCAACACCCCCCCCCATTTTCCTTGCTCAGATTCTGCGGAGATCCTTGGAGACACCACTCCGCCGCCCCCCCCCAGCCTCGTAGAAAGTTTCGAGCATCCCCCCCCCCCCCCTCGCAACCCTTTCTTTTTCCTTTTGAGGAATTTCTGTCCTTCCCCAGACAAAGTCCCCGCCCACCGCCGCTTGAATTTGTCCTTTTTCTCCCCCACCAGTCCAGCTGATCTTTACATTCTCTCGGACATCTGGCTTTTCTGTCTTTATCCTGCTGCAGGTGAACTCATGACTTAATGATCAGCCTTTCCCCCCCTTTTTTTTCTTAGAATCGACTTTCTCCTGATGAGTATCAGGCTTTTCCTTTTTCGCAGACGCTCCGTTTTTCTTTTTTTTTTGATGACAAGACGATGGGTCCTTTTTGTGATCGGTCCGAGCCTTCAGTATTTCTCCTGATCCCGACGAGGCTACTCGTTTGATACTGGCCCCCCTTTTTTTGTCCGGCGGCAGGTCTTTTTTCTTGATACCTCCGTGTATCATCCCTTTTTTTAATTTGCTCATTTTTCCGCTGACGAACCGTTTCCGGCCACGTTGTTTGCCCTATTTGCTTGATGGTCTTTTCCCCTGCCCATTTAGCCCTGTGCGAGGGATCCCTTTTTTCCCCCCCGAAATACTCTTTTTGAAGGATCTATATAGCCCCCCCGATGTCGTTTTTCCAATTCTTCCCCTGTCATGAATTCACATCTAGTGTCTCCTTCGAGGAAGTGGTTTCAAGGTCAGAAGAAAACGTTTTTTTAAGCGTTTATGTGCCCCGCGCGTTCGTTTCCCTTCCCTCTTTTTTTCAATTCTTATTGCTCTTTTTTTTTTTCGCCTCGCGCGGGGGGGTTCTCTCAGGAAAGTTTTGCTTCGGGCCCTGTTTTTGACGTTTCTTCCGCCGGCTTGCCGTCAGGGCGCATACTTTTTTTTTTTTTTTTTCCCTGTTTTCGGTCTGAGGAAGATTCTGCATCTCTTTGGGCGTGACCCCCCTTTTTTGAATACCCCTCCTTGAAATCAAGGACTTTATGTATAGGACCTGGCCCTCATTCCTTATCTTTTTTGCCCCTTTTTGGCATTCCACCACACCTGCCAAAACGTTTTTCAGATTTTGGTTCGGGTGGGTTTTGTCGTATTCTTTCTTTATTACCAAATTTTGCGATTAGTTGCTCTTTTCGTGTTGGGACGGTCGTTCTGATATACCATCGAAGCTCCTTTCCCCCCCGCCCCGGAATGAGTTCCCTCCTTTTCCTGGTGTCCAACCGGTTTCCCTCAGCGCTCCATAAAAGTGCACTTCTTCATTCTGTATGTGGGACCCCCTTTTTCTTTGATGAGAATTACGGGGCGTTCCTTTTTTTTCCCGCTTTTTCTTTTTTCCCAGGGACGACCTGTTTTCCTCCTCGCCTTTTCATCTTTTTTTCCATCTGGACGAGATTCGTCCGCGATTCTTCGGCGAGAGCCTTTCCACGTCTGCGGCCGTATTTTCGCAGGAAGGTTTTTCCCCCGGGCCGACTTTTTTCTTTTTTTCAGCCAGCAGAACTATGACTGCAACAAAAGGCAAATATCCCCCTCTTCTTTCCTTTGGTTACGTCAAAGAAGTCTCCAACCCGCCTTCAGGCAGCCCTCCCCATCGTGTGTCTTCTTCCAAGTACGCGCGCGCCGGCGCTGATTTCCCTTTTATCGCCTGCCCCTCCGTTATCCGCATGAACTGCGTTCCCCCAACGGGCCCACGGGACCCCTTTTTTTTGAATACCGTCGCCGCATTTCTCGAACTCTTCTGGTTCGGAGAAGTCAATACAAAGAAAGGGAGCGGGCTGCTTGGCACTTCTCTTTTTTCTACTCTACCTTCTCTTTTTTTTCTTCGATGAGTTCAGTTTGAACGGCACGCGCGAAACGTACTGGAGATATTCGGCCCGTTCCGGATCGGTTTTTGCACCTGGGGATCTCTGGTGTTTTTTTTTTGATGGCTTCCGGCTTTGACTGTCACCGAGGAGGCAAAACTCTTCCCTAGACAAATGCTGCCGATCTGTCCTTGTGGACTGCGTTGCAACTACTATCTCTCTTCTCCCCGGCAGGAGAAGTTTTTTTTTGACGAGGCGAATAGCCTTGCTTTTTTTGGGCCGCCGTGATATTTTGGTGCCCAGTCTTGGAGGCATGATGATTCCCCATTTTTTTTTTTTCCGTGCGGCAGGATCGTCCACGCCCCAATATCTCTCTTTTATACTCTCTCTCAGATATTGTGGTCTCTTTCTTTTTTCCCTTCGGCGCGAGCGCTATGACCAGCAGGCATTCACCTGTTTTCAGACATAGGCGGAGCCCTTTTTCCCCCCCCTCTTCTTCTCCTTTCCCCTTGCCCTCATGCTGGACTCTTCTTTGCGGTGCCATTTCACTTTTTTTTTGATCGAGCGCATTGGCAATAGATCGACCACAGGCACTCCCTAAGTCAGCGAACTTCCCTCCCCCGGAAGCCATTCCACCCCTCCCAAGCATCCCCCAGGTGCGCTTCCCTTCCAGTTCGTTTCCCTTCCCTCACGGATATCATCCCCGAAGCGTCCAAGTTAGCAAATAGACCGCTCCCCCTGTGCCGTTCTGGTTATTCTGTCTCGACTGAGTTTTTTTTTTCATTTCTCGATCAGTGTTACGGAGGTTGTCCACGTTTTTTGAAGCCTGTTCCTCCTCTGTGACCATTCCCCCCTGAGCGAGAGATAACAGCTTTTCCGATCTTGGGCTCCCGGATGGCGAGAGGCGTGAGCGTTACCGTCCCCCCTTTTGGGTTAAACCCGTCTCCCCGAAGGCGTCGTTCCTGTTCTTCTTTGCGGTCTCTGAATCTCTTTCCCCAGCGGCGTGAAACTTTCCCCCTTTTCGCAAGCCATCCGCCTGACGATCTGCACCCTTTTCCCCCGCAGTCCGCATCGTCCTTTTCCAGTTGAAGTCGCTAGACGCGCGCCATTGTCGCCCTGAGCGGACATGGCCCCCCTTCCCCCCAGCGTTCGAGGGGCCCCTTCCCCCCACCGTAGCCTCCGCCCCACCAGCTTTACAACGCCAAACTTCCCCACCATCCATCATCAAAGTTCTGGAGAGCTGCTGTTTCAGCCTTGTTTGCACACCCTAAATGGCTTGACGCGTCTGCGGGGTTTCCGAGATTCTTAAGACGGGAACCCCCCCCACAAGGCTACAGAAAAATTTCCCTGCCTTTTTTTTTTTCCGATTCTCCTGCGGACCGTTTAACCCACCGACCATTCTGAAACTTTATTGAAGTTGGGGGTTAGTTTTCTTTTCCCCTGCGTAATAGTTCCCCTTTCTGACCTCTCGTCTGATCCTTATATGGTCATGGCCATCCAAGTCATTTATCAAGCTGCGTCCCCTCTTTTTCTGCGCTCCATGTGCAGCCCTCCTCCCCCCCCCCAGCCTTTCCCCCACAACCCGAATGCGCCCCCCTGCCTGGCTTCCTGTTCGGAACGAACCTCCCCCCCTCTGCGTTTCTATTCACTTCCCAACTGACAAGACCCTTGCAAAGCGAGAATCCTCCACGATGTAGCGGATTTTTGCCAATTTTTCCCTGCGCTTAACCCCCCCCCCAGCCGCAAAGCTTAGTCCTTCACAGTACTGCATCGCATCATGCGGACATTGCTTGCCCTTATACATCTTCGGCTTTTCGGTGCGTTCCTCGGTCCGGGCCTTTTTTTTTGACGTGGCAATTACCGCCTCAGATTCCCCCAAACCGTCGACTTGCATCCGCTGCGCATTTCTTCGCGATGATTGAGGTATCCTGAGCCCCCAAGGACTGGGATCGTCTTTTGACCCTTTCCCCTTTTGATCTGCTCCCCCATCCTCGTTTTTTTTTTTCCCCCCTGTGTACAGCCCCCACAAATCCCAGCGCTGTTCTATCCCCCATTGATGCCGTCGCAGCCCCCCCTTATAGGAGCCTGCGTTCTTTTATTGCCCCCGACCAGGAATAGCTCATATAGACATGTCGGCACCTTTTCCTCTCCTTTCCCATCGCTTTTTCTTGCTCTCCGAAAACACTTCCTTTTTTTACCCGGGCCGTCTGTGTTTCCCGTCCCCCCTCGCGTGTAGGTGATGGTTTTTGTAACGAATCTCAGAGGCAATTTCTGGGTTTTCCTTGCTCCCTTTACTAACGAATATAGTTTCCCGCGCGCTGTCCATCTCGTGGCAATTATGAACTCGGGCGTTCTGGTTAGATTCCCCCCCCTTCTGACTTGCTTTTCGGGCCGAGCCCGGTCCCGAGATCCTGACAAAAAAAACAAAAACCTAGGTCGAAGTCATCCGCACGCCCCCCCCCCCCCTTCGTCTATTACCCCCCGTTGAAAGCGATCGGCTTTTACTTTGCGCCCGATCCAAACCGCAGATCTTTCTTTCACCGTCGTCCTTTCCCCCCTCCTTCCCCTGTCATTTCGCTGATCCGAATGGGCAAGCTCGATTCCCCCCTCTTATCTTTTTCACAGCTGATTTACTTTCCCTTCCCGTGCGGTCCCCACGATTTGCTTAATGTAGATAAACGCCCAACTGCGGTGCCGACACCAGGTCCCTCCCCCCTGCCCATTCCTTTTGCCCGGCACATACGGGCACTGCCATGTGGTCAGCTATTTCCCCGTAACGACCGTAGTCTTGACCTCAGTGGTGGCCCCCCTTTATTGGGCTCTGCTTTTTGTGGAGAGACATGCTTTCGCCGCTCGTCTGCGAAGCGGGCCAATAGCTACCTCATTCTGGCCGGAGACCGCGCCCCCTTTCCTTCCCCGAGCGGAACTTTTGTTCTAGCGTATCGCCCCCCCCCCTTAAAAATACGTTTTTGTGTATCTGGAATCTGTTCACCCCCCCAGTTTGCGTACAGCCCCTTCTGCCACCTCCCTCTTAATACCTTGTTTCGCGACTGAGACGCGCACCAGCCCTTCTG
>Ga0179593_1700226_pt1 | contig 13233 bp, 20 predicted proteins | sample CZODoug2_1_08_16_FD_185931 | JGI IMG/M metagenome (GOLD analysis project Ga0179593, IMG submission 185931) | Vadose zone soil fungal communities from Angelo Coast Range Reserve, California, USA - CZODoug2_1_08_16fungal (PacBio error correction) | ecosystem: Environmental > Terrestrial > Soil >... | reverse complement strand
TTTTCTACCCAGATCGGGCCCCTTCCTCCCTCGATTCCATCCTCCTTTTCTCCCCTGGCTTTTCCCCTCTTTTTCCTCCGCCCTGAAAGAGAGTAAAAACTGTCCAGTGCCGGTGGCCGCAGCCAGGATTCCCTTTTTCCTTTTTTTTCCGCATTTGCCCAAGAACAGTAGGAATTTCCTCTTTTTTTTCTTGACCCTCTCCTCTTTTTCTCAATGCAGATTTAGAAATTCCCAATCCAGGCGTCGGCCGTGACTTTTTTCTCTCATCACTCTCCGCGAAGGTTCGCTTCCTTTCCCTTCTTGAAGCGGTGACTTTTTCTTTTTTCCCCCAGCTTTTTGGCAGGCACGCCCCTTTTTCCCGGCTTACGTTTTACGCGGCAGTTCCTTTTCGCCTAAATCATGAAGGCCATGTTGCTTTCCCCTCAATTCATCGTGTCCTTCTCCCTTGCAGATTTGCGGTTTCGCTGGCTGAACTACCCCAAAGTGCAAAAAGGTGGGGAAGTTCTTATAGATATAGACTCTACCCCCGGGCGGCCCCTCTTTTTTTAATGCCCTCTGTTTCGCCAGATAAAGTTTTTGGGTCCAGACCTTTTCGCTCATTCTCCCCTTCCTTCCCTCACCCATAGCTGTTGTTTTTCCTCGGTTTGGCTCTTCCATTTGGTTTTGATTTTTCGGGTCCCCCCCCTGAGAGAAGGACTTCCTTCCTTCTTTTTTCCTGTGCTTCACAAGTGGTTTTAGTTTTTTCCTTGCGTCACGCCGGCGGCCTTCTCTTTTTCACGCCGGTTTCTTTTTTCTAGCCGACTGTATTGTTTCTGGCGTGAGATTTACCCCGGACCCACCCCTTTTTTTTTTTTCTTCAAATACATACGCCTTTTTCCCCCCCCCCCCACGAACCTTCCTCCTTGCACTTCTTTTTTTCCGCGCAAATTTCCTCCTGGTCGTTTTTTATTGCTCAAGCAATAGTAGTCCTTTTTCTTTTTCCCTTTCAACTCTCTCACCCATTTCTCCTTGGCAACCACTTCCCCTTTTCCGTCTGTTCTGATTTTCTCATTTCCTCCCCTTCCCCTTTTCCCCCAAGTAGCGCATGGGTTTTCTGGCGGTTTCCGATTCTTCCGCGTTCGAAAACCTTTCCCTCATTCCACGCGTTCCGCCCTCTCTAAAAACGATCGTCCCCCGGCCCCCCCTTGTTGGTTGGGGGTTTTTCCTGTCACCTCCTTCTTTTCGGTCTGATAATGCGTTCGTAGTTATTTAGCTGCCCCCCCCATGCGGGCACAGTTCTTGAAAAATTAATCCCTAAGCCCAAACAGACCCTTGTAATCAGTCTCTTGATTCCCCTCTTTTTGCCTCTTCACCTTTTTTTTTTTCCTTTCGGACTTGCTTTCTCAGTTCATTCCTGCCCTGCCCCCCCCCCTGCGGCCTTACCCAAGTCTTGGACAGTTTCGGATTCTTCATTGAGTCCGTTCCCCCCTTTCGTCCATTTCCCCTTTGACCGCCTCTCTCTTTCCCCCTTCCCTTTTTTGCGAGGCCGCCCCTTTAGCCCGCTTTAAGGCGACCGGTAAGATACGTCGCCGAGTGTCCCTTTTTCCAACAGGTCACGAAAGGTTCCTTCTCAAATAAACCTTCTGTCATCTTCCTTCCCCCCGGAAATAATCGGTTTTTTTCTGCCAAATCGGACGGTGGCCCCCACTCCACAGTTTCCCCCCAGACGCCGACTCCACGAGACCCTTTTTTTTCCCGGCTGCTTTTTTTTCTATCCTCCCCCCCTTTTCTTGCCCGAACACGTCCCTCCCTCACAGGCAGAGTTTGCCTTTCCCCCAAAGATCCTGGTTTTTCGGTCCGATTTCCTGGGTGAGTGCTTGGGCTTTTAAACATTTTAGGGTCCCTGTTGTTGCTTTTTTGATCAGTTTGCCCTTTTACATAGAAGCTCTCATGATGTTCTCATTATCGCCGACTTTTTTCCCGAAGAAATTTTCACTCTTCGCTGTTTCTTAGTTCGTCACACTCTCGCCTTTTTTTTTTCCGAATGGTGCGGAGAATTAGTTCATGGCATCCCGTTTCAGCTTTGCCACTTTCTGGTTTCCCTGTTTTTACCACCCTAGGGAGCTCGCCCATCAGCAACAACCCGCCAGTTCACCCCCTTGGCCCACGCCCTGCAATAAAGTGGATCCCTTTCCCCGCAGTCTTTTTTTCCCACTTTCTGTCCGTCCTGCCAAGTCAAAAATCGGTCTTTTTTTGCCAATTTCGGAAAAGCATCCTCCTCCGCCGGCGTTCTTCTTTTTCGGATCGATGCCCTGCTTTTTTTTTTTCCTGCGGCCCCTTTACACCTTAACCCGCGTAGTTCCATGGGCTTCCCTGCTTGGCGGGGAGGGCCCTTTTTCGTAAGGGCATCCCCGCTTCTTTGTTTGACTTTTCCCCCCCCAGTAGGTTCCCTTCGTTTCCCACTTCCTTCAGTAATATACCAGTTTAACCCCCCTGGTGCAATCATCCCCCTAAAGTTCACTCCCATCATGCGGTTTTCGTCCCGTATCTTTTCCCTGGCTCACTTTTTTTGGACGCCCGCCTCCCCCAAAATTATCTTATCCCTCCTTTCGAAGGCCCTTGGCCTTCGGATGGAAACTAGCTTCTTCCCAGCATCTTTTTCCCCGCTTCCTATTTCCCAATTCCCCCCTTTTTTTCCGAGGATCCCTTTGGAGGCGTCTTTCTCTTGCTTTTTTTTGGTTGTGATTGTAGATTTTTCGTGCAGGCTGCCCCCCCACGGGCTCCCGTTCTTCAATTCTTCCCCCAAGTCCCCTTATACCACTTTTTCTTCGCGTTTTTTAGACGCGACTTTTCCCTGTGGCGACTCTTTTTTTCGTTTTTTTTTCTTTAGTCCTTCGAATAAACTCTCATCTTCTCTTTTTAATTAATCCTTCCGTTTCTTTTCGCTTCCTGGACATTCATAAACTCCCCCGCTCGGCTCTGAGCCTTTTGCATGGCGCTGGCTTTCTCGTCATTTTTTTCTCCGTTGCTCCCGATGTAAGAGTTCACGGGCCTAATTTTCTGCCGTGGTCGTGTACATTTCGCTGTGCACGTCTCCCCCCCCAAACCTCCCCCACACGATTCCCCTTTTTACGCTGCATGCGTCTATCTTACCTTCTGCTGGTCTTCACAACTTTTTTCCCCTTTGGGACGCGTGATGTTCAATTCTCGCTCTTCATTTGTCCGAGGACCCCGCGGCGGGCGAGAATGAATTTGCTCAGCGAATTTTTTTTGACTTCGGCCCCACCCTCCTTGAAAGTGGCCAACCGACTCTCCGTCCCCTGAAGGGGAATCCCTCATGTTGTTCTTCTTTTCCACCAGGTTATCAACTTCTTTTATTACGCCTCTCTCCCTCTTTTTTGGTACCGGCTGCAAAAGCCCCCCTCCTTATTTACACAGTCAACCCCCCCCCTTTGGATTTTACCTCTGTCTTCCCCCAAAAAGGAAGTCTCATTGAAATATCTGATTTCCCCTGTTCTCAACACCCCACGGTTTTCTCCTTTTCCACGGCAGGCATGAACTACCCTCTTTCTTCCTCTTCCATTTCATTCAGGCAACTTTGAGGTGGCCCCTTGGGGGAAGGACGTTTTGTCTTTTTTTTTTCGCAGACCTGCTGCTGGCCCCCCTTGGAAAATCCATTTCCTCCCCCTTTGCTGCATGGGGCCTTTGCATTGATTTTTTTTTTTCCTATTGGCTGATGTTTCGCCGCCCGTTCTTGTGTTTCTTGCTGAGCAAACCGTGGGGCCGGGGGTCAACGTCCTTCGATAGGCACCAGTTCTCTCAGTTGCTTCTGGAGTATTTTGAGTTGCAAACAAACAAGGGTCCTCCCGACCCTCGCAACGGTCGATCTGTTTTCCTGTTCCTCGTCCACCAAGGGGAGTCGTGCTCGAACGAGAGAGTTATTCTTCCCTGAAGTCCCCGCTCCCTTTTGTACTACTGATTTCAACCTTCGCCTCACCCCCTTCCCCATCCCTTTTTTTTTTTCTTCGGCCCCCTTGTCCAATTAACCCACCCTCCCTGCCGAACTTGCGAACCGGTTAAGTTTCTTGGGTCCCTTTTTGCACCCCGTTCGCCTTTTTTCTTATGGCCTCGTGGTTCCTTTTCCTGCCGATTAAAAGGCTGGCGTATTTTGAAGCGCCCCCCATTTTTTTTCAAGCTTTTTTTTTCTCGTCTTGTTGTGTTTTTCGTTTCGGGCAACGTCTTTTTTCTTTTTTTTTTTTTCGGGCTTCAATCTACGCTGACCTCAAGGCATTACGTTAATTTTTAGTCTAGAATAGGTTTTCCTTGAGTTTTTCCTCGTGTTTCCCGGCTTACAGGGCTTTTTTCTTAAGAGTCTCTCCCCTTTCTCGCTCTCTGTTTTTTTTTCGCGCCTCTTTTTCCCCCCATCGTGGACGCCTTTTTTTTGACGACGTGGCTTTTTTGTGCGGACTTCAACTTTTTCAGTCCGATACGTTTTCTTTTTTTTTTTTTTTTTGAGGGTCTTCCCCCGTTCCCTTGCTATGGACTACAGAAAAAGAAATCCCTCCTCGGTCCTATTTTCCGACCCCCTTTTCCCACAACAAAATTTTTGTTCTCTTCTTAGGGAATGTCAGCAACTGTGCCTCTCCCTGGGTTGCGGGGCCTCTTCCGGTTTTCGAGCTCCTGGATTTTTTTTACCAGTTTGTACCCCCCCCCCCGGAGAGAAGTGTTTTACGATTGTGGGTCGCGAGGGCGACCTTTTTTTCTTCGTCGACATTTTTTTTCCCGAGGCCTTTTTCTTCGATTTTTGCTTCTCCTCCCCCTCAGCCATTGCGCGCACTCCAGGAAGAGTTTTTAGCGGTTATTATGAAAGACCCCTGGAGACTCACTGATTTTTCCCCGTGAAAAGGTTTCCCTTTCCAAGGTTGGCACGCGTTAGGTGTTTTCCTGCCAGTTTACCCCTTGATCTGTAAAATCAGGGTGGGTCTCTGTCGCTTTTTTCTTCAGCATATGACCCCCCTCAAGGAAAAACGACCGAAGGAACCTTGCCCTGCGGCTGCGAAATCCTTTCCATCGTGCTCCTTCAAGAAGCTTTTTTTTCGGCGGTTTTTTTTTGAAAGAAAAAAACATTAAAGGTATTTCCCGCCTCAAAGCCTCAGTCTTGCGATTCCCCCGTTTTTTCGAGTCTTTTCCTTTTTTTCGCCCCTTTTTTCCTTTTAAAGCACCGACAGGGAGAGGGATAGGGTTTCTCCTTTCAAAGGAGGGTGGCCGATTTTTTAAGGTCCAACCACAAACAAATTTTTTTCTTTTCTTTTTTCAACCCCGTCCTTGGACACAGTCCTTTGGTGGGAAATTCTCGCGTTTGGAGTCAAAAGGCCCCCCCCGGCGCCCCCCCCTTTTGGATCCCTGCTTTTACGGCCGGCCATTCCACGACATGGCAACAGGCCGCTGATTCTGTAGACTCCTATACCCCCCTTTTGTTTCCTGTGTCTTTTCTCCAGAGACCCGGACATCTTTTTCCACGTTTCACGCACGATGAATTTCTGGTCCCCTTTTCCTTCATGATTTTTTGCTTTTTGACGGAGTTCCTTTTTTTTTTTTTTTCGCTTTTGGTTCTTTTTTGCCACATCGCAGAAAGGCTGGAGCACACTCCAATTCAACGGCGCATTTGCCTGATCGACCTTCGTCCTTTCCTCCGATGATTCCTTTTTTTTTTCTTTCCTCCCGGACTCTTTTATTTCTCGGCATTGACCAAGATCGCCCTTCCAGCGTTTTGTCGCACGCCCTCCTCCCTTTCCTAATTTTTTTGCAACCACTGCCTTGACCCGAAGAATGGATGAGGCACTGCCCTGGGCCTCACTACATTTGTCCTTCGCAATCCTTTTGGTTTTGCGAGAACGCCTTCCTTCTTTCTTTTTTTCTGAACTCTTTTTTCTGGGTCTCGTCGTCTAGATAGCTCTCTTTTTCCGTTGTTGTTGTTTTATGAACGTCTTATACCAGATTTTCCCTTTCCCGCTGCCACTTTTTTTTTTTTTTCCCCATTCCTCGTCTTTTCTGATAGAGACCCCCGTTCTCGCACGGCGCTAAAGAAGTTTTAGAACCGTCCAGGGCCCAGGGGCCCGGGCCTTCCCCCCTCTTTTCCTCCTCCTTTCGCCTTTTTTTTTTCCAGCTTTGCGATTTTAGTTGAGCTGGATTATTTGTCATTCCGATTTCGCCATGATAAATCCCAGTCCCCCCTTCCTTCAGGGCGAGACCTCCGGCCCCCCCTCCCTTTTCATGTACCCTGCTTTTCTTAGTGCTTTCCCCTGCGTGTGATCGGCAGCTTGAGCGCTTTCGGCCAGGCCACGGACCCTGCCCCTTTTCTTCGTGAACCCCCCTTTTTTCGCTCCCTTTCATGTGCCTTCCAGCCCTTTGTGAGTGGAACAGTGCCTTTGGTCGCTTTCTCTTGGAATACCAAAAGTTGCTTCCCCCCTTGTGGACCTTTTCTGATTTCATACTCTTTCTACAGATCCCGGGCGGCAAATTTCCCTTTCTGGCTGCACAAATCGGCTTTTTTTTTTTTTCCGCAGGCCTTTTTTGCTTTCCCCCTTTTTTTCGCCCTTTTCGCGAATAGAATAATCCTCCCCATCTATGTTGCATGATTTTTTTCTCTCCCATTTTGTGTTGTGTGACCTTCTCAGCAACGTCTTGAATTGGAGGCGCCCGTCTCCTCTCAGGCCTGCTTTTTTTTTTTTTCCCCCCCTTTTTAGTCTCCGGGTCAGTGAGTTGAAACGAGGGACCCGTCCATTGTTTGCGAATCCAAATCTTTTTTTTTGTGTATCGGCGGGATCTTGCTTTTGAGGTCTTGAAGATCCCCGTCCCATTTTTATTCCAATACTGCGCGTTTTTTTTGTTTTTGTGAACCATCCACCCCCCACCGAAACTTTTAATTCCTTCCTCTTTCTTTCGCGCAGAGAAATTCCTTCGGGTTTCTGATTTTTCTTGACTTTGCAGCTTTTTTTTTGCAGAGGGAGGTTGGATGTTGCAGAGACTTAGCTTTTTTTCCAAGAACTAGGAACACCCTTCGACTTTCCCGGCCACCTTTGCCATTTTTATTCATTTTCTCGCTAAAATCTTCTTTTTTCCCCAGGCGTTTTCTCCTGGGCCCACCTGTGTTCGGCGTTTTTCTTTCTTCTCATGTTTCGCAAATTTTTCCTTTTCACACGTCCTTCTTTCTGACCACGATCGTTTGTTGCCTCTGCGTTTTTGGTCCGCCCCCTTTAGAATCCTGAGCATGATAAATAGATCTCTTCTTTTTTTTCTCTTTCGCCAAAACACCCATGGGGTTCTCTCCAAAGTGATGGAAAACCCATTCCCGTGAAGAACAAACAAATAGCCAAACTTTTCTTTTCCCCTTTTTCCAAGCGTTGGATTTTCGTGCTCTTCGACCGCGGGCGGCCTTCGTTTTAATTGGACCTGCATTTCACTGCGCCTATCCCGTCTTGGCCATTTCTTCGGACTATCATTTGAATTTTCCGCCCCACCAAGTTTTCACACAAGTTAGGCCCCGATGTTCTGGACCTCATCGACCCCTCTCCTGACCGTTTGAGAGAGGGCCCGGGCCGTTTTTTCTCCCCTCTTTAAGGCGCCCCTTCTGCGATTTTTTTTTTTCCAAACACCCGCCCCTTATTGAGATATCAAATGAAAGTTACCTCCTTGATGGTTCGCTTCGGGCACTTGTTTTGTCGCCCTCATCGGAGTTCCCCCCCCCCCCTTCCGTACGGTGCCCCTCCCGCCCTTCCGAACAAAGAAACCCTGCTGTTCCGCGCCATGCTCATCTGCCAGACTTTTCTTTCTTTTCCTGTCCACTCCCCTTTCGCTACTCCCTTTTCTTTTGAAGGGCCCCCAAACTCCGTCATGTTTTTCTATTGCTTTCGGATTGTCTTTTTTGTTTTTAACATGAGCCGCTCCCTTATTGGCTTGCGAAGCTTTAATTGACGTTCCTTTTTTTTCTTCCCTCGAAGCTCTTTTACTCTCTTTCTTTGCAAACGGACATGTTGAATTCCGAGACATCGAACCGATCTGAGGCGTCCCTTTTCGTGATTTTGATTTGTCTTCCCCCCCGCCGGGTCCTTCATTGCCCCACGGTCTTATATTCACTGGACCCTAGATTCCTTTTTTGCCCCTCTTTTTTTTTTAACCCCCTTTTGTGCGCGAAAACCAAGGGGCTGGCTTTGAGAAATCCCCCACGGCCGCACCACCTTTCCTTCCCTCCTAACTTTCATTTTTTTTTCACCTTCCGTCTCGGAAAAAAATGCGTCCATCCCCCTTCCTCCTCCCCCCTTCCCATCGAAAGTTTCCCCCTTCTTTTCCCAAAAGCCTTTTTTCCTGGCGCCTTTTTTTCGATTGCCTTTGAGGAGGGTTCTTTTTTTTTTTATCCAAAGAGGAAAATCAGCGTTTATGTTTCCTTTGCTGGGGTCTGGCTCCTCCTGGTTCCATTTGCTTTTTCTCCTCAAGTCGGTTTGCCCTTAAGGAAGTACCCCCTATTACTTATCTGGGACCTATATCCCCGATAAAAAAATGGTGACCCCCTCCCCACAATATCCCACCTTCTGATCTTTTTTCTGGATGGGATAACGTCTGGTGCCTTTTTGGGAGGGCCCCTTCCTCCCCTTTTTTCTATCTGCCTTGGCGTGGTAAATCGTCTTCACTTTCGCGATTATTCCCTTTCAAGCGTTCTTTCAACGTCCACGGCCCCTCGTTAACAGCGACGGAAGAGAGGCTTCTGGGCATAAGCCTCTGTTCCGTGTTTTTCTAGTCCTCCTTTTTCTTTCAAACCTTCCTGATATGTGCTGCCCGTTCCTGAACGGTACTGGGTCAAATTCTCCCCTTCTTCTGAGAAGCCTCTGCCCATTTCTGGGGGGCTCAAGAGATTCTGGGAGGGGTGTCAGCTATTGGCCTATAACCAGTCATTTTTTTACCCCTAAAGGAATCCGTTGGGTTCCTTTCCTTTTAGAATTCGGCCGTTTATTTCTAGATATTAGTGTTTTATTTTTGTGTATCTCAATTTCTGCCATAGTTCTCTTGGCACCAATGAACACTAGCTCTCCCACTGCTCCTACGTTGTGCCACTCCTCTGGCTATCGATCGAATTTTCAAGAGAGGGTTGGAGTCCCACGCCTGCGATACCCGGCCAGGGCGGGGAACGGCCTGTTCACCCCCCCCAGATTTTTTTGGACCTCGTTACCCGTCCATATCGGGTCTGATCCTCACTCCGTCCGCCACTCGTCCCTTTCGAGACTGCCCATTTTTCGTGTTCAAGTCCCCCCCCTTTTCTGCCCTTTATGCGTCACTGACCTCTTCTGCGTCTCTTTTTGAGAGCAAGCGTTCTTGTACCGCAGTCCCCCCGCTTCCGTCTTTCTTATTGTTGTGGAACCCGGATCTACTTTTCTCTCATTGCATCCCACTGTGGTTTTTGACCAAGCGCGGGGCGTCCCCTCAACCCAACTCAAATAGAAGCGTCTCCTCGAATTGGTTCTTGTCCCCCCCCTTTTTTTTCCTGGCCGTTTTTCCTTCCCCCTCCTTTTTTTTTTTTTTTTTTTCTAGAGCCCTTTCTAAGGATGGTTGGACGTCTTTTTTGTTCTGAGGTCCCAGGTTATTTTTATTGGTCCTTTACGGCCTATAATTCATCCTTTCCCGTGATGCAAAGTTTTCCCCTTCCATTTTTTCCCCCCCTCTGGATGCCTTACCGACTGCTTTCCCCAAGAAAGGACCCGCCCTTCACTCCATGTTATGTACCTTGTCCCAAAACAAACTTTTTTTCCTGGTGAACCTTCTCTTTCTTCCCCCCCTTTCCATCATTGCTTTCCCTTGGAAAAAAATTCGCGTGTTTTTTTCCCCTTGCACAAGTGGTCATTAGGGGTTCATTTGGGAAGGCCTTTTGAGAAGGACTGCCCTTTTCCTTTTGCAATCATTTGCAATTGCGTGGCCAAATGTTTTGCTTGTGCTGCTTCAGCGATTTTTTTTTTTTCCCCCCCACAGTGGCCTAAGGGGACACCTTCTCCCTAATTAAAGTGTGTGTTCATTTTGCTGGGTTTGGGGACAATGCTTTTCCCCCCACTGGATGTTTTTCCCGGAACTACCTTTTAGATAGGTTCGACTCTTCCTTCACAGGCGTTTCTCCGCCGAAGTAATGTCTCCTGAAGGAGCTTCCTCTTTCCCCCCCTTCAGCACGGCCCCCCCCCGCATTAGTTCTTCCCCCTTCGTGCTCTGTTGCACGTCGGAATAAACACCTCCCCCTTCGCCCTGTAAATCAGTTCGAACATGTTTTGTTTTTGGGCCTGCAACTTCCCGCCGAAATTCTTTACTTGGTTTCTTTTTTCTCCCTGGATTTTAACGGATGTTTTTGATTGAATACCCGGCTCGGAAGCCGTTTACTCGCTTGCTGGCTCTCCGTTCGTGTTTTTTCAGTTCGGGCCAACCGGTCTATTTGTTTTTCCCAAATTCCGATGATCTTCCAAGTTTGACCCCCCTTCCATTACGTTCTTTTCCGCGAATAGGTTTGTCTTTGCTTTTATGTTTCCTGAACCCGGCCCCACTCGAGGTCTTACAGGGTTCTTTTCTTTTTTCTCGGGCGCGAGTTCGTATTCAAGATTGTTTTCCAGGGACACATTTCGTGGAAATGGGGATCTTTACTTTTGCTTTTTTTTTGTGCGGGACTTAATGAAGAGTCCTCCCTGGCTGTTCCACGACGTTGTCTTCTTGCGGATTTTGCTCAGGTTTCCGGTATGACTACTACACCCCCCGGAAAGTCCCCCTCGCTTAACGTTTTTAAAGAAAGGCACCTCAAAGACCCCAAGTTTTCGGGGATGTCCTTTAGAAATGTTCCTGGTGAGGGACTCTACCTTGTTTTGTTCGTTCTTTGATAGCTACCGTATGAGCTATATCCCTGGACCAGTCTTTTTGTCTAGGTTTCTCCAAACCTCCCGTGGGAGGCGTGGATCTTTTAGCGAGTTCAGCGCCCCCCTCGTATTTTTGATAGTTCTCCCCCCCTTCGCGACTCCCCCCCTTGCAAGGAAAAGCTGTCGATTTTTTTATCAGCGCGAAATACCCCTTACCCCTTCTGCCCTTCTCGTTAGCGGTATGAAGGAACCCCCCCTTATAAACCGAAAACGCAAGGTCCCCCCCTAAAAGGTTTTGGTGACCTGTTGATTTTGCCGATATGTTCATCGATTCCTTTCTGCCCTCGTTCCTTGTTTTCAGAATCCAAAAACGGACCCTAGTGGAATTGTTTGCGGCTTTTTACCTTTAATTTCGAATTTCAACTACAGTCCGGTTCGTGTGAAATTTTTCGGGATGTATGTTTTTTCCCGAACTCATTTGTGGTTATCTCACTAAAAGACTCATTCGGTCCGAGATAAAGGCTTTCCTTTCTCCGTGGCGCCCTTTTTTCTTTAGACCTTCTTCCCCCCCAGCTAAGGAGTCGTCTCGGCTCGGAGCTCATCGGATTCGATTCAGGCACCCCCCCCTTGAGAGCCAACGTAGGCCCCCCAGCGATTGTTTTGGGAGGGAATTATTTCTTCCTCTTTGTGTCCCGGTTTTCTGGACCCTCCCTTTAGCTTTGCTCCCCAAACGGAGATTGGCCTCAACCTGGCAACTTGGCTTTCTGAATTTATGAAGTGATCTCTTCTCCCTCCTTTTGCTCCCCCAGCGGACCGCCGTGACCAACTGTGCCACGTCCCTTTTTCTTTCTTGCCACATGTTGCTTCAGTATTCGAGAGGTGCTGCCTGATTCACTGAACGGGGGTCTTTTTTTTTCCCCAACATTTTTTGTTCCTTTCAATCACGGGCGGTTACTCCTTCGTTTTGGGAAACTGACGCGGCTTTTCCATGATTCCTTCGCCTCCCCCCCCCCCGTCAGGTCCTTCTTTCTTTTTTCTTTTTTCCTTCCCCATCTGCATTTTCCCCCCCCCTTCAAACTTTTTTTTTTTCTTTTCACGAATCGAAAGGGGGCCCCTGTTAGTGAAACTTCCCTTCTCGAGTCTGGTTCCTGCCGGTGCCGTGGCCTGGAAGACACCCGTCAAGACGTTTCATGCGGTCCTTTTTTTTTGAGAGAGTTTATATCACGAACGCGGGAATGTGGATTTGGGGGCTCGGGCCGATCTATATCTCTATTTTAATCCCCCTTTTGTTTTTTTTTTTTGAGAGAATTAACACAGATAGGCAGGCTCTCCCCCCCCTTCTCCCATTCCCCTTTCCCCTTTTGGATTTCCCCGAGTTTTACCGGGCTTTCGCCCCCCCCCTCGAATGTAGTTTCCCGGGCATCCCATTTTCTGCTCGAATCCTTTTTTTTTTCAGTGGAAAGAACGTAGGGCCTTTTTCTGATGTGCCTGCGGATAGATTCTTTCGTGATTCTTTTGTTTTTCTTTTCGCCATTGATTCAGTAGGGCAGTGTTCCTTCGCCCCTCCTCATCGTCCTCCCCCGCGCATGCTAGGTGTCGCTCTGTTTTTTGACGCCGTGATGCTTTTTTTTTTGCTACGCAAGGCTTCCGTCCTCAATCCCCCCCCGAACAAAAGAGACGCTTTGACGAGAAGCAGCTTCGCGTGAATTTAAGCCCCATGTGCTCCCCCTTTCTTTCGTGGTGGGTCCGTGTTTTTTGGTTTTTTTTCTCCTTCTCTGAATAAACCACACCCCTTTTGAGAAAAACGGTTGAGACTCTCTAGATTCCCAGATCCTGCGGCCAAATGTTGACCCTTTTTCCTTTCAACTTTTTTTCCCAGTTTGCGCCCCCGTCCAGGGGCCTTTTTTCTTCCTCATAGCCGAATATTTCATTCAAAATTCTACCTTTTTTCTGGCTCTCCATTTTTTTTTGTGGTTTGTGTAAACTCCTGGGGTATTTTTTTTTTTCCGCCCCGGGCTTGATGGCCCTACCGGGCTTTTTTTTCCTTTCTAACAGTTTTTGTAGTATCAAGGGCTCCTCCTGCGGCAACCATTCGAACAGCTATTTTTTTTCGATCTCTGCCGACTGATTTTCTCTGTTGAGTGGTGAGATACTTCCCCCAATTTTTTCACATACCCTTCGTTTTTCAGATACACAAGACCTTGGAATGAGAGTCCTCCGGCTTAGAGCGCGCAATTCTCTGGTGATTCCAATTTTTTCGGAGAGGCATGACACCCCCTGTATGTGCCCGATAGATGTTCCGATCTGCCATAATATCCCCCTTTCCTTAACCCCTTTCCCTTAAGGAGTTGCTTTCTTTTTTCTTCCTTAACGAGAC
>Ga0179593_1619439_pt1 | contig 13233 bp, 14 predicted proteins | sample CZODoug2_1_08_16_FD_185931 | JGI IMG/M metagenome (GOLD analysis project Ga0179593, IMG submission 185931) | Vadose zone soil fungal communities from Angelo Coast Range Reserve, California, USA - CZODoug2_1_08_16fungal (PacBio error correction) | ecosystem: Environmental > Terrestrial > Soil >... | reverse complement strand
GGCTTTCCAGCATTCCCGACCCCGTCCGCCTTTCTCCCCCCCGACCCCCCCTTTCGGGCGAACTCTTCCCAAAGAGGATCAGACGTCTGACATGCTCATTTTAGAGAGAAACCCGTCTTACCACTGCTGGCTACGAAAACCTTTCTGTTAGGATCCCCCCGAATGTGCCTCGTCTCCTGAGTCGCCTACCCTTCCCCCCCAGAAGTGAACCTGGTCGTGCTCTTCACCCTCTAAAAAGAAGACTATCCTGAACCAACTTCCCTTTCCCTCGACCGGTCGGTTTAGGGCCTTTTTTCTCGCTCGGACACCTCTCTCGAGAACCTAGTTTTTTATTCCTTTCCTAGGCGGGGGCTGAACTTCCTTGGTGAGCTGCCCTCCTTGTTTCCTTTTGAAAGAGCTTGACCTCGACCCCCGGTGATCCGAAAGGTGGTGGTTATGAGTCTGCACCTCCCTCTCCCTCCCCTTCTGGTGGTCCTACTGCAACCCCTTCGAGAGGATGTCGTACTACTTAGGCCCGCGTCCCGCGAAGGTCCAGCTGACCGCAAGTGTCCTTTTCCCCCAATGACCCCTCTTTTTGATGGGATTTCCCCCCTCTAATTCGCTCATAAGATAAGAATACTCTTGGGGGGCCCCCAGAAGATAAAACCTTCCCATTTCCTTTCCAATGCCTCCTCGTTTGTAACAGATCATGACTAGAACCGTGCCTTTCAACTGATCTTTTCGGCCCTAGCACTGTGAAGTTTCTCTCAGTTTGGCTTCGTTCTCGTCGCCGCCGCCACGATTCTTTCTTCCCTTTTCAACTCAGAGGGGTAGCCGCCCCCCCCCATCGACGGGTCCTTCACCCTGTCCCCCCGGTATGCGCGGATTACCCCTCGTCCTTCTGCGGGGCCCGGTCTGTTTAAACCTGTTGAGTCCCAGATTGCTTGGCTTCCTTCTTTTCATTTCAGCACCCGGTTTTCCTATGAGGCTAGAGCCCCCCGGCGATACGTTTACGGCTGTTTTCATTTAAGCAGCCCCCGTCGCGGCGAATATGATTACTCTCTTTTATGGATCTTCTCGGCCCTTTTTCCCCGTGCTTAGCCCTATGTTCGCCGGGCCATATTGGCCCGTAATGAAACTCGCGTCTCACCGAGACAAGCCTCTTCTTCAGAGTGAAACTGCGTAAAGGAAAACTCGATCGCGCTCTCTTTTCGTTCCCTCCTGGCCGCAGGCTTCCCAGAAGAGCGAGAATTCCCGTTTAGACAGGGTGCCCCCTCACGGAAACCCCCGTTTGACCTGGGTCCCCCCTTTTTCTTATCGGTTACGCACTCGCAAGTCATGCCTAAGGACGGAGCTCACCCCCGTGAGTGCCTACGCTCCCAACAGTCCACTGTTTCTTCTTCCCGTCGGGTCCGCCGTTCGGTAGGACCAGACCTCGACAACGGCCAACAGACTTTCTTGGTTGCCTCTCTCTTTCTGCCCTTTTTTTTTGACCGCCCCCTAAACGAAGGACCCCAGGCCTTCCGTTACCGTCTCCTCAGGAGCCTTGGATCAGTTTCCTCCATAGCTAGGCGTGCCTGCCTATCGTTCCCCTCTTTCCGCGTATTTTCTCTAACACGAGGTCCCCGCTTCGTGGCCAAGATTCCTCCGTGTCTCCTCCGGCAGCGGCTTTGATGGGCACGGATTCTGGATTCGACCCCTTCCTTAGTAGAGCCTCACGGAGCGATCGAGCGGTCGCCCCGTAGAAGTGTAACTTATGGGTCCCCCTTTCCCCTCTTTCATCGTTGAGCGCAATTCTTCCCATCTGTCCCCGCAGGATTTTTCCCGGGTCGCAATGGTACGCTCGCCCTCGCTGGCTTACTCCTCAAGCCGCCATGCTGCCCCTCAATAACGGCTCGTGACTGCGTGGGCGTGGCCATCTGGAACTAACCCCCCGCTAGATTCGTAATCGGCCCCGGCCTTCAGAACTGGTCGATTCTTCTTTCCGCCTCCCCCTGTCTTGCACTCAGGCTTTCCACCCTCTTTTAGGCCAGCACCCCAAGGCTTTGTCGTCCTTCTTACGCCTCTCCCTCCCACGGGTCTCCCGGTCCGTCCTCCGCACTTCTCTTCTGCTCTCTGATTCACCCAGCTCTTTCCTCCACATTTCCTGTCGAGCGATCTCCCGTCGGATGGGGGCCCATGTCCGCCCCCTCGAAGAAACAGATTTTCGACTCCCCCCTGGGGGGGTACGTCGTCCCCCCCTTTTTCATTAGGACCCCTCCCCGTTAAACAAAGACTCCGTGGCCCACCCCCTTCCGCGTTAATTGTCCTGCCTTCCTCAGAATGAGAAGGCCTCCTCCCTTCCCCCGAAGGCTCTCCTTTTGACCCTCCACTCCCTTGGTCGCTAGCGTTTTTCTGACTTAGAAGCAGTTGATTCGCTTTCACCGCCTCCATCGACCATTCGAGGTCCCCCCCAGCTCCGGGTCCCTCTTGCCCCCTCGGTGGTGCCTGGGGTGAAAAAATCCGAGCCAGGAACCTCCAACCCTGCGCACGCCGCCGACCGACTCCCCTCCTAGGGCACTCTGTTTGAAGGTAATCGTACTCTCCGACTTTCCCAGCCACGACCTCCCGCTCGCCATTGCTCCCGTTCGGTTACTCTCGTCTTGGCTTTCTGATTTTCCGAGTAGTGCGGCTCTGCAACATTTTCGAACATACACTCCGGGCCGCTTCTATTTAGGTGCCCCAACTTCAGGCAGTTTTGAATGCAGATGCATGTCTGCCCTTTTCTTCATTAACAGTCTAGACTTACTTCCATACGTCCTTTTAGAGTTCTACTGGGTAGTACTCCCGAGGGTCTCGCTGCTTTCCCATCCTCCTTTCCTTTGACCATTGCCAAGCTTCCGAGAGAAAGATTACACTTTTGATTTTCCTGAATAGTTGGAACCATGAGCGACTATACTAGTCCACAACCTGATTCTGACTATTAGCTTAGCCCTACAACTGCCAGATTCGCTCCCCTGACCATTGTTGGTTTTTCTCCTATAGTAGCATTGCCGACATCCTCAAACACTTTTTAAACGAGGAGTTTGAGTCTCTAATCAGAGCGCTCTCTCTCCGTTCTATCCTCTTCGTTCACCTTCCAGCACAGCCGGCTCGGTACCGAGCCTTCCTTGTGGACATCGCCTCTTTCGCTCTCCCTTCGTTTGCCGCCTTGTACGGATCACCTTTTCTCAGAAAAAAATGTCTTACCCGCTATCTCACCGCGATTTGTTCCATGCTAGCTTTTTTTCATTCGTTCTCCTTTGGCCGCTGGCAGACAGGCTCCCTGCCAAGGGCCCCCCCCTTTCGGGGTGCCTGCGTCGTCATCGGCGGTCCTCAGAGGTTCCCCACGACACTCTGGGCGGATGTCTGCCCCTTACCACCCTCTGCGATCGCCCCTAAATTCCTGATCCTCTTCCGAGTAGGGTGACTCCGATGAGAGCCCCATTACAATAGGGCTTTTTTCTGTGCAATCTTCGCGGCTATGTGTCACCCACAGTCTCCTTCCTGCCTCGGTCATCTGAAGGGTGGATTCTCCTTCCCGGAGGTAAACAATAATGGTAAGAAGCTCACCCGATCCGCCATCCCTGGACTTCGGAGTTTGGCCCAAGTGACCTTCCTCTGACAGATGATTCCAGCACTTTTCTTCACGTAGGAGTCCGTTCCACCACATAATCGCCACCCTCAGCAATTTCTTTTCCCCTCCACTGAGGATGGCCTCCTGGTCACCCTAACTTGGCTTGCACCCGGTGCCCCAAGTCCGAGTCCTGATGTTTGCTAGCACGCTTTAGAAAAGGTTCTCTCCCTAGCGCTCCCAGTCTTTGCTTTATTTTAGGGCTTCGACTCCTCGTAAGGTTAGTTAATCCTCAGCTCCCCTGTGGACAATAGCCCCTCTCTCTGTTTTTCTTGGCCTTTTGTCTCTTTTGATCGTTCGAAAGAGCGAGAACTCTTGGACTTCGCCGCCTGATCAGACGATGGGCTGGCCCTCCTCCATAGAGCCGAGCTACTGTTTTTCTCCCTGCGGAACCCGGAATTCCGTGGGTTTGCCGACTTACCGTTGGGCGGACCACGACCCCCCGATTTTTTTTGAGTCGACTGCGTACCTCCCCCCACCCCAATTGTCTCCGATCGCCGAACGGCTCCTTTGACCTCTCGTTGGTTTCCCAGAGGTAGAAATAGTAGTCTGACCGGCCAGTCTCCCCCCTCAATGAATTGGACGAGCTGACTCCTGCCGGTTTTTACCGTTTTCCCTTATGGAGACAGGAGTTCACCCGCGAGATCTTACCCTTGTGATCCGATATTCGAATGAGATTCGTCGCCTTCTGACCTCATCCCGATCCCCCTCGATTTGTTTTTCATGTTATCCCATTCTCAGGGGAGTTGTACCCGAGATTTAAGGAACCCCGCCTTTACGTCCGCATACACCCCCAGGTATGAGCCCCTGAGTGCACTAGTCAAACCCCTCAAGTTCTTACCTCCCCCGATGACGCCCGACCCTTTCCAGCCCCTCACTCGGCGACTATAACGCGATACCCCGATTAACTAGGAACCCCGCACTTCCCCGGAGTGACCACTTCCCTCACGTGAAAGATCACCCCATCGACCTGTTTCAACGCGCCTCTGGCCCCTTCAACGGACTTTTTCAACATCCGCTATCACCCTATGCGGTTTTTCTGCGTCAAAATAGGAGCATTCGCACTCAAGGACCCGACTCCACCCCCTCCTTTTAGGCAAGAGGTTGTATACAATATCCCAGCCTAAGGCCTTCCAACGGGACCGCCTCCCCCCTATACTTTACACGATTTTCTATATTGAACCTTAACGTCTTCAGCTCCTTGGCACTCCGTCCCCCCCCCTCCCAAGGGGTCCGTTCCGATTAGGAGACAACTATTACTATGTAGTCTCCGCCCCAGTTAGTCTTTCACCTAAACCCACGGCCGTCGGCGATCCTAATTCCCTCCCAGTAGTATCCCTTCCTAACCCCCCCCGGCCTTGCGTTAAAGGCACTGGTGAGGTCGCTCCTGCAGGTCTTCCTTTTCGTTCACGAAGTCGTTCCCCTCGATTCTGGTTCTGTTCACACCCTTGTGTTCGGTCTTCTCTGAATTTCTGCCCCAACCCACCTGTTCCGCGTCGCCGCCTTACCTGCACTCCGAACGCAGTCTTCTGTGAATGCCCTTGCGTCTCTCGTGTAGAATGCCACGGTGCCATCAATCCTCAACTCCCGTGTCCCCCGCGCTTTGACCCCCGGCAAAGTTAGAGGTTCTCCATCGCCGAGTGCACGTTCCGTTTAGAGATATAGTCTTTTTTAAGAAAAGAACTATCCTTTTTGCATCCTGGTCCCCCCACTTTTGGAGATTACTTGCCTCCCCACCCCCATTCGGTCTGCACTTAAAGCCCCTTGTCGGTAGACTCGGGCTCTAGCGTCAGGCTAACTCGAAATGGTCAATCCTTGGTGTGTCTCCCTCCTCCCCCCCTACCCCCCCCACGCGACCCACCGCATGCGTTCCGACCCCATTTAACCTTTCGTTGGGGGACTGATGTTCGCCCCCGACATCCTTAGCCTTTCTGCTGGGAAACCCTCCTTTCAAACCCCCATCGAGCATAACCTTCCCTTAAAGGGCTCCGGAAGCGCTAATCCACCTGCCCCTTCGTCTGCCTAAGGACCAATTATTGCGGTCGCAGGAGAATTGATAAGGTACCCCTCTTCGAACACTGTCAAGAGCGTTACTCTCCTGGTGCTTTTCCCCTATCCAAGCGAGAATCTCTGTCAGCAGGTTAAAATCGTAGAGTACCTGGGATCAATTACCCAGTGGCCGCTCTCTTATCCGCTTAAGAGGCCGCTTGTCGTTGCCCCGAGGAGGTATTACTCTTCTTTCAAATCGTCGCCGGTTTCCCAGAGCATGCGTTTCTCCCCTTCTGGACCCCACCGTCCATCCTGCTGTGACGACGCCCGTTTTTTTGATTCCCCGGAGACAACCACTTTCACCCCCCTACGAGCCTCCCTTGTTTCGTATCCGAAAAGAAGAACCTCCCCGTGCGATTCTGCCCATGGCGGACAGACTCTATTGGACCGCCGGCCGTTTGCAAAGGCGACCCCCAACCGGGGCCTTTTTCTCACGCCCCCCGGGGCGGCGGGCTGATGGTTCCTAATTCTTTTAGCCATCCCCCCTCTCACTCCTCCTCCGCGTGGTTGCTTCACTCCCTTCACTTTCCGACACCAAGTGTCGCCCCGGGCCTTCCTTCCCTTCGGTTCCGGTCCCTCTTCGAAGGCGCCGTTGCCCCCCCGGTGCATCTGTTTTCGGGAGTGCTCAGCCCTCCTTGATGCAACTTGACCGTTTTTTGGGCCTCCCAGCCTCAGCCGAAAAGATTTTCTCTTCGTCAGCGAAGATCTGTACCCAGCGCATCGAACTCTTTCCGACACGGTCCCCTTCCAGGCGCATTACCCCCATGTCGCGGCCTATGTGTGGTCAACCTCTTGTATTTCTTTCTCATATTGTGTCTTTGTAGTTTTATGGTCAACGGTGAGCGACTTCCTGATTACGCGCGGCGTCTCCTCTTTTTCCCGTCGTCCGAGGATCCCTTTACCTGTTTGCACAGTTTTCCTTTCGGCTTCTGGACGTCTCTCTTTCTTTTTAGTGAGGCCTTCTCGAGCTTAGCTGTGTAAGGGACCCCCATTCCCGGGCTTTCATTTCCCTCTCCGGTCCAATACACTCGCGACGAACTGGAGAAATCCAAATCCCCCTCGGTACTTCTCTCTTTAAGCGTAGACTCCGGCTTTTCCCGTCGTCCAATCTTTTCCGGCTACTCCGATTCTTGCCCCACCCCCCTTCCCTTCTCCACGTCGTGACACCTGTTCCAACCCTTTAGCCTCGGTCCGCCTCCCACTAATGATTAGCTTTCGGCATCCTTTGCCGTGCGCCAGATCGTCTTAACCATCCCAAGGCCCAGTTTTTCCCATTCCTTTTCGCGACGTCGGCACACGGTCGGCCCCTAGCCTCACCCCTGGTAGCTGCCCCCTATTCGTCCCCGAAGGACTTAGTCTCCTCCTCCCGAGGGTTGGCGGTCTGGAAGGTCTTTCAACAACCTCGTCTTCTTCTCCCCCTTGCGACTCCCGCTGGTCCTCATATCCATCAAGATTTTTATCGAACTCTGGCTCCACTCCACAAAGAGAGTGGAGCAAACCGGCGCGGCCTTTATTCTGTTCCCCGGAGGCTTTCTCTTCTTCTTACTTCTTCGAGGCCCCCGGGCTGATGTCCTTTTCCTCCCGGTCTCCTCTCGCACGTAGATTAAACTGTGACTCCGTCCTCTTGCTATTCCCTTTTTCACCTGCCTCCCGGGTGCATAAAGTTCCTCTCCCTCAGGTACGTTTACAAAGAAAGACAAGTTGCAACATGTTCCTTTCCCTCCCGAATTCTTTCTTTGGACGATTTTTGTTTTGACAGAGCATCCTTGACCCAGACCTTTCCTAACTGTTCCTTCCGCCTCCCATTAGTCAACTTGCAGGACGACCTGGAGCCCCCAGTTTCGTTGACGAAGAAGGGCCCGAATGGTTACCGTCCCTCCCCAGCCTTTTAAGCTTCTGAAACTGCGGCTTTAGCCTCTCTGAGTGTACGGAATCCCCCCCTTGAGACCACCTGCCTTAACTGTTTCCCTCTTTTCTTATTTCCCCAGACGCCTGTTACGCCCCCCTCGCGTACCTTCGTTCGAATCTCTCTATTTTTTTCCAGTCCATCCTCAGCCCCCCAGATGTCGATTGTGAGGGTTTTCTCAAGCCCCCCATGAGCATGGAGTTCAGTACAACCGGTTAAAACAGCTCAAATCTTTGCTGGGGCCCCCTCTCCCCCCGGTGCAGGCGCTCGGCCTTCAATCTTCCGTAACCTCGCTCGACCGAATTTAGTCCTTTAGAACCCTGGCGGGCCCCCCACTATACTTCTAGAACCCCTTTCTCGGGTCTCGCTTTCAGTTACTACTCCCCTTTTTTTCTTTCCAATAAGTCTCGTCCTAGTGAAGCAGGTCGTCGCCTTTGGGCCCACTCCGGTTAAGACGACTCAGTCAGGATCCCCCTCGTTTCGCATTTTTCCCACGCTGTTGAAGGTCATCTTCTTCGCTCTTCGACCCGCCCTCTCACAGCGTCTAACAGCTCGGTACCCTTAATCCGGCTGTAAGAGCCCTTTTGACGCCTACGTACCTTCGCGGCGCCAATTCCGACGACCTCCTTCGGTCCTTTTCGCGTACGGCTTTCCAATTCTCTCGGTAAGACCCGTGCCTGTCTGCGAGTGATCAAGCCTTAGTCCCGAGTAGATCTCATCCGTTGTTTTGTTCCTCTCCCCCCCCGATCCTTAAGCACCCCCCTCAGAATGCCAAGCTGTGATTCTTGCGGATTGCCCAAGAGCTCCAGCTTCCCTACCATTTGTCTTCATCGGTTGTCCCCCACTCGCTGAGGACCCTGCCCCTCCTTCCCCCTTGCTCTGAACGCCACTCGCCCTCTACTAGCAGATGAGCTTGGTTTGATGGTCGATATCGCCGATTCGATGACCCGAACCAGAGTTTCCGCTTTTTCTTCCCATAGAGATGGCGCTTCGGTTCTCCCCCTATCTATCTTCGTAACCACCGCCGGCTGAACTCGGGAGTCCGACATGAAGGGTGGCCCTTCCCCGCGCCTTCTTTCCGCGTCCGGCACCTGGCCGTTCCTACTTTCTCCAACCTCCTAGCACCGGTTAATAACTCTGACTTTAGTATTGTTCTCCTCTTCCTTCCCCTCGTGCCTGGCTCTCTGGCAGAAACGTAGATTTTTTCACCTTGGCCATCTTTACAGGTTGCCGCTAAGCATGGGCGGGATTCTGCAGCTCCCCCTTATGGCGAGCTTTGGAACTCGGTACCCCCCACCTCGACCCCCAGTAAATGTGCGAGGTGCTTTCCGCCCTGCTTTTTTCGAGAAAGATGCATCCCCACCATCTGTGTCCGAGACCCCCTGAGGGTTCGATAAAGACTCTTCCTTTTCTGTCCCGGCTTCTCGATTGGAAGTGGCTGATTCCCCCTTTCTCACTCGTTTTTCCTTCTTCTAGCCGACACTCACTACGAACTTCGTAGTTTCATTTCCGGATTCCCGCTTCGAGCTGTCTTTCCGGATTGTCGTCGCCCAACCTATCAGCCACAGAGCCAATGGTTATTACTACGCCTTTATTTTCTGGCTGCTAAGCAAAAGACGCCCTCAGGGTCAGCACGTTAGAAAATTCTTAGATCAGTTCATGCCCCCCCTTTTTTTTTTTCCCGAGTTCCCCCTCCCTCGAGGACCTCTATGATAGACTGCAATGTTGGCTTTCTGACTCCCTACGACCTTCGCTATTCCAGCGAGAGCCTTCCGCGTCCAACATCTCGACGTCTTGTAGAGCTACCCCTCTCTGCTTTGACCTTGGACAAGCGACGCTCCTTCTCTTGCAGAATCCGAGTGCCTCTCTTGACCAATCCTACCTTTGGGCCTGCTACTGGCTCTACCGCCTCCCTTACCCTTAAGCGTCCCGTTTCAAAACTAATTTGTATCCTTTCCCCCGCAATCCTACCCCTCTTTGTTAGTTTCGATTCGGTTCCTCGATCTTCGTCTAGAATGAAGAAAGGCGATGTAATTCTATTTTCTTTCTATTTCTCCTTCCTCCGGGTTACGCTTCCGCCCCGTCCCGTCATCATTCCTTGTTGAGGTGGGACCCTTTCTAGGTGTTATTTTATAGAATTGGCGACTTCCCCTTGTTTCCCTCCGTCCTCTTTCTAGACACGCGATCTCTATTACGATGACTTTGCACGCGTCCTCGAGATCTTTGTTGTTTTATAAACCTTCCCCCTTCTGTTTGGAGTTCAAAGAGATAGTCCTCCATCTGAGTACCTGCTTCATCCCCCGCTTTTTCCCCGGAGTGACCTGCAGCACCCTCCGACGTCACCTCCTGCGGCCAAGCCGGTTTTCCCCGGCCCAGGGATATCCTTCCTTGTCTTCCACTCATCACAGACCGACTCTTGTGAACATAGCAACCCTTCCTCCAACGTTCCGAAGGTGTACCAACTTCCTCCCAGCTTCCCTGCGCCTCCTTGCGTGCCTCTCCGTCCCGGCTTTTGCTTGCCACACCTCCTCCTTTGGAACCGTTTCAGTCTTTCCCGGCGGTCTGTGTGATTCAACCCCCTTCACCTACCCCGACCATTCCCCCTTTGAATAGACTTCTTTGATCAAGATCCCGCCCGATTGAATGAAACCCGTCTCCTCTCGTTGACCGGCCAGAATTAGTTCTTGCGTGGTTTGCCTTTCAGTCTTTTCCGAGCGCTATTTCTTCAGCCAGTATCCCCGGGTCTCGAGAAGTAGCACACCAAGACACCGTTTGACTTGCTTCTGTTTTTTCTTCCAATTTCCCTTTTGAAAAGGACGTTACACGTCGTAGTCTAACTAGTCATCTGATATCCTTTGCGCCCTGGGACAAACTTTTCTTGCGCGTTCCACCCCTCACCCCCCGGGATGCCTTCCATTTTTGGCATCCCTCAATACCATTCCAATAGGTCCATCTCCGTGCACGCCAATCGTCTGACCCTCCTTTCTCTCTAAAAAGACACCCTAAGTGTCGTTTTTTCCTCGCCTCCCCTTACATGGCTCAGGGAGACCCCCTTCCTCGGACGGCCACGTTTCCCCCTTCCCTCTCGAGGTGGTATAGCCCCCCTCATGACTCCGAAGCCTTCGGGACCAACTTTCTGATACGATGAGACCAATTCTAATGAAACCCGCAAAGTGTCGAGCCCCCCCCATGTTAGGTGGAGGTAGCTCCGGAGACAGTTGCATTCGTAGGTGGTCGACCCGGCAGCGAACTCAGGCCTCATTAGGAGCCCCCCCCCTTATATCTCTTCCTTACTTTGCTTTTTCTCGGTTAGAAAGTTCTGTCCACGGCTAGGTGACGTCAAAACCATAGGTCCCTCTGACCACCTGTGCATTTCCCCGTCCCAGACTCCATGGTTCCCCATCTGCTGTTATCCCTAAGTCCTTAGGTAGCCCACCTCGTCGACCTTTCACCCTCCCTTCGACAAGTGCCCCCCCCTCCCCCTCCCCCCCCCCCCCCTGTTCCCGAGTCCAACCTCCCTCCTCTCTGGGGAGGTTACTAGGAATAGCGATTATAAGGCTGCTTGCCGACTTATTGGTCTGGTTTTCTGCTGTTCGGGTGTACAGAGCTTTCTGTCGACGTTCTTTCAGGCATGACTCCTTCCTCTGGAACCTCTATTCTTTAGGGCGCCCAGTTCCCGTCTGTGTCCCGTTGCGATGAGTTTCGGCGACCCCCTTCAAGCTTTCCCGCCGGTTTGCGAGCCATATTAAACTGGTTGAAGGACCCCGGACATTTCGGGGACCAGAAGAAGCCCTCCAAGACGTTCAGCCAAAAGGTCCGTTTTTTACCGACGGCCGCGCTGCGGTTGAGGATGCTTTTGGTCTTCTCCGATGCCCGATCCTCCCTCCTAGTCCTTCAAGACCGCCCCTCGCCTGAAACCTCTGGAAACGCTTCCTCTACAGAGAGCCATCACTTTTCACCTTTTTTTGGAATTTCTGAAGTTGCCACCACCCTTTGTGTAGTCCAGGTATCCAGCCTGATTTTCGGTCCCTTTTCCTTTTTCTACCTCTTTCATCCTGCGCATGCACCTCTCGCGTTTTCCTTCCACTGTGCCTTAGCACCTTTTTTATCCGACTCTCCCGGCGTCTAAAGTTTTCGCTGATCCCGCGTCTTGGGGCCCAATGTTCTGCTTTCTCTTTGTCGATGGTCACCTCCGGTGATAGATTCATTCCTAGTGATAGAGTTCACGCAGAGGGGCACCCTTGGCCTTTCCGGCCGGCGCCCCTGTCCCGTTTCACGTGGAGCGGGTGCTCCTTCCGTCCTTGCGAGACGTTGGATGTTTCGCATTTTTTGACGCCCGCTGGTTTCCCAAGCCGGCCCCCCGGACCTCGTGTGAATTTTGAGAAGAAAACCCCTCTACGGCTTGACCGCGATCCTTCACTCGTCTAGCTTCTTTGAATCGCCTAAGCTACGGGTTCCGATTCCTTTTCTGAGCACTCCCCACGCGAATACCTTCCACCCAACCCCTTTTCTCGGTTCCTCTCGGAACCTGTTTGAGCGTCGACAGCCCGACCCTCGTACGTGACACACCCGACGCCTTGTGGTCCCATCTTCCCCCGGTTTATTTCCAGTAGGGAACGAAGGTTCCCATTCGACCCTACACCCGTCGCGGCGCAGGTCCCCGTTCTTCCCGTGACTGTTTTCGGACGACCGAACGCGGAAGGCCTATGCCCCCCTAGTTGAAAAGGTTCTAAAGAGAAAAAGAGCTTCATCTCTTTTTCAGGACAGCTGACCCTCCGCGTCAGAGAGGACTAAGATGTCCCTGCATTGTAGTTCTTTTAGACTCCCAACGAGGCCAACCCCGATCCCCAGGCGCCCCCCCCCCCGAGGCCCCTTATATTTTCAAGCCATTCCCAGTAACTGGTTGCGCAAACTCATTATCCCGTCGTCCGATAGGGTGACTTCGCAAACCACAACCCGGCAGTTCCTCATAAAGACCCCCCCCCCTGACCTACCTTCCCTCGACTCCCTCTTCAATCTTCGACTACTACCTGATGTAAACCTCCCGCTTCCCCCCGATGCCATGCTAGCGAGCTCCTCTTCTACCCCTTCCTGGACCGTTTGGTACCTTGCTCCCCCCCCTGTAGGTTTCCGCCGTTTCTACCTCCCAAAGAAGCCCCCCCGACCTTGTCCTAACCCGAATTTTCATCCCTCGTCTTCTTCAATGCGTGGGCGACTGCCCATTTTCCTTGCCCGTCAAATAATAATCCATGCACCCTCCCCCTTCATTTTTTCTCGTTAACCCCTCATCGGTTTCTATGTCTCTAGCCGCCCCGTCTTGATTTTCCATCGGGCACCTCCTTGTGTAGCCCCTCTCCCAGCCCTCTCCCAATTAAGGGGACCTTCTGCGTCGTAGAGGATCTCTTAACCGAGGTCCGCCCCTGAAAAAGAATCCTCGTTGCGATGCTCTTTCACCGTCGTCAAAACGACCGCTTCCTTTTTACGAGCGGACATCTCCAGCGACTTTTCGTAGAGTTTTTTTACAGGCTTCGAGAATCCTCCAACACCAGATTGAGCTTTCCCCCGTCCTTTTTCACCCTTGGTCCTCCCCAGCACAGCGATGACGAGCGCCAACTCCCCTCTAAAGGTGTCCCCCTGTCACAACCTT
>Ga0179593_1563530_pt1 | contig 13233 bp, 14 predicted proteins | sample CZODoug2_1_08_16_FD_185931 | JGI IMG/M metagenome (GOLD analysis project Ga0179593, IMG submission 185931) | Vadose zone soil fungal communities from Angelo Coast Range Reserve, California, USA - CZODoug2_1_08_16fungal (PacBio error correction) | ecosystem: Environmental > Terrestrial > Soil >... | reverse complement strand
CCCCTCCCGGAAATTTCTTTGAACCGCCCCCCCACCCCGCGGTCAGGAAACACCTAACTCCCTTCCCGCTTCAAAGCTGCCGCTCCCATCCTTGTTTCCAGTAGTCACGAATTCCAGCGGTTTACCTCTCCCACACGCCCACACACCGTAGATCTCCCATCAGCAAGCGATGAAAATCCCGTGGTTTTCTTTTCAGGAGCCACTTCCGTCATTCCCTCCTGCTCGATTCGAGGGACAGCATACTTTTGCCTTCGTCTCCGTAACGTAAATAACGGTGCCTCTTCCCGCTCAAGATCGGAACAACTGGATCACCCCGCTTCGTCGCAAAAAAAGTTCGGAACCTTTTTCCTTCCTGCTCCGAGCTTAAACAGCGCTTCACCCTCCGCTGAACAGCAACACTTTAGCCTAAGTCACCCGCGCTCATTCTAGATTCTGAATGCGGCTACTATCTCGCAAGGACTTTTCTTTGGGCAAGTTTTGTTCGTCCGCACTTGTTGCAACCCTTCGAATGCTGTATAGGTTTTCTTCTTTGTTCTATCGTCCCTCTAGAGCTTCGTAGTTTGCTGTCGCCCCCCCCCATCACCTGTCAGGAAGCAATTTTCCCCTTTTCAAATCTTGCAACTTCTCCCGCCTCCACCGTAAAACTCGCGGCCCCAATAACTCGGTTTTTTTTGATCGTTGATCGACAACCCCTTATTCTTTTTCTCCACTGCGCAGCACCTCCGTTAGTCACCCAGCTCCGGATGAATTTTTTCACGCAGTTTTCTGTTAGACCGCGTTCCCATAACATACCACTCTCAATTGATCTGCCCGGTGCACTGCATACCCACATCCAGGGCAAATTGACCCTTTCCAACCTTGTTCCCCCCTGGTGCCTGTTTTTTTTTTGACTAGTCACCATACTTCCCCCCTATTGACTTCTTGCACCACCAGATCGCGATCGGCACACTCAACCCTTATCCCCTATCGCCGGTCCATTCATTTCTTTTTTCTTTTCCCAGAAATCCCGCCCCTTCTCTGCGCAAAAATCAGCGCCCCGGTCCCCCATATGTGTTCCTTCTTTCACCACCGACCCGGAAAATGTAAAAAGCCTTTCCTGACGCGTAAGATCTTATTTCGTCCGACCTCTCTCGACCGTGAATTACGTCACGCTTGATTGCCGGAGCTCTCCCCTTTCTTCGTTGATGAACCTTTTTTTTTCCCGCCCCCCTTCGAATAATCGTATTAAAGCCGTCCCGTTAATCGCCTGAGCCCGAAAGAAGCAGCTAGTCCTTTCCTCCCGTCTGCCAGGAAATTCCGCGGACCCCTTCTTATTTTCTACGCCGCTGATTGCTTGTTTTCCCTTTTTTGGTAGTGTTGTGCGCGCGGTGCCCCTTACATTGCTTATGTGACCCTATAGAATTTTAGATTTTTCATTTTCTGGGCTCCTCTTTTGTTCCTTTTAGTTTAGCTAAGGCCAAACCGCTCCTATCCCTTTCCCCCCCCACATGCATATCCCCTCTCCCTCCCCTCGTTGACCTATCCGCCTCCCCCACTCACGTCATAATCTCTCACTTCTCCCTCTCCTCGCCCTCGCCCCTTTCTTCCTCTTATATCCTCTCCCATTTCTTCCTCAACCCCCCAAAGAGCTTTAAAAGACTTCAATATCGACGGACCTTTTACGTATTCAATCATGACCTTTTTGAGATAAAAGGAGTGCCCGCATTCTGTCCCCGGTAATCCGCTCTTGGTGATGTTTCTTTCTTAAGCCCGCGCATCCCCCCTTCGGTCATAATTATTCCCCAGAAACCTGAGCGTCTGGTGTTTTCCCTGCAGTCTCTTTTGTGTTTTCCCTTGCCGAACGACCCAGAGGGTAGATCTTTGGTCTTTTTGAGGAACCAACGCGATTCCGGTAGTCTCCCCTTTTTGTTACCTCCGTTGTGTGTTCTCTAGATAACAGACTCGACAGGGATTCTTTGGATAGGTTCACCTTCGGCAAACCCCCTTTTTTTCAGCACGGGTCTACCCTCTGTTCGTTGACTTCCCTTCGGAACTTAATTTTCCCCCGCATAATCACCTCCGTCCGCTGGTTCTGGCCTAATGTTCTACATGGGAAAGGGGGATGCGTCTTGGGCGTCTCCTAAATCACCGCTTTTTTTCTTTTTGCGGGTTTTTGCGTTCCTCCGGGTATTTCAATTTTTCAAATGGATTGGACATCGTTCCGTTACTCATGCTCGCCTTAGGGACTGGAAACTGGGAAAGGGCCTTTGTGGGCTGCCATTCGTTTCGGGAATCCTTCTTCCCACCTTTGCTCGTGCCCAGAGACACCCCTGCTCCCCTTTGCTTAGAGTTCAACAGAAGCACAGGGAATTGCCCACTCGCGCGCCCCCCACATCAAACCCGCATCCGCGGACGAGAAAATGATTTCTTTTTGAATTTCCTCCTGAGGCGTCCCTCTCTCTTAGGGCAGCGCTGTTTGATTCCTTTTCGGTCTTCCCACTTATACGATTTATTCGAAGTGTTTCCAGTCAAGAACATTGAAATACTCACACTTCCAGTTTCAGTGGGCTCTGTCTGGCTTCCAGGCAGTTTCCCCTACTGGATTTCGGCTGTCCTTTTCGGCCATGAATGTCTGCCCTACGGCTTTAAGTCTGCCGTGATTAGGTTTTACCCGGAGGTTCTTTTCTTCCCCCTGGTGGTGACGTTTTTTTCACATTCGGGGGGGGTGCTGTACTTTTTCCTTGGCGGGCGGGAACTCCTAAACTCCCGGAAATGGAATGTTCCTTTCCAGTTCTCTTGGGGAGCGAAGGGTGAGTTGCGGATCGGAGATCGTGGTGTGCTTGGCTGCCTCTTCTTTTTACATTATCTTTCGAAAGTCCTGAGTGTCCCTCAAGGGGAAAGTAAGTCGTGGAATTTTTTGGATTGGGCTTCAACGTCTTTCGAGGTTTCACCGGGCAATCCAAAGCGCGACCCCCTATTGGTATGTGGCCTCCTTTTGCATTTGGAAACCCTGCAGCGGAATTTCTACGGAGTCCTTTGTTCGTTTCGGCCGTGTCTTTCCTTTGGCAGCGGCGGCGGCCCCCCGTTACGTCGCGAGTTCCGGTGTCATCCCTCCCTCCCCATCTGTATCCCGTCTCGAGTTTTTAGTGTTTCTGATGGTCTGTGAAGTTTTTCCTCTCTTTTTTTTTAACGCGATGCGCTGACTTTTTTCTTTTCCCCTTCTTGTCTGGCAGAACTACGCGGATCCTTTCTGCCCTGACAAGATGTATTGCAAACGTTCCTGAACTCGTGACAGCAGTCAGCGCTTTTTCAATGGCGGTCCCCCCCTGACCCATGACCAGCGCCGTCTTCCCCTTTCCGATCCCGCGCTCGTTTTTCTCCCCTGCGGAAGGAGATCATCACCTCTGGTGGTGTTTGTTTTGGATGGTCATGCTTTGTATTTTTTCTCCCTCGTTGCGGGCGCGGCCGGCACCAAATTTTGCTGTGTGCGTGTGTGGGATCCAGTGTTCTCGTTGCGTTTCTTTACGGGACTGTCTTCTTCCGGTGGGTTTCTTTTGCCCCTCAGATTCTCCCCCCCTTCCCTCTCTCCTTCTTTTTTTTTTTTTGCACTTTGGCCCTCCTGTTTTTCCGTCCTAATTAATCTCTCTTTGTCCCCAGATGATCTACGGTTTGTCTGGGCGTGCGTTCGCTTATCGGTATACTGCAGCCGGGTTTTGACTCAACCTGGGATCGGTCAGTGGAGGGTATGGGTGGGATTGATTTTCTTTCTTGATGGTGTGGCTATTTCCTTTCTCCCCACCTCATTTCCGTTTGCGTTTTCTCTTCTCCGTTGTGGGTTGGAGGAGATCTCGCCCTGGGTACCCCCATCCCTCCGAAGCACATCCCCGAGGTTACGACCAACCCGCAGCCCCCGTCCCCCTGGCCAAACCAAGGTTTCTCCAATTTTCCGAGTCCCTAATCAGCTTTCCCACCAGCACCACCGTTTAGGGTCGCACCCATTTCCCCTTACAGGCGGTCTTCCCTTCCTCCCTGCCCAATTGCCAAGAACAGAAGATCTCTTCATTGAGTTCACCCGCAATCACCAGACGTCGTCCCGCTCGTAATCAGTCGTCAATAAACCCCGTGAACTCTTTCCCAAACTGTCCCCCGGCGTGCAAAAAAGTTGCCCCTCGACGTTTGTCCGGGCCAGACTCCCCTGCCACAGTACGAGACATTTTTTCGCGTGACCCCCCCAAGCAACACTTTCACCAAAAACTCACCACCTCCTTTCATCTACCATCCCCGGGCAACCATCGGAGCCGGATCGTTCTTTTTTTACGGTGTCGTTGAAGAATTTGCTGCTGCATACTGAATGCTGTAGCAGAGATTATCTTCAATAAATTTGACTCTCTTTCTAAGCAATTATCCTTTTCCGCACCGCAGAACTTTTCTTCAGTCTCTTGCGCTTCCCCCAAATCGATCATCCCCCCCCTCCCCGCCCCTCCGCGATCGGATAAGCGTTTTTTGTTCCCCGACACAATATCCTTTCTTTTTGTCCGCCGCTGCCCGCTCTTCCCAGGCTTTCCAACGGCTACTTCTGACTTCCTCAGGATTTTTTCGGACACCTTCCCGTTAAAACTTTCACACTACCACGAGTAGTGTGATCTGCCCTTTTGACTAGTCGCCCAAGAACACCTTGCAATTCCGGACGTGAATTTTCACCTTCATCTTCTGCTTCCCTTTTTTCCACTTTTATACTTCCACCTTACTGCCGCTGAGCGATTCCCCCAGATCTAGAATTCCCTCACACCCTTGGTAGGCATACCTCCTGTTTCCCATCATCCTTTCTTTTTTCAGTCCAGCTTCCGTCCCTTCTCTTTTTTTTTTTGTACAATTCCTTTTACCGGAATTTCGGCCCCCCCCCGCTCCCAGAGTCTCAAATCCCTCCTCCCCTTTTGTTAAATGATCGCTGCTTCCCGTCCCCCTATTTCGTCCGTGACGAACACGACTTCACCCTTTGCGATCAGCCCACGGACTGAGTGGGGACATGACTATTCTTATTATCGTTTTTCCCCCCCCTCCCATCGGCGGTGACTTTTTATTCCTTTCCCAGCTCCATGCGCGCAATCCATGCTCAGCCGCCATTCCAATTTCCTGTCCCGGATGCTTTTGCTTTCGTGAGGCGCGCCGTGTTCTTCTTTTCAATTCTGTGCTTCTGTTGAAACTTCCCCCCACACCACTGCGATTTATCATTTCTGAGGCGACGATTTTTCTTCGTGGTCACAATTCTAATCTTCCCCTTTCACTTTCCCAAGGGGAAGGACACTACCAAGATGTTTCCTTCCACTTCCCCTCCTCCTGGATGTGTCTCGAACCTTCACGTGGCCAAATCATTTTCCTTTCCTTCCGGAGTTCCGATTAAGCTTCCCATCCCCTTCCAGCCGATATTGTCTTGTCTGCCCCAGCGGCATTTCCCCCTCTGTCTGTAGAACTTATGCCATGACTTCTTTTTTCCCCTTTCTGTTGATGATGTCCCTGCGTTTCAAGTTCTGTGGAAGGACCACCCTCGGGTTCCCCTTTGCTGATTTGGTTCGCCTTTTGAACCATATCCGCGACCCGCCTCTCTTTCCTCTCCCCTTGTTTTTCTTCTACACTACCATTTCGACTACCGGACCGGCTTCCTTTCACTAAACTTCCCCAGACGAGGGTCTAACCTCTTGGTCGTTTCCCCGGCGGAATCAGGGGATCTTTCCTTCAAGGCTTTGGGTCTGGCATAAGGTAGACAACTACCGAATTTTTCGCCATCCTTCTACATCACCCCCCTCTTGGTCCGGGAGGGGCGGGGCCTTGGTTTTTCTTTTCCTCCCCCCCGCCGTGGAACCCTGATTTTTTTTCATCGTTCCGTATATCAGTCTTTTTTTCTGTTAAGGAAATGGAAAGGGCGCTCTTTTTATCCCTTTTTCTTTTACTGTTCCCTTTCTTCCTTTGGCCCCCACGGCAGACGCTCTTCAGCCCCTGATTTCCCCAACGCCGAGTCACACTTGCTATAGTCAACAGAAGCACTATAACTAACGTTGGCGCGAACTCAAGACTCAACAAAACTGGGCAAAAAAAGCTCTTTCTTAGACCCTCCCTCCGGAATTTTCCTGGCGGCCCTTTCTTAGCCTTGGTGCGAGCGTTTTCTTAAACGGTTGGATATCCGATTATGACTTTCCTTGTTTGACTTCAATATCCCCCTTGAAATCAGATTTCCCTTTCCCCTTCCTTTTCGCCCGGCATGTGACGGAAGGCATTAGTCTTTTTGCTTTCTGGACCATGATTTCGCTCAGCTGAAGGCATTTCAGGACACTCGGGTTCTTCCATTTGACGTTTGGGCGCCCTTTTTTGCGCCGAAAACATTCCGGTTGACTTTTCTAGGAGGCTCGTGCCTTTTTTCTTTTCCCCCCTTACTGGAATGATCCGGCGGCTTGCGTTGAGTTCCCATTTTTTTTTCCGTCCTTTCATGTGTTGGTGGCAGCGCTAAGAGTTTTGGTTTCGACGTCTTTTGTTCTTTCCTCCTTGAAAGTAGCACGAGTGGAAAGACCTTTGGCCTTGGCCGTGGTTCCCTTCCCCCCATTCTTTGAGGCACCTTCTGATCAAAAAATGCGCCTCCCCCCTGTTTTTTTCCTTTGTCGTACACCCATTTCCGTACGGCCCTTAAAACTCTTTTGGAAGTTTTGTCCCATGGGAGTTGGCGTTTGATTGCGGCGGCAGATGGCTCGTTCCTTCGTCTTCTTTTGTCTCCTATCCCGCCAGCCCCAACTATCCGATCCTGATCTTTCCGTGGCTGTTGTTGCCCTCTTTTTTGGAAGCCCCCGCTCTGAAGGTGATTCATGAACTTTTTCTTTATGCTTTCGAACTACGCTTCTCCCTGCGCTAGCTGTCCGTCACTCAGTGATTTCCCACGCAGAAAGCTCTCGCCTTTGCACAAGTAGTTTTCTTACCCCCATGGTCCCAACGTCCCCCACCTCGCTCCGTCCTCTTAGCAGCTCGCTCTTTTTTAGCGTTCTCTAAGCTGACCATCGGCGAGGGTTGGGTTTTTTAGCTTCGGTGGTGGCACGCTTTGCTCATTTTTTGGAAGGGATTGCCTGGTTGGACTTCTGACGCTCTCGTCAGTGTTTTTTCTGCGCGTCTGTGTATTTGAGTTCCTATACGCGTCTCTCTCTTTGTTCTTTCGGTGCCCTCGGAACGGATTTTTTCTGTCGGAATTGTAAGGCTTTCCGGTTCCGCCACCCTTGAATTTTTTTCTGCCGGCGGTAACACTCTGTTTTTTTGGCTGCTTCCTTGGTCCCTTTTTCCTACTGAAGAAGGTTTCACCTGTATTTTTGGTCTTTCAGCGGGCCGGTCTTCTTTTTGTCTGACAAGACGGGGATTGTTCCGGGCTCTTTTATCAACCCCCCCCCCCCTCGCGTGATCTCTATGTTCTACTTTGTTTCATCAGCTTTCCCGGAAATGATTGAGGTTATAACCACGATCGATCCCCCGACGGCTAAATCCCACTCCATTGCCCTCTGAAACGTTTTCCCCCCAACCGTTGGTTTGATTAAAAAAGGTGCACCTCATGTAACGATAACACTGCCTCTACACTCACGCTGTCCGCCGCCCCAGTAGCTTCCAAAATTCGGGTGTCATCCCCGCGCCTGCTCCCGCCGAAAGTCGCCGTCTCCTCTTTTCGGTCCCCCCTCCCAAGAGAGACCTTCATCACGTACGTACAAAAACGCGTCAGCGCGCCCCCGACCCCCTGAGGATCAACTCGCGTTCCACAAAGTTTAGCTTTTTCTTTTCCATCTCCGAGAACCCTTCGGCCACCCGAAAAGACGTGACAGCCAAAAAAGACTCGCACCCCCCCCAACAAAAACCAACCCGCGTCTCGCATTGACCCTCCTTTTCCCCTAGTTCCCCATCGTTAATAGGTTCCTTGGGAGTGGGCTGCCGCCCTTTTGTACCCTCTGAATTTTTCGAGAGCTTTCCTTTGTCAAGAACTCCTTCTTTGGGCAGCTCGTCTTACGACAATTGCTCCTCCGTAGTTTTTTTTTGAAGAAAGAATCCCCCTTCGCATCTCCCGTTCCAACACCACCCGCCGCCCTTCACGTACCACACTCATTTATTTTTTTGGGATTCGGATTTTCCCTCCACCGGAAATCCTCCCCCTTTGTCTCCTGCCGCCGCTGCACCCCTCCCTTCGTAAATTACTCCCCTTCACAAATGCTCCGGATTTTTGGGCCGCCGGAATGTTGTTAGACACCCTGTAATTAAATTCAAAATAAAAACTCTACACTTTTTGTTATCTGACAGGGGACCTTTCACTTTTCTGCCAATCCCACCCCCGTCCTTCGTTTCAAACAGTGTGGTCCCCTCGTTTTCTCTCGATAAACCTTCCACCCCCACGTCGTCAGCTGCAGTTTTCTGACACCACGATTCTCCCCGTGGCAACCTCACACCCTTCCCATCTTCTTCCCGTCTTTTTTTCCCAGAAGATTAACCGCCAGGACACGATTCTTCAGCCGCCCCGGTAACCCCCGGTTTCTACTTGCACCACCGGCGCCAGTACCGTGGGTAACAATTCCCCCGTTCTCTAGCCGGTCATCTGATCGATTTTTCCCCGGACGAAATGAACGCCCATCTTACCCCCTTCTTTTGATTTCCAGAGCCCTGACTGGTAGTTGATTCCTTTCCTTTTTTTTTTTTTTTCCTATTTTGTCACTCATATGCCCTCTGAAGGTCGTCCGCACGTCTCACCCCTCTCTGCGAAGACTTTCTTTAGTCTGCAAGTCCCAGAAAATCTTGCGACTCTTATTTAGGCGGTTTGTTTTCTGGTAGTTTTAGTGTGCGCGCGCTTTCCAATGTTTGATTCCCCCCCTTTTGTAAAGGAGTCCTTGTATTCTTCTGGCGTTTTTTTTTTCCTCCTATGCCAAGTAAAACGAAACCTTTGCATCCCCCTCCACTTTCGTTTCCTTCCTATTTTTCTACTCTTGTTGAACCCATATGTTTTTCTTGGGAAAATACCCCTGTATCTGCTCACTCGGACCATACTCTTCTGTTGATTAGTCCGCGTTTGACACCTCTCATTCCTTTAGAACTTGATTTTTTGTTTTTTTTGTGAGTTCCCTTCCTTTGCTTTCTTCGAGCTCATCGTTTTGCAGAGTAAACGACCCAGAGGTTCCCTTTTTTTCTCAGGTGACCTATCCTTCTTATTCGCCATGGTCTGCTCTTTCCTCATCCCTGTTGTTTAACCACCAGACCTTTCGACTACCTTCCTGTCTGTTTTCTGGCAACACCTGTTGGATGCCTCAAGTTTATTTTTAATATCTAATTAGGTCTCCCCCTTCGCGCACTTGGAAATCCGTCATTCCTTTGCCCCTGCTCTATACCCCTGGAGACTCCGTCAAGATGGTGGAATTCCTGCGCTATACCTCCCACCCCCTTTTCAGGGGGGCTGCTGCGTTTAGGGTCCCCACACCGTGCCGCACCACATCTTCGACCATCAGATTCGTTACTGTTGGTCCAGTAGTGTGGACTCACTGCCCTTTTTCTTTTTTCTGGTGAGGGATCCTTTTTTCTTTTGCTTCCCTTCTCCTAGCGACACCCACGTTTTTTTCGCGTTTATCTTTCCCAGATTAATTGACCATATTTAACGGTTGGTTCACACTCTAAGTACAAGGCCGTAAACAATTCCTTTACCCCCTGTCCTCGTTTTGTCCACACTAACCCCGGGTGCCTTCTATCAACCTCCGCGTCTTAGGAAAATGAGTCGCAGGAATTTTGCGGTTCTTCCTGTTCAGCATGGCTTCTGCTTCACTGTTTCAAGTGGAGTTTTCTTTTACGTTACCGTCTTTATTTTTTACTCACAAGAACACTTGCTAACTCATTCAGTACACTCAAATGTTTTTAAGGGTTGCCCTTGGAGTGTGATCCTTCACGTCGTTTGGCTTTTATGACGTTACCCCCTGCAGTTATGACCGATAGTCTGTAATTCGGCCATTTCTATCTTTCCGGGATTTTCTTCTTTGTCCTGGCCTCATTTTAATTCTTCCTACCCTTTCACCCTGCGGTTGTTTACCTACTACTTTAGCTTTCGGGCCACTTTTCTGGACATCCCACATTCCGTTTCCCACGCCCTTCGTTCTGAGGGATTGAATTTCTTGAGTTCGCCTTTGCCGTGTATCGTGTGCTATTCTTTTTTGTGCCCTCATCCCCTGGACGTGTATGTGTGCGGACTTCTTTTCCCCTCGCACCGAGTGGAACAATTGAACTTGAACTCCGTGACTTCCTTTTGGCCTGGGCGGAAACTATTTTGTTTTTTTTCTCCAGTTCATCACCCTACGAGCCGCCCATCCTAGATGTTTTATGTTTTGAGGTGTCGAACAACCGTATCCTGTGAAAAATTCACCCCTTGTTTTTTCTTTCACATTGGTTTTCTTTTTCTTTCTCTCGGCTTCCATCCCTGGATTCTTTACGGGTGTGCCTCAAAACCTACTCCAGATCGTACGAGCTCCGTGGCCCCTTGTCTAGTCCTATTTTTTTCCCCTTTTTAAGATGTTTTTTAAGTTTTCTTTTGGCCAGACAACTTTTTTCTTGTTACGGGCAGAATTTGATGCCTGATCAATTTTCTATTCCCGACTTCTGCAAAGAGAAGAAACGAAGCTCCTCCTTTCTCGGTACCTAATTTCCAACCTGCAAGTTCTCCTTCAGTTTCCTTTGTTTTTCTCCGCGTTTTGTGTCTGGAATGTTTGCACGTTCTCATCCCAGATTTCCGGGGCTGATGGCGATGTGTTCGCCGCCTGCGGGCAGGCTTCTTTGTTTTTTTCTTTTCCAAAACCTTGTTTCTGTTTCGCGTCTGCTTCTTCACTCCGTGTTAGCGCAGTTACTGCTTTTTCTTTATGGGTATCTTGATGTATGGTGGTCCTGAGTATTGTTTTTGCAGTGAGATACTTTGGAATGGCGCCCGGCGTTGAACCCTGGATTCATCGACTTCTGTTCCTCTTTTCATCCTTCTACTATTCCTCTTTTGGGAGTGCGTTTACTGATTCTTCCCCTACTCCTCTATGCAGGGGTTTTTGGTAAGTCATACTTTTGTCCCACGTGTAAGAGGGCCGGAGTTGGGGTCTTCTTCGTGATGGTGATTCGTCAGGACCTGTTATTCTCTTCCTTCACTGATCCCTCCTCTTCCTTTCTCTCTGATGCACGTATCTTGATACGCGACGGAATCTTTTTTGTGTCGTGTGGCCCCCATCGCCGACTCTCGTTGGCAGACTCCCTTTTTAATGTTAAACGCCAATCCACTTGAACCTTGAGTTCCCACCCAATTGGTATTCTGCCCGGCTTCTTGTCTCGACATACGCCCCTCTTCCCCGCCTTTTTTTTTTTTTTTCCTCTGGTCCCAATCTTAGCCCAAACATTTTCCGCTGGGTACCGCATCCGTCGTTGTAAATCCAAAGGACTTCCACCTGGTTCACTCGCTTTTTTTCGGCCAATTCCCCCCCAATTTCCTTTTGTTCTGCTCGTATTTTTGCACCTCAGAGAGTACCTATACTCCGCCTTCTATTTGCACTCCTAAGGAGCGTACGCCCGACCTGCCCTTTCCCTACATTTTGTTCTTTCCCCTCTACTCAAAAAAATGCCCTCCTTGCGGCCAGGTTCGCAAGCGCGTTATAATATTCAGTTCTCCCCCGACAGCATCCATTTCCTTCTGCTTCCTACAAAAACCTCTCTATTTTCATCGCTCGGCCGACGCTTCTCCCTCTGTAAACTGAATCGGCTCTCGGGGGTACGGTGTCCTTTCTTTCCACATCTTGTTCTTTGTTACCCTTCTGAAATTGCCTTGAGCTCACTTCTTTCTTTCTTCTTTTTTTTCTTTGGGTCCGACTGCTTATTTTTTTTTTTCTTATTCCTTTCAGAGTCATCCATTCTCCTGGAGTACGTCACGTAAGCGTCCATCGCTCTTCTTTCTCTGAAACCCGAAGGACCCCTTTTTTCATTTCTGCGCACCCTTTCCCCCCCCCAGCGTCATAGCTTCGTTTGGCTTTTGATCTGTGATGAAAACATAACCGTGTAGTATTGGTGCCTCTTTTTTCTCCATAAGACTGCGTCGCTTCACCCCGGTTACCAGGATGGCTTCGCTTTTCCACGTTGTACGCTCCTCTCGCTACCCCTTAATTCCAATATCCCATATCTGAGTGCGCGCTCGTTGCCCCCCTGTTGCGAAAAAAGACATTTCTTTTTCTTCACTCACGGAGTTAACAAAACTGTTATTTTTTTTTCTCAGAGTTTTTTTTTTTTTTTTATCCCCAACACGTCGTCCGCTGCGTCTTTCCCCTGGCACAACCCTTTTTTTTCTTTCTTTTTTCGCGCATTCCATTTTTCTTTGATTTCCTTAGTTTTGCTCTTTTTCCCTCCTTTGTTATTCGACCCCTCGCCTACCTTCGATTGTCCCAGTTTAAAATTACCCGTTCAGTTGAATTAAGTCGGACCCCCTCGAAAGAACATGTCGGCCCTCAACCATATCGTTGGATTTGCCTCCCCCTCTTTCTTTGGTGCCACAGTCGTTTTCTCCATTGCCATATGCCATACGCATCCTCCTTTGCTGCAGAGCCTGAAATTTGTGACATTTTCCCTGTCCTATCTTCCAACCACCCTCTCCTTGATTAAGTTTCGCTCCCGCCCCCAATCCCCCTGCCTGAGGGCGAATATTGTGATTAAGTCCAAAGCGAAAATTTTACTACTTTTTTTTCCTTTAGGCCTAGATGTTTTCTTTTGTGTGCCCAGTTTCTTTTTTCTCTTTTTTTGCTGGCGCGCCCTTGATTGACAATTGTGATTCTGTTTTTTTTCTCTACTCCATTTGGTAAGCTATGCTTCCTTCCAGGTATTTACAATGGGCGAAGAGTGGGTCCTCTATTTGGAACTTAGACTGACAACCATTCCAACGCCCCTTCCGCTAATCCCCATGCTTTGCCTTCTTCCCTTCCCTATAAATTGACACTAGAGTAATGACTTCCAAAACCTTTCATGTGTAATGTAGACACCCGTTTTATTTCAGCCTCCTCCTTTATCTTTGGTGATGTCGGATAGCTTTCTCCCACCATCGTCTAGTGTAGAAACTCTTCCACCAGTAGCTTCCTCGGTGAGATGATTTATGTTGAAGTCTGTTTTTATTGCATTGACAATAGGTTTGTTAACTTTATGGTTTGCTCTCTACTCCCCATATCCGCTATTTTTTTGGCTTGATCGGTCCCCTTT
>Ga0179593_1429305_pt1 | contig 13233 bp, 10 predicted proteins | sample CZODoug2_1_08_16_FD_185931 | JGI IMG/M metagenome (GOLD analysis project Ga0179593, IMG submission 185931) | Vadose zone soil fungal communities from Angelo Coast Range Reserve, California, USA - CZODoug2_1_08_16fungal (PacBio error correction) | ecosystem: Environmental > Terrestrial > Soil >... | reverse complement strand
TTTGCCTGTGGCTTTGCGGCTGGCTTTTTTTGCGAGCTTCCCCCCCCAAACGGTAGTGAAATCTCCACTTTTACATTCAGCTCTCTATGGCGGTGCACTCGTTTTTCCCTTGTGTCTTTCCCAACCCCGCGTTTTACGTACGACGGGAGCGGGGTTGCACAATTGTCGCTGGGCTGCAATTAGTGGAACGATAAGCGTACCCTTTCCTCTTTGAAATTTTGTAGTGTTCTGATGGCCCCGCCTCTAATGTGTTCTCTGATTTTTTGATCTCAGGGAAGTATTTTTCACAACCCAAAAATCAACTGATTCCTATAGAGGTCCCCTTTTAGTAGGCGGAAACAGTTCCCCTTGTTGGGGTACCCCCGGAACCTTTTCCGTTTTGTCTTTGGGCCTTTCCCTTGAACTTTGGCTCTCATTTCAGCAGGACCCCAAGTTTTGAGGGAGTCTGATCCAATTCCAACGGTTTGTTCTCCCATGGCCAGTTACTCGGCTATGTGGTAGATTCCACCCAAATGCGCCCGTGTAGTTGTTAGCCCTCTCATACTTCTTGACGTGTACCCTTACTTAGGGAAACCGGAGATGAGTTGGGCACTTCGCCCCGAGGTGTATTGAGAACGCTGGTCAGTTTGTCCCCACCTCTGGCCCAGGGGTAGTTCGCCAGTTCCCCCTCAATCCATTGCAACATTTGCCCCCTGATTTTGGGCCTTTATCGGGGTCGCGGGTGCTCTAAGCTTCCAGGGACACACCCTTGGGGGGGGCTGTAACACTTCCTTGGAGTCGGAGTGGAGGACCGCTGCTTTTTCCACAGACAACATTTTGACACTTTGTCAACCACCATCTTTGCCCCTTCGGGAAACCGCGGCGGTGTCGCGATCTTCTGCACTGCTGTTTCAAGGCGTTATTTTTGAATCTTTCATCCCCACCCAGCCCCCCGGGGCTTAAGATTCCTCGACAGTTTTTTCGAGTGACGTAGGACTGTCTTCTCACCACCGTCAAAAGTGAACCCGGGGCTGGCATTTTTTTTTTTTTTACCACTCGGGGGCCCTTTTTTTTGAATTGGTACGCTTCCGGCCCCCCAGTGTTTTCGTCAAGCCCTTCCCAGAAGAGCCCCCAGTACCGGGATCGATCCCCTTTCTTATGACTGTGAACCACACCCGATTCCTACGCAGACGGTAAGTCCAGGTGGGAAATCCCTGCCCCCCCCCACCCGTTGCTGCACCCGGCGGTCGACGTCCCCCGTACCACCCCCCCCCCAATTTCGCCCCCCCTCCCGAGAGGTACTATTGCGCCCCCCCCCGGTGGCCAGTGTGGGGTGACGGGCGCTAATTGCCCCTCACTTGCATGCCTGTTTTTTCTGTCGAACCTTTTGGGGCACGGGGGGCTCCCCCTTCCCAGATTGTGGAGGGTTTTTTTGCGTCAACTCGACCAGCCGACTTTTCAGCCAACCCTGCCGTTGGTGAACGTCGTTTGGGGACCCAAAAATACGTCTCCTCCCAGTGAGTACTGAATTGCCTCCCTTCTTTCTCTTTTCTTTCCCCTTCCTTTTTTCTCAGATTTGTATCATTTTGATTTCAGTCCCTCGACCCGTTGTGGGTCCCCGTTTGGACGTTTATTTTGTCCTCCAGCGAACTCCCTGGTTTGTCCTTTGCGTTTTCTGTTTTTTTATCCTTTAGCCCTTCCAGGATGTTTGTTTAAGCCCCATAGTTTTTGTACAGGCGGGTTTGTGTCTTTTGGACAGACGCATGGTGTGCCATCTGCCCGTGATGACCGTATGTAACCAAGCTTCCCTCCAACCCGGGGCTTCCGCTTTCTAGAGCCATTTAGGTTGTTTAGTTCGTCTTAAGTCCTTGGTCGCCCCCCCCCCCCCCCCCCCCCCCCCAATAGTTGGTTCCCAAAAAGGTGCGTCCCTTGCCTTTTTTTTTTTTTTTTTTCGAGCCATTCCCGCTCGTTTCCTTCCCGCCCCCTTTTTTGATTAGGAACCTTTTGCGCTTTTCATGGAATTTTGAATTGCCTGACAGGCTCCCCTTCCACACCCTACCCCCCTCCAGCTCCCCCTGCCCCCCAGTGTTTTTAGGCCTTTTCTTCCAGTAAATTACCGCATCCCTTAGTAACTTCAAGATTACCCTTTTGTGTTTTGCTCAGCCGCCGGTGTCTTCCCTCGTTTCGGGTCTCCTGACTCCTCCCCAGCGCCCTGTGAATTAAGGATCGCTTGCTCCCCGTTTTTCCGAGTCCCCCGATGTTTCCGCCCCGTTTTGTTAACCTCCGGGGTCCAGTGCCCTTTTGACATCGCCCAATTGCCTCACGTTGTTTTTTGCTTCTGGCCATTGACCTCGGCAAAAATATGCCCACCCCGGCATGTTTCTCGATTTCTAGGCTCAATACCGTTCTCCCGAGCGTTTACCCCCCCTGCCACGACTCCCCCTTCTATTTTTGCACGCCCTCCCTTTTCGTGGCCGTTTTTCTGCTGGAGAAACGATCCTTTATACTCTTTTTCCATAACCACATCTCGGCCGTTTGGTTTTTGGCTTGCTCGTTTGCCGAAGATTTCCGGATGGAAACAACACATCTTTTTCCTGCTCCTCCGGTGGTGTGTCTGCTCTCTTGGGTCTGCACCCCAGTGGCTTTGCCCGTCGCCTTGACTCCTGAACAGAAAACCTTCCCTGTTTGGCCCTTCGGCGGCTCTTTCCAGCCCCGCAATTTCATTCGATCTTTCAATCCCATGTTGTGGTGTGTGAACTTTCCAAAGATAGACAGGGATCTGCCCCCCCCCCTTACGTTTTGGGTTCGTTTTGCTTCAATCCACACCCCCCCCCCAACGAATTCCTCCCTCTGATATCCGGGTTAAATCGGGGAAAAACAGGGGTGCATGTTCTACAAACCACCCGAGGTCCGCCATTTCGGTTCCCTTTAGACCCGACGTTGTTGGTTTTTTCGGGACGTCACGCGTGCTTTCTCACCCTCCTGAAGTTAACCGCCTCGTCCTCCTTTTTTGTGCTTTGCCTACTTCTTTTTGATTGTTCTCCCCTTTGGGAAAGCCCTCCCCCCCTAGATTCCCAGCCGTTTGGAATCTCAGTAATCTCTCCTTATTTACTTACTCATACTTTTGGTGGTTTTTTGTTGTTGTTTAGTTTCCAGATGCCTTTTTGTATTGATTCCAGTTATTCTTGGATTTTCGCTTGTTTGAGAGTTTTACCCCACCCCCTTCCCTGCCTCTCCCTTGAGCATCTACTGCATGATTCCTCATTTTTTTGAAATTCAGTTTGTTGCCGCGGTGTTTTATTCTGACCAAAGTACCCACCCCTTTTCTCGAGGCGCTTGTTGGCGGTGACCATTTCCCCACGACTGGCGTGGCCCAAGATGGCCCTTATCTTCACTTGAGTCCCTGTTGTTTCGCCTTTTTTCCCCCTTTTGTTCCCCAGATGTCGGAATCCTTTCATTCCTTCAAACCCCTTTACCTTATTTGATACTTTATAGCCCTTCCCCTCTCTTGTGGTGTGCCACAAATCATCGAAGTGTGAGTGCGTAGCCTTGCCCTGTCCCTTTGGAAAAGGGGGACTTTTCCACTGATCCCCCCCGGCAAACGTGGCTCTCATTCATAGGGGATATTGCGTAGGTAAAAAACTTTCCGTATGATGTTGTGAAAGACCTAAGCTTTCCTTGGCCCTAAATCCTGGCCCTTCCCCCTAGTTAATGGTTGGAGCCCCCATAGGAGTTTTGTTCGACTCGTTGAGGTCGGGCGGGCAGGGTCCTTTGAGCAGCTACCGTCTGCCCCGCGAGATCTTGTTTAGATTCCCTTGTGTGGCGGGGCGGTCTATACTCCCCTCATGGCACACCGTTGGGGGATGTTCCTAAATTTGGAGAGCCAGCCGCCCCCGATTGTCCACGCCACGTGCCCCAGGTGTGACCTGCAAAAGATTTCTTAGGGACACTCTCGGGGGGTGGGTGAAACTTGTCCCTTTTCATCTTTCTCCACTCAGATGGGTCCGAGTGGGCACCAAGCTCCCATCGCCCCATTTAACCCTGGTCCTTTCAAGTCCCATAGCCACTTTAGTTGCCGTACTCTGCGTATTTCAAAGAGAACCCCACGGCTTTGTCAGGGTCTTTGGGGGTGCCATCCCCCCTCCCTGCTTCCGGGACGTTTCTGGCAAGGCAGTCAGGGCCCCATGCAACAGTTCTCGCATGTCCCCTGAGATAGAACCCGGGGCTTTCTTTCAGGCCAGCGCTTCTGTGAACTCCTGCCCCTCCTGCAAAGGTCAACTTGTACAGACGGTCACCCACCTCTTGAAACACGTCCTGTCCTGGTCAACACCCCTTCTTCAAACAAAGCAAATCGCATTGAGGAGTCCCACCGGGTTGGCCGGACTTAGTCCTTTTACCTTACCGGACTTGAAACTGCGTTTGTTCCCTCTGGCTCTTGTCTTCCCCCTTTTGTCCTTGGGGGTCTCCCCACGTTCGCACCTGTTGCTGGATGCGATCGTTTTCTCCCCCCCTCTGGAGCAAACGGTCCGTTTTTGGCTAGACTCTGGATTTTTTACAAAATTCCCCCCTTTCCGGTCGTCAGGTACTAGCCATCTACCCCTCCCTATTTTTTTTTCCCTCCCTTTTTTTACTCCGTGTTTGCTGTGCTCTTTCAGTTTGTCGATGGGCTTCTAGAACCCTGTGGTCCTCTTGAGCTTTTCTTTAATCCATATTCGGGAAGCCCACCCTCAGCTTGGATTTTCAGTATTGACTTCTCCCCTATCTGTACAGGAACTCTCAACAGTGATGTTGCCTGGGTACCCCTTTTTTTTTCTTTAAGGCCCCAGTTTTTTTCTTAGTCCCAGCATCCAGTTTTTTTGTCCCCCATTGACAGTTTTTATGCAACGTTACATATTTGGAGTCCCCCCCCCCACCGTCTTTCTTAGCGTCCATTTCGATTTTGCCCCAAAAAAGGTATGCCGGGAAGGCCTTTCTTTTTTCCTACATACGGGTTTGGAAGTTATTAGTTGGTTGTCCAAATCCGGCCCCCCCGTTTTTAACTTTTTCTCCCCACTTGTTAGTGAACCAGCTCCGGTCCTTTTGTCACGTTTTTTTCATTAAGTGGCCCGGCTAGATTCAAGTTGTCCAATGTCCCTCGCTCTTTGAATGGTTTTGCATTAAACTTTTTGCCAGACTTACATCAACAATCCTCAGACTGCTCGTTTATTGACCACCCCCCTCCTTTTGTTATGGTCTCGTCCTAAATCATTTTTTGCCCATTTTTTTTTTCCGCCCTTTTCCAGCGACTGGATCATCTTCTTCCAATGGATTTTCTCTTCGAATTCCCCCCTTCCTCCACAGCCCCCTCAGTTTCTCGTCTTGAACTCCCAGTTCCGCCCCGTGTTCCGGGCTTCGCCCACCTTGTTGTCAGGGGCTTTTTATGGTCCACTGGTCCCTCACGCGGACGGAAAACTTGTTGTTTTTCTTTTCCTGATTCCCCACCCTAGCCCAACCCGATATGCCCACCCCCTCTCATTGGGTGCACTTCCTTTTTCGAAACTACCCCCGTCCCCCCCGCGTCGTAACACCTTTTGTCCCCCAGAATGCAGCGTCCCCCCCACCCCCCCCCCCCCTCAGATATGGTACCCCCTCCCCCCCTTTTTTTCCCCTGGGCCGTTCCGTTTTTCGCCATTTAAGTTTTTGACGTTTTTCTATTCATTTCACAAATCTCCCTCTTTTCTGCTGCCGCCAATTTGACGCTTTTCCTGATGAAATTTAAAATCTTGACCTTTCCCGCCTTTGTCCGCTCCCGCCCCTTTCTGGCAGATACAACGTTTTTTTTTTTCCCCTTCCGTTACGTATCCCCCCACCACTTGGCGATGCCGCCTGGTCCTCCGACTGCGGGAGGCTTTTTCGATTCGGAACCCTGGTGCCCCTTGTGGTTGTAAGGACCCCACGGCCCTGCACGGGGCTACCACCCCCTGGTCTCTTAGATGGGGTTGGTTTTCATTGAAACACCTTTCTCCTTCCGAGGTTTATCTGGGGTTCAAGGCACACTTCCCCCAATTTTTTCTGTCAATGTTATAAAACCCCCCCACACCAGAGCAGGCCATCTTTTTCTTCATCAGGTTCCGCCCCCAAGAGGTTTTTTAGTCCCCAACCCGTCCCCCCTTTTTTTAGTGCTTTACAACTGACGTTTTCCCCCACTGGATTTCGGGATCCGCTCCGTTTATACTCCTGTTCAGTGACCCCCCCCCTTTTGTTTCGCCACCACACCCCCGCCCAACCGACCTCCCTCTGGGGAACTCAGGGCCATCTTTTTTCGCTTTTACCTACCTCCTTTTGTGTTTGCTGATTTTGGAGATGGCCTTTTTTTTTAGTTCCCCATAGGAGGATTTTCCCGCGTTTGGCGTTTCGTTTTCCCCCCCACAGTAACCTCTCATGACCTGGACCGTAAAACTCTATGCGTTGAACTTTGGGTCCCCCGAAGCAGGATGGTGAAGTACAACCAGGTCCCCCCCCCCCCCCGACACATTTTGAAGGAGATAGTTTTTTCTTGGAAAGAACCTTGGTTTTGAGATGAGGGGACCCCCCTTTTGAACGGTGCTCTCCCGCGGCCCCAGAAGTCGGTGTTGTCTCAGAGCAACCATACGTGTTTTTCGACTGATTCCGTATCCAATTTCTTTAAAAACCTTCATTGCCGATCTCGCCTTTCGATTATTGTTTTGCCCCCGGCGAGTCTTTTTTTGCTGGTTTGTTTTCGTGTCCTTCGGCCGGGAAGTTCCCTGAGTCCCTCCGGCCCATTTGGTCGTCGGCCCCAATGGTTCAACAGGGTAGGTCCGACAAGCCCGGTTTATTCTTTTCGTTTTTTTTTTCAACCCACCCTGCCCGAGAGTTTTAACTGACTCTTTTTTCATCCGTAAGGCTTTCTGCCAGTTCCCGGCCCCGAGTTCATTTTTTCCCCGCCACAGCGAGGGTGGCTACGCAGCGGTTCCCAGTGTTTTCCCCCCCCCCGCCCCTGGATGGATCCCGATGACCCCGTAGGTCTTCAACTGATGATTGTGTGGTCCAGTCTAGATAGGGTTGACCCTCTGCTGTTTTTGCTACCCGCAACCCCCTGGATGACGAATTTGGGAGGCAGTTGCCTTCACCCCCATGCATGCCTTTTCACCATTTACCACCCTTGCAGTGCTTGTCGGTGAAAACAGATTGCCTTTTCAATTGTGTTCTGTTGTAACATATTTTTCTGTCCCTTGGCTATGGGCAGCTTCGTTGTCCCGTGATACTTTAGCAAATACCCCCAGTTTGTTGTCCCGCGATGCGAAGGGGTAAGTTCCGGGTTTAATTCTGCGAATGTCCAGTCGTCCTGTAATCCCCCCCCTGGCCCTGAACACGGTGTGGCAATCCCCCCGACGGGGAGTCCCTTTGAGGGACGGTTGTCAAGTCACAAGTTGACACAACGGCGCACCGCAACTTCTCTTCCCCCTCCCCCCTGTCCCACTTTGCTTCTCATTTGAGCCTATTATGTTGTTTTTGCTGACCTCGCTTTTCTGGCCCCGTTTTCGGTTTTGCACAGTCACCCAGGGGACGTTTGCCATTTGTCCCCCCAAGTCTTCCCACAGTATCTGTCTTTGAACCCCTTCGACCACCCCCCCCGTTCCCTACCCTTGCTATCCTTTCGAAGTTTAGTGTTGACCTTCCCCCCCAGTTCACACGCAATCCACTTGAACTTGCCGGCCCCTGTATGGATCTGTAGTGAGCTTGTCCCCCCCGAGTGTTTTGATTTTAAAAAACCCACGCCTTTTTGAGTTTTTTTAAGTGGGCGTCCCCATCCCCTTCGACTGTAGACACGGGCCCTTCTGTGGGTGCCGTCCCTTGCTGACCAACAATAGTTGGTTTTTTTCCCGCCCCCCCCACTCTTTGCCTGTCCCTTTGTACATGGCCATCTCGTTCTCCTTTTCCCCCTTTCCTCCGTGTGTTTTTATTTTCTGACCTGTGTTTAGTTACTTACGATTCCAAGTACCCTCGACCATTTCTCGCTGGACCGATTTTTAATAATCTTCTTTTCCCAACACCTCTTTGGATGGAAGTAGTTGCTTTGTCCTGTCTTACTACACCCTTCTGGGTGATCCTCTGTTAGTCCCCAGGTGTGCTTTTCCGTGTTGTAACTGCTTTCCAGTTTTGCCTCTTTGATGCAATTCGGCTTCATGCTTCCTTCGAAACCCCTGTTTTCGCCTGTCTTATCGCTGAGGTGAAAGTTTCGGAGTGTATCTTTTCGTCAAGCATAGTGGTTTTCCAGCACCCGCTTTTGTTGCAACCCCCCGGGAAGGTTGTGATTTTTGTTTTCCTTTCTTTATTATTCCAAAATACCATTTGGCGCGTTTGAACCCCAAGTCCTCCGCCAAGTTTGCGATTTTCTTACTTGGTACCTGATGAGCGAATGGGACTTTTTGAATGGTTCATTTTGCCACCGGCACTTCGAAGATGGGGTCATTTCACCCTCTTGTTAGGTCCCGTTTTCCGTCGTTATACTCAGAGCAGCCCTTCTTTTAAACGTACCCTTTGATCTCGTCCTCTGCCCTGGGTTGTTATGAGCTCTGTTTTCCCCACCTGCCCTAGTCTCCCGTGCCGGAATCGTGAGTTAATCAACTGTTTCCCCCCAAACTATGTCCGCTCCTGCCCCGGTTGTTTGTGTTTTGTTTGTAAGGACCACCTTGCATCCCCCTTCTGCCCCGGTCGTGGCAATTCAGGCTTTCCACCAGTACCTCGTCAACAAGATCTTCCCCCACAACAACTGTAGTCATGGGGGTTTTCCCACGTGTCTCCCCCCCGGGCCATTGCCCTTGTCCCTCGCCCTTGACCCCCCCAAATCTTTCGCTCACCCCCCCACCCCCTTCTCGCGAGTTGCGTATGACTCGGTCCGCCGTTTGGCCAGCCTTCCGCGCTTTTATGACTCTCATTCCAACCTTTCTCGCGGTTTTGGGGACGCCTTCCCACGACGCCCCCTCCGATGCCACGGTTGAAGGCTTCCTACCTTGCTCGTTTCCGCGCTTTTCCGGTTGCTCACCGCCCCCTGTTCCTTTTTTGAGGCTCCTCCAAAAATGCTAGTACTTCTATTTGGCATGGTACCCGCCGACCCAGAAGTTCTCCCTCAGGTCGGCCCGGGGAATGGTTTTTTTTGAACCTTGAACCCAAATTAAGGACCCTCCTGGCCTCACCCCCAAGGTTACGAGCTTCGTGAGCTTGTCACAACCAAACCGAAGGTCCTTTTGTCGCGAGTTTTTGCTTCTATCCGAATAGGCCCAGACTCCCAAGGCGGGACTGGTAGACAACAACCCCTGACCTCCGGTGTGAAATCGTTCTTACCTTGGTTCTGACTATTCGTTTTTTTTCGTCCGTCACCCGCGGCTTGCCCCTCCGTCCCCCCCCTCTTCCCCGCTCCCTGGTGCGTTTTCGTGCTCCTTTTTTTTTTTTTTTTTTTTTCTAGTGAGATGGTGGTCAAGCTGCCCAACCCGGCGGGCCACAAACCAAGGCCCCGCGATTGGTTTTGCAAAAGTCAGGCAATATATATTTCCTAATCCCCTTTTCCGTTTGTTTGATCGGATATGGGCCCTTCGTATACAATCCTTTCCGTCTTTTGTCTTTTTTTTTTTTCTTCCCCCCCCCAGTTTTCGACCCCCCTAACAATGAGAAGGCCCCCCCGACTCCCCAGCCCTCTTTCGGTGTACCCTGGGTCCTTCTCCCTGATTGTACGGACCACCCCCGTGTTCCTGGTCGCAGAGGAGCTCGGTTTTTTGTGTCGACCCCCCTGGAGTTTTTCAATATTTATGTTAAAACGTGAGGACCCCCTCCGTGCTTTGTTGTGTCTGTCCACGATCCCGGTAGCCCCCAGAGGTGTAGACTCGAGCTTCTGGGCACAGTTCTCCCACACACCTATGTGATCTTACTCCCCCCCTTCCGCATCCGCTGGACCCCAGGAAAATTTGCGCGCCGTTTTCTGATTTGCCTGTAGGCCCCCTGTGGTTTAGAAGACTTCCAGGGATCCCTTCCCCAAAACGGGATGACTTTTTTTTCATTCTTCCTCTTTCCGGTCCAACGGCTTGTTAGTTGTTGAATTTTTTACCAGGTCCTCTTTCAAGGGCTAGCCTGCCGGCGGCCCTGAGTCCGCTTGCCTCACCTCGCTGGGTGTTGTCCGGATCTTTTTTTCATTTTTTTTCAATGGGCTGGCCGTTATGAGCCCGTAACCCACCTTCGAGGGTCCCCTCCGAGCGTTTTGTTGGGGGCCGATTTTTGACCCTGCGGAGATAACCCTGCAGTCCACACCGTTCTTTCTCATTTTTCCTCGTTCGTTTTTGCCTTGCTCTTGTTCACAGACCCTTTGCAATTTCTTGAAACGTTAGGGCGGGGGTCGTGTTCCCGTCGAGCACTCGTTTGTAACAATGAGTCTTCCCCTGTCCACGACCCCTCCCCAAGCGTCCAACCCTCTTATTGAGCGTCCTTCCTTGAAGCGTTCCTTGCGTTTCGACCGAGAAACTTGCCCAGGTTTTTTTTGGGGGCCCATCCCCGAAGGAGGGCCGTTGGAGGAATGGCCCCGGCAGCCAATGGTCGGCCCCTAACGGGGCCTCTATTGTTTAATGGCGTTTTTTGTATTAGCCCCCGGCTTTATTTTTCAAGTGGGTTTCTCTTTCACTGCCATCGTCTTTGTTTCTATGCAGAACCTGACGGCAACCCCAGCCGTTTCCTCCTGGTCACCACGCCAGCTGTCCAAGTCTATTTTGGTGCGGTCTCACGCCATGAAAACATCAAAATGATCTTCCAAATGGTCCAGCGCCCTCCCGTGGCGGGACTGCCAGGGACGTCCTCAGTTTCTTGCGCAAAATTTCCCCTGCCAAGCCCTGCCGACCCGCATTGTGCCGACTTTTTACCCCCCCCCCACAGCCCATTGTAGCTTTCCGTCACTCCTCTCCAAGCCCGGTTTTTCAAGCCCCCCCGTTTGCCGTTGGGCTGAAGGCGGCGGTAGTACCCCCAAACGAGTCCAGCTGTCTGCATTTTGCTTGTCTGCCTGCAGTAGAAGTCAAACAATCTCTCCTTCTATAATATCCCAGTTTCTTTTTTTTTTGTTTAGATGACGACTGTTGGAACGTATGCACCCTTAAATTTCCCCCTTTCCTGACGTTTGATTTGATGTGTTCGACCTTTGTTTCCTCCAGCGCTTCACCAATTCCCCCCCCGGTTTTCTTGAGGGCTTTTTTTAGAGTACGCCCCTTTTTCGAATGCTTTTCTCTTTTTGGGTAGACCCCCCTTTTCAGCTTGATTTTGGACCCTGCTCATCCTTTTTCCCTACCACTGTGCTCTTGTTTTTCCCCTTTCACTGTAAAAGTTCTGTTCCGCCCCAGGGTTCGCGCTTCCCTGAGCGTGTCCAGTTGTGTTTTGGGAGAGGCCTGGGCAGACACAATCATATCTTCTGGGTACCGACCCCCAGCTTCCGTTTGTCAACCGGGCGTCTGTTTTGAATTTTCTTGCCTTCTATTATTTGACTACCACAGGTCCCGGGGGGCGCTATATGGTTCTCCTTTTAATACAAGCCTGGCCTCTCCTTTACCAGCCCCTGCGGCTTGTCATGGCCTGTTGGATGGCCTCACTCTTCCTTAACGGCCTTCCTTCCGTTGCCGGGTTGCCCCCCCCCATTTTTTTTTGCTTTTTTTTCGTTTTTATTAGTTTTACTACTTTCAGGCCAGTCCTCCTTTAAAGACGCCCTGGCTACTTTCCCTGCTGTTCCATTAAATTGGGCTTCTGCCCGATCTGTCCGACTCCCTTAGGCACGTGCAGATTCGCGGGACTCCCTTTTTTCCCGAGTAAAGAGTTTTTTCACGTTTTGTTACACCGCTTCTTTTTGGGTTCCTCCCCACTTGTATTTTCAAACGGTGGGAATTTTCCGGGTTTATCTCACAGGGCACACACGATTCTGCACCCCAAACCAGTCTTTAAGGTGTGTTGAACGGATTGTTGGTTATAGGAGTCAACCATAACCCTGATGCGTTTCACCCATGTTTTCCCCCATATTTACACCACCCACGGGCGGTAGACGCCGACCTCGTTTGGCCGCCTTCGATGGGTCTACCACTAAGCCTTCATGCTGATTGATATATTCACCCACCCCCCCAAATCTCCCAGCGGTTTTTTTGACACCCGGCGTTCACGACGGATAAGCTGTCAATCTTCTTGAGGATTCAAAACGTTGTCACCATTTCTCTTCCTCTTCCTTCTTGTTTTAGGTTTGAAATAAAACGTTCCTGTGCCCCCCCCAAGGACCCCATGTCCTCCACCAGCCTCCTTGCGGATGCAATTTTTCCGTATTTTTTCAGCGGTCCCGGTGCGCCTTTCCCGGTCCAAAGCCTGGTACCCACGGTCCTGGGGGATGAATTTCACATTGATCAGCGGATCGACCCCTTGCCTGCTTTGGGAGCTTGTGCTTGAAACCAACCTTACTTAGTGTCCGACACGTTCGTTCGCGCCCTTGTGTTCCATGCTGTGTTCTCTCCCAATTTCGTGGGAATGTGTCCCTGCAAACCCCGTCTTCTACGTTTCGGTTCTTTGTCCCTACCCTCGGGTTTAGTTTCTGGCCCACCCCTTCCACCCCTCCCTTTCCCCGCTCCTGCGGTTCTCTTCCCTTCGTTTTCAGTTTCTCTTTTTGTCTTTACACCTCGGGGCTTTTCACAAAAGCGCAAAGCCAGCGCTTTTAAAGTTTTTTTTCCGGGCCACTCTTTCCTTCCCCTCATCCCCCTTGTTTTTGTGTTGTGTATCTGGCCTGAGCTTCCCAGCTGATGGATTTCTGGTTTGTTCTTCTTTTCCCCCACCAGGGTCGGACCCTCGAGGAGCAAGCGACTTCCTCCCCATGAGACTAGCGAGTGAAACCCTGGGTCCTGTCATTCGCGTTTTTTGCTGTGTTTCCAACCCCAGAGTAGACCCTTACCCCGTCTAACTTTCTTTTTGGTGTTTCTTTTTCCCCCAGTTCGTGGGGCCTTCATGGACAAGGTCCCTTTCCCGCTGGCGAAGTCGTAGTTGGTCTTGCAGCGAGCCGTCCAGGTTTTAGCTGGGAATTGTTTCCACCACCACCTTAGGAAGTGTTTCCTTCCCCTTTCCAGCTTAGGGTCCCCATTCCCCGCCTTTGCCAGCTCCTTTCTTTCGCTTTGGCAGGGGCTGTTTGCGCCCTACTCCACGCGCTCCCATTCCCCAACTGTTGGAGGTCCTCTCCCCCACTCTGGAACGTTTCTT
>Ga0179593_1728040_pt1 | contig 13234 bp, 16 predicted proteins | sample CZODoug2_1_08_16_FD_185931 | JGI IMG/M metagenome (GOLD analysis project Ga0179593, IMG submission 185931) | Vadose zone soil fungal communities from Angelo Coast Range Reserve, California, USA - CZODoug2_1_08_16fungal (PacBio error correction) | ecosystem: Environmental > Terrestrial > Soil >... | reverse complement strand
CCCTTGACTCTTCCCAGGCATTCCTGACGCCCCTTTTCGCACTTCGCAGGGAGTGATGTTCTTCTCGATTCCTTCAGATTTTTTTTTTTTCCTTTTTTTTTTTCCCGATACGAATGTCTTTAGAAGCTTCTCCTCCTTCTCGGAAAACAGTCTGACGTTGGCGGGGCTGGGCTTTTTTTTTCCCCCCCTCCGCTCTTCTTGGGAACCCATCCCTCTTCCCAGTTTGTTTTTTCGCTTTTCTCCCCCTTTAAGCTCAGTCATTCTTCTTTCTTTTTGTCCGTTTTCCAGTGGCGTTGAGAAGGTCGCGCGCCAACATGTTTGCCGCGATTCTTTTCCGTTCGTGTAGTCTTTTGTCTGTGGACTTCCTTTTTTTTGCAGTCCGTTCTTTTATTCGTTCTTCCCCCATCCTTTGTGGCACGAGGGCCATAGTCCCTGAGCGCGGCCTGTTTTCTCTGAACAACTGGACTTTTCCCCTACCCTTTTTTTCCATCATTCACCAGCGGACAATTTCTCCCCCCCTTTTGTCAACGAATACCTTTTCTTGCTTTGAGCCTTTTTTCTGAGCCTCGGTTTCCAAATCTACCCATTCATCCCTTTTGGTGTTCCCCCCCTTCTTCTATAAGCGCTTCCTGATCCGCCACTATTTTTACACTTTTTCCTCGCCCGGTGATCACCTTTCCCCGTTATTTTTATGCTTTTCGCACATCTCGTTTTTTTCCCTGCTTGAACGCTCCTAGATCACTCTCCCTTCCCCCCTTGCGCCCTTTCCTTCGTCGCCCCATTAGCTTGCTTGCAATCCACGCCCCGCGATGCTCGACGCCCCTTCACACACGCTCCTCAAACAAAGGTCCTTCTCCCATTGCAGGACGTTAATTTTTTCCACAACGTACCTTTCCCTTTTTCTTTTTTTTCCACGTGAGAGCCGTTCGTCTTTTCCCCGACGGTATGGCCTATGCCCTCCCCCCCTTTTTCCTCCCCTTTGGCCCTTTTCCAGGTTTTCGAATGAGTTTCTTTCTCTTCCCGGCGTCCAGATCCTAGACTCTCTCCTGACCCTCAGCTTAGCCGGGCTCTTTCTTCTCCCCATTTCTTTCTTGTTTTTCGATTTTTCCTTTCGAGTGGCCAACGGTTTCCCTTTCCCCGAACGTCCCTCTATTTCCCGACTCTTTTTTTTTGCTGCTATCCCAGAAATGGACCGGACTTGCGGTCGGTTCCTGATTCGCTTTTCTTTTTTCTTGCCCTTTCCGTTTTTCCCTCTGCCTCGGAAGTGTTTCCTTTCTCGGCGCGCCTTTTTTGCAGACCTTAGTGGTGCCTTTCCTATTTCGGTGTGGGCAAAAGGATCCTCCCGTCCGACTCTTCCAAAACACCCCCCCACACCAATAACCCCTGAGCTGTCTGCACTTTTTTTGGTCTCAATGAGATGCAGAATCCAAGCCTCTACCACCCATACTGACCCGTCAGGTGTCTCGGTTTTCAAACCCGGAAATTGCCCCCCTGCATGGTTTCCTACCCAAGCCTCCTTTTATGGACCCCAAGAGACACATATCCTTTTCACACTCGGTCTTCTTCAAAGAATTGACCCCATTTTTTCCTCCTCCCTGGGACTCCTTCTTCGGTTTGGAATTTCACCCCTTTTTTTTATCTTTTTTTCTGCGTTCGATGTTCCCTGTTTTGCGTTGGCCTCATGCATGAAGTATCTGGCGTGCTAATTCCTGGATTCCCCTTCAATTCCTCGCATGGCGACCCACTTTTCCCGCTTTTTCTCCCAGCTTTTTTTCAGGTTTAATTTTTTTAAAGCGTTGATCTTTTCCACTGAGCGAATTCCGGGTCCTAGCGGTTCAATTTTTCTTACCTCCCCCCATCTACATTAGCAAGTGATCTCTATCTTTTCCTCCTATTTTTTTTTTGAGATTTCCTTGGTGAGGTTCTAGATTCGCTGGGCCGTTCCTCCCCTACAACCTCCTCAGTCCCATGGATTCGACCGCGACTATTATCTTCCCCCCCCCTTTGATGTTCCCCTTCGCATTGCCTCTCAGGACGGTTTTTTCTTTTTTTTCCTCTTTTTTCTTGTTAATTGCCCCTGGTCGCTTCTATTGCCGGTCCGACATCTAGATGACCAGGCAGCAACGCCCCGGTTTTCCTCCCGCCTCATCTAAATCAATTTTCCTTTACGATTCCCCCTTTGATGATTCTTCTTTTTCTCGTTTTTTGCGCCCTTCTTGTGTCAATGCTTTTAAGAAAGACGAATAATGTAGGGCTTCCTTATCTTCCTTTTGAGATTTTCCCCTTGACGGTTTAGCTCGCTTTTTGAGAACCCCTTTTTTTTTTGACTTATTTTTTCTCTTTCTCTTTAGTGGCTTCCTTTTCCCTTGATCCTTTTCAGGCCAGCCCTTTTTTTTCCCTCAGTTTTTGGTTTTTTTTGTTGCCATTTTCCTGCACAGACCTAGGTTACAACTTTCTTTCCCCAGTCTTTTCCCCCCCCCCCTTATTCTTCCCCACCCTTTTCGGCGTCCATTTTTGCTGCTCGCGAGCAGCAAGGCCCTCCCGAACTAAAAGCGTTTTCTTCCGGGTTACACCTTTTGATTTGAGATCATCCCGTTGAAAAACTTCCGCTCAGTCCGGCCATGATTCCCTCCTGCACTCTCCTGAGCTGATGATAAATAGCCTGTCCTTTGTCACTCGTTTGAGCGTAGGAAACGTCCCTCCTTCCCAGGCTCTGTTCTCCATTCCCGGGCTATTTTCTTGGGTGGTCAGCGATATAGGTGCCTGCCCTTTGGTTTTCCCCGCTCTCTCCCTATTGTTCATTTTCCCTGGGACCTTTTCTGCGAGTCATTTTCTTTTTTTCGAAGGATCCTTCCATCGCGCCATACGCTTGTCGACCTCCCGATCCTTCTTGGAGATCTCTGATGGGAGTTGACGTCCAGAATGCCACGCTGTCTGTCCTTTTTCTTTCCGGCGTTTTTCTTCTTGGTACGAGAATTTTTTTTCTTTTGGCCTTTTTTTTGGCATCCCTCCTGAGCAATGTGGCTCGGTATAGCTTTTTTTTCTGGTTTTTTTTGGGCAGAGGTTTCTTTCCTCTATTCGCCGCGGTCCCTTTTTCCCCCATAACCACATTTTTTTTTTTTGTGCAGCCCCCTAACCGGAGTGGTTTCTCGCCGTCCCCTTTGACCCTGTTGAGCGTTTCCCTGGACAATACTTTCGGATATCCAAGGCTCTTTTTGTTCGGCCTGAATTGCCTCCCGTGAGGCGCACAGCTCTCGATCGCTCTTTTTTTGGCCAGCGCTGGCTTTTCCTCGGCCAGGGGGTTTTCTCGGCCCGTTGACTCAGTTCGGAACTTCCGCGCATCACTCCTTTCTCACCACCAGACATCTTTTTGGCTCTTGCCTTCCTCCCCCTCTCTCCCTTTTTTCTCCCCTCTCCCAGATGATCCTGCGAGAAAGTCGCTGCACTTGCTGTTGCGAGCGCGGCTCCCCCAGCTCCAAGTTTTGCGCGCCACCACACCACTCCCATACGCGCAATTCTTTTTGAACAGTGCGCTCCCCCACCCTGGTGATCTCGATTGCGTTCAGCCGACCATCTTTTGTGTTTTCTGTCCCCCCCTGCACCCTCGCCAACTAGGCTGGGACGATCCCCCCTCTTTCCCTCAGACTGGCTCCTATGTTTTGCCCCACGCTCTCCTTTTATGACTTTTACATAAAGCCCGGCGCGAAGTCTTTGGATTGTAGGGAATTCCGTCTGTTTCCCAAATGAAATCCGTCCATCCTATTTTCACATATCCGTTTTTTTTTTTTTTTTTCGATTGCCTTTTTTGACACTTCTCCGGTCCTCCCTTTTTCCCACTTCCCTGACGCCTCACAGTTTCGGTAGACTTCGCGCAGGGGCATGTCTCTCCTCTTAAGACTCCCTTTGGCTCCCCTTTATACGAATGGCTCCCGAAGCAGATAGATGTTTCTTTTCCCGTTTCTTGCTGGGCTTGGCGGGTGAAAAGCCGAGATTCTACTACATCGATGATCCCCATTTGTTGTCTACCTTAGAGGTACTCCTCCCCTTTCCTTTTTTTGTTTTTCCCTATGTCGAGGGCAGCGCGATAGGCAAGGTTTTCGTCTTCAGATTTTTTTCTTGTAATTTTCCTTTGGTTCTGTCCTCCGATGGGGTTCTTTCTTTTTTTCCTTGGGTTTTTTTTTTTTCCGACCTCCTTTTCCTGTAGGATGTCGTAAGACGTGTGACGCGGGTATTTCCTTCCCCCGGCTCAAAAATTTGTCCCTTCCCTCCCTTAATCGCCCCAGCTTTACATTCCAACGTTTCTCCCTCCGTGGAACTTCTAAGAAAGCGTCATTCGAGAGCGTGCCCCCTCCCCTCTCGAGTCCAAATCGGCCTTCGTAATACCTCCCTATGTGATCTTTCTCCCTCCTTTTAGATTACCTTCCCAAGGTAAAAGGCTTAGAGAGAGAGCCATAGTCCCTTTACCCGTTGTTTCCCCGAATACCCTTTCTTTTCTTTGACCCTTTCTCCTTTTTTTGAATTTGCCCGTTTTTATAGCAAGAGCTTGCTAAGTTCCTTTTTCCTTCCCTCCTTTTGTATTGATTGTCCAGCCCCCTCTACGCGTTCTCTACTTTCCAGTTTCTCGTACCCCCCCCTTCTTCACTTCACCAATTTTTTTTCCCCCCCCAGGCTTTTTTTCCAGTCTCCTAAACGCCAATCACCCGCTCTAGTCTCGCAGTTGCTTCTCCTTTTTCCTACGTGAGTTATGGCTTCCCCCAGAAGGCGCCATTTCTCTCGGAATTACAACTAACCGGGACCTAGCGCAGTCTCTTTGAGCAGTCCCTGGCTGTCCCCCCTTTTTTTGACCGAGGACATTCGATCTGGGCCCGCCATCCTGCTGTTTTCAAAGCCCTTTGGACCTGACAAGAGATGAGCCAGCTTCGTGTTCTCCGATCACGAATCAAGTCCCTCATCTATTCTTTTCATCCCGATAGACTAAGTGCGATTCTTCACTTTCCCAGGACTTTAGCCCCGGTTTTCAGCATTTTCGAATTTTTACTTCTCTATTTGCAACCCTTTCTATTTTCTTCTCAGATGGCCTTCTTTGTCTCCGGAGTCCTTCAGAAGCCCCCTACTTTCTCTATAGCTTGGTGCATGGCTTTTGCCACCTCCTTTTTTAGCCCCCTTGAGTAGGACTTGAAATCCTCCCCCAACCCCCCCCCCAAACCACCCCTCAGGCAGTACGGCGCGGTCCCCCCATTTTCCGGTTCTACAATGACGATACGAAGCCCTAATCCCCCCCCTACTCCACACGAGCTCACCGTCCCTTGCAAGATTTTTCCCCCCTTTAAATCGGCTCCCCCTTTCTTTTCTTCTTTTCAAAACCTCCTTGAAAACCCCCTCGTTTCGCGACGACAGGACGAAGAGTCTCAGACTTTCCGTTCCTCACCCTCTTCTGGTATGAGATTTTTCTTTTTCGCATTTCTTTCCCTGGTTTGCCCCCTCATCTGATTCTCGGAGCAAGCCGGCAATTAACTCCTCTGTTCCTCCCCTTTCTATGCTCTTCTCAGGAGGGCTGTCCCTTGAACATCGCTGTGGTTCCTTCTTTTGTTTCCCCCCCCCCCACCAGTCGCCGAGAGGCTTCCGGGTCTTTTTGATGCCGCAAAAACTATTCCTCCTCCAGTATATCTTCCTTTTTTTGCGTCTTACTTTTCTTTCGTTATTTGCTTTCTGGGCGAATCAGACATCCCAGGATCCTCCTGCCCCTTCTCCCTCGTCCTGTGGTTTTGGCACCTCGTAAAAAACACCCCCTCTTTTATTTTCACTCTACTTTTGTTTGGTACCATTTTCTCTCTCCCGCCGGTTAATTGACTTGTTTTTTTCTTAAGTTTTTACAGCTCCTCGTACGCACCGGACTCAGAAAGATAAGACATCTACCTACCCCCCTCCCCTCTCCCTTGTACGCTTTTCTGGTAAGGCTTTCCTTTTCGGCGAAAAACCTGGTTTTTTAAAGAGGTTCCTTTGAAGATGTTCCTCGAGGGACTTTCTCCTTTTTCGACCCCGTGTTTGTGAACTTATGCTGGCCCTTCTCCCTTTGTGTTCGATAGTGTCTTTTTTTTTTCCCTCCGGGCGGGAGTCTGGGTGTATCTTTTTTTACCACGGCTCTTTCTAATCTCCCTCTTCCCATTTCAAGCTTTCTTCCTGCTCTTAACTTCTTTCCTCTCTTTTGGTTTGTTTTTTTTTTTTTTGTTTGAAAGTTCTAGGCACACGAGGTTACAACTGGTCAATTTTTTTTTTCCCCCTTCCAGATGCCCCGGAAACCACCTGTTTTCCCTCGTTCCACGTATCCTCTGAAGTCCCCCGCACGACTCCCCTAGACATCGAGAAGAATAGCTTGCTACCCCGTTTTCCTTCTCTCGGCCGAAGCGGACCCCTGAAACGGAAATTCTTGTTTTCTAATTTGCTTTGTACCATTAGCCGACTCCCCCCAGTCTCGCTCTGATTTTCGATATACGTCTTTTTTTTGTCCCCGAGTACGTCAGGCCTCCCCTGGTTTCGGGATTTCCTTTCAACTGGGCTTTGTTTCCGTTCCTTCGGCCTTCGACGGCCTCTTTTTTCGTTCTCGGCTGTGTCTTAAACGCCTCTTTCCGCTCTTCCCATTTCCTTACCTGGACTCCCTCTGTCCTCTCTTGTAGAGCCTTTTCCGATGGTTCATAGGACCTCTTCCTGAAGACGTGATACTTTTTCTTGATGGAGCGTTGTTTGGGCCCTGCACGCCTCCCTCTTTGATTTTTGATTTTGGCTTTTTGTTTTTTTTTTTTTTTATTTGTTCTCCTGGGCGTTAGTCAGCGCTATCTTTTCGGGTTGCAATCCGTCTTAACCTCCGGTCCAGGAGTTTTTTCAAAAACCGGGAAGAGGGCTCTGCCCCTCTCGTCCCAAGGCCCCCCCCCCCCAACGATTTTTTTTCGGCCCAGCCCCGGATTCAAATTCATATTGTTTTCGTACTCGATTGACGGGGACTGTGCGCTTTCTTTCTTTTCCCCCAATCCTTTTTTCCCCTGGGTGTAACTCTTTTCCCCCCCAACCAAACCCCTTTTTTATGTTTTTGCCGCATATTTCCCTTCCTGCTGGCGAACACCACTATCGAATGACGCGTCGTCCGTTCCCTTTTTAGCTTCTTAAAGAGGCCCTTTTTTTTTTGCGCTCGATGATCCATCAGTTTTTCCCCAGAACACCCTGGCAATGATTAAGATTGGCTTCGTTTTTTTCAATTCGTTCTCGGGGAATAAATCCTCCTTCTATTGCTCACCCGATCCTCTCAGCCAGTAGTAGCTGCATTTTCTCTACCGAGGCGTGCCCCTTTCCCCAAAAAAGCCTTCCCTCTCCAATTATGTGCCCTTCTCCACAACCCCCTTTTTCTTTTTCGATTCGCGTCAGCACTCTTCGTTCTCTTACACTTCCCTTTCCCCCCCGTCCAGGTTCCCGACCCCGTTCCCTCCCCTTGACATTCGTGACCTTGATATTTTTTTTCCCCGCGGCGCCGAACCCTTTTCTTCGTCAGGACTTTTACCATGAATCTTACCGGGGTCTTTCCGTCCTCTCTTTTCCCTCCGTTTTTTTTTCTCTCTCTCTTGGGTTTTCAAAACGGATTTTGGCCCTTTTTCCCCCTTTTTTCTGGATCCTCCGCCGCCGGTAGCCTTTTTTCTTTGCCGTGTTTTCGTCGATTCCCTTTCCTACTCCAGATATGCCTTTTTTCCAGACGAAGCCAGTTTTCCGGGACTGGATCGGCTGCCGTTTTTCCTTTTTTTCTCCGCTTTTTGACACGCCTTTCTCTGTCTTTTACGACGCCCCTTCGTCTAAGAGTTTTTGTTTCTTTTGTCGCTGCAGCTGTATTTCCGTAGGGTCTTTTTTTGTTGCCTGGCAGCTGAGTCCTGTTTTTCCCTCCTCGGTCTTTTCGCCTTCTTGGCTTTCCTTTGTACCTTTTTTTTTTTTTCTTGCCTCACCTTCAGACCCTCCCGGACGTTTGGATTTCCATCTGTGTCTTGCCAGTAAAGCTTTTTGCTCCTGTCTGTTCTGCCCCCTTTCATCCTTTCCCCATGAACCTTTGGTTTTTTCCACCAGATCAGAGCTCGCCAGCCGTGGTCTCGAACCCTTTTTCCCCTTTCCTCTTGTTTCCCGCTTAGCAATTCCCCCACATCGGTCTCCTCTTTCCTCAGCGCTTTGGTACTTTTTTAAGCCTTATCCCCCGCTTTTTTAAACCCAGTACCGGCGTTCAGAGAGTACAGAGCCCGAGATCCCTCCCCCCTGTTAGTTTTTCGGCCAGACCTCTTTCTTTGTCGATCTTCCTTTCCCTTTTTTATTTCCCATATGTTTTTTCGAAACAGCCCCCCCTTTTTTTCCTGAAAGTCGTACCATTGCTCCGTGGCTTGAAGCACCCTCCCCACTTCCTTAGGACCTCTCCTACCCTTCGCTACCCCTCCCCGTCCACCCCTTCCCACGGTTTTTTCCCCGGCCTTTCCAACGTTAAACGTCCCCCATCCATGCTCTCGTTTTCCGCAAAGTTTCGTTTTTCCTCATTTTTGCCTTCCCTCCTCCTCGACGGTCCTTCTCCCCTCACTCCAAAAGCGGGCCAGGGAATTGCTTCTCCATTTCTCTTTTTTTCCCTTTTCTTCTCGGCTCGTGACAAGGGAAACTAACTCTTTTTTCTCTATAGCCTCATGCTCAAATTTTCCCCCCTTTGCACCTCTAAATACCGATAAGCTCTTCTTTCTGCACCTACGAAATCCCTTTTTCTTCCCTTGATACCCTGACATCCGCTGCGTCCACCAGTTTCCCCTGCCTGTCAGGTTCGGTTTGCTTCTCGCTTGATCCCGAACCTGGCCGGCTTTAGTTCCTCGATTCTCTGCTTTGATTCTGCCGCAGATTTCGAAGGATCCCTTTCGTCCGGTGGTTGGCACCGTATTTCCTTTTTTTTCAAAATACTTCCGGTACCTCCCCTGTCTTGTCTCCCTCCAACACACAACCAAACCCAAACCCTTCCCTTCTAGTGGCAGTCGACGGCGGAGTATCCCCTGGTTTTTTGCTGTATAGATCCGACTTATCTTCCCCCCCCCCCCCCCCCCCCTGTACGCCGGCACGTACGTCTCGTACCCCCCCGAGATCCTTCCTTAAGGCCTTCCTGTCTCAAAGTTCCCCAACTTTTCGGTTTCTTCATTTTCTTGATGCCCCCCCCCCCCTCTGACCCCCCAAGTTCGCGACTGGCCGATTGACCCTCTCTCTCCGCCCATCTTTTGTAGATGGACTCTTTTCTTTACGCAGTTGCGCTTTTCCACCTTCTGATGTCGGCATTCCTCTCCCCTCTTAGAAAGAAGGAAATTAAGATTCTTCCCTCCTTCTCCCTTTATACAGTCTAATTCCGGGCTGTTCCCCTAATCAGAAGTGGTGAACCTTTTTTCCTCTTCTCGGAGAATTCGGGGGTATTGTAGTGTCTTTCTAGCCAAAAGCTATGACTCAGCCAAGCCTTCTACTCTGTTGTTGCTTCGGTATCAATCGTTTTGGCGAAAACACTTCCCAGATACCCAATTTCCCCCCCTCTCTACGCGTGCCCCAAAAGCCTCTTTTTCCTTTTCCCCCCCTCTGTCCCAGGTACTTATGACCTTAAGGTTACTTTAGGCTGGGTCTCCGTGCTATTCTCCCGCCCGCCCCTTTCCCCCGGTGGAACGGACTCTGACCTCGCCCCCCCTCAATCCCCTATGTTGCTTTAAGATAGAGATATCTCTTTTCCCCCTGATAGGTCAGGTCGCACCTATGTTCCTTCACCTTTTTTCTACATTGAGTTCCTTCATTTGCCCTTTTTTTGCACTTTTAGCGCTTGCCTTTTGCAGCTTGTTTTCGAGACCAGGACTCTTGCCGTTTGGGTTCTCTCGTGGATTTCTTACTTCATTTTCCCCGACTTTTGCTATTGCGCTTCCCCCCTCCAGTATAATCGAGGATTGGTTTGTTTGGGTTGTGTTTGCCTATCCCTTGAACCTCCTCTTGGATTCCCCATTCTTCCAAAACCATTGCTGTCCCCATTTTTTTCCAAGAGAAACGAGTCGTGCGCCGTCCCCTCCTCCCCTTCTCCTACCCCATAGATTCCTCCCGAGCTTCTTCTTTTTCCCAAGATCTTCTGATCCAAAACCGCCCTCACCTTCTTCATTGCGGGTCCCGACTCCCCCTCCCCCCTTTTGCTTTCCCCCTATCTCCCTTTTTCCTTATTTTTTTTTTTTTCCTTCCTTGCGCCGTCCTGGATCAAGGTTCAAACGGATCTCTCTTCGGGTGGACTGTCCAGAGATCCTATTTGCCTTGCTTGTACGCCCTGGCCTGTTTTCCCTCTCCTGCTCCTTTCGAAACATTAATCTCAGCCTCTTTTTCCTTGCTCTCCCTTAGAGCGGATTTTCTTTCATCCTCTGATCCGCCCCTCCTCTTTTTTTTTTTTCAAATTGCTTGACGAGATCCGTGCTTTCTTCCTTTTGTCCCGTTTTTCACTTTAGCAGTTTCCATTTGATTGCCCGGCTCTCGTGGTACCCCTCGGACGTTATAGCCTGGTTTCTTGGTTTAAGCAACGGAGCCTTTTTTGCGTGTGCGATTTTTTTTCGAGAACACCGGGCAGGGCGACTCTATTTTTTCCTCCCCCTGTTCCCCCCACGCTTTTTTTTCTTTGGCCGTTTTTTTCCTCCGTCCCCCATTTTCTCTCTGTCTGTACTCGCGAACGGGGACATTTTTCTGGATATCCCACTATTCGTCTTCGTTTTCTGTCGATCACCCTTTTTTGAATACCGTTTGCCGCTCACCTCGCGCAGGTTTCACAAGCTCTCGAAGCTTTCTCTTCCCTGACCATTGCTTCGCTGGTTTCCATCTTCCCAAGGTTTTTTGTCTGACGTCTCTTTTCTTCAGTTTCCGAGAACTTCTCTCATCATGCAGATTGGCCCGCTTTTCCCACCTTCGACATCTTCTGCCTTTCGAGTTCTTGTCCCGACCTTTCCCTCCCCCCTCACACCTACGACATGAAACAAGACCATGCCCGCGCGACTAGTCGCCCCTGCGGGCCGGCTTTGACTTTCCGTTTTTTCTCTCCACCCAAGCGACGCGTCTTCTGATTGAATTCGCTCACACCCAAAAACTGGGTTCATCTCGAGGTTTTCGCGGTCAGCCGCATCTCCTTTTTCTCAGCCCCCCCTGCTACGCCGGGCCCTCTTTGCCATCCCCTTTTTCTTCGTCTGGCGCTCGGGACTTCGCGCCAACGCTCTGCAGATATGATCTTGACGCTACATTTCCCTCCCCCCCCTTTCTCCTTTTCCCTGTTGCCTGATCCCGATATCCGTAATATTTTTCTCAAGTTCAACTCCTCCGTGCTCTCGATTGACGGTTTCTTTATCCAATATCAGGTCGTCAGGGATCATTCACCTGCGCATCATCCATTGTAGCCCCCTCCTTGCTCTCGTTCGAGTCCTCTTCTCCTTCAGATTTTTTTCCTCCCTCCTATACTATGTTAGTCCTAAGTCCCTTGCACACCCTGGCTCCTCCTTTTCTTGGAGGGGCTCCGCATTTAGGATGAAAGCGAAATAGAGAGCCCCTTTTCTTTAAGAGTCTTCTTCTAAGTCTTCTATGTGTTGGCTCGATGTTTCGCCGTCGCGCTAGGACAGTGGCTGCATACTTTTCTTTTTGTATCATCTTTCTTTTCGACGTTTTCTTTTTCGTTCAAGGGTTTTCCCCCCTTCGATTCTTGTCGCTCAACGACTTTTTTCCCTTTTCCAATCGTCCAGCTGCTGAGAGTCTTTTTTCCCTCCCTTTTTTCCCCAGCGGATCCCCCCCCCAATTGGCCTTTTAACCAGCGACAAGCCTCCAAGTCCTTTGGTCCCCGACAGTTCCCTTTTTCCGCTTGTGTCTTTTTCGTCTTCTCAATGCAGGTTTTCCCTTTCAATATCACAGACCGTTTTTTTGTTCTCTTTCCCTGGATATCGCCGTTTTCTTCTCCCCCCCCTCCCATGCCCTTCCTTCCCCGTAGCCCTTTTTCCCTTTTCTTTGGTTTTGTCCGCTTTGCTTGACTTTCTCACTTAGTCTTAGCATCCCTATGCCCGTTTTTGCTCCCACCATGATGTCCCGTGCACTTCTCCCACCATTTTCTCCGGCTTATCACCGCCTCCGCGCCTCTCTAGACCATCATAGTTCACACGCGTATAAGTCCCCCCCCCCACCACTCCCCCCTCTCTCCTCTCAGTCGTCGCTTCCTCAACCCATTCCGCCTGATATTTATCCTACACAAAGTTCGATTTCCTTTCCTTTGATCTTTTTCCTTGCCCCTCTCCCGGGACTCTTCTTAAATGCTTTCCTTTTATCATGAGAGGCTATGGTTTTGAAGGTCCAGTTGCCGTGCAAGAGCCGAGAGGAGGCACCTGAGCTTCCCTCCCCCTGGACCTCTCCTGGATGCTTTCCCGTTTTTTTCCACGAGAGTTGCCAGCTTCCTGACCCGCCCGTCCACTACCTTCCTTCCTGAGGCTCTTATGCTCACAGCCTCCCGGGCGTATGTACCCTCCCCCAATGCCAGGGGACTGGACTCCTTTTTTCCCTTCCCCGGATTTTTTTCCCTTTTGCCCCTTTCCTTATCTTTTTGCGACCTGCTGCTCTTCTCTTCCCTCCAGAAATCGACTTCGACGGGTCTTCCTGTTCTTCGCTTTGTGTGTGGCCCCCCCCTCTTGAAGCCCTTTTTTTCCCCTCGGCTGTCCTCAAACAACAACACAACCTAATCGACTCCGTAGACGGGCGCCGGTCGCCAACCTCTTTCCCCCTCGGGTATGCCTTTTCCACTCACGCACCCCCCCATACGACCTTTCCGGGTCTTGACACTTTCTTTAATCTCTTCACCAACACTCTAGGGCCTACCAATTAAGGCCCTCCATTTCCCACACTTCTTCCTTCCACCTTTTTTCTCCCCCTGAACCGATGTGACCGAATCTTCCCCTTTCCTTAAATACTGGTGTGTGAGTTCTCTTTTACCGTCCCGACCTTCGAGGAATGGTCTTTTCCCGTTCATAGGCTGTTCATTCACCCTTTTTTCCCTTGCTGAGGACAATCAAATTTTGCCCCCTACCCCTAACCGACTTTTTTCTTTCCTGCAGGGCTGTGAAAATGAAAATAGCTTTGTTGAATTTTTTCCCCCTTAGTTTTCTCTCTTGGCAGGTTTTTTATTTGGGAAGGGTCTTTATATCAACAACCC
>Ga0179593_1653340_pt1 | contig 13235 bp, 20 predicted proteins | sample CZODoug2_1_08_16_FD_185931 | JGI IMG/M metagenome (GOLD analysis project Ga0179593, IMG submission 185931) | Vadose zone soil fungal communities from Angelo Coast Range Reserve, California, USA - CZODoug2_1_08_16fungal (PacBio error correction) | ecosystem: Environmental > Terrestrial > Soil >... | reverse complement strand
TCTGTAATTTGGTTTCCCTTTTTTTTTTTTTCCTTTTTTTTTCTTGTTCCCTTTTTGGGATTGTAGTATTTAGTGAAGAGGAGAAAGTAATCTATTTCTCTTCCTCTCGCGGACCGCATTCCCCTTTCCTCCTTTTCCCCCCCCCCCCCGCCTCCCACGGCCTTACATGGTCTTCTGGGTAGAGATTCTATACCATCTTTCCCCTTCCTTGTCCGCTTTTTTTTTTTTCTCCCTCCCCTTCCCCTTTAGGCGGGAAGAAAATCGCATCAATTGCTTCCCCTTTTGTGCGTAATTCTTCTTTTCTTCTGGAGTCCCTTCTCCCTTCTTTGTTTTTTCTTATTTCTTCCCGTGCTTCGATGATGAACGGGAAAGGAAAAGGAAGCTTCTAACCGGGATCGCACTTTTTTTTCTCCCCTCCTGATCTGTGAGGAAGCGCGGAATCTTTTGAATTCTTTCTCTTTCCCCCCCCCCCCCGACAGAGGCCTTCCGAGAGGGCAGTGTTTCTTTTCCTTTTTTTTTTCCCCCCCTCCCGTCGCGATGCGCTGCTGAAGAAAGAGAAGAAAGAAGGTGGGGAAAGGCTGATCCTGGTCCGAAACCCCCCTTCTTCCTTTGAGGAAAGTCACGATTGGTCTCATGCGCGTTTTCCCTTTTTCTCTTCGCAAGCTTGTAGTGTGTAGCGTAGTCACAGAAGGCTTTTTTTTTTTCAGGTATAGTAGTATTTGCCTTCCCTCCCTTTTTTTTTTTCCTCATGCCATCGATCAAGAAAAAGTTTAAGGTCCTGGGCCACTTCTTTCCCCGTTTTACACAACAAGATTTTGTGAAAGAGAATGCGTGGCAGACTACAGATTCTTCCTTCCCTCCTGTATTAAACGCAAATCTTCCCGCTTTACTTTTTCCCCCCCTACCCTTCCCCCCCACCAACTTGTACGATATGAAGTAAAAGGAAAAAACGACAATCTCCCATCCTTCCCCCCTTTCCCCCCCACGATTTTCACGCCTTACCGCCTTAATCTTCACCCCCTTCTTTTTTAAGAAAAAACCGTCGCCGTCCCCACTTTTTTTTAAGTACACCGGGTTATTTTCCTCTCCTCCCCTCCGTTCTCTCGTAACTTCATACAAATAAGAAAAAGAAGATTCCGTCGGTTCCGTCTTCCCCCCCCCCTTTTTCTTCAGCATATAGACCTGAGCGACTTTTCTTTTTTCTCTTTCCCGTCCCCGCCGGTTCTCTAAAGAGAGGGGAAAGAATGATTCGAAGCCACGAGATACTCCCTCTTTTCTTTTAAATTTGTAAGCAGATCATCTTTTAAAAAAAAAAATATTCAACTCTTTTCAGATCTTTCCAGTCCCTTTTTTTATCCCCCCCCTTTTACAATTTCCTCAGTAAATTAGGGTTGCAATAGGAATTTTTTTTTATTTTTTGTTTTTAGTCCCCCATTTCCCCCCCTTTCCCCCTCTAGACGCCACACACGGCCATCGTCCTTCTTTCACCCCCCTTCCCCCTCCTCTTCCCTTCCGCTCGCAAGAGCGAAAAAGAAAAAAAGAAGTTTCCGAGCGCGCGCCGTGTACCCCCTTCTCCCCCTTCTTAAGAGAGATCTGCTCGCTTTTTCCCGGCGCTCTTCTTCTTTTCCCCCTTTCCTTTCCTCTCTGCTTATTCCCTTTATGCGGAAGGACAGAAGGATGCAGAGGCCGAGTGGCCGTGTGTGGGCCTTCTCTCTTTTTTGGGGCTTACAGAGCCGAGGTCCACCTCCCTTTTCCCTCCTTTTTCAATATCCATTTGCTGTCAGTGTCGGCATCAAAAAAAGGTGAATTGGAGCGAGCGGCCAGTTGCTTTCTCCTTTCTTTCTTTTTCCGATTTGATCTGCGTACAAAGGTGCCTTTCCCCTTATCTCTTTCTTTCGAATAAGGCGGAAGCTATGTAGAAAAAGTGCGGGACTTCCCCCTTCCTTCTTGATGAGGCGGCCTTTCCCTCTTTTTTCTCTTTTTTCCCCCTTTTTCCTACGGCAACGACGAATATTAGTTGCGGATTTATTGTAAAGTTTATATCCTTCTCTTTTCCCGCGATTGAAACCGGGGCCCCGGCTGATTTCTTTCTTTTTCCCCCTTTCTTCTTTTTCTTTTTTCCTCAAGATACGAAGAAGCAGGTGGTGAAGATACTCTTGTCCTTTCCCCCCCTTTTTCGAAGTAGAGAATTTTTACTTCCCTTCCTTTCCTTTTACTTAATACTCAGTACAGTGTGGGGGAAAGGGTAGGGGAAGTCAATCGCTGTTCGCGTCGTTAACTCCCCCCCCTTTTTCCCCCTCTTTTTCTGGACCCCCAATCTCACCTCTGGTCTTCTCCTCCTTCCCCTCCTTGTCTCTTTCTTTGCCCAGGAAAGGGAAAAAGGGTGCATGATAGGCTGGCTGCGCAAAACGCCCTCTTCTTTTTTTTCCCCTTCCCCCCCCCCAAGTTCAGAGCGCGCCACTCTCCCCCTTTCCTTTTTCCTATTTTCCCTCTCCCAGCATAAAAGCAGAATGAGACCAATCGGGCTTTCCTCATCCCCTTCCTTTTCCCAGAGACTTCCCCACGACCTTCTGATTCGCGTGCCCCCTCTTTCCTTTCCCTCTTCTCCCCCACCCGCCCAGAATGTGCATAAAAAATTAAATAGAGGATTGATATGTCGTTCCTTTGATTCGGTGACTCCCTTTCCTTCCCCCTAAGCTGCGCAGGAGTTGCTTCCTCTCTTTCTTTCCCTCTTCTATCCTCTCCGGTTCGGCAAGGGCAATAAGAGAAGCCGAATCCCTCCTTCCCCCCTTTTTTATCTCCAGAAGACCTTCCTTTCCTTTCTTCCCCCCTTTCTTCCTATGTGATTAAAGAAGAAAGGGCTTCGTTCTTCTTGATCCCTTCCTTCCCCACCTCGGGATGATTTAGCTTCAGATTTATCTCCTCCCTTTCCTCCTTTCCCTCACCACCAAGAACATGGAGAACCGACGGATCCACCCCTTTTTCGCCCAGGGGAGAGCTGGCGATTGCCAAGACCCTCTTTTTTTTTTCACCCCCAGAACCCTTATATCCACTCCACGGATCAGCTCTTCCCTTCCCTTCCCTTCCCTAATCTCCTTCAACGCTAATGAAAAAAGGAACGTAACCGTCGAGCCATTCCTGCGTTCCTTCCTCCCCTTCTCCCCCGTACATTCAGCGTCCGGTCTTTTTTCTTCTTCTTCCTTTTTCCTCCCCCCCATCGATTTTCTTACCATGAGGAGTTAAAGAAAAAAATGCAAGCTTCGGTGCAAAAGCAACTCCTCTTCTTCCCTTTCCTTTTCTACTTGACTTCTGGGCCCTCTATTCGGACGCATCTCTTCCCTTTTCTTCTCTACTACGGCGACTTTTCCTCCGAAATCTTTAGGGAAGTGACGGCTGGTTGTTGACACCAGATCCACTCCACATTTTTTTTTTCCCCCTTTTTTTTTTTTTTCTTAAGGTCGGGAGCCGTGACTATCTCCCCCTTTTCCCCCCTTTTTCTCTTACTGCCCTTCAGTTACAAGATGGGAAAAGCATGAAAATCGCTCCTTTCTTTCCCTTTTTGATCCAAGTTTGACATTAGCGCCTTCCTTTTTCTCCCTTCCCTTCGTCCCTCCCCTACAAGTGGATTGAAAAAAAGAAAACAAACAACCGTCATCCTCCCTTTTTCCCCCTATTTTTCCCCTACCGTTTTTTTTTCTTTCTTCTATTTTACCCCAAAACAGAGTATGACGGTTAGTTTTGTTTTATGTTGGGCAATCCACTTGTCCTTTTCTTTCCCCCTCTTCTTCCTTCATGATATTTTGAAGGGCGAGAATTTCACACTTTCTCCCCTTTTTTCTCCCTTTTCATGCTTTCCAGATTGTAAAAATGAGGCCTGCGCAGTCCACTTCCTCCACCCCCCTTTTTTTCTGAATGTTCATGTCGGCTCGCCACGTCTCCCCCTCTCCTTTTTTTTTTTTCCCCCCCCCCCTCCCCTCGTCCAACCTTGGAGTGGAGGAAGGTGTAAAAAAACAGCCGCACGGCCCCTCCCCTTTTCCTCCCCGGGATCTGTAAACCTCCCCCCTTTTCTTTTTTTCTTCCTCATTCAGGGGAAAAAGAATGAAATGTAGCGTTGAAACCCACGTCCTTTGATCCTCCCCTTTCCTCTCTCTTTGGTTTCCTTTAACGCTTCATGCGATAAGAAATCGAATAGTCGTCGATCAGCGAGCGCTCGGTCCACCTTTTTTTTTTGAAGTCTCCGTCGGGATTCCCTTTTCCTCTTTTTTTTTTGCCCCTCCTTTTACTGTAGATTTGGGCAAGTAGAATTCTCTTCCCCCCTGAGCAATCGGAGAATGTCGTCAGAATTTTCTTTTCTTTTTTTTCTTTTTTTCCTTTCTCCTCAGCTAGGTCCGAGAAAATTGGTTTATTGGGCAATCGCCAGCATCTCCCCTTTTTTCCCTCCGTCGGCATGGGTGGTGGTTTCCCCTTCTTCTTTTCCCCCTTTTTTCGTGCAGCGAAAAAATAAAGCAAGAGTGTTTCCGGCCGTGCGGTCTTCTCTTTCCTGTACGGGCGGGAATACACATCTTCCCCTCCCTCCTTCTTACTCCGCTTCTGGTTCTCTTTGGGACCGGAGCAAATATCCGTCCTTCTTAGGTTTGCTTCGATGATGCCCTGTCACTTTCCCTTCTCCTTACTGGCATAAGGTGGTCTTTCATGGCCGGGCGGAATCACCTTCCTTTTTTTTCAGTAGTTCTGTAATCTTCATCCTTCCCTTTTCCCTTCTTTCCCTTTCCCCCCTTTTCATTTTGTCTTTCTTTTTGGTTGATAGGAATTAGTATATTTTAGATAAAGCGGCGAAGCGCTGCTGAGCCGCTCATTCCTCCTTTTTTTTTCCTTCTTCGGATTACTTGCAGGCGGCTTTATTCCCCTTTTCCTTCTCTAGTGGTATGTACGAAAGAGTGTCGTTGTATCTTTCTTCCCTTTGTCGCGCATATGGGACTTTTCCCTCTTTTCTGCGTTGTGGAGAAGAAAGCAGATCAGCAACCTTTTTCCTTCCCCCTTTTTTTAGGGGCCGTGGGAAAACAAGTCATTTTTTTTTTCCCCCCTTTTTTTTCTCACTTTTCTTTTCCCAATAAAAATATTGAAGGATTAAAATAGCAAACTTTCCCCGCTTGATTTCCCCTCTCCCCCTTTTTTTCCCCCCCTAAAATCACAAAAACTTTTCTCCCTTTCCCTTTTTTTCTCATCCTTAACCATCTTCTCCTTCTGGAGAGGTGATTAAAGAGAAACCGCTTTTGCCAACGCCTCCCCTCCCTCTTCCACAGACCCCCACAGTGCCTTCCCCACCTCTCCTCTTCCCCCTTTCCCCCCCCTTTTTCCATTCTCTCGGCAAAGTCTTAAAAGCAGGGGGATTCGACACCCCATCCCACTCCGTCTCTCTCCTCCCTCCCCTTCTTTTCAGTTTCAAAAATAATAGTTCGCCCCCTTCCTTCTTTTTTCCTCAGCCGCGGGTCTGCTGCGGGCGCCTGTTGCCGGCCCGCACGTTTTCTAAGAGCGGTTTGATAAGAATTCGCCTCTCTTCTCTCCTCCCCCTTTTTCTGCCCCCCCACCCACATAGGAAAAGAAGAACACTCCGCGGCCTTCCCCGCCACTGTCCTTTTTTCTTTTTCGCAATTTATATTGCCTTTCCCCCCCCCTTTTTCCCCCTTTTTTCTTCTTCCCCCCTTCAGGTTCGTAAAAATTGATGAGCAAGCACGCCCCACTCTCTGACTCCCCCCCTTTTCCGTCAGACTCTTAGCTACTCGCATCGCCTGCCTCTCCCCCCTCTTCCCCCCTCCTCCTCCTCTCCTTTACCAAACGCGCAAGGAAGAATATATATAGTTTAATCATGAATACGTTGGTTGTTGTGAGGAGATGCGAGCCTTGCTCTTTTTCCTTTTTTTTTTTCAAATTGATGGGTGTTTCTTTGCGAATCTTTCTTTTTCTTTCCCTTCTCTTCTTCTTCTTGCAGAGCTCTGTGTCCGGTGTGGGAAAGAGAGAGTGGGAGTGAGTGAATAATAAAGTTTTACGAAACGCTTTTTTTTTTTCCCCCTCCTTCTTTTCCCCCAACCCCTCTTTTTTTCTCTCCGGCAATCTAAATTTGCGGAAAGGAATAAACCAAGGGTCTGGAGCGATCTTTCCTTTGTTTTCCTTGAGGCTGAAGAGGTGGTGATTTCCCCTTCTCTTTTCCCACTTCGTCCTCTGATAAAGTATGATGATAGTGGATCGAATAAAGGCGGCCGCTTCTTTTTCCCCCTTCTTTTTTTCCTCAGAACCTTTGCTTCGATCAGGGCGAGAGCGGCCCCCCTCCCCCTTCTTTTCTCCTACTTCAACCGACGGAATATTAGTTTGAGGATTTGATGAAAGTTCGAGAGACTTCTTTTTTTTTGTAGCACCACGGCGGTGAATCCTTTTTTCTTTTTTTCCCTATTCCCCTGGCGATAGGAGAAAGAGACGGTGGGAGACGGCGACGGTTTTTTTTTCCTCTCCGGGTGTCAGAGTAAGGCGGGGAATTCTTTTCCCCCCCTTTTTTTTTTTTTTTTCCCTTTTTTCAGCTTTTTTTCGGGTTTGTGAGGAAGAGCAGTACACGTTTTTTTCTTCTTTTCCCTTTTTTCCCTTCCCTCCTTTGCGCTTTAATAAGGAAGATTGTTAGTGGAATCAACTTCACCTCTGTTCTTCCTTTTTTCCCCTTTCCCCCCACGGCCTGGCTGGTTCGCTTTGCCCATTTTTTTTTTTTTTTTTTTTTTTTCTGCTCACCACTCCCTCTTAGAGGAGAAATGAAGATAGACATTCGCAATTCCCAGAGCGCTCCCCCTCTTTTCCCTTCCCCCTTTCTTACTAACCTCGCAGCCATTACCCCTCCTCCCCCCTCTTCCCTCACCTCCATTTCCTACGAGGGCTTTTAGGAAAAGGTCAGCTTTCCCACGACCTTTCTTTTTTTTTTCTCTCCCTAAGAATCGAAATGCCTGATTCACCCCCTCCCTCCTTCCCCTTCCCCTTTCTCGTTAAGATTATGAAGAGTAAATAGAAAGGAATAAACGATTCCGCGCGTCCTCAGCCGACCTCATTTTTTCTTTTTTCTTTCAAGTTCCCGATTAATGATTGTAGAATCTTTCTCCCCTTTTCCTCTCCTCCGATCCCATTAAGATTAAAACAAAGGAAATACCGGCGGCTCTTTCCTGAAAGAAGACAGATCCCTCCCTCCCCCTTCTCCCCTTTCCTTTCTTTTATCATTACTATGAGAAGAAAGGAAGGACCACGCTGCGGTTCTTTTTTTTTCTTTTCCAGAAAAGCCATTTACGGCCTCACACCCCTCCCCCTCTTCTTTTCCCTTCCTTCCCCTCATGTGTTATTTTCTTTCGATGCCAGAAAAAAGGATTCGCGGACCTCGGCTTAATTCGGTCGGTCATCCCCTTCTCCCCCCCCCCCCTATCTTGACCCTTCGAAGCTACATGCTCAGAATTCCCCCCCCCCCCCCCTTCTCCCCCCCCCTCTCCTTCCCGGTCTAGGAAATTAATGAGTAAAGGAGGCGGCCGCAACGCACTACGTCCTTCCCCTTTCCTTTTTCCTCCACCTACAGACTTCCGAGCGCTCGTGATCTACTACCCCCTCTTCCCTCTCTCTTCGTTTCAAAGAATAAGAGGCCTGAGAAGTTTCGGACCCACTTTTTTCCCTTTTTCCCTTCTATGAGTGAAGATCGGCAACTCTTCCCCCCTTTTCTTCCTCCCTGACTTTAATAAGAAATATTTAGGGCAGTGAGGCTGTGTGGACACAGGAATTCCCTCCCCTTTTCTTCCCCCAGTAGGTCGTGGACGAGCCGACCATCCATTCCCTTTTCCTTTCTCCTTCCCTCCTTTACAAGCTTGGAAAGATGAATTAGAGAGATTCGCGAACGCGCAAGAACCTTTTTTTCCCCCAGAGGTTTCCTGAACGGCGGAACCCTTCCCCTTTCCTTTTTCCTTTCTTCACCCAACAGAAAAAAAATAACAGTCATATCGGTTTGGATCAATCGCCGCCCCCCCCCTCCCCCCACCTTTTTTGTAGAATTTACGATGGCTGCCCCCTCCTTCCCTCCGGTTTATGTTTTTTTCTGTTGGGCAATTAAAATTGTAGGTGAGGGCCTCAAGCATGTCATTTCCCCCCTTCCTTGAGAATGTCAAAGACTTTTTCTCCCCCCCCTCTTCCCCCGGCTTGGCCAAGCTGTAAATGAGGCGAGGGAGAAGGAAAAGAGATGTAAAGATGGTTTCGGTTCCTCCCCCTCAACCCACATGATCGCGCGTCCCCCCCCCCCCCACCCAGCGAAAGAAAGAAGAGTTCGGAGAAAGTCTTCCTCTCCCCTCCCTTCCGAACCCCCTCTTTTACGATCCCTTTTTCCCTCCTCTTTTAATTAGGAGTTGAAAACCAGTCAGTGGAGCCGAAACCTTCTTCTTTTTTTTTTCCCCTCGGCACTTGTGGTGCTTCCCCTCCCTCCTTTCCCATCTCGAGAGCTAGGCAAACTTCGAGGTTCTCCTCCCCCTCGTCGGGATTTCCTTTTCTTTTCCTCTCCCCCCTACTTTTCTTTATCTTTTCAGTAGAGCTGAAGAGATTAGGTCTTCCTCCTTTCGTAATCCTCTGATAAGTGGTGTGGGTTCCCTTCCCTTTTTCTTTTTTTTCTTTCCGATCGAAATGAAGAGAGGTACGCGAAGCCTGTTTCTTGGCAATCGCACAGCATCTCCCCTCTTCTCTTTTTCGTAGGGTTCATTCTTCTTTTCTCTTTTCCTTCCCTCTGAAGCGAAATAACGCAAGCTGGTCCGCTGTCGTGCTCAGACAGAAATCGACTCTCCTTTTTCCCCCTTGGCGTTGATCTGAGAGGAAGACGAGTTGGTCTTCTGGAGCAATATCCTCTTCCCTTTTTTCTTGATCTCCTTAGATGATGCCTTTTCCTCCCCCCTTCCCTCCCGGAATAAGGTATTTAATGCGGCGCGGAGCACCCTCCTTTTTTTTTCTTGGAAGAGGGAATCTGTTTTAATTTTCCTCCCCCTTCCCCCCTCATAGTCAAATAAGAGAGGGAAGTGGGATGCCATTCTGCTGGTGATCTTCCCCCCTATCGACCCGTAGGAGAGTCGCGTTACTCCTTCCCCCCCCTTTTTCCACCACCCTTTCGTTTGCGGAATTGAGTGAGGCGGAGGGAGGAAAAAGCCCGATGTCTTTTTCTTTTCCTTGTCGGTTGCGGTAGTCACAGTTCCTTTAAGGGAGAAGGTCGGTTTTCTTTCCCCTCTTTTTTTTTTTTTTCTCACAGCCGGTCCCTGGGCCCCTCTTTCCCCTTTTCCCCCCCTCAGGTTGTGTGAAATCGCATGCTTTCCCCCCCCTCTTTTTCCCCCCCGCAAAATACCAGATTCAAATCGAAAAATCTCCTTTCCTCCCCTTCCCCCCCCTTTCCCCACCACAAACGTAGGATATATAAGTAAAGGAAAAACCGACAATCTACCAAATCCTGACCACTTTTTTTTTTCCCTCCACCGTTTTCCAACGCATTCCCAGCCTCTCCTTTTTCCCCCCCCCCCTCCCTTTCCACACCGTCGCAGTCCCCACCCCCTCTTTTTTCCCCCATAATCCTAAGTGCCCGGGTATCCTCTCCTTCCCCTTCCCTTCTTCTTTCCCTTTCATCAAATCGGAAAAGAATATTCAGTCGGTTCCGTCTTCAACACCTCCCTTCCTTGCCGCTCTCCCCTGAGCGAAAGCGTCCTTTTTCTTCCCCTTTTTTTTCCCTTACTAATCCCCCTCTATTAATAATTAGATAGAGGAGCATTGTACCGCGATGTCCCTTTGTACTCTCCCCTTTCACAACCTAGTCAACTCCTCACCCCTCTCTCCCCTTTCCCCCTTTCCCCTCCTTTTTGTATGCCATCTTAAGAAAAATTGCATAGACTACCACCACCCTCGGGGGTCCCCCTCCCCTTTTCCTCCCCATGGAATGTAAAACTTGATGAGGCCTCCCCCCCCCCCCCCCCCTTTTTCTTTCTTACTCTTCTTTTCTTTCCCGACTCAGATTAGATAATAGAATCGCCCTGCCGCGCGCCCCTCTTTCCCTCCCCTCTCGCAGGTCCAAAAAGCGCGCAAGGCCTCCCTCCCCTCCCTTTTCTCCCCTTCTTTTTTTTTCCTTCGCGCGATTCAGGAAAATTGATGGGTGTTCTTTTGGCGCATCTTCGCTCTTCTTTTCAGCGGATTTCACGGCACAGCAGGTTGCATCTTCTCTTTTCTTTTTTTCTTCCTTTTTTTTTCCTTCAACTGCCATGGGGGATACAGAGCCGAGCAACCCTAATTTCTGTCTTCTCTCCCCTTTTTTTTCCCTTTGTTTTTTGGGAATTCTTCCCCCCCTTTTTCTTTTCCTTTCTCTGGAGTGTTTGAGAGGGGAAGAGGTGGGTGGTGGGCCAGACGATCTCGTTTTCCCCTTTCCCCCTAATTATTATCGTGGCTTAGAATAAGGCGTTCCTCCTTTCCTCCCTTTTTCTTCCTTCTCTCTGCTGTCGTCAAGGAGGAGAGAACAGTGGCGAACATATTATTGTTGAAGACGGCCCTCCTTTTTTCCTTTCTTTCCCTTGAGTGGTGGGTGTCGAATCCCACTGCTTTCCTCCTTTCCCCTCCCTCTTTCTCACTGGAGATAGGAGAAGCGCGGTGGGACGGCTCCCTTTTTTTTTTTCTTTGAATCCGCGGTGGTGAAGATTCTTCCCTTTTCCTTCCTTCCTCCCCTCTCCCCCATCATTAGAAGATTTTTAAGGAGTAGAAATTGGTCAGGATTGGGAGATTGTCGGTGGTGCCGTTTCCTTCCTCTTCTTCTTTTAGGGGAAGTTCCCCATCGCTGTTCGCGCGGGGAAATCAAGCGGGTCCTCTTTCCTCTTTCTCCTTTTTTTTCTTTTTTTCCCTCCTTACCTCTTTCACAAAATTATGTTTCACAAAGGGCAATGGCTGGTGCGCCTATTGCCCAGGACCTGAAACTTTCCTTTTTTTTCTCACCGCCTCTCGTTCCCTCCCTCCCTTCCCCTCCACCCTCCTCGGGGAAGTAAAGACCCCAGTACTTCCCCCCCCCACTCCCATTCTCCCAATCGGATTTAATAGAGAAGAATGCAAGCAATTCCGACGACTTTTCTTCTCCCAACTCCCCCCTTTGATTCGCGTGCTTTTCCCCTCTCCCCCCCACATAAAGAAAGGAAGATCCCCTTCGAGGATTTGCATATGTCTGTTACCTTGATTCTTTCCTCCTTTCCCCCCTCTCCCTCTCTTCATAAAGAAAGAAGAAGGAGGTGCTCCGCGCCGGCATGAACCTTCCCTTTTCCTGATTGAGAAGCTGACGGTTCCTTTCCCCCTCCCCCCCTATTCCCCCAAAAAAGGACCTTCCCGGACTTTGCTCCAGAAGCCCCCTTACGCAGAAGATCACCGCCGCAATTGATGCCTATTTTCCCCAGGTTCGATTCTTTCTTATCCCTTCTTCCGTGACAAAAGATTGAGGTGATTTCGCTTTTTTTTTTCTCGAAGCCCGCTACCCTCCCCCTTACCCTTCCGCAAAAAAAAAGAAACATGAGGACCTCCCCTCTCCCAAACGGACTGAGAGAAATCCTATTCCTTCCCTTTTTCTTCCTCCCCCAATCAACAAGCAGGAAGAGGACCGATTTTCGAGAGCACCCACTAAAAAATATTCCCCCCTCCCCCTTTCCTTTTTTCCCATTCTCGCTACAATTGATCCGATTCCCCCCCCCCCCCCCCATCTTTTCCCTTCCCCTTCGAGGCAATTAATGAGTAAAGAGGAGGAAGCAAACGCACTAAGTCACCGGCACTCCCGACTTCCTTTTTTTTTTTTTTTAGCGATAGCCTTGATCGACGACGAAGCCTATTTCCTCCCTCCTTTCTTATTTTTCCCCCCCCTCCACCTCCAGCTTCATGCAAGAAGTTTAGGCTCCACGGACTGGGTTTCAAACTCCTCCCCCTTTTCCTTTTTCTTTTTCTTAGCGCCCCGGCAAAGAGGTGTCTTTTTTCCCCCTTTTCTTCCCCTTTCTCTCACCTCTTCGGGAAGTGCGCGCTGGTTGTGGAAACAGGAACCACTCCAAGTTGGCTCTCCCTCCTTTTTTCCTTTTTGCCGTGAGATCGACCCTCCCCTTTCTCCCTCTTCCTCCCTTCCCCCTCCGTTAAAAGATGGAAAGCATGAAAATTCGCGAGCTTCTTCCCCCTTTCTCCCCTTGCGGCGACCCCCGTTTGAACAATTCGCTCCCCCCTCTCTTCCCCCCTCCCCTGTAATGATTGAGGAAAGCAAAGGAAAAAGTGGATGCCCAACCTCCCCCCCCCCCCCCTTATTCTCTTCTCTCCCTCCCTCCCCCCCTCGCGCTTTCTCCCTCCCTTTACCCTGCCTCCTCCCTTTCCAATATCCCCCTTTACCCCATTATCCCCCCACCATCCCCACTCCACCTCCTTTCCTACCCTTCCCCTTCCCAAGCCTTCCACCCTAGTCTTCGCCTCAGTCACCCCACACTAACCATCCCCCCCTCCCACCTCCTCACCCTTATTCTTACCTCCCTCCACACCCTACCCCTCTTCCCTTCCTAACCCCCCACCTCTCTTCCCTTCCCAGCCACATCACACCCCCCATCTTTCCCCCCCGCCCCCCCCTCCATCCCCCAAATCCCATTTTCCTCTCTTCCTTTCCCTTCTCCTGTCCCTCCCATCTCCTCCCATTTCTCTACCCCGCCTACTTCTCCTTCTCCCCTATCTTCTTAAACCCCTCTTCCAACCTGAATTACAATCCACCCTACCCTATATGCTCCTCGTCTGCCCTCCTCCCCTATCCTCTACATCCCCCATTGCCCCCCCCCCCCTCCCCACCCCCCCCCACCCCCCCACCCCCCCCCCCCCCCACACAACCCCCCCCGCCCCCCCACCCCCCCCCACACCCCCCCCCCCCCCACGCCCTTTCGCCCTTCTTACACTCTCCTTCACTCCTCACCCCCACTCCTCGTCCTTTACTCCTCACCTCTTCTCCCACCTCTCTCTAACCCCCCCCCCTCTTTTCGCAACTCTATCGCCCCTCGGCCCCTTTCATATTTACGGCCCCCACCCTTCATCTCCTCCCTCCCCCCTCCACAACCCCTCCCCCCCCCCTTCCCCTCCCATTTCCCTCCACCCCTTCCCTCCCCCTCCCTCCCCATCTTTTTCCCTCCCCCGTCCCTACCTCTCCCTTCCCATTTTGCTTC
>Ga0179593_1608671_pt1 | contig 13235 bp, 21 predicted proteins | sample CZODoug2_1_08_16_FD_185931 | JGI IMG/M metagenome (GOLD analysis project Ga0179593, IMG submission 185931) | Vadose zone soil fungal communities from Angelo Coast Range Reserve, California, USA - CZODoug2_1_08_16fungal (PacBio error correction) | ecosystem: Environmental > Terrestrial > Soil >... | reverse complement strand
TGTCATATTCTTCTTAGAACGACCCTCAATGAGTTCTTGGAAGGGTACGGACACTTGTACCCTACCCTTCCCCCTTTTTGATCGACTCCGACTAAGATGGCCCTTTTTTTGCCAAGCACTTCTCCTGGTTTGGGTTTTTTGTTAATTCCTGAGTCAGAAGTACTTTCTCCCCTTCTTACCCATCTGGTCTCGCCGCGGGAGAGAGCCGTCTTCCTTTTCCCCCCCTTGCTTTCCCTTTTTCCCTTTTTGAGCGTACACAACTTCCCTCCTTTCGACCTTATTTCTCCTGTATCAGAGTGTCTCTTTGCTCCTGAAAAAAACTGTTTTTCCCTTTGTGTGATGGCCCGGCTTGTAGCCCTCTTCTTTACTCGCTCTTCCTGCTCTCTTTTTGTTAGACCCCCTCGTACGAGAGAAGAAGTTTGCGCCCTTTGCTTTTCACCGCCAGCTTAGACTCCCCGTATGAGGGAATAATAGGAGGTCCTCTCTTTTCCTGCCTAACTCCCATCCCTTCCCTTTTTTCTTCTGATGTCTCGCCGGAAAGCGGAGTCGCCCCCACTTTCTGCTTGCGCCATTTTCTTCTTAACTGAGCCGAAGTTCTCTTTCGCCTTTTTCTCTGTCGATTGATTCCCTTTGTCTCATTGTCAGACCTTTTTGCTCCCATGATGCACGCGGGCTTCTCTCCCTCTTTCAGTTTTCTTCCAAGCTAGTGGCTTTTTTTCAGCTTTTTCCTGATCCGTCAAACTGCAAGACCCCCCGAGTATCAATCCCTTCTTTCCTTCCGAACTAGGTCTTTTTCCGATGCTTCAAAATCGCTTTTACTTTGTTTTTTCCCTATCGCGCCCAGTTTTTTTTGGCTTCGCTAATAATCCGAACAACGGATGGTCTTTTTTCCCTGAAAATTTTTCCAGTGCCACATGGTTTCACGTTCTTTTCTCCTGATACCTCTTTTCTTTTTCTTTCCTTTTTTTGTTCGACCCTTGCAATATGTAACGACAGCTCCCCCCCCTTTTTCTACCCCCGAGTCATTCGATTACGGCTTCTCTTGTTATTCAACTGATTCATCAGGAGTGATGAGCTATTTTTCTGTCGAGTAGTCTCCCGTTGTGTTAGCCCCCCCCCACTTATCTTCAATAAGGCTCGGCGAGTCAAGCTGAAGTCGGGTTTCTTTTTTTTTCTCTAGCAGAAGATTTCCCCTGCGAATATGTTTGCTCAGCTTCTTCCCCTTCGTTGAGCCAATAAGACCCTTTCCCTCTTCCTTTTGAGGAGGAATTAGACTATGATCTCCTCTAGCTTGATCTCCTCCTTTCCCGTCCCGTCTAATTTTTTTCCCCGGTACGTGTTGAATTTTTTTTTCTCTCTTGGTCGATCTATGTTTTGATGGCGTCAAGGCATATCTTTCGCGACACATAATCCTTTTTCCTTTCTCCAGACAGTGTGCCGACTCGGAATCTTTTTTTTTTCCTGAACATCCCCCTCGCGATTGCGCAATAGGCGGGACATTTCTTTTTTCTCCTCTCCAGGCAGAAGACTTCTTTCTCTTTAAAAGAATACGTTGTTGGGGCTCGCTCTCCCTTTCCTTGGTGCTATTCTCTTTTCCGTGTGGAGCGGAGCGGCCCTCCCCCCCCCTCGTTGTTATTTTTCTAATCGCGTTTTTTTTTCCCCCTCCCCGTTATGGGCCTTCTTTTTCTCCGAGTCGGCACACCTGTTCCCCCCCCAGGATTATGTGTTCCCCTTCCTCTGTTTCTTGCACACCCTTTCCTAAATTCTGACCTACGAGCCAGCTTTTTTCTCCTTGACCCCCGTACCCGGGTTTTTCTTTACCGGCGCTTCTCTTTCCCTTTTGCGTTAATCTTCTTCTCCCACAAGAATTGCGATTACGGATCTTTTTCCTTTTTTCTCAACAGCTTGGCTTTTTTTTTTCCTAGGGTCCTTTTCTTGCCATTAACGACTTTTTCTCCTCTTTTCCTTTTTTTCTTCTCCTTTGCCCCTTTGTAGAACCGATCTTTTCTTTCCTACCGCCCTCTTTCTCCTCCTCCCAATCCACGCACGAGGGAATCCCTCTTTCCCTTTTCCAACATCCCCTCCGGACCTCTTTTTTCTTCGTTGCGACTTTTTTGGTGGTCCTCCCTTTTTGAAAGAATTGCTCGTGCAAGTGTATGACTTTTTCTTCGCCCAAGAATTCATTCCGCAGGGCAAACACTTTTTTCCTTCTTTTTGGTTCCTGCAAACTTTTCCTTACCCGCGGATTTTTCTTGTTTTTAGAAAGCACATCTGTCCTCTTCCCCTCCAAGCCACTCTCCTCGCGTAATCAGGCGGCAGGTTTCTCGTTCTTTGGGCATTCTTTTATCTATGTTTGATTTTTTTTTTTCCTTTTCTCGAAAAAGATCCGATCTTTTTTGCCATTCACGTCACTTTTTTCAAGAGTTCGCCACTTTTTCTCTTTCCGACGTTTCCCCCCCCGAGCCTAATCTTTTTTAAATGCGTATAGCCCCCCCCCTTTTTTTTTTTTTTTTTTCCCTAGGCCGCCTTTTCTCTTCGGAGTCAGTGAAATAAACGTGCCTTTCTTTTTTTCCAAGTCTTTTCTTTTCCTCCCCTCCTTCCTCGCTCCGCAAGTCAGGGTATCGGTGGAAGGGTCTTTCTTTTTACCTACTATTTTGTATAAAGATCGGGAGTAGAAGTGTTTTTTCTCCCCCTTATTCCCTCTTTTCCCCCCTTTTTCTTGATCGTGAAATCCCTTTTCTAGACTGCATACACGGCGGACACCCCTCCTTCCCACACCTTGTCCAAAGCCCCCCTCTTTTCGCGCAAGGCCACGCTGTTCTTATCCCTTTGACCTATGCTACTGGGTCTCGGGTGTCGCTGCCCTCTTTCTCTTCCATTTCGTCTCGACGCGACTTTCCTCATCGAGCCGCGATAACTTTCTTTTTTTTTCTGGTCGTCCTTTTCCCCCCTTTTTTTTACTTTTTTTTTGATGTCCCACCAGACATTGGGAAACTTTTTCGATCGCTTTTCCTCAAATTCCAGAGGAGCGGAGTCTTTTTTCCGTTTTTTCTCCCTTACAATTAAGCTTTTGCCCTTTTTTCCTTTTAAGAAGTAGTTAGCAGCCCCCCTCCCCCCCTTCCTCCTTCGCAAAATTTCCACCGAGGCGATGAGCGGCTACTTTTTTTTTTTTTTTCGAGGCCTTTTTCCCTTTTTTAAATTTTGCCCTAATTTCTTTTCCTCCTCCTCCTGTTGTGTTTTTTTCTCGAGCTCTTTTTTCTTGCGGACGGATGATTCGTTTCATTTCCTTTCTTTCCTGTCCCTGCACTTTCCTTTTCGTTTGCCGTGATCTTTTTTTTTCTGGAGGCTCTGTTTTTGCCGAAGGATTAACGACTTTCTTCACTTTTCAGCGTCCTGGCTTCCGTTTTGGTCGGCGTTTGCACCGTCGTACGTCTAATTTGCCTCATCGTCTCTGCCACGGGACCTTCTCTCTTTCTTTTGCTTTTTGTTTTTCTTGCGATAAACAGCTGTGACCTCTTTCCGTGATTAACCCCTTTCTCGGATATGAGAAGGCCTCTTCCTTTCTCATTTCGCGTCCCTCCTCCATTTTTCCCGAGACAAGGTTTCTCGTGACGACCGAATCCCCCCCATAGATTCTTTGTACGCTCGAATAATCTTTTCTTCCCATGAGAAGTTTTTCTCCTGTAGTGTTCTTTCGAGAGGAATTTCTCCTTTTCCCGCGACCGTTTTCCTCAATTGTATCGATAGTCCTCTTTTTTTTCGTTTGATGACTTCCCCTCTTTTTATTTCTCTTACTCTAACTTTTTGAGGATAAGAGGAGGTCTGAGTATTTCTCCTCAATAACCCCTATGAGGAAGGTTATTTTTTTCTTTTCAGCGATGGTTTCCATTCGCAATGTGAGCTGCTGCTTCCCGTGGATTCACTGACGGAATCCTCTCTCTTCCGAGAGGTTTCTTTCTCTCTTCCCGAACGCTTGACTGACGCTCTCTTTTTTCACTGAGACTTCTTTTTTTCCCTTGGAGTTTTTTACGATGTTGACGTTGATTCTTTTTTTTGGTTTCGGATAATCGCGCACTCCCTCTCCTTCCCAGAGCTTCCCTCCCCTTGCCCCCAGACATCTCCGTCACTTTTTTACTATAAAATAGAAGATTTGGAGATTTCTTACCACTATAGCGACCTTTTTCTAAAAGATGCACCTTCCTTTTTTTATCCTCTACTCTTTCCCTTTTTTTTTTTTTTCATGGCCAATCCCTCTCCAAAATTGTTTTTGAACTTCCCTTCCCTCTTATGTGAACCGTTCCTTGGTTCCCCACTGTGCAACGTTCTGACCTTCTTTTTTCTCCCAAAGATCTTTCCCTCTCCTACGCTTGCGTTTTCTTTTGTAGTGGAATATAGGATTGTTCAGGCGTTTCTTCTTTTTTGAAAGCCTCTTTCTTTTCTGTTTCGATAGATTTTTTCTCCCCCCCGGAGGATCCTTTTTTTTCTCCCTTCTCTTCGCTCCCAATTTCTGATTTGGGATAATGCTCTCTTATCAAGCCTTCTTTTCCAAGATTTGGATCCCGCCGCGCCCCCTCCCCTTCCCTGCAAATGCTTTCTCCTCTTCGGTTGACTTCCGGAATTTTTAGAAAACACCCTTTTCTCCCTCCCTGTTTTTTCTTTCTTCTGAGATGGATAGGAATTCCTTCCCGCCCTCCGTCACTTTTTTTATCCCGCTTTTTTTTTTTGCGAAGCCGAAGAATCCCTTGTGCCGATTTTCAAGACCATAAAGGATGTATTTTTCTCCCTGTGCCAAGTCGCCCCCCCTCTTGTTTTGCCCTGCAGCTTTGTTTAGATAGATAGGGAAGAAGAATACGTTGTTTTTTTTCTCCTTCTTTCTTTTCTTCGTCTTTTTCCTTCCGCGGAGCGGCAAGAACCCTTTTCCCAACTAGCGTTTTTTTCTCTCTTGGTTCCGCAAGGCTCGATTTTTTCAAAATTCACAACGGATTATGTTTTCCTCTTTCCCCTTTCTATCTTGCCTTGCCCCCTCCCTTTTGCGAGCGGTAATTATTACCTCTTTTTTCCTTAAGGACCCCTCTCCCTATCTCTTTTATACTTTTATCGTCTCCAGGGCGGCGTCAATAGGCTTCATCCCGCTTCTCTTTTTTTTTGCGATTACGGATTTATTCGGATTTTTTCTCCAAAAGTTTTCTCCCCTTTCATCGGGGCTCCTGCCCCGAGTTAAGTCCTTCTCTTCACTTCTTTCCTTTTCCCAATTGAGAAAACGCAGATCCTTCCCCCGACTTCCCTGTTCCCTTTCCGCCTACTCCTTTTTGCTAAATCCAGACGAGTTCCTCCTTTGCCCCCATCCTTCTTTCTCCTTCCGAATTTGACTCGGGAGAAGCTTTTTTTTTTTCTTTTTTTTAGCATGTCGTGCCTACCCTTTTCTTCGCCTTTTATCCTTTTCCCCCCTACGTAAATGAAGTCGCCGTTCCTTTTTCCACTTCAGTCTCCCTTTTTCCTGCAAACGGTGTTTGTGCGGTCCTTCCTTCCTTCGTCCTACTGCACCTTTTTTACGACAAGACACTTCTCAAAGCTTTCTCTTTTTTTTCCTTGCGGGAGACCTCGCCCCTCTGGTCGATTGGATACGAAAACCGCTTTTTTTTTTTTTTGGTCTGCAGTTTGCTTCTTCATTCACCCTTTTTCTTCCTAAGTAACATAGTCATAGTTCCTCCCCCCACGTCATCATTCCCTCCCTCCTTTTCCTGGAACCTCTCCCGCAGTCCCTCCCTCATCATTGGACTCCTATTAGGAGTCAGTGTCCCTTTCCTGTATCCCTCGAGCGCAGCGACCATTTTTTTTTTGACTTTTCTCCTCTCCTATCCCAGACTAAGGGTATCGGTGGTTTTCTTCTTTCCATTCGGTCTCCTCTTCTTGGTATCACGCCGGGAGTCGCATCTTTTTTTCTTCCAAACTTCTTACTCTTTCTTCCTTCTCTCTCTTGCCATCGCCCCAGGCATAAAGGCGGTCCCCCCCCTCTTTTCCATCACCATTTTTTTTAAAATTAATTCTAAGTTTCGTCCTTTTTTCTTCGGGTGCTGTTCTTCTCGGAACTCCCTTATTTCGTCACGGGGTTTTTCTCCGTCTCTTCTTCGCAAGCCGATTGTTTTTCCTCTCATGGACGACCCCTGCTCCTGTTGCATTTTCTTCCAGATGTAGAAAGGGGCCTCCCGTCTTTCTCCTATGAGTCGCGAATGATTATCCCCCCTGTGAAAACTTCTTCCCTTCTCCCTTTGTTGGTTAACTTTAAATCTTTCCTGTGAAAAGGAGTCTGTTTCCCCTCCTTCCCTTCCCCCCTTTTTTTTTTTCTTTGACAATTTAATTCATGCTTACGCCTTTCTCCTTAATCTTCGCCCCCCCTCCCCGTTAGCTTCCGTCCAACTCGATGCCGGTCCTTCCCTTTATCGGAACGCGCCCCCTCCTCCTTCAAGGACGATCTCATCTCTCTCTTTGTTTGTTGAGATCCTCTTTCTCTCGGATTTGTCCCCCAGGTTCCGATTTCTCTCCCCCGCTTTTTCTCGGCACGTTTCTTTTCCCTGTTTGATGTCTCCTTTTTGCGACCTTATTTTTTCAAAGACCATGAATTAAATTTTTTCTCTCACCTCGCATTTTTCCCTTCCAAGTTGCGACCAGACGTCCTTTTTCCCCTAAGATCCTTTTCCTTTTGCCGTTTTCATTTTTTCCCCCGTGAGGGTTGGATTGAGAAATCTCTCCTTCAGATTCGTGTCAGCAGATAAGCTTTTTTTTCCCCCTGTTCTTTTCTTTCCTTTTCGAGGCCTCTCTTCCCTTTCTGGCTGGCCTTTTTTCCTTTTTTTTTCCTGAACGACATCGGCTTGCGCATTTTTGTCCACACCTCTCTTGTCAAACCCATAGAGGGATCCTTCTCTTCCCCTCTCAGCGTCTGGAAACTGAGAATTAATTTGCCTTTTTTTTCCTGCTTGTAGCTCCCTCCTTTCCGGACTTGACTTCTCTAAGGGGTAGATCTCGAGTAAGGACCTTTTTCCTCTCCCAGAAGTTTTCCCTCCCCCCCCTTTCTTTTTTTTCCTCCCAGCTTCGACGCCCAGAGAGTTTATTCCTTCTTTAGAGGTCATTTCCCTTTCTGGAAAATCCCACTTTTTCTGAGAGGGGAAGGTTCTCTGCATCGGCCCTTCATTTTTTTCAAGCAATGAGGGAAGTCTCCCCCTCCCTTAGGCTGGTCCCCTTCTACTGACGAAGAAGAGTTCACTTTTTTTTAGTACGATTCTTCGCTTATTTGACGAGGCTTTTTCATTCTTCCAGTCTCGCGGTCCCCCACTTCTTTCCTGGCCCGATCCTGGACCTCATTTGATGGAGCGGATCTTTCCCCCTTTTCTTCGTAAAACTGCACATCCTTTTCCCCAAGATTTCGGTTTACGTATCTCGCGGGTTTCCCTCCCCTCTCTTCTTTTGAATAAACCTCTTAGGAGAAAGTGGTCCTATCCGCGCCGTTGTTCTTCTTGCAAAGACTAGTTGCACTCCCTTCAGCCCAACGGTATTCTTCCCTTTTTCTGTTCCTTCAAAATTCGTTTGAACGGCTGAACCCCCCCCCTCTCCCTCAGTATTTTTTCCCCTGGCGACGCGGGTCGGTCCTTCCACGACTCCTCCTCTGCCATAACCTTCCCCATGCAGATTACGGTCGGAGTGTACTTCTTTTTTTTTTTTTCACGTAGTTTCCCTTTTTTTTGCTTCTCGCTATTTATGGAAGAGCGCGGTCTCTTTCCTATCCGATTCGTGCTCTCGTTTTTTCCCTTACTGCAGTGTCCCTAGTCCAGATGAAACTTCTTTTTTCCCCTCTAGCTCCTTTCTTTTTCCTCCACTTTTGACTTCCTCAAATCCGTAATCGCAAAATTTGTTCGTTCTTTTTCTTTTTTTTTCGCCTATTGACGCCGCCCTCCCCCCTTTTTTTTTTTTTTCATCCCTCTATAACCAATTCTTGTTCATGCAGTTGTCGAGCGCTGGATCGGATCTCTGAAGTTTTTTCTTTACGCACCCGTTTTTCCCCTCAGACGAATACAGTTCTCGGAAGCCGTATGTTGCGTCCCTCCCCCCCCGCAGATCTCCCTCTCTTTTTCGCCCAAGCCCATTTTTTTCTAGGCGTCGTATCTCTCTATTTTCATCTCCCTCTTCTATCCGACTTCTTGTTCCTCCTTTCCGCATTTAACCGTGTGGGACGGAAGGGCCTCCTGTCGAAATTGTCTCCCCTTTGGTTTTCGACGCCCCGTTCTTCCTTGCAAATTAACAACGGATTCTGTTCCTTTTTTCTTATATGCACTGTCCCTCCCTTCCCCCCTTCGTCGCGGTATTCTTAACTTCTTAGACCCTTCCTTTACCCTCTGATTTTAGATCTTTCTTCCTGACTCGTCTCTCGGCGGCGTCAACCTTTCCCGAGCAGTGCTAAAAGACTTCTATTGTCTTTTTTTTTTCCCTGTTTTTTCTTTTTTTTTTTTTTCTCAACAAGCTTTCTCCACCTCTTCGCGTCCTCGGGATGTAGAGTACCTTCTTTCCTTGGACTCGCGCCCGAGTTTTCGGAGTACGACGATACATCCGTTTGTCCTTCGGACTCTCTTCCCGACCTAAAGCGATTTCCCCATCCACGCCGAGGAATCTCTCATTCCACTTCTCAGAATCCCAACCGGATCCCTTTTTTTGACTTGCGCCGGAAAGGTTTGCGCCTTCCCCCCTCTTTCCGTTTTCACAGTGTCCTTTTTCCTTTTTGGAAAACGGTTCAGGCCAATCCTCCCGTAACTGTCCTCTTTCAGCATGTTTCTTGGTCAAGGTTAAGTACTCCATACCTTTTTTTCTCTTCCCCGAGCTTCGGGCAAGATGGCGCGTCCCTTTCGTACGACAAGCCCCTCCTCCCTTCATAGGTCTTCCTTCGTTCTGGTAGATGGATGACGAAATCTGCGCTGGTCTTGCTTTTTCCGGCTTTGATCGACGCTCCGATACCAGCCATAGACTCAAGTCGAGCCCATTTTTATGGAGTCGCGCCGTCCTTTCCGTATCGCAAAAGCAGCAAGTCTCCCTCCTAGACCATTCCTCTTCCTCGACACTTCCCCCTTCAGTGAAGAAACGTTTTTCCCTACGCGCCCTCGCCCCTTTTCCCAAGGTCCCATCTTTGAATCTCCTCCGTCCCCGCTCCTTTTTCTCCGTTTCTTAGTCGTGCCATTCGCTGAAATCCCCTTCTTTATCACGCTCTTCTTCTTTCTGTTTTTAACTTCCCGTCGGACTCCTCTCCCCCTCCCTTGCGCGTGCCAACTAACTTGCTTTTTTCGGCATACCGGAGGACCCTCCCTCCTTCACCATGGTCCCAAGTCAAAGTCAATTTCTTTCCCCCGCTGATTCGAGTAGTCCTTGGTTTTGTAACTGAAGTCATACTGGGTATCGGTTTTTTTTCCTGAGGCATGGCGACCTCCCCTCTTCGGACGGAATGGCAGAGAAATCCGCTTCTCTCCGTCGATAACTCGCTATTGTCCTCCATGTGCCCCCAGTCGTATTCCTTCTTCCCCTTTCGAAGCACTGATTCTCAATTTACCCCTTTTCTTTTTCCTTTTTCCCTTCGGTCCGACACTAGTGCGGCCCTTCCCTCTTTCCAGACTACGTGCCCCCTTCTTTTGACGCTTTTTTCCCCCCTTTTCCAGAGTTAAGCCAGTTTCTCTTTACGGCCGTCCTTTTTTCCAAAGGCACCAATGACATCCTTTCAGCAAAACCGCAGTCGCTTCACTATCATCCTTTTCCGCGAGATGCCGGTCTTTTCCCTGAAACTATTCCCCCCTTCGAAATGCGACATCGATCCTTCTTTTTTCCCTCCCTTTCTCTGATGATATCGTTCTTTGATAGTTTAATGAAGACTCCCCCGTTGCTAGCTCCTCCTCCTCCCCGAGATTTCGCCGATCATTTTGGAGACGCGGTTATTTTTTCCTCTGAGTCCAAGACTTTTATGTCCTTTTCCCACAGCGTCACTTTTTGGGGGTACGGACAAGGTGCGACCCCCCCCCTTCGTACGTGCTCTCCTTTTCCAGCAATAAGGGAGGAAAGCCCTTTCCAAGGTTTCCAAGTGCCTTTTCTTTTTCCGGAGAGAAATAAGATCGCTCCCTCTACAGATGTGCCCCTTCTCCTTCAGTTGTACCCCTTCCTCCTGGAGATGAGCAGAAGAGGATGTCTTTCCGAATAGGTTGCTCTCTCCTTTCGGCCGACACACGAGACAAAGGATTTCTCCCCGGCAAGCTCCACCCTTTTCCTCCCTTCTTATCAGCGTGGCCTTGCGCGACTTCAGGGGGACAATTTTTCTTTCCGGCTGGTAGCGTCGCCGCCCCTCCTCTTCATGGGAGGTCTTTGATTTTGTTTCTCTCGGTTAAGATCTGTTTATTAGTCCCTTCTCTTTTACGGTGATGGTCACCGCCTGATACAAGATGCCCTCTCTTGACTTTCCCTTCCTTGAATGGCACGACTAACTCCTCCTTGATGATTACGGCTGCATCTTCCGCTCCGGAGGGAAAGGCAATTGGAGTCCGCCCCCCCCCCCACCTTCGCTGGGCGCTCGTGCTAGCTTACCGACGCCGAATGAGCTTTTTCGAGTGGTATTTTCTCCTTCTCACGCTTTGGAATGAGGACTTTCCAGGACTTCCCCTTTAGCGTTTCGCAGTGGCGAAAACGTTTCTTCCTTTGACTGGATGAGCCAATCTCTGTCTTTCCTTTCCTCGAACCTATTGCTGATCCCCTTTCCCTCCTCAGAGATCAATTTACAATTTCTACCAGACCTGATCTTCTTCCGGATGACCCCCACGCAGATTTTCTTCGCGCTTTTGCCCATTGCACTCTCGCCTTTTCTCAACGGTATGGAGCCACCGTTTCCCAAACGTCTCCTTGATCCGGCGAAGAATTTCTCCAGATTTTATACGTGAAGAGACGCGGTCTTCTTTCTTTCACGACATGTAAAGTTCCTTTTCGCCCAGAGTCAATTCGATTACGGTCGGGTTCCGGGGAGGTTGCACCCCTGTCGTTCCCTTCTTTGGCTGAGAGATTTTCTGGAACCTTTTTCTGAAAGTCTTCTCTCTAGTTCTTTCGACAAAGGAGGATCGGCGTTTTCTCTCCAGCCTTACGCGCGTCCAGTTTTTCCCCTTACTTTGTAAGTTCTTCCTCCCCCGAGAAGCGCATCTGTTTTTTTCTCCTCTCGACCAATCAGCCATTCCGTGTAACCATAGCAAATTTCCCTTCCCCGCCTATTGACGCCCTCTTATCGACTATCGCGTCCTTTCCTTATATCTGTTCTCCCTCAATCCTTTTTTTTCTCGCGCTTGGATCTCTGTCCTCGGAACGTTTTTTGCTGCGTCAAAAGGCTCTTCGACACATATCCGGGGTGAATTTTCCGTGTGCGTCGTAATTTCTTTTTTTTTTTTTTTCTTATATTTTCGCAATAGCTCCCAGTCTCCTTTTTCTCCGCGCCCACACGTAAATCCTTGCCCCCGAGGCGGTGTATCTATCCTTTCCTCTTCCCTGAAGCCGGGTGGCGTCTATCCTTTCTTCCTCGGAGCAGGCCAAGAAACATCGATTCTTTTCCTCCAGGTCTGGGGCCCCGTGTATCCGCACCTTTCCGCGTCGGCACACTGTATTCGGAGAGAGCAACTTTTTTTGCAACGAGGCGAGTCCGTATTTCTCCTCCCCCAACACGGCGCGCGGTCCTCTCTTCTCCTTTTGCTCGGACAACTGAAGAACTTCGTCGACGATTGGTGTCTACGTTCTGAGAGGGCGATCCTCTCGCGGCTTTCGCAGAAGTGCTACAAGTGGATTTCCTTTTTCCCCCCCCTGGGACGGTCCCTGATGGCGCTTCCTCGGGCTGTTTCCGCTTCCTCCCCCCTTACCCCGAAGTTAAGCTTTCCAGGCATGGATTTCTCCTTTCTCTCATTTTCAACTCTTTTTTTCTCGAAAGACTTGCGACCTTTCCATGCCACTCCGCCATCCTTTTCCCTCCTCGATTGCCACTACCGTGCAACCTCTTTCCGACGTAATCGAATTGACTCGGGCCTCCTCCTTTTTAGAACTGGTTGCGCATTTTTGTTCTTGCCGTGAACCGTGATTTCGACCGCTCTCAGAAGGCGGGATCGACGCACGCCGGGCCAACATGTGGCCATTTTTCGCAAAACGGGGTTTCCCCTTTGGGAGTCTGAAGTATTGGCTCATTTTCGCTTGGCGCCGCAAGCAATTCCCCAAGCACTTCTCCAACTCTGCTCGAGTCCTTCGGGGCTTTAGAAAGATAGTTTTTACGAACCCGAAGTTTTTTCCTTGTATTGCAGTTTGACGGATTTCGTGATTCACGTTCATAGATGTTGCAACTCAGCCCCCAGCTTCGCCACTTCATCGAGCGAGAAGACGTTTTCACGAGCCGCATTTCCCAGCGTTCGTTTTTCGGACGAATTCTATCGTGATCAATTGCCTGTTCTCCTGCTCCGCGACACAGTTCATTGCCCGCCATTCCTTCCGATGCCCCGTAATCATCTTTTGTGATGAGGAGTTAGTCGTGCATTTCTTCCTTTTTCCTCCTTCGCCTCTTTTTTTCTCCCTCGAGCTTGGGGGTGAAGCATCCACGGAACTGCCTTTTCAGAGTCCTTACGACGAGATTATACCTTTCCCCCCGTTCAACTACAAATGACAGCTACAGGGCGTCCAGCTCCCTTTTTTCACATTCACAGTCAAATTCTTCTCCTTTTTCATTCAAAGCTGATCTCTCTTAGAGGAGCCTACTATGGGTTTTTCCCCTTTCCTTCGTCAATGCGTCCTCAGCAGGCGGAGGCTCCCTTTCTTCGAGACCTTCTTATTCGTAGCCTTCCTCGTCCTGAAGCGATAACGCGCGCATTGCCCACTTGAAGGGGAAAAGCGGTATCTCTCGTCCCTCCTCTGATGGTGCCTTCCCCGGCAAGTGGGAAACCTTTTCTCCCTCTCTTGTCCGCCATTGCTGGCAAATTCCAGCGTATCGTTCTGCTCCCGCCCGCTGTGACAAGGTTTTGTCCGTACACTTGCCCCCCTCTCTTTTCCTCCCAGGCCGTTCGGCGTTACGCAGTCGTTCCAGCCCAGAATCATTCGCACAACCGCTCCCGCAAACCGCGGCTCCCCTCCAATAACGGCCCTGTTTTCTCGATGCCGTTCTTTCTTCAGGAAAACTTCCCTTCCGCCCTTGCTTCTCATCT
>Ga0179593_1587950_pt1 | contig 13235 bp, 19 predicted proteins | sample CZODoug2_1_08_16_FD_185931 | JGI IMG/M metagenome (GOLD analysis project Ga0179593, IMG submission 185931) | Vadose zone soil fungal communities from Angelo Coast Range Reserve, California, USA - CZODoug2_1_08_16fungal (PacBio error correction) | ecosystem: Environmental > Terrestrial > Soil >... | reverse complement strand
AACATCTTCTTTTAATGCCTCCCCCCTGCATTTTTCAAATTTGCGACTTTCCCAAACTAGGTTTTCCTTCAGTGATGTGTCCACGTCTTTACCACTTCTTCCCCCCCCCCCCTTTTCTTCAGTCGTCATCTCATAGGGCCGTTTGACCTTTTTTATCGCATCTTTAATCTCCCCATATATTTCTTTTTTCTAGCCACACCACCTTCTTTTTTATCCTTTTTGCAAAAATTCAAACCCCCCTTTCGCCCTTCGACATATGACAGGACTCTCTTGATTGCCACCCCCACGGGGTTCCCAGATACGTCCCCGGGAGCGCCCCTCCAGCCCCCCCCCCTTGCACCATCTCACTTTACCTATTGTACCCCCCGACTCTCTAACAACCTATCCGAACGCTAAAAAGTCCACATGAGATTCGGTGAGCGCTTCAAAATAATAAACTCAGACCTCGTGGAGTTCCTCCCCCTATCGTATAGACCCCCCATTATCTGCTACCCTAAGACTTCTTCCCCGCCCTCAGAAGGTCTTTCGTGGTTATTGACACAAATGGACAAGAGCCTGGCCGCATATTTTTTTAGGTTTCTTAAGGCGGCGGCTTGTGTACCCTTCAGTGATGTGATTTTCCTGAAATCCTCTGTTTTTTTCCCATTCCGGTTTGTCCTTCTTCTCACCCCAGGTTCTTCCACCTTTTATTCTCGCCTCCCTTCTGTTGCAGAACACCTTCCCCCCTGATATCATCCCTTTTTTTGATGCCCGTACTTGCTATTCTTCCCCGAATGTTCCTTTTCAACTGGCCACCTCTGATCCTGCCCGTCCATCTGAAGTATTAAATATCCCACCTAGTAGTGGTCCTGTTTTCTCCCTACTTTCTCGTGATTCTCCAAATTTACTACCCCCTTCTAACCCGTTCCCAGGATCTTAAATTAGCCAACCCACTCAGCCGCCGAATCCTCTACTTTTTTCCCCCCATATGCTTTGCATTTTCTCAAATCAGCCTGTTGGAAACCTTTCGAGCAGTATTTCTAGTTCCTGCCCCCCATCAGCGCCCCCCGCGGTAACATGAGGATCGCGCAGAACCCCCAGTGCCGTTCTCCGCCGCAGGGACTCGCATTCGGCCATTAGTCTTAAAAACCGCCCGGGTACATTGGATCAGAATTTTAGCGCCCTCTCCCTGCTTGAAGGGAGGGGGACATGCTCTCCGAGCCTACTCGGAACCATTTTCTGAATTTCCACTTATAGCCCGAGTCTGAGAACCGCCTCCTCGCCATCCACTCGTCCAGCTCGGGATTGTACCCCCCCAGTGGCAGTGTCCTCAAGGGCCCCCTCCTAACTTCCCTCGAAATTCGGTCGGCTACTCTTTTAAGGATCTTCCTTTCGACTGACCCTCCCCTAACGTCTCTGGCTTACTGAAGACAAAAGTGTTATGTTGGGTGTCCCGATCTTTTTTCCTATTTCTTCTTACGGTAGAGTCCGTCCAAACAAAGTTCTGTCGAGAGTCCCCAAATTCACCCCCCCCTTTGGAACGCTCGGTGAATGTATCCTTGGCTGGTGATGCGCTGAATTTCCCGAGTTTTGACGATGCTTCTCACGTGAGCGGGACCCCATCCTCAATCAGGAAAGCAGCCGATCTCTTAGGAAGCTAGCAGGGGAGTTGCCATTTTGTCCTTTCGTTAGACTTGGGCTGCACGAATGAAATTTGTCAACCCCCTAGACCCGATGCGGTGGAACATAAAGGTCCCTTTCCCCTTCGGTGGTCGGAGAGCGTGGGCCACGGGGCCACTCCAGGGCTTTTACACGGGCGCACGCTGGGCCGCAGCCAAGGTTTCTTTCCAGGGAACTCCGGAAGACGCATCCCAGCTGCAGCAAGAGATCCACCCTTCAATTTAACGAGAGAGAAGGAAACTAAGCTCAGCTTAGTGTCTTTCATGTTTGCAGTAGGTAGTTGGTTCCCCCCAGAAGGAAACCCGGACAAGCACATGGTACCCGCGAATACCCACTTTCTTGGAAGGAGACTCCCATAAAGTCCGACCGGTCCCCCTTCCCCAAATAGCTTTTCATAATCCTCCCCTGAGGGGTTTATTTTCCCCATTATCCCTATCCATTTAGTGGGATTTGTTTTTGTGCAATGACTTTTCGCCCGAACGTTTTGTCACTTATCCCCCCTCTGTCACCTTAAGCTTCGTCTCCTTTCCCCAGTCGATCCCCGAATTTTCTGGCTTCGGCCTTTCGGTGTTCTGCCTTTATCGTGCACGAAGATTCAGTAAAGCGGATTTATCCGTTACTTCTTATAACGGCTTCACTTCTAATTGTTGCCGCCATGGGTTTACATGGCCCTTCAGGAGTCGCATGTCAGCAAGATTTCAATAGCCTTTCCTCTCCCGTTTTCGTTCTGATCCCCTAAGGATAGGGGGGTAATTTTGTACCATCGGTCTCTCCTGGCGCTCCTGTGTCAGGAACCTTTCACTCCCTTACAAGCGAGTTCTTTGTAGGTACCCCCTGACCCCAAGGCAGACATCCGGATGGATCCTCTTGGTCTTCCATGTCCAAGTAATCGCTAAACTCTTACACACACGTCTCCTATCCTTTTTACAATTTCTTTTGATCAGATGCCGATATTTCTGTATGGTAGAAAGTTCCCAGTCCCAGACTCCCCGCGCGGCACACACTCTGTCGAAAGCTTTTTGATTATCCCCCAAGATTTTTTCTTATATAGTGCCCTCTGGTCCCCCCCACCCGTTGACTGACAGACATCCGAACTGTAATTTTCAATTTCTCACTCAATCTCCATCCTCCAGATTTTCGTTTGTGCTTCAGATCATACAAGTTTGTACCCTCCTGACGCTGCCGTCCCCCGACCTACCGTCGGGCGGATCCGCGAAGCTCCCCCACTTCTAGCTCTCTTTCGATGTCTCCCCAGAAATTCTTGTCCTCCCTCTTTCCGCTTTTTTCACCCTGTCTGGGTTGCAATTTCCAAGGATCTTCTTTTACCCCCTCCCGCACATGGCGACCCTTTTTGTACACTCCTCTCTTTTTGGTTTCAACAAAGTCACTCTCGTCCCCTCACTCATAAATCAGCAGGGCCGCGAGAAAGGTGGGGTGAGAGTTACTTGGCCCTCAGGACCAGACAGAGAGTCACTACCCCCTCTTCCCCCCCCTAATCTCCCCCCCCCCCCCCCACCCTCTCCTTTTTGTTATTCCCCCCACCCACCCCTTCACTCTCAATCCCTCCCCCTCTCCACCCCCCCTCCTCCCCTGCTCCCCCCCCCCCCCACCACTTTTCATCCTCCCCCTCCCTCTCCCCAAACCCCCCTCTTCCCCCCCTCCCCTCCACCCCCCCCCCCCTCCTCCATCGCCCTACTCCCCCCCCTCCTCTCCCCTCCCCCCTAATTGCCTCACCCTACTCGCTGCACACTTTTCCCCCCCACACCCCCCCTTTCTCCTTTCCCACCTCCCCGACCCCCCCCTACCCCTCATTCCCCCCTTCCCTCTCCCGCCCACCCACTACCCCCCCATCCCCCCCCCCCTCCCCCCCTCCCCTGCCCTTCTCCCCTATCCTCCGCCACCTCCCCCCCCCCCCCACTCCCCCCCTCCCCCCTCCCGCCCCCCCCCCCCCCTCCTCCCCCCCCCCCTCCCCCCCCCCCCCCCCCCCCCCCTTTCTTTCCACCCGCTTGCCACCCTAACTCCATCTTCCCTCCCAGTTTCCCCTCCTTCTTCCCTTCCGCCCCCCCCCCCCCTTTCCCCTTTTGCATCCCTCGCCCCCCCCCCCCCAACCCCCCCGTAATACCCGCCCCCCAAGACCCCCCAACCCCCCCACCCTTCCCACTTCCCCCCCCTACCTCCCCCTACACTCCTGCAATTTCTTTAAACCTTGTGACTTTACCATCTCATTCAAAAGCCCCGGCTAATCGGCGGCGTGCGGTCTAAAGTCATGTGAATGGTGGTTCTGCGGATAGTCTGGGTTCCCGTTTCTTGCTGTGGGGTGGGTGGTAGTGTTTTTTGTTTTTTTTTTTTTTTTTTTTTTTTTTGGCCATTTTTTTAAAATTTTGGTGTGGATGATCCAATCAACCTCCCTACGGAACAACAAGGTCCCGATAGCGCCCCTACCCCCAGCAGTGACCCCTCCCCCTCCTCCCCTTCCTTAATCGAGCCGAACCCGCCCATCTTCCCCGCTCCCAGACCAGCTTCACCTTTCGAACCAATTTGGACAACTATTTTACATACACCACGCCCTTCCTCTTCTACAGAGATTAATACAGAAGGTGTCTTTGGGCTGCTTCCCCCTGCACTCCGTTTATAGGCGCGTGACTCCCTCTCTCCCCCCCCCCTCTGACCCTTTCCTTCTTATCCCTAATCCTCCCCGCACCTCCCCCAGCCACACCCTCGCCCCCATCTCCTTCCTCCCCCCCCCGCTACCCACCCCCTAGCCTGTTGCTTACCCCGCCCTGGCCCATCCCCCCCTGTTCGGTCCCCCCACCCCAGTTACCGTATCCCCTCCGGTATCCGTTAGCTGTATTCCCCCGCCCAGACGGCCTCCCACTCCCTTCCCACCGAGTCCCCCCACCGGGCACGAGAAGGAGGTTTCCCAGGGACCGACCCACCCTCCCCCTCGTCCCCTATCCGAGGATCGGTACGACACTGTAGAAGAACAATGAAACCCCCCCAAACCACATGATCCGCTGCTACGTCTCGAGACCGAATTCTTCCGCCTGAAACCCCCAGTTTCCTTTAGCACTGCTTGCGACCAGGAGTTCACTTGATGAGAATTTTTAGGCCCCCTAGATGCCATGTGGCGATGGATGAGTGTGAGTTGGAGTTAGACGTAGAAATATTAAACGTTATCTACCTTCTATTGAGGATTATGGTGTACCCTCTCATTGCCATTTTGTCCCCCTCCACACCCCCGTTTAAATTCTCATTACCCACTTGTTACACCCCTTCCCTTTTACCCATGTTCGTGGACGTTTTTGAAAAGCCCCTTGTGTCTTCAACAACAAAAGGGTTAATTACTCAATATCCTCTCTGGGGCAATGATTCCCGAATTACGTTGCACCCCGAAACATTAGAGTGCAGAGAGCCAGGTCTCTTGTAGGCGCCCCCTTTCGGGCCTTGTTACCATGAGTAAGGGCAGGACGACGCCCGACGCGTTGCCAAGGACTTGTACCCCTCCTAAGAAGGAAGGTCCGAGAGCCTCAGGATTGCTGCGGGAAGTAAGAGATTAAACCCCCTCAACAAAAGACGGGTAGCGGTCTTCTCGCCCCGGACCGACACTAGGGACACCCTGTCCCCCTGTCCCGGTAGGACGCTCATAGCGTGCCTCATCTACTATTCACCCCCACAGTCGGGGGATTTTCCACACCAACCGAGGCCCCCTACCCAAGACCCCGGATCCTCAGGCCCCATGGATCTCCAAGCCAACTTCAGCATCGCCCGACACCGTTATACAGCCAGGGACCCATTTATGGGCAGATCGTAGCCGCATATCGAGATCTTCTGTTCTCAAATCATGACTTGGGACAATCAGTCGCTACTGTCCCGGTGTGATTATTCGTGGATTTATTTGTCCTTTACGACCAATACCAACATATCCCTTATGTCGTCTTGTTCTGGGATCCACAAAAAAGACGGCACTTCAAACGGCAATGTTATGACAGACATCCATAGCTCAAGCTGTTTTACGTCGAATATCCTCTTTAAAGCATGGGACCGCGCAGGACAATGGCCGCCACCTATTGACCTACGTAGCCAGCCACCCAGCGGAGACCATCCCCAGGACCCCCCGAGATGAACCCGGACAGAAAAGCGGAATCCCTCTCCGCATTCCCACCTACATCCGTCCCGGGTCCCCGCCTTTAAGAAAGGTAACCCCGCGGGCACCTCCCACCAAATGGCCTCCCTGACTCTGGCACGGAGCCAGTTCCAGCCCAAATTAGTTGCCCCGGCATCGCAAAAGGTAAAGGACCGCCAGAAGGCGAACTGTCACCCATTCTTCCCAAACGCAATTGGCACGGGCCCCCTCTAGCTGCTCCAAGTAAGTGAACACCGTAAGAGGTAATGAACCACCCCCGTTCCACGATTACTTCCTTTGCCGACAAACCCCCCCCACGCTGGACGTGATAAATGTCCCAATCCATTCCCAATCTGCTGTATTAGGTAGCATCCTAGGGGGTGGCATGTGTAACGTCTAGGGAGTGGGTACCCTCTTTGTCTCAATAGGCGCCGGTGCGGGCGGAACTAGTCTGGAATGTCATAGGGCTACGGGACCTCCTGGATATAGAAGAGAAAATGCTCTTGTTGAGTATTCGATTGGCCCCCGAAGTGGCCTCGTGTGAATTCCCGTACACGAGAAGCCTGCCACACAGTGGAACCCTCCTTTATGTTCCGGTTCTCTTCCCCCCTTCAATGCATGGTGGGCTCCGTTAGAACTATGAGCCTAGTGACCTGTTCATTGAAATTGAGTCCTGTCCCTGTGCCGCTGGATTTTGCAGCATCGTGCTGTAAAAAGAACATGATTTTCCACGCCCGTGTCCCCCTGGCACCCCTCAAGCCGACCTACCCGAGCGCCTCCACCCTCCCTCCCCCCCTTCCCCCCTCCGCCCCATCTCGCCCAGCTTTCCCGCTTCGTAGACGCACTTACTGCGTCTTACCTAACTTCCCGCTGGACCGCGAACTCCCCTCCCACCCCAGTATTCCACCACCCCCCTATAACGTCCAGTTCAGCAGGCCATGGGTGACCCCACATCCCTCAAGGTGGGCATCCCCATTACGTTAGTGGCAAGCTGTGCAGGACCCGGCAACACGCACTGCCCATGGCGGCTGCGAGTATCGGGAGGAGCGGATTTGCCCCAACGAACCCCCCACTTTTCTGCCCTCCACCTCGTTCTCTCCGTCCCGGACCCGACATTCAGTTCCAAATTGTTAATTGCCTGATCGAATCACACTTCTTTCGGATTGATGTAGTACCTCTCCCGTACCTCTCTCCCCAACTGTAAAAGTTCTTCTAAGGAAGGCAGGCCGCCGGGATTTGAGATCTACCGAATTCTGATATTCCCATCCCAAGAACCTCCGAACCCCCTAAGAGATTCTCATCGGGATGCCAAAGGGGGCCTCTTTCATAGACACCGCGCCGGATAATCTACCCCTCATCTAAAGCGACGAACGCAAAAACTCCATGAGTTTAGGGAGGCAATCTGATCCTAGGCTAGTTTCCTGCCACTACCTATTGACTCGCCCCTTGCATGCACGCGCTCCTACCCTTGACGCAGCAATGCAGTTTCCCTTTCTTTTTTCCCACCTGCCCCCCCAAGATGAGGTGACTTGCAGCAGCCTCGGAACGCTGGGAACTTTTGATTGGGCCAGGGACTGGGGTTACCTTCCGCCGCGGCTGGAGCATCGTTTACATCGATTTAATCGAACATTCGGCCATTTTTCACCGTTTGACTCTTGATTGAAGTATGCCTCCCGCCGTTGACATTGGGCCCCCATTTCTGTGGTCGGAGCGTCTGGTAGCTTGTTTGACTATTATTAGGCCATCCTTACCTTAAATTCGTTCCATTCGACCTATCCCTTATCCCACGCGAACCGAGGCCCGTTCGAGCTGATTCCCATTACTAAAAAAGCGATCCCTCCGGAGGATCATACCCGTACGTGGGCCCACCCTAACCTGACCCCTTTTGAAATAGTCCCCTGGGTGCGGCCCACAAACCCACCGCCCACGCAAGGAGACGGGGATTCATCCCTACAAACTTTAGGGAAAGCATCCCCTGAATGTCGTCCCGCGCCCACCGGCCCCCCCCCTTCTCTGTGGCCCACCAGGAAAAAACCGGGCTGACAGGGAGTCATTCCCCTCCCCCCCCCCTCCCTGCTCTCTCACCACTCCCCTACCCAACATTACCTTTTTCTCCTGGTTCAAACCCGAACCAACACCCCACTCCTACACACTGAGGAGACGTCCCCCCACCTTCTTCCCTCTCCCCCCTTCCGCCCTTTCTCCTTCCCCCCCCCCCCCCCCGCCCCCCCTTTCCCCTCGCTTGGAGTCTAAGAAGGGTCCCCATTTCCTCCCTTCTCACCATTCCAAGGGAGCGCCGTGACAGACCCGCGCCTTCGTCCTAACAGGAAAACCAAACAATTAAGAAACACCGAGGGAGATCTTTGACCCTGCCCGAACCGACCTCCCCCCCCCCAAAGAACCTAGGTGCGTGAAAACCTTCCCTCCCCGAGGCACTAATAAGACTTCCCCCAGATCGCCCCCGTGCCACAACCCTCGGCAGGTTATCCAGAACTCTATCTAATTTCCAGCGAGGCCCGGCGCCCACTATGTTTGGGCCTTCACTCCTGTTTGCTTTTCCGATTGGTTACCGTTCAACCCTCAAGCTATACCGCTCACCATCATGTTTGAAAACTTTTGCCGTTGCCTTTCCGCTGAAGGGAAAATTTCTCTTTTTCTGTATCAATGACTCCTTTGGATCTGCCATGATTAACTCCCCTTCCCCTATAACGGCCCCCTCGGCTCTCTTTTTCTTCGCATGACTTTAACAACGTAAGAATTGGTCCCTCAGCCATTACCTCTCATTTTCCCTCGTCCCTATTTAAAGGAATGGGCTCCCCTTTACCTCACAATCATGGCGCTTCACTCTTTAGCGGGGAAAGCTCATTGATATCGCTTCCTCTATTCCCCTCCCCTCAGTGGGGTGGTGGTGACAGGGTATCACGAGGAACCCCTTCTTTTTTTAGAACCATGGACTCTGCGGCCAACGCCACAGGAAGTGTTTTGAAAGGGGAATAACTACTATGGGCAAATAGGGGCCTATAGTTTAATGTCATGATTTTAGTTAGCTCTTTTGACCACCATCCGTTTTCCAGATCATTCCACCGCCTACTTTTTTGTTGTCTCGACAGGGCTGTCCTCCCAACCCGTTCCTCTCCGATTCCATTTTTCTCCATAAACCTTGAAGCTTCAATTGAAAATACACAAACCTTTCCCTCCCCTTCTAAAATTTTGATTGATGCTTCATCCGGTATAGATTGAGATCTTTCCCGGCTTAACTCACTTTTCCCCCCTGTCAAAATAGTTTCTTCGCAACCACCTGTATCTTTTTTCAGTGCTCCTTCGCTTCTTCCAATCTCTTTTTCTGATGCTCAACTGCCGGTTCCCCTTGTCTTTAGTTCTCCGCTGTAGGGCATGTTACTACTGTTTTTGGTCTTATCCTCTGTTCCTTCTCCCTTCTCTGGGTGATCTTTGCAGTCTTTGTTTTTTTCCGCTCCCCATTTTCTGCCAATTTTACTCCTCGCCCTTCTCCGTCCTTCAAAATTAATCCTCCCTTTCCCATTTGGGAATGCCCCCCTCCCGAGTGCCCCCTCTGGCACCTACTGGTCTGCCCCCCCCGACCGTCCTTGTTTCCACTTCCCCCTTGCCAAAATTCCGCCTCCCTTTTCCTGTATCCCCTTCCCTATCCTCGGGTATTTAGTATATGGGACCATTTCCTATGTCAATCCGGTCTCGTCTCTCCCTCCCCCCCCCGAATTCCCAAAGGGTCAACTTCTTCCTACCTCACCCCAAATCTCATCCCTTTTCCGTTGTTGATTTTGACTTTCCATCCCGAAACTATGGGGAAATAGTCCGACCCTTATTCCTTTCCCGAAAATAGGCCTTCCCCGCTCTTGACCGTCCGACTTCCATCAACCCCCCCTCCCATGTTCACACCTTTTCCGCAGCGTCGAGGTACGGCCCCCCCCTTTTTCGTTGATTTCCTTTTTTAAAGATGTGAATGTGTCTTCCCCCCCTTTATGGCAGTCAGGCAATGTTCTTTTTCTTTTACTGCCGAATGTCGCTCCCCCCTTGCAACTGCTCTTTTGATAAATTGTTTGCCAGGGCGGCCTTTGCCCTTCAACCCGTTCTCCTCGCTGTCCCCTTCGGAGTGGGTATATTGAATCTAAGAGTCTCTGCCTTTCCCCCCCTCCTGCTTTTATTCTCCTTTCAAACGTGTTGAAGGTTTGCGCGCTACGTATCTATCTTTATATTTTCCCCCCCCTCAATTTTTTCTACATTGTCTTGCCGCCTTTGCTCCCCCCCTTTTGCTCCTTTGAAATGAATGGTACCTTGGCTTTGAGTCCCCACCTCCCTGGAGCGGCCGCAATTTTTTTTTCCCCCCCTCCCCGCTACCTCGCCGATCTGCTTCTCTTTCTCCTTTTGGCTTCCTCATTGACTTGTTCACGTTCAACCGTCGAACCAATCCGATCTCCGGGGCGCTTATTTTCCCCCAATCCCCTTTTCCAGCTCTCTATAAAATCGGAGAGTTCCCTAATTTTCACTCTTTCCCCCCTTCAAACGATGGTCTCCTTTTCCCCCAGGACCCCCTTGAGTCTTTCAATCATTTTAAAATTCCACTTTTTCCCAGCTCATATTTTCCCTCCCCCCGCCTTTTTTGGCCAATGGTCAGATAAGGACAATCCCTCCCCCCCCGACTTTTGTCCCCCCCCTTAGTCAGGTGACCCTCACCCCCCCCCTACCCCTTTTTCCACTCCTCAATTAACAAAAGCCATCTTTGTTTTTGATCCTCCCCTACAGCACAGAAAAATGTTTTGTTACCCCCCTTACCTCTTCCGCTCCTTCTTGGACTACAGTAGTTGGATGGGTTTGTATTCCTTCTAAAGTTTCTTTTGTGTCATTATCCCTCCTCCTGTCCCCCTTGCGACCCTCCCTTCAAGGAGATGGTAGCCTCTGTCCTTCTCCGTTTTTGTTCCCTTTTTCTTGTTTAAGATCGGCCCTCTTTTTGTGTTTTTTTCACCGTTTTTCTCTTTCCTTTTCATTTTTTATTCTTTCCTCTTTGACCAAGGATAATAAACATTGTCATTTTCTCCTCCAATCCTTCTCTTTTTCCAGGTTCCCCTACCCTATCATATGTATCACTGCTCCCCCATATCCGATCCAATTTGCAGTATTTTTTTCTCCCCCCTCCCCCAGACGAAATCCTGATGGATACTTTTTTGTTTATTCCTTTTTTTTCCCTTTCCAATTATCCTCCCTATAATAAACCTTCCTCTACTTTTTCCCATCGTTTATTTTCTTTGATGCAAAGATTATTTTCCCCCAAGTCCCAGTCCAATTTTCCGACTCTCTTTTGACTCAGAGCTTACCCCCAATTTTAATGGAATCCGTTTTCCCCACCCAATTCCCCGCTCATCTCAAATGTAAATTTTCAATTTAATAATCCTCCTCTTCATCTGGGCCTTTTTGACCGAGCTTTACAGATTCCCAGTCCTTCTTCGTCTCCCCGACTTTCTTCATCATAGAATGACAAGGACTTAGCGTTCCAAGCCCAACTTGAGCGGCTGATTTTCCGAAAAATTTGCGTTTTTCCTGTCCCCCCCCCTCGTGGCCCGATTTGATAATGGCCCATTTCTTCAGCTTACGCCCCCCCCACTCCCGAACCTGGCTTGTCTGGTTTGTACCCCCCATTGTGAGGAAGTTTTCAACCCTCTGTTTCCAACATGGCAGCGGACCCTCCCCCCCCCCAGTCTCTTTTTTTCTGAACGTGGCAGAGGGCTGGCAAATTTTTGAATCGACGGCCTCCGCGCCCCTAACGGTTCCCAGATGGAATTTAACTGCTTCTCGCTGGTCGTCCCCTCCTTGTCGTGCTCAATGTAAGGGTCAATGGCCCCGGCTTTTCGTAGGCTCGTCCCGAGTCCTTAGGCGCCGCGCGTTGGTTTTTCTTTTAGTTAGGCCATGCATTCCTTCAAATGGAACAAGTTCTATACGGCGACTTCATGCCCGACTAGAGACCAAGGCCGAACCCTTTTCCCTTCTTTTTCTCTGTCGGATTTGCGTTAGGCCTTCCTTTCCTCCTGGAGACTGCTTTCAGGATTCAACCCATCTCATCAAATCCTTCCCAAACTTTTTAAAACCCCCCCCTTGGTTCCTCGCCCGTTCCTACGTCCCTCTCCCCGACGATCCTACTCACCTTTCATGACTTTTAAAGCACGTACGATTGCGTCTGATTTCGGCTGAGTTGTTAAAGGCCCCATCTTCGGCCGCTTTGAGTCTGATTTGAATTTTTCCCTAAATATTCCACCCATTCCCCCCATGACTTATTTGGTACTGGAATGTGACTTTTTTTTCCCCAACCTTTCAATTTCTCATTGTACCCACCCCGCTTTCCCCATTTTCTTTTTGTCGTACCGAGCCTTTTCTTGCAACCAGACCATTTTGCCATGATCCCTCTTCCTTTCCAAGGACAAGACTGCGCCCTTCGCGTTTTTTTTTTTTATCGGGCGCTTCACATCGCCCTTCTCATCATTTGTAGTGACTCTCCGGCGGCCTTTTATCGCCCCCTTTGCTGGTTCGACCTGCGCGTCCCCATCCATCTAGGCTTGTCTATTCTTTGAAGGAACTAACTTTAGGTCGATGCTTTTGATAAGGCCCTTGGTTAATGGACAATGATCAACTTTCGTCTAACTCTTCGACAAGATGTCCAATGCACTTGAGGTAGAATTTAGAACAGCATCTTATGATTCCACTGAACCGTGGTGACCATTGTATCTTCCCTATTTTGTGTAATCTCTTGCGTGCTTTATGTACTCACAACATCCCTCCTGGTGTCGTCGTTCTTGGACCAACTTCTCGGAATCTCTAATAAGACCCAATAAAGATCTTCTTCTATCTCCTATTCAAACGCCTCCTGATTTATCGCGACAATGGGATGGCGATTGTGCTAGCCACTTCCGAATGCACTCTGTCGTGATCCAGTCTGGCTCCGTTGGCCGTGAGGAGCGGACTCAGAAACGCCCGGCCCGCATCCCCCCCGTGCGCCGTTCACGATGAAATCCCCCTTGGCCGGGGGAGTCCTAGTAGCGTAAGTGCCCTCTAACCTCCTGACACCCCCCCACACGTTCACCCGTCTGGTCCCCCCCCCCCCCCCCCAAACGGACGTGAATTCCCAAGGACCTTTTCTCCTCTCATGGTACCCTTTTGCCCCTTTTTCCTTTGTACTATATCTCATAGCCAAAAGATGGCTTTTTACCTCTCTTTTCCCGGACTGGAATTGGGAATTGCCCGACGACTGCACCGACCAGCCCCACCGACTTTTTTATTCCGGATCGCTCCCTCCCAATTATTTGGCTTCTCTTGTCTTTAGAAGATGAGCTGTCTTCTTTTTGAAATATTTCCCCCGACTTAGCTTTGCTCATCGTGTGCGTGTAACCCTTGTCCAGGATCCTCTTTGCGGTAAAGCTACTGAGTTTCT
>Ga0179593_1556166_pt1 | contig 13235 bp, 22 predicted proteins | sample CZODoug2_1_08_16_FD_185931 | JGI IMG/M metagenome (GOLD analysis project Ga0179593, IMG submission 185931) | Vadose zone soil fungal communities from Angelo Coast Range Reserve, California, USA - CZODoug2_1_08_16fungal (PacBio error correction) | ecosystem: Environmental > Terrestrial > Soil >... | reverse complement strand
TGTATTACAAGGCTTTTTTACGGAGTCCTCCTTATAGGAAAAATATGAGAATCCCCATCTCCACCGCTCTTTCATGCGAGGCCCTTCGCTTTCGTCTCGACGCGGTCCCCTCCTCTATCCCCGCTCAAAGCGTTCCCTCCCCTCCTCCGTCTCTTTTTTCCGGCCGCGGTTTTCTCCCCACCCACGCAAAGAGGACAGCGCGTTTTTCTTTTTCGATCGCTACAAGCTCACCCTCCCTACACCGGTCAATGTAAGACACTCCCTCTTTCTGTCGTGAATTTTCCCTTTCCCTCTTCTCGCCCGTTGTCCCCTCTTACTTGTTGCGCACGTCTCTTTCTCTCGGAGGCGCCAAATAGTGGGGTGTATGCTCCCCATCTTTTTCCAACTGTGTCTCGGGCGCTAGACACCCTTTTTTTTTCCTCTCGAGGTGTCCTCCTACTTGACTCTTCTCGGCTCTGAGCAGCGCCATCCTGAGCGCCCTTTTTGCTCATTGTCTGAGAAGGCGCTCGGGCCCCCCCCCCTTTTTAGCGAGGTTTTCTCCTCTGGCTTATCTCCCTCTTTCCCTGCCGATGTGAGAACTTTCCTTTACCTCTCGACCTTCGGCAGAAGAGGCTTTTCCTGTTTTTTCCCTTGTTCGCTCCGTGGCCAAGGCCGATCCCTCTTTTTCAAACCATTTTTGCTCGTTTTTCTTTCCGTTCGAACGCTGGGAGCAGGTCCTTTTTTTTTTTTTTCGCGCGCGCATGTCCCCCTTTTTGGACCCTTCGGAAGATATGCCGTCCCTTCCCCCTCTCCCCCTCTCTGGGCGAGCTTGGATTGGTCCCCCTCTCCTCTCTTTTGTCAAGCCCAGAGTCTCCTCCGTGAATGCTCGATTTATGACCCTCCCCTTTCCTCAAGGTGGGATCCTGACGTCTTTCTTTTCCCTACTGACATACCGAACTCGCTCTTTTCTTTATCTCCCCTTGGTTTCACACGGCTTCTTTCTCTTCTCCTTTTTACTCCAAAACGTGTTCGCCATTTGAGAGCTTTATGCCCTTTCCCCTTCATTTGCTTCCTAATCTAGACAAGACTCCCTTTTTTTCCCTGGTGAGGTGAGTCATTCAGGTTTTCCCCTTCCCCCATCGTGCGGACGCGTGGGTGGCTGCAAATGTCATCAAAAAAGTCGTTTTCGGTGGATTTCGAGGTTCCTTTTACGAGCGCGGTAGACCTCCCTCCCTATACCGTGATCGCTCCTCCCTTGGGGCCTGATTTTTTTCTTTCTTCCCTTTTCCTGCGAGATTCCACCTTCTTGGTCGGGCAAGCCCCCCCATTCCCATGCTGCCCCCCAAGTAAACAACTCTCCCTTTCTCAAGAGTCTTCTTCCCGGGCGGGATTGCTGACCTACACGTTTTGAGGAAAAAGACAAGCTATGCTTCTTTTTCCATCGAGACTTGCCCTGCAAATACTGTTCCCCCTCGCGCAGGAAAACCTGTTCATTCTCCCTTTGCTCACAGAGCGCTGAGAGTTGTAGGATTTGTACCTTCCTTTTCGCTTCGACTCCAAAGCAGATATGTTCTTTCCCTTTTGGTAATGCTTTTGTTGTTGTTTTAGAGAGATGTGCTTTTTTCCCCCGCCCGAGAAGGCCTCTCTTCCGGACCTCCCCCCCCGAGCAGCGAGAGGGCGCCACTCTCCTTTTCTCCCTCTCAGAGATGAGTCTCCCATGGGATTGCGGTCAACCTTTTCCTTCTTTTTCCACCGCCCGCCGCCCTAGCTTGCGTTAATCCTTCTTTTATAATTCCCTCCCGTCTGGGTAACAGATCTGACCCATTTTTCCTGGTCGCTCGCAGCCTTTTTCTCCTTGGCACATTGGATTTTTTCCTTTTTCTTCAGGTGATCTAGCCGTCCCTCATTCCCCTCTCGATCAAAGGATCGGGATTTTTCATTCCCTTTAGCCCCGCGCTTCTTGCCTGATTCCCCCTTCCCGCATCCAATCTTGCGCCTCAAAAAAGACATCTGTTCAGCTCTCCTCTCTGGGTAAGGGGTCCTCTCCTTTATCTCCCCCCAGATCGAGTTCCTTTTCCAGTCTTTGTGAGTTTTTTCGTTTTTTTCATAGCTGTATGCGATTGTTGTTGTTCCTCTAAAAGATATCAATGGCTCAAAACTTTTGTCGCCGAAGCCCGACAGAAGCCGGTGTTTCCCTCTTCCGCATTGACCTCCACGCGCTCTCTTCCTGGTTTTTTTTCCCGCCCAGGTTACACATTAGAGAACAAAGTCGTTCTCCCCTAGCCATAAAGGAGGAGTGCCCCTTCTTTTCCCCTTCCCCTCCTTGTCCCGCCCTCCCCAACTCCCCTTCCCCCCTGGTCGCGGTAGGACGGTACGACTCTTTCTTTTTCCCCCACCGGAATCGAACTGCTTGGCTCTTCCCTTTCCCTTCTCTCCCTTCCCCGGCTCGATTTCGAAGGACCTCCCCCCTTCTCCCCCCCCCCAATTTCTGCACGATAACCTTGCTATCAGGCAGGCTTCCCTGCTCTCCTCCCTCATTACTGTAAGATCCAACTCCTTCTCTTTTCCCCCCCATGCAATGTGCATTTCATTTCTTTCCCCCTCCGCTGAATCTAAAAGCCCTTTTTTCCCCCCTCCCGCTCCCCAAGCCTAGCAGCTTCCTCCTCTCTCCTCTCTCGACCCTCCTCGAAAGGATGTCTCTTCCAGCCGAGAACAGATAAGGTCGGAGTCCTTTTTTCCACAGTGATGTCGAGAGCGCGATCCCTTTCTCCCCCATATGTCGACCCTTCTTTTCCTCTTCCAAAACCCCCCCTTCGCTTCTCGTTTGTAGAAGATAAGCGACGTGCCCCCTTTTTGTTGCCTAGCAGCTGTGTTTTCGCGTGACTTAAACTCCCCTTCTTTCCCCGGATGTTTTTTTCTTTTTTTTTTTGTACGTTTTTTTAGAGGGTAGATTTGCTTTCGATTCACTTTTTCCTTTTTTTTGTCTTTGGTGGGGGGACTCGGATTTGTTTCCCCCTCTGACGTTCTGCAAGTGTGAGACGCTTTGAGCTCTTCCTTTTCGTGAGGAATTCCGCTTTTCCTCCCCCTCCTTTCCTCCCCTTCCTCGATGAAACATGCTTTCTCCCAGCTCCTCTCCAAGACTGAGATAGAGGTGGAGTCCCCTCCCTCTGGTACGGGTTGGCGTTAACGTTTCCTTTTCCCTTTTGTCGACCATAACGCCTTCCCTTTTGTTCAAGACTTACGATAGTTCCCTCCCCATTTTTTTTCTCGAAATGACGGATGTGAATGAAAATTGAAGTCTCCTTTCTTTCGTCATTCTGTTCCCTCGGAAAGCTTTCCCCCCCCGTCTGCGAAGAGGGACGGAAACTCCTCTTTTTCCTCATTTAGAGGAAGCGGCCTCTCTCGGCGGTAATCAGCTTTTCTTTCCCCTCTACCGAATTTGTGTGATTAGATTTTGATCCCCCTCCCCTGCAGTGTTGCGATTGATGTTAGCGGATTTCCCCTTACAGATGTGGCAGTTCCTTCCCTGCTTTTCCATCGTTCATAGGGGTCTGGTCGCGTAAGAGGAGGAAGTGGCCCTCTCAGTTCCCCCCCCCCCCTCTGGACTTCGTTTATCAAGAAGGCCTTTTTTCTTTCTCGCGACTCTCTCAATGGTGGTACTGTGCCCCCCATTCTCCCACCCCCACCGTCAGAACGCAGTCTTCTTTTTTAATGTCACCGTACAGGCTCCGACTGTGCATTCTTCGTACTTTTTTTTCCGCGGCAACCAGAGAAGGGGCATATAGTTCTTTCTTTTCCCTTTTTTTTTCTCCTTGAATTGAAGTGTGCTCCTTTATCTTTTTTGTTTTCCGTATGCTGCTTTCCTTCCCTTTACCTTTTCCCTGACGACCCGGGAGACATCGTTGTACCTTTCTATTCCAAGTTTCGTTTTGAGGAGAGATACATTGAGCCCGCTTTTTCTTTCCCTTTTAGCAGCTATTTTTTTTTTTTTTCTTTTGCTGCAGCATCAGATAGGGGCCCCCCTCCCCCTTCTGATCACATGACGTCAATGGCGACCACTTCCCGGCTTTTGGTTTTGCCGACGTCCTGGGACTGAACGGGCTTTCCAGAACTTTTCTTTGCTGGCCTGTACGGGTAACTTGGGCCGGCCCAATTTTCTTCTCTTTGGGTGCGATTGGTGCGCTCTCCCCCTCTTCCTGCGCTACGGTCAACGGCATTTTGTCCTCCCCGCGGGGTAGCCCCTTTACGGTAAGATCATGTTGGCCCTTTTCCCCTCTCCCGAACCCTATTCCTCTTCAACGCGGCCATGGACGGTCCCCTCCTCCTTTTTGCGCATTCCGCGAAAGCACTCGTCCCTTTTCTCCTTAAATAGGAAGCAACCACAAAATCGGTCCTCTCTCCCCAGAAGGCTTCCCTGACTCTTTTCCCCTCTCCCCGCCATGTTCAGCCGTCACCTCTTTTTTTTTCCCGCTGCGGCGATACGTCCTACTTTGCTTACCCTGAAAAGAATGCACCCCCTCATTCTCGGAAGGCAATTTTCAGTCACAACCTGATAATGTCTCCCCTTAGATTTTAAAGGGAACCCTTCGACCGGACCCTTGGACGTCCGACTGGAGCCTGCTTCTAGCATGCACAGGCTACCAACCCTGGAAATGGGATTTTCCCTTTTTTTTCTCCCCAACTCTCTCAGCTCGTTTTTCTACCCTTCTTAGGCCTAGGCTTTTGCGCGCATGTTCCTTTTGTCTTTCCTCCTGACCAGCAAGAAAATAGAAAAGTCCACCCCTCCTTTCGCACACCTCGACTCCTTTTTATCCGCGCGTCCTCTTTCTCCGGAGGCCACAACCACTCCGATTGTCCCCCTTCTCTTAACGCCGAGACCCCCCCCCCTCCCTTCCCCTTTGGTAAGTCCAGCCGGCCCTTTTTTCTTCCGCCGGTAGTGCTTTTTTTTTTTTTTCCGCGGCGAGCCCGTGCTCGTCCTCCTTCTTCGTAGCCAAAAGAGCTTCCGTTTGCTCCCCTTGATGAGTGGCGGTCTTAGTCCCCCTCTTTTTTGGCTTCAACTTCTTTCCTCGACATTCACGTGGATTGCTTTCCTTTCCTTTTATCTTGTTGAGGATGCGCAGTTTCCTCCTTTGAGTTTCCTAGTTCTTTCTTTTCCTTAAGGCGCTCGGATCAGCCCTTTTTCTCTCTTTTTCGGTTGTCGCCGCGGCATTTGACTTTCTTCCCCTGCATGATGACTTGAAATGCACATGTCATGTCCTTTTCCTCGGCTTGGATCGGTTTTTTTATGCGGTTATTCGCGTAGCCGTTCCCTTCTCTCTGAGCCAGGTTATCGTGAACAAACCCTTCTGGTCTTAAGCCCTAGAGCGCGCACGCCCCTTTTTTTTCCCTGTAAAGTTTTTTCTCTTTTCTATCCCTTCAAGATATCTCTTCCTCCTTCCCCCTACTCTGGAGAGAGATTTCGGATTTTTTCCCCGATTTTAAGGCTACTCATTCTAGATTTTCTTCTTTTCCCTCAGTGATGTAGATTCCCCTTACCTTCTCCCCATGGCAATCCCGTCGACATCCTCAGTCTCCCCCTTGGTTCCACAAAAGGATTAATGGCGCGTGTGCGTTTTTCTCCCACGGTTTTTTTCTTTTGAGAGCTTTCATCGAGGAGGCTTTCCCCACTTCTTTCTCGTCGCTTTCGGCGGCCGACCCCTCGTAAAAGCGGCGCTTCTTCTCGTCAGAGGGGCCCACTCCCCCCCCCGTCTCTGCGGACGCGTTTTTTTTTTCTCGTTTGCGAGCTTCATCCCTTTTTCATGTCGGTGGATGCAGGACGGCGCTCTGAGTGTAACGAGCTCTTGACTCTTGCATCGAAATCCCCCTTTCCCCGCTCGACTCAACTGGCAGTTTTATTCCTTAACAACGCGAGCTTTAATTCCCGGGTCAGAGTCCCCTTTCCCACTAATACAGATGAGCTCTCCTTCCCCCCCGATCGATGTTCGGTTTCTTTCAGTCCCCAGGTATTGGAGAGATTTCTCTCAAATCAAGGATGCTCTCTTACTCACATCCTTCGAGACCTTTCTTTTCCCCCTGACGGTTGACCGCAAATCCCTTTCCTTTCACCCCCCCCCCTTGTAGCGGAGAGTATGGTCTTCCCCCCTCCTCTGATATTTTCGTGATTGCCGCCTGGATTTCTTTGCGCTCTGAGATTCTCCTCTCCTCATCCGGGGGGTTGAGAGAGATGTTTTCCCTCTGAAATCAGACGGCAGCAGCTCCCTTTTTTCCCTCCGAAACGAGATCTTCCCATGCCACATTCCGCGACACGGTTTCCCCTCCTGAGTCTTGCGGTTCCAACGTTCCTTTTCCTCCTGGTCCCCGAGGTTTCCCTCCTCATCTCCGGGATGATTCTTCGGTTAGAAATAAGCACGGCTCCCCCGCTCTTCTCACCCCTGCCACATCGATAGGTTTCTGGACTTGGTAGACTTCTTTTTTCTTTTCAACGGACTGTGGACACGACCCCCCTTTCTCCGCCGTACAGGGACAGCCTTCCTCCCCCCAAAAATCCTTTCTGCAGTTGAGCGATAACCGCGATCCCTTTCGATCACGCTCGTGTACCCTCTGAGCCTCCCCCCCTTCTTCCCTCGCATTCAACTCGTTGCTCTTCCCGATCGAAATTCTTTTGCAGCCACCCAGCGTCCGCAGAGCTTTTCCCCTTTGTCCCAGCCTGACTGATCACCCCGCTCCTTAGGAGTATTGTAGAGATTCTCTTTTAGTCCTTGCCCTCCTTGTTTGCATCCTTTTTTCGTCTCCCTTTGCGAACCCTTTTTTTTTTTTCCCCGCCGCGCCAGAAGCCTTCAATTTTTCTTCTTACATCTTGAAAATCAAACTTCTTCTTTTCTGTTAGTAAGGGATGTACTGTGCTCTTTTTTCCGTAGTCTCTTACAACATTTTTTTCAATGCAGAAAATCGAGCATTAACGGAGGAGACTCTACCTTTCCCCCCCCGTCCCATAAACGGAGCGAACCTCTTTTGTCCTCTTGTAGGACTTTTTATATCGTGACTTATATAATTCATAGATTTTTCCCCCCCTTTCCTCGAAATGTTGAGATGAGCTCTCCAATCTTTCCCCGACCGCAACGAAGAGAAAAATGTTGGTCCCCTTCACTTGAATGCGTCCTTTGGCACTTTTCCGCGACCCGCTCCTTGACCTGAGTACCCGCTCCGCGAAGTCGGCGTGACCTACGGTTCCTTTTTTGTTCATGCCGGCATCTCAAGGCCCTCCCCCCCTCCCGCTAGACTCCTTTTTTTCGCCTCTGGATTTGCGCCTCTTCAAATCTCTCCCTCAACTGCACCGTCGGCGTTTTGTTCCCGATCAAGTCGGTCTCCTTCCTAATTGGCCAGTAAGTTTCATGATGTAGAAGCCTCTTCTTTCCCCTTGCAGCCCACCCCTCCCCTCCCACCATAAATCAACAACCAAGTCTTTCCCTTTTTCCCCCTCTTTTGATAGTACTTTCCTTTTCCCCCCGTACCTCCTCTCCCCTTTCCGCCGGTGGGGGCTCCCTCCCTCTGCAGACCTTCGATTTCCCTTTTTCCTTACCCTTCCCTTGCCCTTTTTAGGCGGGCATGGAGCGATAGACCCCGACCCCCCCCAAAAGCGCTGCTCTTTTCTTTCCCCCATCCGGCGGATGTTCCTTTCCTCGATTCCCCGCTTCGAAGATGGGAGAGTTGATTTCCTCTTTCCCTTAAGATGGTCCCCCGCCCCCCTCTTTTGGGAGATTCTCCTTGAAAAAATGCCTTCCCTTCGTTATGGACGGGGTAAAGACCCGCTTCCCTCAGGTGTGGAGTATCCCGGTCCCCCTTAGCCACCGTTCGGGTTGGAGTTCAATTCCTTTTTTTTCGGTTGCATTCTTTGAGTCCCCCTGGACAAGTAGGTTTCCCTCTCCAGCATAGGATAATATAGTCCCTTTTTCACATGGGCCCGGTCCCCCCTTCTTTATGATCAGTGTGGAATTAATTTTCTTCCCTTGCACTTTTTCATTCTGAGCTTGAGAGGATAGACGCGCCTCTGGCCTCCCTCTAACAGGAATTCTTTTTTTCCTTTCGAGGACGCGGCGAAGCTACTCTTCCCCCCTCGAAGAAGACGCGAAAGATTTTTCAGGGCTCCTTCCACGCTCCTGCCGATGCGTGCTTATTTTCGCTTATTTTCCCCCCGCACAAGAAGGGTGCCGCCCTTTCCTTTCTTTCCTGGCTTCACTTCTTTGATCGCGTGAGCTTTTTTTCTCCTTTTCCCCCTGGATGACTTAAAGATACAGCAATTCTTTTCCCCTGGTGACCCGTTTCGCGCTGACCCCCCTTGGTCCTCTCCCTTCCAATCGCACCCACCGGAAGAAACGCCTTTTTTGACCCCCCCTTCTGATCTAAGTGACCTTTTTTTTCCCCGTAAGTCCAAGGATCGCCATACCCAGAGGGAATTTTCCTCCTCGCCTTCCCCCTTTCCTTAAATGGAGAGTTATCTGTTGGAGTGTTGTTCTTTATGAGGGCTGCTTTGGCCTCGGTTTTTTCTTTAGCGCGGACTGCCCGCCCTTTTTCTTTCCCCGCTACGCGGATCAGGTATCTCTTTTTGCTCTTTGAGTTCGGTTAAAAGAGGTCTCAAGGGTCTTCTTTTTTTTTTCCCCGCCAGCATACGGACACCACGACACCTTTCCTTCCCCCTCCAGTTCAATGTGAGAAAGCGGTATCCTTTTTTCTTTTCCATGCACTTCTCGGGTATGAGAGGAAGTACTTTTCCTCTTTTTTTTCTCCCTTCAACCTTTTCTTGTTAACGTTCCCCTTCCAAAAAGTCGATCCTGCTTTTTCTTTTTTTTCCTGCGCATGACCAACATTTGAGATGATTTCGTTCTTTTCCCCCCGGACCACTTGCAAACTTGTTTTTTTTGAAGTCATCCAGTGAGGGTTTCTTCCCCCCCCCCCCCTCATCTGGACGCGATCCCAGAACCCCCCCTCTCTTTCCCTGTGAAGGCACCCTCTCTGTCTCTTCTCGTTCCCTCTTGTGCGCCTCTTACCGCACGCAGCGGAAGGAAGGTCATTTTCTTGCCCCATCCTAACAAAAGTCGGTCGCGTCTCCTTCCTGATTTCCTGACTATCGTGTTCCTTTTTCCTTCGGACCCGTCAGAAGCCCCCCTCTTTTCGTCACGATGCGCCCTTCCCTCTTCCCCCTCCAAGCTCCCAATTAGAACCGACTTCCCCCCCCTCTTTGTAAGTAACCCTTTCTCCTAGATGGCAAGGGCACTATAAATCCGTCCTTCCCTCCTTTAGTGATGTTTTAGATGCACGGACCGACGCGACCCCGGGCTTTCAAGGTGACGGGAGAACTTCCCCCTCCTCTTTTCTTCCCTTCCCTTGCAGAATGTCCCCCTTTCCGTTTCTATGTTTATCGATTTTGTTTAGAGACTTTTTTCCCGCACTTCCCTTCCTCCAAGTTCTCCCCCCCCTTTCGCACACCGACATAAGAGAGGTGGTTTTGTAGGTAAGAAGAAGGAGGACCCTTCTCCCTCGGTTCCTGATTTTCATTCTTTCCCCTCCCTAACTCTTCCTTTCCCTCCTACAAAGTACAAATGGTCCTCCGAAGTTGAAGAAGGGAGTTGTACTCTCCCCCCATCGGGAGATCCCTTGGCTCCCACGTCCGGCCTTTTCCTAAGTCGCCAAGGATAGTTCGTCTCCCCCCTTTTCCTTCTGTGCGCAAAATAGTGGTTTTTTGTCTCCCCAAAGATGTGTTGTCCCGTGCAGGTCTCTAGAGCTCACACTGTGAATGATTTAACTCGAATCTCATTCTGCGCAGCTCCAAGCTCTCGACTTGCCCCCTTTCCTTTTCTATGTTTCAGAAGGAGCTCCTTTCGCGATTGTCGTCCAAAGAGGAATGTAGCTTGCCCGCTAGTTGAGCACTTGAACTGCACAGTGCCTCCCCCTCGTCGCTTTGGATCTGTACTCATGTCCTTTTCTCTTTTTTTTGGCCAGGCCTGCAGGAATGCCTTTTTCCCCCATTTTTTCTGCTGATTCGGTAGAAAGCTGGCTTTTCCATAGCCGCTGTCCTTCGCCCAAGCATTCTCCCCTGTCCAGGTGTTCTGATTCTCTATCCGTCCCTACCTCTCTAACGAGAAATCCGTTTTCTTTTTTTGGCTGACCGCCTCGGCGGATGGCCTCCCCCTCTCCCTCAGTTAATGATAGATTTCCCTTCATTTTCTTTCTCAGTTTAGTTAATAAGAACATTTCCCCCCCCTAACGAAAGCGCGCTTTCTTTTCTCGTTAGAGTGAACCGTTTTTCCCCCCCGGCTTCTGGGAGCACCCCCCCCGTTTCCCGCAATGAGAGCTTCATCTTACAAAAGGACTCTTTTCCTTCTTCGCATTTCTTTCCTCCCTTTCCCTCCCCAAGGACTCAGCGCGTAAACTCTTTTTGCCTGGGAAGTAAGGGATGCGTTCCCCCCCCTTCGGAAGAGGGTGGGGTTTATTTTCTTGATCTCCCAAACGAACCAACCCTTTTCCTATTTCTCGTTGATGAGGAGGTCGCGTTCTCAGGCGTGTACAACTTTTTTTTCCTGTTACGCCAACCGACCCCTTTTTTTATCTCCCCCCTGCAGGGGGAATGATTTCTTTTCCCTATCCCCCAGCCGTCTACCAGCAGTCCCCCCCCCCCTCCTCTGAATGCTGTCGCATCGTCCCCCCCTCCTTTTTTGCCTTTTCCAAGAGACGTTTTCCTTCTACCTTTCCTCTCCTTTAGACCGGAGCGAATGAATTCCCCCCGTTTTTTCCTTCGGCTCCAGGTGAATTAGAGCATGCCGTCTTTTCTCCTGCGCATGAAACCGGGTCGCTTGCTTTTCTCCTTTCAACTTGGTCCCCTCTCGTCTTTTGGTTTGTAGGATCCTTATGATGAATGAATCACCTCTTCTCTTATTTCGTGGGCCTCATTCTTTTCCTTCCTATACGTTGTTGTTGTGATTCTCGCCTCCCTCCCGGGAGAGAGTTCTGAGGGCCATCAGAATAAAGGACTCTCCCCCTTCTTACCACTACGAACAAGAGACAGAGCTATTTTGCCAATGAGGTCTTCCCCCCCTCCTCCAGTTTAATGACCTTTCTTACCTCCCCCTTCCTACTGGGAAAGAAGGTAGCCTCCCCTCGGATGGGCCCCCTCTACCTTTTCGCCCAATTACCTCCCTTTTTATCACATGCCACATCGATAGGGTTCAGTGGTAGTAGTGGAAATTTGACCCCTCCCCCTTATTAAAGGTGATTCTCCCCCTTCCCCCATTCCCTTTTAACAGAAAACCCCCTCCCCTTGAGCGATCAACACGTATAGGGATTGCCCCCTGCTTTTCCTTCCGATTAGTTAAAAGACTTTTTTTTCCTCGGACCCCCTGTCCAATTTGAGATGAAGCCTCTCCATCTGTGAAGCCCCCACCCCCCTCCCGCGCTTTGTTCTTGTTCCCGCCTGACTTCCCTATTTTCACCGCAAAGAGCGGAGTCTGTTCCTTGAAATGCGTTCTCCCTCCTTTTGTCTCAAGTATCACTGGAGCCCTCATGACGCGCCAGACTCCCCCTGTTTCCCCCCCAGGTGGATCCTATTGAACTTCCCTCTTCTTCTTTTTTGAGTGAAGACGTAAGTCCTCCACGGAGGAGAAGAAATACGATGCATTTCCCTCTCCTGACACCCTGTGAGTCCCTCCCCTCCCCCTATTCTTTTCACAAGCTCGGTCAGGAGTCGATAGATACCTCTCGGGTCCCCCACCCCAAATTTGACATTTCTCCCTGAGTGTTGTAAGAAAGATCCGTCCTCCTCCCTCCCCAAGAAGAGCAACTTTTCTCTAAACTGGCTCCCGTTTCTTTGCGGCCTGGAAATCTTTAACCCCTCCCCCATGTACGATCCCATTCCTTGTCGGCTCCCCCTTTTCTTTCCTTTTAAGGGGCTCCCTTCCCTTTTTACGCCATGCAGAGGAAATAAAACTCTCTCCCCCCTTTCTGAATTGAATCGAGCTGGAGCCCTTTTTCATCGCAGAAATACTTCGACCCGTCCTTCTTTTGTCCTCTCTCTCATAACGCGACCCTCCTTCCTACCTCAGGAAGTCTTTCCGAATTACAAGATGACCTGAGAGACACGCCTTTTCTACCTCCTTTTTCTCTCCGAGACTCCACTTTACCCCCCACACCAAGATTTGGATCCTCGTCCTAAGTGAGGAAAACAGTCCCCTTTTCCGCGGGGGTAGTCGACTCCTCCTTCTTCCGGACGATTCTCCCGTTTTCAGTAAAGATTCTGTCTTGATTTAGGATCAGACCAGATAACTCTGTTTCATATTTGAGTGTTTTTCCTTCGTGTAACCCTTTTGCTGAAAAAAAGATCTTTTTCCCCTGCTTTTTCTACCCAATGATATTTTAGTGCTCAGGCTATGTCTCCCCATGCTGTTGCGGTCCTCCCCCAAACATGCGCGAGTGGAGGAGAAGGCCCTTCTCGCTTTTTCTGGATTCTTCCCGTCAAATGGAAGACCAGTTCCGGTTTTTTTCTTTCCCTTTTCTCGTTCTGCCGGTGCCCCCCCCCTTTTATTCTTCTGTACCTAGCTCTAGAGATAATAGATCACTTATTTTTCCTTCTCCCTGCCACTTCATGATAAGGTTTCTTTCCCCCTTTCCCTTCCCTCCTTCATTCGGTTTGCGAGGAAAGCGGTCCCTTTCCCCCCCTTTCGGCTTTTCCAGAACATTAGGTGGTTGGCGGCTGACATTTCTCTTCCTTTCCTCTCTCCTCTGATAGGTCCTTTCTTCTTTCTTTTTCTTCTCCAGACGAGACCCTTTGAGTTCCTGGATAAAGACTGAATGCCACTTCTTTTCCTCTCGGATGCTGCCACCATATCCTCTCAGTTCTTCAAATGGTCTTTTTCCTTAATCGGGGTGCTTTTCCCTTTTTCCTCTCTCCTTAGTCATTTGTGAAGTACCCTCCCGCTGTACTTTCCCTCCCTCTTTTTCAATTTGTTCTTCTTTTCTTAATGGTGGTAATTGAGAGCTACCCCCTTCTCTGATCCGGACGTGAACTACAGGCTCAGCACTGTGCGTCTCCTTCTTACCCGTCAGTCCCAGGATCAATACCCCCCTCTAAGTGGGCATACTTTTATTTCTCCTTCTTTTTCTTTCTTCCTGATGTGCAGTGTGATCTTTTCTGGTTTTTTCTGGCTGTTTGGAGGGTGTGAGGTAGCGCTCCCCTTTTTTCCCCCTTTTGAACGCGAAGCGGCTCAGGT
>Ga0179593_1545515_pt1 | contig 13235 bp, 22 predicted proteins | sample CZODoug2_1_08_16_FD_185931 | JGI IMG/M metagenome (GOLD analysis project Ga0179593, IMG submission 185931) | Vadose zone soil fungal communities from Angelo Coast Range Reserve, California, USA - CZODoug2_1_08_16fungal (PacBio error correction) | ecosystem: Environmental > Terrestrial > Soil >... | reverse complement strand
TCCGTGCTGTGGGCCCACGGGGGTGTTCCTTTCTTAAAGGCGGGCTTTTTTTTTTTTTTTTTCTTTCCTTTCTTGTCTGGTGATGGGAGATTTGTTTCTTTTCTCCCCTTTTTCCCTCCACCTTTTCTAGTAGAATGACCCCTTTTTTGAAGCCCCGCCTCCTGGTCCCCTCCGCGAACCCCTTAGTTTGTTACCTTTTCGTCAGCCACCAGGTCTTTCTTTGCAGGCCGGTCGCGTTTTCTTTCCTATAGCCACCCTTGCTCCCTTCAGGTTGAAAAGGCCGGGGGATTTTCCCCGGGACCCCGACCTTTTTTCCTTTTCCTTAATTTCGCTTCTTTTTCTTTCTTCCCTCCTCTTTTCTTTAAAGCTTTCCCCCCTGTCCCAAGGGATAAGCTGCAGCGGTCACCAACTCCTTTTTTTTTGGCATCGTCAAAAGCCCCCTTCTCCTCCGTTTAGTGAAGTTAATTTTTCCTTTTTTTTCCTTGCTAACGATCCTCGCCAGGGGTCCTTCCGCTACCCCCCCGTTGAGCAGATGGCGCGCTCTTCCCCGGGCCCAACGAAGCTTACCCCTTTTTCCCACTCACCCATCTTTTCTCAGCTGAGGGGAAGGATGATCTTCTTTTTTCTTTCTCCCCTGCGAGGTTACGCGGTCTCGTTTCCACCCCCCTTTCGCGGGTTAGCCCGTTTCTGTCCCGCCGGGCCACGAGCTGATCCTTTTTTTTTTCTCTTTTTCTCGCCTGTTTTGATTCAGTGCCCTTTCCCAGTTGAACATCATGGACCTCCTTTTCTTTCCCACGCTTACCTCCCTCCAAGCGGAGGACAACGATGAACCTCGATATTTCCAGTCGCGGGATGATAGATTTTTTTTTTTGGATGGTGGCCGTGCGGACTTTGCTGGACGCGGTTCTTTTTCTTATTTTTTTTGCAAAAGGCGAACGATGTCTTTTTTTCCCGGTTTATGTCTCCTTTCGAGGGGGACATGGTCTCGACTTGGTCCCCCCTGGAGGACAATTTTCGTGGCTTTTCTTCTTTTCTCCCTTCCTTTTTGTCTCAGAAAACGTGTTTCTTTTCCTCAACACCGGGGACAACTTTTTGTTAGTCTTTTTTGGCCTGAACCTGTTGAGGGGGCAGAACGGGGACCTTCTTTTCTTAGCCGCCTGAAACAGGCTTGGGGATCGGACCATTTTTTCGTTGTTTTTCCCCTTCGACCACTGCGGCTGGCCGGCTGCCATGAGGACGCCTTTCTAAAAGACTTTTTTCCCCCCAGGCCGGACTACGATTTATGGACCCTGGAAAAGCAACGTTTTTCTTTGGCACTCCGTCCCGACCCACCCAAGACCCCCTTCCCCCTTTTTCGCGAATGTTTCCTTCCGAGGAGATCATCCGGGAGTTGCACTCCTATTCCCCTTCGTCCATCCTATATTAATTTGATCGACTCAGGCTTTTTTTTTGATAACCTCTCCGCCCACCATCGGTTTATTGCTGCTGGCAGTTATCCTTTTTTTCCCGTCCGATACAGAACCCGGAAAGCACTTTTTTTCTTGAATCGTTTTTTGGCGGCTATAAGAAAAATTTTTTTTTTTTTCCTCGCGTATCACTTCGCCATGGAAAGGCCTTTTTGGCACTATTCCTTCCCCGGTAGAGTGGAAGATGGAGCTTGTGAATCCACCTTTTTTTTCTTGTGGAGTAAGTAGCAAAAAGATCAGAACTCGTTTTTTTCTCCCCTTTGTGAGATCCCCGGGCGCGAGAGGGGGAGAATCCCCCTGTCCAACTCTTCTTTTTTTCCATCGGATTTTTAGGATTAGACGCCCTTTCATTTTCCCTTTATTTTCCACGCACTCCGCGTCTCTCTCCTCAGCCTTTAGGAAGAAAAGACGTTTTTTCTCTTTTTTGGATCCCTTCCCCTCTTTGACATGACGGAAGCGCAGTTTATCCCCCCTTTAGCGCGGGGCCTCATTTCCCCCCCTTCTTCCAAGGGAATGCTACGGGTGATCTGGCACTTTTGGTTGTGGTTGTGACGTATTGATTCTTCTCTTCCCCTTTCCTCGAGCGCCGAAACACTTGTATGGAATAAAACGTCACACCCCCCCTTTCCCCCTCCAGTATTCCCCGAGGCATTTAAATTGGAATGAGGCCCCGAGCTCTTTTTTCAGTCACCCCTCCCCATGCCCGGGCTCGGGGACCTGGCAGAAACGTCCTTCTTCCCCGATCCGCGCGAAGTTTGAGTGGAATTCATGTCTTTTTTCCCCATCTTTCTCCCCCCCATTGAAATGCGAACCACCGATGGTTGGAACAGGGGTCATGCTTGTTTACAAGCGGATCGCAGCACTTCCTTTTCCACACACCGTTCCCCCCTTCGGACGACTAGGTTTTCAGAAAACCGAAGGTTGGATTCCTTTCTCCCCCCCTCTGTCAAATCCTTCGCCCTGCTTGGACAAGTGGGCCGATGCCTGTACTTTCCGCCTCATTCCTTTTTCCCGACTTGCGCCGATGATTCGGGTCGGTATCGTCCTTCTTTTACCCTGCAAGACCGGATGTGGGCGGAGATCGCGCCTTTTCTTTTTTCCGATCCTGCCTTTTTCCCTACGGTTATGGCCGGGGAGGAGAGCATAGCGTGTCCCTCTTCCTTGATGAAACTGGCATCCGCTTAGGGTTCGGTTTGAGTTCTTTTTCCACGTGATTTTCATTTCTTTTGTTTCTTCCCTGGGTAGTAGTATGGCGTTCGGGAAATGGCGGTTCCCCCCCCTGCCATGCAGCCTCGAGTGGTAGATGTGAGCCATGGCTTTCTTAGTGACTTTTTTCTTCCCCGCCTTGTTTCATGCTGAATGAAAACAGGCTTGACCGGTTCGTCTTTTTTCAGGGGCACAAAAATGAAGGTTTTCCTCTTTTTGAGGTTTTTTTCCCCCCCCCACCACGTTCTAGAAGGGGCAGGAAGTTGTTCTTTCCATTTCATGCTTCGTTCAAAGCCGAAGAAATTTCTTCGGGCTTTTCTTCGTAGAACTCGAAATTACCAGGACTCATTAAACCTCTCCTCTGCGTACAGGCATCGGCAGCCTTTGCCATTTTCCAATCTCCTGCCGCATCGCAGGATGTTCCCGCGAGTCCATCCTTTGGTAGATGACTCATGGTTCATCGTTGTCTCCTGGTTTTTTTTTTTTCTGGCACAGACTCCCCTCCTTGTCAATGCACCTGAAACGGGCACCGCGCTTCCCTCCCTCCTCTCATCGGCTGCTCGCGGTCAGCCGCGTGGCCGGCCCCCCCTCGATGACAACACGGCGGAACAGATCCGCCAAAGTTTCCTTTGGTTTTTTTTTCCTCCCCCAAAGCGCCGGGGGGGGGGGGGAGTAAAATAGCTGGGATTCACTACCCCTTTTTTCTTGAATTCCCCGTTTTTCTCTAAACCGTTGGTAAGGAAGTCGAAATTGACAGGAGGATTTCTGCTGTTTTTTTTCCCCGGCTCAAAGGGTGTGACGGTTCCCTTCCGAAGGGCCATGGCGAGGCCCTTTCCGCTCCGCCCCTTCCCACAAGTGGCGGCGACGGCTGATCTCGATTGGACCGCTGCAGCGTCTTCTGGACAACGGGCGACGGAGCGCCTGAATCCCTGAACCAAGAAAGGTTCGTTTTCCAAATCCCGCTTTTCACAGGAAGGGGGAGCCCTCTCCCGCACAACCCTCTTCCTCCCCCGATCCGAGGACAAGCTGTTTTCCCCCCACAATTCTATTACTCGCGGATTAGCGGGCGTTTCAACGTTTTCCCCCCCCTGTACAGAGAGCGCATTCGACGAGTGTCGAATGCGGGAGGCCTCCTCTTTGTCCAAAAGAAGCTAGGGCAGCGGCTGGCAAAATTTTTCCCTTGGGACCTCCCGAGGGAAGAGAGAGAGAGTGGGACTACTAATCGGGGTTGTTTTTTTTCCTTCCAGCGACTTTTTTGCGCACCGTTTTCCATTTATTGGAACTTGACGGGCCCCATTTTTTTTCCTCTCGCCGCTGCCCAGATATGTAATTGTTCGGCAAAAGATGCAGACCTCCGGGCTCGCATTCGGGAAAACTCTCGTAGAACGGATTCCCTCCCCTTTTTGCAGGCATCAATTCTTTTCCCTTTAAGGATTTGACCGAACGGCCGCGACACATTCCGCGACGTCCCCTTTGAATGGAATTTAGTATTCATTGGACTCGATCTTGGGCATTTCCTTGCGACCGTGGTGGCAGGAACTATAGTCACACATGTCTATTTTTCCCTTTCGGGATGTCCACGGGACCCCCGGTACCCTTTCTTCTGCGCTTTTCCAGGACCCACGGGGCGCGGCGGCTTTTTGTACCCTTCCCCCTTTATACGCTGCCAGAGGTTCGCTTTCCCCAAGCGCAGATTTTTCCCCCGTTCTTTTTTTTTTCCAGTAAGGACGCGACTTTCCGCTCCAACAGATCCTAGGACCAGGTCCCCTGGCGAAAACCCCCCCCCCCGTTGAAGCCGCCTTGATGAGAGACACCAGCCCCTTTCCCCCCCCTCCATATGTATGTGTCAATTCGTCCTCGTTATCCTGTCATTTCTCAGAAGGAGAAGGATGGATGATCTTCTTGGTCCTTCTTCAGGAGAGGTTTTATTTCCCTTGGTCGAACCGAGTTTCCACCCTCTTGATTTTTGGGTAGGCCCCCGTTTGTTTCTCCTTCCCCCGCCCGGCCAAGAGCCGATCCGCCTCTTTCTTTTCTGCTTTCACGGTTAAGGGGCATTTAAAAACGACCACGGGTCTTGAACTAGAACTTTTCCCAACTTCGCCCCCCCGTCGGACAAAAAAGAACTGAACAATGAGCATCTACCGATATCACGTTTCTTTCCCATCTTTTTTTGCGCAAAAAAGGAGGAATTGGCTGGAAGCTTTCCCCCCTTCCCCTGCTTCTCATAAGAAGGAGAAGCAATTCTATCTTCCTGGTAGGTCATTTTTTTCTCTTGTAGCCTTTATTCCCCACATGAAGATAAGGAGTCTCGGCAAGCCTCCCCTTTTGTCGCATCTTGCCTCTTTCTTTTGTCCTGGTCCCCCTTTTTTTCACCGCAGGCTAAAAGACCACTTCCTTTTTCACGTTTTTTTTCTTTTTTCATGCCTTTTTCCACACCGGGGACAAGCTCGTTTCTTATTCTTCTTTTTTCGGTAACTTTTTTTTTTTTTTTTTTGTGATTGAGCAGCATTGAAACAAGGCTGGTCTTTTTTCTTCCCCCCGTTGGTTGCATGAGCCATGGTTCTTTTTTCTTTTTTCTTCCTTCTGTCGGACGTGACGGATTCCCGCCATTTCCCGAACCCGCCCTCCCCCTTCCCCCAGGCCGACTACATTTCGGGACCACTGTGAACCTCCAAATTTTTTTTTTTTCCTGCCGAGGACCCAAGAACCTCCCACCGGCCCCTTTTCGAGCTCTTCTCTTGCATTTATTTCTCTTAGACTCATTGCAGGGGAGTGTCACGCGATCCCGGCCCCAAAATACGTTTCCTACTAAACTTTTTTGGAGGAAAGTTTCTTTTGCTACGTCGGGAGATTTTTTTCTCGCCCCCCCCTTTTTTCCAGATTTTTAAGGAAGCTGACCTAGTTTCCCCCCCCCCCTATCCCCGAAGCAGTAGGAGACAAGTCGCGCTTTTTCTTTCCTTTTTTTCTTTTCTTAGAAGAAGATTTCCCCTTCTTCCCCCTTCGCATGGGAAAGGTTTTTTTCGGATTTTCCCGCCTTTTTTTTTTTCTCGATGGAAAGAGGAGCTTTTCACCCCCCCCCTTAGTCGGGCCGATGTTGGATGGACTCTTTTCCTTATTGTCTTTCTTATCCCCCGAGGAACGAGAATGTGGACCTGCTTCTTTTTTCTTCTTCCGTGTACCCCGGCCGAGAGAGGGGCGCATTTCCTTTGGAATATGGATTCCCTTCTGAGTCGACGCAAACCTTCCCCGCTCAAAAAGAAACGGCAGGAAATTTCTCCACTCCCTTTTTTCTCGATTCCGATTAAGCATTTTCGGCCTCCCACTTCCCAAATATTTCGAGGGGGAAAGGGGAGGATGGGCTTCCCCTTCCGGTGCATGCACGGAAGGCCGAGTAAGACACCGATTTTTTCCTTCCCCTCGGTCTTTTTTTTTTCGGGTTATCGTCTTCCTTTTTCCCTTCCATCGGTGATCTGGAGAGTGGGAACCCATTCCTCTTTTCCCTCTAAGTTTTCAGGCGGCATATCTCTCGTTTTCAATACTCCCCCTTCCGTTTGTTTTTTTTTTCTCTCTTTTTTCTGGGGACCCTTTTTTACGTCCGCTTTCTTTTTTTTTTTTCCTTTCCCTTGGACTGAGGGCCCAAGCGATAACCTTTCTCCCTTGCCCCTTTTTTTTTTTTTTCCTTGCCGTCATGCACCGATTGCATTCGCGACAAAGCCCATTTCTTTTTCCTTTCCCGGTTTAACCTTTATTCCTCGATACGGACGCGTCTTCGTGGATCCAATGGTCCCGTGAGAGGGACGTTCCCAAATCTTATTTCCTTCCCTTGAAATGAGAAATCAAAGATCGTGTGGACGGGATGGCTCCTCTTCCTTCTCGGATCGCAAGGCATCATGTCACATGGCTCTCTCTTTTCCCCTCTTTCTACTTTTTCCCCCTTTTTTTCCCCCCCCCCCCTAAAAAGAAAGGTGGATTCACAGCTACATCTTTTTTTCCTTTCTCTTCCTTCCCCCTTTTTTGCTTGGCCACGTGGCCGATGACTGGCCCCATGCCTAATTTTCTTCCCGACCATTTCACTTCCCGGAGGCGACTGCGCCGAATGATTCGGGTTTGGTACTTCTCCCTTTTTCTTCAGCCAAGCAAGACAACGGATGGTGGGCGAGATGTCTTTCCGCCTGTCTTCCCTATTTTCCATGAAAAGGGATAGGATGGCCTACGTTATGTCCTTTTTTTTTCCCCGCCCGGAATGATCGCAATAGAAGTCATTTGGATGGGGACCTGCCTTCCCTCCAACGAATTTTTTCCTTTTCCCTTTTCTTTCTGCTTCAGTGGTCCAGAAATAGTAGTGGGCCCTTTTCTTTTCCCTTGTGCGCTCGGGAAATGGCGGGATTTTCCCTTCCCGTTCTTCTTTTTTTTGCCATCACCACGGCGTAGATATAATTTTCTTTTCTATTCCCGCTGCCGGTTCGTCGGACCGGAACAGTTTCCTTCCTTTTTACGCCCTTTTTTTTTTTCCTCTTCTTTGTCACAGGCTGTGATTTCCGAGTGCTTTCTGCTCCCCCCTTCCCCTCTTCCAGGGAAGTTTCGGTGACTTTTTTTTCCTTCGACTACCTTTCCCTGTCTTTCCGAGCGGGGCAGGGTGGAAATCGGAGGGAACCCACTTTTTCCCTTACCCAAGCTTAAAACTCTTTTTTGGCTCCCCTTCTCCCAGGCATCAGGAGAATTGGCAAAATTCTTTCTTTTTTTCCAGCAAGTCAGATGAGACCATGCGCAATTTTTTTCCTTCTCTTCGGCTTCTTCTTCTCTTTCTGTATATTTGGTATGGTTCGAATTGTTCCTCTTTTTCCTTTCCCCCAAGGACCACGTGGAGTTTAAAATGATGTTCAAACTTCTTTTCCCCCTTCCAGGACTTGTTCCTTTTTTCATTCGGCTGCTCGCGGATCAGGCGTGGTCCTTCCGTTCGCGATGACAACCACCCCTTTTCCTTTTTACAAGGCCCCCTCAAAAAAGAAAGAACGAGTAAACCCCTTCTGCTTTTCCCTCTTTCCGAGACACGTTGGATAGATAAATCGTCTCATCTTTCCCTTTTTTCCGCTTTTTTCCCTACCCCCCCCTTCGGGATGGTGAAAGATGAGTGGGTTCTCTCACCCCTTCTTTTTTTTTTTTCATCCGCCCTTTTTTTTTTTTGACGGTTAGGAAAACTTTTTTTTAAGGGCACATGGAGAGGGATCGTGAGCGGATTCTTCCACCTCCATGGATTGTTTTCCTCCTGATAAAGGAGAGCCTTCTTCCCCCCCCCCCCCCCCCCTACCCCCCCCCCCCCCCCCCCCCCCCCCCCCCCCCCCCCCCCCCCCACCCACCCCCCCCCCCCCCCCCCCCCCACCCCCCCCCCCCCCCCCCCCCCCCCCCCCCCCCCCCCCCCCTTTCAGCGTATGACGTGGGAAAGGGGGCAGGGGCCATTCCCACTTCCTTTCTTTTTCGCCCTGTTTCCCCCTTTCCCCCCTTTTGAACCAATCAAGTTAGGGGGTCACCTTTGAACTTCCTTCTTCCCCTTTCTTCCCCCTCGATGTGTGGACTATAGTCTGCACCACTTCTTCCCCCTGATTTTTTTGGACCGATTTTTTCCTGCTTTCCTTTCCAAAATTTCATTACTTCGAGGATTTTCTCCTTCTCCCCCCCCAGCCGAACGTTGCGGTCTGCCTGCTGCCCTTTTCTTTCTTTGTTTTTTCGTAGTTCTTTTCCCTTTCATCGGCATATTGCCGAACAAGAAGTGCTCTTGCCCTCTTTCTTTTTCCAAAAGTCAAATATGGGAAAACCCCGTGGCCCATCATCTTTTTTCCCCGTTGGTTTTTTGTTCTTTCTTCTTTTTCTCAAGGGGAAGCAGCGTGATGGGCCCAGGGGTTTTTTTCCCTCCTTTTCAGCCTTTTCGAGCCGATGAAAGATATTATTGTTAGTCCCCCCTATGTCCCCCCTTTTCCCTTTCAAGGGATTTCGCATTCGACACTCTCTTTTTTTTTCCCGTTTCTTCAGACGCACCCCCTTTTTTTTTCCCTGACTCGCCGCGAATACGGCCGTCTTCCTTTTCCCCCCAGAGTAAATAGAATTGTTTCCTTCTTCCCCTCTTTTTTTCATTTTCCTCCTTCAGTTTTGTCCCCCTCCCTTTTCGGGGCTACCACTTACATGTGAAAACCCCCTTTTCCCCTTTCCCCCCTGTCTGTTCTCCCCCCCTTTTTCTCGCTTTTCCAAGGAAGCGCCTGGCTCGTCTCCCTCTCCCCCCCTTGTTATACGTTCTGTGGGAAGGCCCCCCCCCCTTCTTTCTTTCGGATCTCAGTATTTTCCCCACCCCCCTTCTCCCTTGGTTGGACGGTGAAATTTCCCCCCCCCCTTTCTTTCCGATCAGCTCAAAACGTCCTCGCCATTTTCCCCCCGTTCCCCCCCTGAAATCCCTTTTTCTCGACACCAGAATAAGTTTCCCTCCTTCCCCTTTTCACAATTTACGACTGTACAATTTCGACTCCCTTCTTTTCTTCCCTCTTAACTACTTCTTATGATCTAGGAAAAAACCTTTTTTCTTTTCCTTTTTTTTTTCGAGTGATCATCCCCTTTTTCTTTTTTTTTTCTTTCTTTTACCATCTTCCCCCCCCAAGGAAACTTGGACGAAAGGCGTTTTTCCTTTCTTTTTTTTCCCTACGGAAAAAGCGCTTATCCGTCCTTCTTCCCCTTGCTTCCTTCCCTTTTTTTTGGATTTGTTGTTCTTTCTTCCTTCTTTCTTTTTTTTTTAGTTTCACGGGGTCCTTTCTTTACCCCCCGCCAGTTTTCTCCTTGCGTCCAAGGAACACCTCTTTTCCTTCCCCAAAGCCCATTAGTGCACCCTATGAAAAAAAATGAGTCCCTCCCCTTTCTCTTTTTTCGGATGCTCTCGTTACACCCCCTCTCCTTCCTGAAGTTTCCGCAAGGAGGAATTGGCTGGTCCTCTTCCCTTTTTCCCCCCTCTTCCCCCTCCATTTTTGAAAAAAAACCCCTCCCCCTGCCTTTACTCTCTTACGGAAAGAAATTATATCTTTTCTTTCCTCGGTGTGTTCCTCCTTCCCCCCCTTTTTCAATATCTTTCAAAACTGGAAGATAGGAACTTCCTAGAGGACAATCCCCTTTCCTCCCTTCACTTCTTCCCTTTTTCTTCAGCCACTTCCTCTTCCCCCCTCCCAAACTTTCTGAAGCTATCTCCTCTCTACGTTTTTTTTTTCTTTTTTGTTTCACCCTCCCTTTCTTCCATAAAAAACAGGGTCCCCCTTCCCTTTTGTTGACACCCCCTTTCCCCTAATTGGGTTTTTTTCCCCCCCTTTTTTCGGGGAAGACGACAGGACAAATTCTTTTTTCTTCTTTTCCTTTTTTGCTCCCTCCCGTTCATTCTTCTTCTCCTCAGTATTTTTTTTTTTTCTCTTCCCTCCCCCCCGAAAAAAATTTGAGGGAGGCTTTTCCTTTTTCTTCTTCTTTTTTCTTTTCCCTCCCTTTCCGAAAGCAACAGTCCCCCCTTTTTTTCCTTTCCCGATTTATGGAACAATGGAAAAAGCCCTTTTGTCCCTTCCTCTCCTTTTTTCTCCCTCTGGACACCACTCCCCCCTATTCAAACGAAAAGAGAGCGGATGCATCCCCCCCCCCTTCGGCCAGGAGAATAATTACGGGGCGTGCACCCTCTCTTTCCTTTGTCTCCCTCCATTTTCCCCTTTTCTTCAATAATAGATGCATTTCTTTCTTCTTTTTCTGTTGATTACCGTTCTTCCTCCCCTTTTTTTTTCTTTTCGTTTTTTTCCTCAAGAGAAAGATTTCCTTCTCCCCCCTCTTTTTTTTTTTTTCAAGTACGATTTTCCTCCCCCCCTCCCCTTTCCCCAGTCCCCCTCGCGGTGAAGTTGTCTCTTTTTTTTTTTTTCTTTTAATAAGAAGATTTTTTTTTTTTTTTCCCTCTTTTTTCCTCCCTTTCGCATTTTTTCCCTGTCTTCCGGAAACGGGGGCCAAAGGGCATTTTTCCTCTCCCTTTTTCTCTCTGAAAGATGGGAGATGTGAATCCCCCCCTTTTTTTTTCCCCCTTTTTTTTTTTTTCTTCCAAACCCAAGTTTACCTCATCTCCCCGTGTGTTTTTTTCCTTTTCCCCCCCCCCACCGAGGAGGGAAGCATTTGTTCCTTTTTCCTTCCTTTTTTTTTTCCCCCCCTGGGTCTCTTTTGGGAATTTCCTTTCCAAACGATAGGTGAGTTTCTCTCTTCTTTCTTCTTTAGAAGAAGTTGCGTCTTTTTCCTTCTCTCCCCCTTTTCCTTCTCCCCCTGTCAAAACTCGAGTCGGATTCGACTCCTTTTTTTCAGAAGTTATTTATGCCTTCCTCTTTTTCTTTTTGCTATTTTTTTTTTTTTTTTTTCCTTTTTTTTTTTTTTTTCGGTGGAATGAAGGAAGCGGCCCTCTCCTCTTCCCTCCTTTTCTTTCCGTTATCTCTTTTCCAGTTCCAATTTGAATGCCTCGGTGATCTGGCGTGCGGACCCATTTTTTTTTTTTTTCCTTTCTCCCATTGTACCAGGTTTAGGAGAATCTCTCTTTTTCTTTCCTCCTTTTTTTCTCTTCCTCTTTTCCGCAAACCCCTCTGTTAATCAACGTCAACCCCAATCCGAGGCGTCTTTTTTCTTTTTTCTTCCCCTTTTTCCTTGAGGCACGAGCTAAATGATCCGGACCCTTTCTTTTTTTTCCCTCACCGATTGGACCCTTCCTCCTTTAAACGTGGGGCCCAAGCACCGGGATCGCCCTGGCGACGTCCTTCTTCTATCCCTCCTCCCTCCCGGAGGAGTGGGGGGATCCTTTTTTTTTCTTTTTTTTTTTTTTTTTCCCTCCCCAAATCCTTATCATGACATGACCATGATAAAAATAACAGATAGGTTGGAAAGGGATGGCGCCCCTCCTCTTCTCTTTCTGTCCTCCTTCCCTGTTCAAAATGATTTATACATCGGTGGACTCCCCCCCCCCCCCCCCCCCCCCCCCTCTTTTCTTTTAGCTTTTGCTACTCCAGGGGGCCGACTAGTTTTCAGAACGACAGGTGGATTCACAGCTCCCTTTTCTCTTCATGGCCGTCGACTGGATTGGGAAAAGTGGACGATCTTCCATTTCCTCTCTTCTTTCTCTGCAGTCGGGATCTTCCCAGCCCCCGCTGCTGAGCATATTTAAACAGCGGCGACCTTTTTATTTCTTACTTGAAAAAAACTCGGTAAAGGGAGGGCTTCTGCCTTCCTTTCTTCTCTTTTTTTCCCCGCGGAGCACCGCTCCACTGCCTGAAGTCGATTCATGAATCTCTTTTCCCTCTTCCCTTGGCGTGCCAACGCAAAGGAATGATTTTCCCCTTTCTTTTCCCTTTCCCCCTCCTCTGGCGGTTCGGTTTGTTTTCTTGTCGCCGGTCTCCAGAAAAACTTGAAATGGGCCGGTCCCTTTCAAACTCTTAGTCGGATGGGTAATGTATAATGTGCTTCTTTTTTTTTCTTTTCACCTGTTTCCGTGATCCGCGTTCATGCAAGCCGGAAGCAGTGGTCTGTGAGAAATGGCTAATCCATTTTTCCCTTACCTCTATCCTTAGGGTCTCCACGCCTGTTTCATGGCTGATCAAACCACGCTTGCTTTTTTCCCAGTTTCAGGAACCCCAATGGCCGTTTTTTTCCCCCTTGACACGAGCTTGTCCCGGTTTGATGGACGGAGTGGCGTTCTGTCCCGTTTCCGAGCGGCAGGGACCTTTCCCCCCTTTCCTTTTCGTCAAAGCCTTCCCCAAGTCCTCGGGGCTTGACGAGCGGCAGTTTCCCCTGGCCCTCGAAATTTACCCAAGGCTCCTTCATTGCGGGGCGACTGGGCGTACCGGCAATCGGGAAGGGGCCTTTGCACCCTTTTCCTTCAAAACACAGAGTCCCGCCACTTCCCCGTCAGATGTTACGCCGAGAGTTTCCGGCGGAAGTGATTTTTTTTTCATCGGTTGGTCTCCTTGGTATTGGTTGCGAATGTGTTTTTTTGACTCTAGTGCAAGGAACCGCCTGTTTCCAAATGATGTAAACTGCCCCACTTCACCCCTTCTCCCTCAGTTTTTCTCTTTCGCCGGCAAGCCTCTTTTCCGCGTCTCAGGAGAGTTTCCGGATGTTAGCCCCCCCCACGGAGACCTCTTGCCAAGGTTCCTTGGTGGCCCCCCCCCGGGAAAAAAAAGCCGCTTTCCCCCCACTACCCCAGGGGGACGTGCAGAGCCCTTTTGGCTAGATCATCCGTCTATCTTATCTTCAGCCCCTTTCCCTTTTGACCAGGCGGATGTGACCGCTTTCTTTTTTTCTTTTGTGTCGCGCTCGGATCAACGGTGTGCTTTCGAACGGTTGGGGCCCCTTCCCTCTGATCGGTGAGCTCTCGCTCCCCCCCCTTCCAACAGTGTTGCGATGGATCATGAGGATGCTCTTTTTTTTTTCTTTTTCCCGAGTATCCCGTGGACCGGTTTTTTACACCGCTTGGGCACCCCAGCTTGACGACTGGACCGGGATCTCCCTCGAGTACCCCATACAAAGCAC
>Ga0179593_1521861_pt1 | contig 13235 bp, 18 predicted proteins | sample CZODoug2_1_08_16_FD_185931 | JGI IMG/M metagenome (GOLD analysis project Ga0179593, IMG submission 185931) | Vadose zone soil fungal communities from Angelo Coast Range Reserve, California, USA - CZODoug2_1_08_16fungal (PacBio error correction) | ecosystem: Environmental > Terrestrial > Soil >... | reverse complement strand
TTTCTCTTTCCCTTACCGCCCCAAAATACCCGAACTTATCAAGTCTTGGATTTGATGCAGTCTATGTCATTTCTTCCTCCCCTTTCTCTTTCCCCCTCCCTTACCTTTGTATACAAGCTAAAGCCTCTTTTTTCTAAATATTTTACTCCAGGCGACTTCCAACGACGGTTCATTCCTTCTTTCCCGACCGTGTCCCCAGGAATCCTTATACGTTCAAGGAGATCGCCACCTGTTTTCTTTTCCCTTTTCCCGCTACACAAAGACCCGACGGGTCCAGGGTTTTTTCTCTTCCGCCCCGACGATATCGACGTCTCCTGTAAGACTGGGCATTCGACAAGGAAACCATCCCCTTGTCCCCCCCTTTTTTCCTCCCCGCAGGAAGCGACCCAACGCGGGCTTTTTTGAACCAGATCGTTTTGTCCTTCCCCCTCCTTTCTTGGTCCAAGTTTGAAGTTTACACCTTCCCTTTCTTCGAGCTGGGAAAGAGCTGTTCGCCCCCCTGCCCGCGTCGTCAAATATTTCCTTTTGACGACGATAATCTTTCCCCCCCCCCCTTTTTTCTCCATAGCAACTTTATCCACCCTCCGGTTACTGGAAGGGGACCCCCTCCCCCCTGAAACTCTCTTCAACTACGAACAGGACCCCCCTTTCCTTTTTTTCTCTCCCCCCCCTCCCTTCGTGGCATTATAAAAAGAGCGCGCCAGATAGCGGCGCTTTCCTCCTCCTTCCCTATAACTCTTTTTTTCATTGCGAAATCTTTTTTTTCACACCCCCTTCACGGGTATTGTCCCCTTTACTAATTTACTCGCGTTTTTCATAGGATATTTTCCTCTCCCTTTTTTTTGATTGCTAGCGGGCCCTTTTTCTTTTTCCCCCTTCAGCGGCCCATTCTCCTTCTCCCCCACATTTGCACATTTCTTTTTTTGTCTTAGACTTCCCCAAAATGGCACCCGGATTTCTTTCCCCCCGCCTCCCCTTGACACACACTTCGGTCAACCTTGCGGATTTTCCTTCCTAGACTTCAACAACAGATCGGACCTTTCCTCCCCTTCTTTTTTTTCACCGTTGACCCGGCTTCGCGGCTACGTTTTTCCCCACACCGGTGAACCTCATCAAGGAGCGCTCTGTGTGATTCGCTGTATACAGGACCCTCTTTTCCTCTTATTCGATATTCCCGGGGAATGCTCCTTCTTTGCCAGAAACCCACCACCGTCACTTTTTTTTCTCCCTTCGGTGATTTCCCATGTTCCGAACCCAGAATGTAATTTCCTCCTCCCTCTTTTCCCTTTCCTGGGAATGCTTTTCATCCATACCCCTGCCGGGGCCACCCCCCCTTTTATTTTCTCCTTTTTGCAGGTCTGTACGTTGAAATGCCCCGTAATCCTTTTGATCTCTACCCCCCCATTGCGAGACAGGATAGTGCACTGAAGTTTTCTTTCTCCTTTTCCCCCCGGCTAAGTGGGGACAACTGAGGTACCTCCTCCCCCCCTCCCACCCTGACGGCGTAATCGGGGGTTTCTTTTTCTCAGCTCTTCCCGGAAATAGTGGAAGTTCTTCTTCTCCAGTTCCTCTCAATCCCTTTTCGTGCGTTTATTTATGATTCCCATAATCAGGATCGTTCCCCCTCTCTCCAAAAGGCAGGATCATCTTGCTGTTGGCCGGTTTACACGTAATTGCTCTCCCTTTTTCCCCTTCCTAACGTATTCATCGATTTTTGCGTCGACAATTCGTCGTACCTTCCTACTCTACATGAGGTAATTTTATATAGGCCCTCTCTTCTTCCCTTTTTTCCTTTCCTCCATAGGTATGACTGAGATGTTTGATGAAGTACCACCGATTCTCTTCTTCTTTTTATCTTATTGCGCTCCCTCATCCTGCCGGAATTGGTCCCTTCCTCTCCCTCCTTCTTTCCCATCAACGGACCCAGGTTGCAATTCTGCTCTTCCTCCTTTTCCCCTTCTTCGATAGTCCTCAGGCGTCTGCAGCTTGTTCATTGCAAAGATGGTATTAGAGCATTCCCTTTTTCTTTTTTCCCTTTCTTTTTTTTTCCTCACTGGTTGAGAGGAAGGCCTTATCTTTCTTTTTTCCCTCCCCACCCACTACAGGAAGCGGACTGAAGTCCCTTTCCCCCAAGATAGTCGCTTTGCTCCTTCAGAGGGGTCGGAACCTCTTTTTCCCTTTTTTTCATTAGTGTCAGTTCCATATACGGATAGCTTTTTCTCTTTTCCCCTCCTCTTTTCGAAACGGTTTTAGCAGTGAGTTCCCCCAGCATATGCTACGACCGCCTCTTTTTCGGAGGATTCGTCTGAACCAGTCGTTTTTTTTTTCCTTTTTCCCCTTTCTCTTTTCTCCTGAGTGAAGCGCTTTTTTTTGCAATGTCATACATACTCTTTCTTTCTTTTCTTCCCCCCCCCTTTTTTTCCTCCCCCCGGATCGAGGGGTATAGTAGTGGACTTTTGTCATTAGTTGGCTTATTATACTCCGTTTCTTCCTTCCCGGTCTCTGTTATCGGCGATTTGTGTTCTGTGATTTTTTCTTTCTTTCTTCGAAACCCCGTTTCCTCAGGACAGAGCTGCCCTCTCCCATATGTGCTCGTCTAGAGCTCTCTTTCCCCCTCTTCTCCCCTAGACGGATACTGTCGTTCTCCCTCATGGGGCTTGTCCGTCGAATTAAGAAAAGGTCCTGGACCTGGTTCTCTTTTCTTTTTTTTCTTCGGTGAATCTTACCTTTATACTCACTAGTTGTTTTTTTTTTCTCTTTTCCCCCTCCTTCCCTTGCCCCCCCCGGCTAAACGGTCCCATACATTTCTTCCCTCCGCAACATATTTTGAATTGCAAAAGATTTTTCTTTCCCCTCCGTATCCGGTCTGAGGTTCCGCAGGTGAAGAGCATCTATTCTTCTTTTATTTCCCGGGACACTCTTCCGCAGAGCTGGTTTTTCTGGCCGCTTCCTGAAACGGGGGTCGAGATCCCCCCCTTATAAAAGTACCACAACTCTCCCCCTCCCTCCCCCCCTCCCGGAGTCGCTGGGAACGACCAGGAGGACTCTTGCCAACTCTTTACAGCCCTTCCGTATCCAACGACGATACCAGGTGTCTAAAAATACTTTGATGACCCCACTTCCGAACTCCTTTTATTCTTCTTCCTTCCTCTTATGAGCAGCGCTACAAAGACCTTCAACACCTACCCTCTTAACTTTTTTCAGGCGCATCCGCCGCATTCCCTTCCTCTCTCTCCTTTCAGGATGTTTATGATGGAGAATCACTTCCCTCCCCTTTCCTTTAAATATCCTCTGTCCGGATGATAAAGCTATGCCGTATCTCTTTTCCATCCCTCCCCTCTCCTTGTTTCCTGACCAGGCGGAAGTCACCTTTCTTCACGAAGAGAGGGGGCCCTTTACCTTCCTTTTGGTTTTTTTTTTTCCCTTTTTTTTTTTCACGGCCAAAAAGCAGCGCCGGATTTTTTCTCAACCCTTGCTGGGTCTCCCTCAAAAAAGGGATACTCCGGTAGGTTCGACTCCCCCCTATTGGACCTAAAGGGTTTCTTTAGAAGCCGGGGACTATTCCCCCCCTACTTCTTTTCGGCCATTTGAAGGTGCACTGGTAAGGTGCTCCCTTTCCCCAAGGAGATGCTCCTTAGGAGCCTTTCTTCTTTCTTCTTCTTCGAAAGCCTCCAGCACCTGCGAAAATACTCCTCCTTTTTTTCGTCCTCCAAACACCTCCCCTTCAGCATTGCGCGGGACGGAGATCTCTCTCCCCCCTTTACCTCTTTGTGAGAAGCTTTTTCCTTTTCCCTACGACCGAAGTGGAGGACTCCCTTGAATGAATGGGAGGTCTTGTCCCCCCCCGTCCCTGCCCCCCCCAATTTACGTGAACCTTCCCTTTTTCTCTTATCTTTTGCGATACGACTACGTTCCCTCATACAGGACCGTCCCGAAGGGCGTCTCCCTCCCCCTTCTCTCCCTTTCTTAGAAGAAACGTCCACTCTTTGCAAAAATGTTGCAATTACACGGCCAGACCCCTTCCTTCCGTCCCGGTGTCCGTGCAGTTGATGGAGGAACTGAATGTCCCTTTCCCTTTTCCCTCCTCCCCCTCCAAATTAAAGGGCAGCTATCCTGTCTCTTTTCCCTCCTGGGTAGAGAGCAAACCCCTTTCTGACCATTTCAATTCCCATCCCCTTTTTCTCAACGACTTAGCCAAGGCTTCTTTGCAACCTGCTTTTCCCTTCCTAAAGTCAGTCCCTTCGCAGTTTTTCCCCTCTTTCTTCCCTTTCCCTATGGTGCGGCGATGGAATCCACCCCCCCTGGTCTCGAAGTATGATGAAGGTGGTTGGTCTTCCCCCCTTCGGCGTTGAGATCCTCCTCCCCTTGATAGCGCAACTCCGATAACAGCTCCAGTCTCACCTTTTGTTTTCCCCCGCTAGTGAGGGTTCCTGTTTCTTTTTTATCAAAGGACCACCGAATGTCCCTCTAGAACTTGGAAAGTGAAAACCCCCCCTCCCCCCCCCCCCCCCCCCCCCCCCCCCCCCTTATTGGGGACAATCAAGGGCCCTTTCCCCGCCTACTTCGATCTGTTGTTGACTTCCGTCGGGTGACTAAGCTCCCTTTTGGATTTGAGGAATGGACCGACATTTTTTTTCTCGCGCACAGGTCATCCGGGTTCCCTTCCAATCCGGTTTGCAACGTGTTTTTTTTCCATGGATAGGGTTGCTAATTTCCTTCAGGGTAGAAATAGCCCCTCATCCAGCCCCGTTTTTTTTAAACTCCCCTTCTTTCTTCGGTTTGTAAAGCTTTCTTCCCCTTTCCTTCTTCTACAATTACCCGGTATGGGGTCTCTTTAGAATTAAAGAATTCCTTTTATCTCTTTTGTCCCAGGATTGCGGCACCTACCCCCCTTTCTCCTTTTCGGTTGCGCCGAGTTGATAATGCGTGGTTTTCCGCCAGAGGTTCCTGTCTTTTCTGAGTCTTTTCTTTTATTTGATCTTCCTCTTCCCGGGAGGATGGTTTCTTGTATTGGTCGCCGGGGTATCTATCGCGATTTGCCCTCCGCCTTTTCCCTTTTTGGTTAAGCTTCCCAGCTCATCCGCGTCTCCCCCTTCTTTTCCCCCCTGGCGAACAAGGGGCGGCAGTCGGGGTCACTCTTTTCTGGTTCCACCGCGCGGAAGGCACCGTCCTCCTTTTTTCTTTTTCGATTACCCAGTCTCTCCCTTTCTTTTTCTTCTCTCCCATTCTTCCTTGATGAGGTCTCCTCCGTCCGGGGCGAACTCTTCCTGGATGCTTTTTTTTCCTATTTCAGGCACCTGGACCCGTCCAGTTTCCTTTTTTTTTCTCCCTTCTTCTTTTCTGGGGTTTACCAAACGACGGCGTTTGCCTCGCTTCGTGAACGGTCGTCGAGGGAGTGAAGTCCGTACCTTCTCCTATGGGTCAAATATTTATCAGGCGGACCCCCCCCCCCCCTTTCCCTTCTTTCCTTCCTTTCTTTCTCGTGAACGTATATTTCTTACCTCCCTGATAGAGGCATCATCCCTCTTTTCTGGCAGGGGATCGTTTCGTTACAGATTACGCTCGATGATTCTCCCCTTTCCCCCCCTCCCCCTTCCTTTTTTTTTTGGAGAGAGTAATCATCGATCTCAAGGACGCCAATCACATGCCTATGCGATATCGCGGTCTCTTTTTTTTGGTATGTTTTTAGAATAGACGTTCACGAGAACATCCCTCTTCCCTTCCTTTCCTTTTTCCCCGCCGATAAAATTTTACTCCAGTCTTTCTCCGGGAAGGTTCCCACGGCCTCCTCCCTTCTTTCCATACTGCCTTAACGTTCAAGGAGATCGCCAACCCTTTTTTTTTCCCCCCCCCCTTACCCATCCAGGTGACGACGACCAATGACTCTTTTTTCCTCAGGACTCCATCCTAAAGGAAGAGTTAGCCCCCTTTTTTTTTTGAATTCGTCGGTAAATCATCACGTCATCTTTCCCCTTACCCGCCGTATACATGTAAGTATCCTTTTCTTCCCTTCCGATCGCAACGCGGGACGGTTCCTTCTTTCTTTTTTGAACCTGCATTTCTGGGTCTATCCCCCCTCCTCCCTTTTCTCCAGTTTGAAGCTTACACCCGTCTCTATGGAGCGAGGCTGCTATTTTCTTTTTTTTTGTGCTGTTTGTTTTCGAAGCCCGGATGTTCACTGCCCCTCTTTTTCCGCCGATAGATAACCCCGGCCCCCTCTACATCGACAACTTCTCACTTCCCCCCCCGGGTACTGGACTTTCCCCCCCTCCCTCTCCTTCGCAAAGAGGAACAGGACCTCCTTCCCCCCCACACTCCAGAGAATGCTCAGCGGTCTCGCGACCGCCTCTTTCTTTTCTTTTTCCCCGCCGTGCCCCGAGGAAAGGAACAGAAATTCCCTTTTTGGGAAAAGACCAAAGACCGTTTCCGTTCCCGGTGGACCGTGGACGGTTTTTCCTTTACTTTCTCACACTTTTGCTGGATTTTTTCGATTGTATACAATTCAGCTGCCCCCTTCTTTCAGAGGTCGGTATCCCCCCCATTTGACACCGTCCCTTTTTTTTTTCCCCTACAGATGCGCCTGTCTTTTTCCTTGGGACCCAAACACTTCGGTAAATTCCTCCTCCCCTTGATTTATTCCAGAATTCCCCCCCTCTCGGCCGTCTCTTCCCGAGTTTTTCTTTTGGTCAAACGTGCCCCGGCATTAGATTCTCCCCGTTTGTTTCCATTGGAAGGTGATACCAAACGGTGTGAACTTCCCTTTTCCTTTTTCCCCCCCTTGTCCCTCTTTTTCGTGTTTTTAGAAGAAGTTGATGGCTTTTTTCTTCTCCTCATTCTTTGAAAGAAACACCACCGTCCATTCCCTCTTCCCTTTCGTGATGGTTCCCACTGCCGCAACCCCTTTTTCCCTTCTTTTCTCCCACTTTCGGAGGACTGACTTTTATCCATCAACCTCCCCCCCCTCCTTCATCGTGGCGAAGTAGTTGATCCCTCACGCTTTTCCTTTGTCCCTTTGTGCTCTTACCCAATCGCGAAACCCCCCCCCCCCCCTTCGCGACAGATAGATGCCCTTTTTTTTTTTCTTTATCAAAAGAATTATCACGCACGTTCTTATGTAGTCCCATCAAATGCCACCAGTCCCTCCCTTCTTTTCGTTCTTCCTTGTAATTGCAACATTTGTTTCCTGCTCTCCTTGGGCGTTCTTATCCGAAAGTTAGACCCGTTCACACGAATTAGGTCCCTTTTTTCCCCCCCCTCCTGATAGTAGATAGCAAAACCCCAGCCAAGAGAAAGCTGTGAATTTTCTTCCCGTCCTTTCCCCCCTCAACCCCCCCTTTCCTAATTAGCCTCTTTTTGTGGTTCTTACAAATTCGGTCTCTTCCCCCTTTCTGTCAAGACTATACAAAGGAGGTACCTTGCTCTGTTTCGCCCCCCCTCTCCAATGTGAAGACCCCCCTGGTTTGCTGGACGATAACGAGAGCTTTCTTTTTTTCGTCCTTTTCCCTTTCTCTCTCTTCGTGAGCCTTCTCTTTCTTCCCTCTATTCAGAACTTCCTCCCTTTTCTTTTTTCTTTGCATCAAAGACCCAGGTTGCCATTCGTTCCCCTCCCTTCTCCTCCTGGCGGTCTGCAAGCCTTCACAAAGGACCCTTTCCCCTCCCCCTAGACAGAAATGTATTTAAATTGTTTGTCTTTTCCCCCTCTTCTCTTCTGTACGTTACGGAGATGATGTGGACTTTCCTTCTCCCCCCCCCGGCCTCTGCCGACTGAAGTAACTTTTCTTTCGCTGCCGCGTTGCTTCCCTTTTTCTCTTTATTTAACACCCGGGGACCTTTTTACTTCTGATGACGATCTTTCCCCCTCCTTCAGATTGAGTTCCTTTCTGTCCACGGTTTGATCAGTGCTTTTCTTTCCGAAAAGTCCTCCGAAAAGCCCGATCTTTTTCCTCGGCCTTGATGCCGCTGAACCAGTTTTCTTTTTTTTCGGGGTGAAGGTCTTGTTGAAGGAGGAGTCTTGCTTTCAGGACTCTGTGTCCTTTCCAATACCCTCTTTTTTCTCAGCAAATGACACAGGATCGAGTCCTGTCTTGGATATCTGATTTCTTTTTTTTTTTAGTTGGCTCCCTTTATCGTCCCAGAGACCCAGGATTTTTAATTACTCCGGGTGAATCGTTATTATCTCGAACCCCTTTTTCCTTTTCCAGACCCCCGTCTTTTAAGGACCGCGCTGTCGCAGGAAATATGGCTTTCCAACTGCTGCGCCCGAAGACTTCTTACTTTCCTTTTCCCTCCTCAATTTCCTGTGGCTTGTCGAGAATAAGCACCCTCTTTTGTGTAGCCTTGCTTTTTCCTTCTTATCTCTTTTACAATAATCATACGTTTTTTTTTTCTTCCCTTTTTTCCCCTGATTCCCTTCAGGATAAAAGGTCCATTACCCCCCTTTCTTCACTTTCCCGCGTGATGTACACGACCGTATCCGGTCGCTTCGGGCGCGAGGTGAAAGGCTTTTTTATCCCCTTCTCTTCGACAGCCGCTAGGGTACTGACCCCCTCAGCTGTTTTCTGGCGCGCGACTTTTCGACCCCGATTCACCCGGCTTTTTCCCATCCCCCCTCTTCATAAACAGCCTGATCTGTCTAGGAGGAATAATCCCCTCTTCTTCCCCGAACCCCACGATACCCCTCGCTCCGGGTTGTATACAACTCCTTTGATCCCCTTCCATTTATTTTGAACGGCCAAAGAGGCTGCTGCCCCTTTCCTTAGCTCAGAATTCACAAAGACCCCCAAGACGCACCCTACCTTCATCACCCGAATTCCTCCCCCCTTCGGCTCGGATGCTTTAGGCTGGCTTTTTTCTAAAACAGTTTCAGCCCCATTTTTCTCCCTCCTTATGATCACGTTATCCGTATACGTTCATCAATCTCCCCCCTTAAACGGGTCGGAGGATCCCCTACGTTCACTCTCTTTGGGGCCTTGACTTCCAGCTTTTTTGACTGGTAAAGGCACCATCCCTTTTCCTTCCTCCTTGACTTCGCCCAATCAAAAAAGGTCCCCTTTTTTTTTTACTCCCCCATCTTGGCAATTGCAAGGGTCCTTTTTTTGACTATGCCGAAGGTGTGAAGGTGTTTTTTTTTCTTTTTTTTTTTTTCTTTTTTTAAGGAAATCCTGATTGCCCCCCTTCTTTATGCAGCACAATTCAAACCTTCTTTCGGCAGGGCTGAATTTCTCCCTCTCTGGCAAGAAGATCCAGCACTTCCCCCCCTTCTCCTTCTCTCGGTTATCGTCAGCAACCCCAGCTCTTCGGGACGGCGATCTCGCCTATATCAATTACCCTCCTTTTTTCTTTTTTTTTTCCTCTACAACCTACCGAAGTGGAGAAGCACTTCTTTCCCTTTTCTTGGTTTCTGGCCTTCACCGTCGCGCCCCGCATGTCGCGGGGAATGATCCCCTCCTTTTTTCTGGATTTCACATCCCCGTCCCGAAGGGGCGCGACAATTCCCCCCTTTTTTTTTTCTTTCCTCGCCCTTCCACTATTTCGGACGCGTTTTCCCCCCTGTTGCAATTACAAGGCATCCCCCCCTTTCCCTTTCGTACCTTGACTGTGCAGTTGATGGAGGACCTCCCCCTCCCCCATTCCCGGTGACAATATAGAATTCCTCCTGTCTCTTCCCCTTTTTCCTCCTGTAGAGTCCAAAAAGGATTACCTTCTTCCCCTTAAAGACCGTTTACTGCGCCACGATGAATTCTTTTTTGTATCGGTTGATGGATGAAAAGCCTCCCCCCTTTCCTCATCGATGTCGGATTTTGTGCGGCGATGGAGCCATCACTCCCCCTTCTTCTCGGTCTCTACGGTTTTACGGTGGTGGGTTGGCCACTCTTATTCTTCCCCCGAGGGATAGGAATCCCTCCCGCGACCTTTTTTCCCCTGTGCGGCGCATCGTGATGGGGTTCCTTTTCCTTTCTCCTTCCTCCCCTCTAAAGCAGTGGGCACGTTTCCTTCAATCGAAGGCATAGGCCTCATCCTTCTCCGCGCTCCGGTCGTTTTTCTTCCGATACGGCATGTGAGTTGTCCCGCAGTGGTGTTTCCCTTTCTTTCCTCTTGTGCAATTTTTGCCGGCCTTTGCAAATGGGGGGGATTCCCCTTCCCTTTCCCCTGGTTTTAGATGGCCGCTGAAGGGTATTCCCCCTTCTTTTTATCGGCTAGACATCCAGCCCCTCCCCGATCCTATGAACCCCCTCTTCTTCACCAGAAATGATTCCCTTCCCCCTCGTCTTTGGGATTTTTATAAAACCTTTCCTTACTAATTCATTTCTCTTTTCAGGGGTTTCGGCACCTAAAAATCCCTCCTTTCATCTTTTCTGGAGCCTCTTTTATCCTCCTCTATTTTTTCGTAGACCAGAGGTCATGTTTTTTGAAGATATTTTTCTTTTTCCCAGTAATGAGGATGGGGGTCCTTGCGCTTTCTCCCTTTCTTTTTTTCTGTTGGGTTGGGTTATTCCTGGGCAGTGACATAAGGGCTTCCTACCCATCTTCTCCTGAGCATATATTGCGTTTGTAAGCTTCAACTTCCCCTCTTTAACCGACCCATTCTCCTTCTTTGAAGCCTTTTACTCGGAAGGAAACCGTCGCGTGAGGACTTTCTTCCTCCTTTTTCGAATACCAAGGATACTTCTCTCTCCGGCTTGATTACTTGTGACGGTACCGCTCGATTAGTAGGGTGCTAACCCTTTCTTTAGTCATTTAATCGAAACTTTCCCCTTCTTCTTTTTATTCGTCCCCCCCCGGATGGTATGGGGTTCCCCCCCCCTCTTTGGCGATATACATTGAAAGTATACGTCTTTCCTTCCCTTTCTTCGGGATGAAGGCCGTGAAATGAAAGGTATTTATTTTCTCCTTTATAGTAACTGTATAAGTCCTCTACCCTCTTATTTAGCCTTGTAGACCCCCCCTTCCTCTCCTTTTCGGATTCTTAACATAACGATGACGATTCTACTTCCCCTCCCTATGATCATAGGAAGGGGTATTTCCCTCTCCTCTTAAGAATCGATCTCCTCCCCTCATAATAAGTTGTCTTTTTTCTCTTCCCCCATCCCTTTTCTGAGTGGTAAAGGAACCCTCTTTTTCCCCCAAATCACATTATGAGCCCTCGAGGATTATTTCTTCGTCACGGGCTTTTTTTTCCCTCCCTCTTCCTTTTCAGAGAAAATGAACCTCCCTTTTCGATACTGGTGATCAACTGTTCTCCCTCTTTCTCCCCTTTTTTAAGACCGGGCAGGGTCAACGGCCTTCCCTCTCCCGTTCCGACTCCATTATACGGTTACAAGGAGATCGCTTTTTTTCAACCCATACCCTCCCCCCCTTTTTTTATCCCAATGAAGGGTACCAAGGGGATTGTCCTTCCTTCCCCCCCCCTCCGCTTTCGCCCCCGGACGATTATCTCTTCCCCCTCAGGAAGAATGGGTATTCGACAAGGGCCTCCTCCCTTCTTTTCTAGACCCCTAGAAGGACGATCCGCAAAGCTTCGTTCCTTCTTTTTTCCCCCGTCTGCTGGTATATTACCACGACTGCCGCCTTTTTTTTCAGCTTACACGGCCCTCCCTTCTTCCCTGGGAGGAGCTGGAATGTTTTTTTTTGTCAATGCCGCGTCGTAACCTCTTTTTCAAACCCCCGGCGACCCCCTCACCCTTATCAAGGACCCCATCTCAGGTTTCCCCCCCCCTATCAAGAAAGATTTCTTTTTTTACGTCAGGGAACCTCTTTTTCCTTTCCCCCTCGCATTAGAAAAAGAGGCGCCGCCTTTCCTCTTTATTCTTAGGTGCCCTACCCCCCCTCCTCCGTAACTCCATGAATTAGTTAATTCGAATCTTTTTTTTCCCCCCCCCTTCTCCCGGGCAGGGTCGAATCAATTCCTTTCACCTCGGTTTCATAGGATCCTTTCTTTTTTTTTTCCCACCCCCCTTTTTTTTTCGATCCGTCCCCTTTTTATTTATAACTCATGCGTTTTCCCCCCCCTAATCAAGCAGTCCTTTTCCCCCCCAATTTTCACCTTTCCTTTCTCAGGAGACGCAAAAAATCACCCGTTCTTCTCTTTTTTGCCCCCCCACCACTTCGGTCAATTCCTCCTCCTCTTCACTCCCTTCCTTCTCCCCTGGCATCTCCAGATGCCTTCGATTTGCTTCCCCTTTCCTCCCTTCCCCCGGCTTCGATGATTCCGGTGTAATCTGGAACATCATCACGATGCGCCTCCCCCCCCCTTTTTTCCCCTTTTCCTCTGTTGTTATACGGCATTTTTTCCTTGTCCTCAGACTCCTTTCCAAGAAACCCCCCATCATACCGGCGAGACCATTTTTCTTCCCCCCGCCGCACCAGCTGTCCTAGATCTTCCTGACCCCACTGCCGAAGGGAATGCTTTTTTTTCCCCCCCCGCTTATAACGCCGGTCACCACCGCCTTCATCGTGGCTCCTCCCCTTTCCCTCTACGTTTGAAATGCCGGTTCCCCTTTTCCCCCTCGCGCAAACAAAACCCTTGCCGCGCCCTTCCTGAAGTTGGAGTATCAAAGCATTTCTTCCCTTCTCCCCCACTAAGGTCCTCCATCAACTTCCTCCTCCTTTCCCTTTTTTTCTTGACTGTAATTGCAACATTTGTTTTCTTTTTTCCTAGGGGACGTTCTTCTCCGAAAGTTCGATCCAGCTCTTCTTTTTTCCTCTCTTTCTGTATGCTACTCCTCCGGATTAGTCGATCGTTTTCCCCCCTTTTCTTTCTCCCGCCGACCTTCTGTTGAAGGTTTCAAGTAACGCAGAAGGTGACCTTCCCCCTCTTCTTCATCGAGGTGCGTTTTTCTCACCCTTTTTTGCACGATCGTGACCCAGACTATACCATCTTTGATATAGAGAGATAGCTTCCCCTCTCCTTTCCCTCCCTGCAGGACTCTCATTTTCTCCTCCACCGTCTCTGCTTAGGTAATTTTCCGGTGCTGGATCTTTCCTCTTGAACCCCTAATGGAAGGAACGGTAAAGAATTCCTTCCCTTTTTTTTTTTTTTTCATACCCTGACACAGGTTGCCCTTCCTTTCCCTTCCCCCCGGCCTTAGGCATAGTCTCCTGCTTTTCCTCCCCCCATTGCCATTGCCAAGATGGTATTCGTATCCTTCCCCCTTCCCTGCGATTAAGCAAGGTGAGCTGGAAGGTACGGATTTCTTTCCTTTTCCCAACACCCCGGACGACGGCCCCCCTCAGAT
>Ga0179593_1501581_pt1 | contig 13235 bp, 10 predicted proteins | sample CZODoug2_1_08_16_FD_185931 | JGI IMG/M metagenome (GOLD analysis project Ga0179593, IMG submission 185931) | Vadose zone soil fungal communities from Angelo Coast Range Reserve, California, USA - CZODoug2_1_08_16fungal (PacBio error correction) | ecosystem: Environmental > Terrestrial > Soil >... | reverse complement strand
TGCGTATCCTGAGAAGCTGTGGTTTTTTTTTTTGTGAATTCCTGGAAAGAGGATAGGATTCCTTCCTCTTTTTGAGCTCTTGATCAAATACCCACAGATGCAGGCCGTAGTCTATGGTCGCCCCCCCTCCCCCCCCCCTCAGAGGACTAGCTCAGACACAGTCGACGCCTCTGTTGGTCAGAAATCCCCCCAATTACGCAAGTCGCTATGCTCCCACAGTCACCGTGTAGTCCCCAAAAGCTTGCTACGTTTCTCGTCCCCAAAGATACAACGACAATCCCTTCCAAGCCCATTTTTCTCATTGGCGGCAATCCAGTCGTCCCCCCTTCCCAGGTTTTCTTTTCCAGAGCAAGGAGCTCACGAGCGATTTTATCGTTCTCTAATTTTCTTCTCCCCCTCCTCGGCGAGACTATATGTCCGGTGCGTTTGTTGATTAAATAAAGAAAATCTATGGTTTGCACATCCTATCCCCTTTCTGGTGCCCTTCTTTACACCAGCGCGGCCCCCCCCCCCCCCCCTACTCAGTTGCGGACATGGAGCTGGAGGTCGATGTTTTCCCGGAGTGCCAGAACCCTTTTCCCCAAGAAACTTCTTCCGCTCGAGAAGGCGACACTTATTTGTCACAACGTTTCTGACGGTCCTCCATGTTACGGGCGAGTTGTCCTTCGCGACTCTTTTTGTTTTGGAATCTGGTTTTCCCATATTTTCTGCCCAACTTTCAGGGAAACCTATCTCTGTTTCTCTCCCCTTCCTCCTCTTTCTTCCCCGGGATGTCCGAGGCGTCGTGGCAACTTGTTTCCTTATGGGAGTTAGTCTTTTCGGAGATGCCCCCCTTTCTTCTATGCTTTGCCGAATCCCGAGCCACTCCTTTTTTTTTATTCCACGTGTCCGAAGGTCAGGTTTCGCCCGACAAGTGCACTTTCTGGAGGGACGGCCAACTCACCGGCGGCAGCTTTCCTTTCCCTCCGAAAAAGCTATCTGTGGTTCGTGTGCGAACTACCCGACCATTTTTTTTTGCTTAAACTTTCGAACGCCTTTTGCGGCTGCACAGCGTTTCAGCTTTCCCCCCTTCCCCCCCCTTCCCAGCATCAACCGCGACTTCGGGAGCTTTTCCTTGAAAATAGAACTTCTTCGGGTGATGTACAGCTCAAACGGTCGCCCGAAATCGTTTCCACCATCAAGGTGCTTACTTCCCTCACGGCGCGGGTATGCTGAGGACATTCTCTGCGAGATCAATCGTGGGCTTTCCTCCCGGAATTGGTTTTTTGTCCCGCCACATGAAGCCCCCATTTTAACAATTCTTTTTTCCCTCGGGGCAGAAGGGACTGAAGTTGCGGGCGATTATTACGGTTGTTGGCCGTGCTGGGGGGACAATTCCTCCTTCCCCCTTTATACAAAACAATCTTCGGTAGGGGTGGCGGTTCTGTTCGTCTTAAGCCTTTTCCCGCGGGTCAAGGCCCCCCAGGTCAAGGCAACGGGCTTTTTTCCCCTTGAAGGCGCTCCCCTTTTCCCAAGGATACCTACTCGTTCTTGCCATAAAGGTGTACGGTCCCTCCTTTTCCTTCAAGAATCTGCTGACAAGGATCCCAGCGATGATATCCTTCTTTGTTAAACGCCCCTCCACCAGATTTGCCGTTCTGGTCTTTTATTCTTTCCGCCCACGGGTCTACTTTTCCCTCAAGAGCACGCTAGCCCCTACTTCAAGGACCAAGGCGCGCATTTCTTTTTTCATCTTCCGATCTTAACGTTTGCACCGCGACTATTTCCCCCCCTGGCGAACGATCTCCAGCCCCCCCCTCTCCCCCTCCTCCTTCGGGCCAGGCCTTTCTGTTTTCCAACCCCCTGGTTTAACTTAAGAAGTATTGTAGAATCTTCCCCCTTCCCCTTTCCCACGCACCCAATCCCTGCAGTCTGGCAGTTCTAGGTGCGGCGAGACCGCTCTCTCCCCAGACCCTTTGCTCTCGAATTGAAGAAAGTCTTCTAGAATCCGGCGGACGCACTTGTCCTGCAGCGCTCTCCTCCCTCCCCCCTTTGTTGTGAGTCGCATTTGCTCGCTTTGATTTTGTCCATGTTTGGCTCAATCTGCTTAAGTTTTCTTCCCTTCTCTTCGCCGCCATAGATGAGACCCTCGGTTTTTTTCGTGAAAAACTTGGTCCTTTCCTCCCTTAATAGTGACTGGATTGTGAACCGAGGGTGAACCCTTTTTTGAACTGCCTGTTTCCCCCTTCCCTCTTTTTCTACGGCTCATTAGGGTCGCGATGTTAATGCCTTCTCCCCCGTGAACGTTTTTATATTCCCTTCGATTTCACATGTCCGTGTTCCGTATTGGCGCAGCATGATTACCCTCCCCCCGCTGTTCTACCCTCAGCAATTCGTCCTCCAACTGAAAGCCTCGGGATTTTTCCCCCAACCTCCTATTTTTTTCCATAAAGCCCGGTGAGGTCCTGTCTGACTTTCTTCCCTCCCGATAGAACTCTTGTAACATCCTGATTTCCTCTAGAGATTTATTCTACAGGGAAGCTCCCCTTTCATTTTCTTCTCTCCCCGTTTTCCCTGCACTCTTCCCCCCCTGAACGCTGATCGTGCTGCGTACCCGTCCTAACTCTTCGGAATTTTTATTTTTGCCAGATGATCTGGGGATCAAGGTTCTTTAATATCTTTCGCCCCCTTCAACCCCGGAAAGCGATCCCCCCCTTTTTGTTTCGGGCCCTTCTTGGTGACCAGATCGAATTTTGCTTATTCAGTTGAGTAGATATTGATCTTTTTTCGCAATCACAAGACCGATTGATCTCGCGCTTTCTTCCTCAGCTACACGCTCGTTACCCCATTTCTTTTTTTCCCTTTCTTTGAACAAAAGTCGCGCAGGCCCCCATCTCATAGTAGTTTTTTCTTCTTTATGTCACTGATTTCCTCCTCCAATGTCGAGAGTTTTTTGCGGCGGTTCTCCATCTCGAAGTTTTCCGGGCTTCCCACGATAGTTGTTTGTAACTTTTCCTGAGCACCCTTTTTTCGGAGGGGCACGACCTCCCTCTCCCCTCTCTCGACCCGCGAACTACCTTATAGTTTTTCTGGTGTGCCTTACCCATCCCTGACTTCAATGTGTCGAGTCCCGATCCCCCCCTCTCACTTTGCATCACACACTTCTTCTCCGGTTCCCGTTACCCTCTCATCTGTATTGTTGTCTCTGAGTTCATCCCGTCTCTATATACCATCCCCCCGAAAATGTGCCAACCTTCTAGTTAAAGACCGAACTAGTGGAAGAGTAGTAGATTCCCTCTTTCTACGGTGCCTGGCCGCGTAACTATTAAAGATTATTCCTTCCTTAAGGTAGCAGCATAGGCAACTCGCCCGGTTCTTTTGATGTACGTGGACTGATCTTTCCCCCCTAGAACTTAAGGTCGCAGGCTCTGGCTAATCCAGGCGACCCTTTTCCTCTTGCGCAGGAGCCGTTGACCAACGCTCGACAATAGTGCTAGTCCTAGCAACTAATTCTCCACGTAGCCTCTCTGTTGGTGACTTCCGACCCCCTCTTCCGACAATATGCCCGGGATCCCCCTAGGATGGTCGGTGTGATCCGGGAGAACATTCATCCTTTTTCTTGCCGCTGGAGAGAAGATTAACTTCGCTCGTTGAGCTTCCTCGGATTGTTTTTTTTTCTGCCCCTTCCCCTTCCCCCGGGGGACTCCGGTGTGCATTCCGCCCCACTTTCTTCAAGAGTTTATCTTTCTTCTTGGAGCCTTCTCCCAAGTGGAGACTCCGGTTCCGTTGATGGCATATGAATCTTTTTTTTGTGAATTGTTCGTTCCCAGAAGTGACCCTTTTTTGCGTTAGTTTTGTGAATTGGCGCTGAGCCGGACCCCGCCCCCCCCTTGTCCTAATTATGGCGGTCATTATCGCCGATCCCCCTCCTCTCCCAAAGCTGATTCATTACATTTTTAAAAGATTTGCGGACCCCTCCTGTAGACGCCTCAAACACGTCGCGTTTTTCCTTGACAATTTGTCCACCACATCCTTTTTTTTCCCGGGCCGATCCCGGTTTTTCTCTTTGGCTATATTTAAAAATACCTCTTAATGTCATTTCTTCGGGACTTCCGTTTGAGAAGGCGTGTTGGCTTTGATTCCTTTCTTTGTATTAAAGGACCTAGATTAAGCTGCTTTTAGAGAAAGGATGGAAGGAGTATGCCCCCTTGAGCGGCTCAGGTAAGTCGATTTCTCTTTTACCTCCCTCTGTGTTTGTTCTTTCTCCCTATGATCGCTAAGGTCTGGGCGGCAAGCTTACTGGTCCCCTTTCCCCCTTTCTCTTTGCTTTTTTAGTTACCTCTTTTCTTGAATTACCTCCCCCCCCCCCCCCCCCTTGAGCAACCTTATCAGGCATAATTTTCTGTCAAGAGGTAGGTTGATAGCGTTAGAGCCCTCTCAGAAACGGCTTTTTTCCTTCGTTTTTTCCCCTATTCCAGAATAATAGTGGTCTTGTGACCCCCCCTTTCTCAGTCCGAGATATTTTTTTGAGAGATAGACCTTAGTCTCCTCCCCTTCAGATTGTGGCCAATGTCCTGGCTATCGTGGGTCTTCTTCGGGTGAGATCTTGCCAATTTTCCTCTCAAGGAGGCCCGGCTCTTTTTATAATGGATAGTAGCACCCCTCCCAACACCGGCAGCGTCTTTTTCTAACCTGCAAGTTAGCTCCTTTTTGACCCGAACTCCTCCCCCCCCCTTTATCTGCCACTTCCACACCCCCCCTTTTAACCGGATCTCCCCCCCCCCTACCTGGTACGAACCACGCCTACCCACGCCAATACCTCACTCAAGTTTACCTTTACTTGGGCCAATCCCCCGAGTAGTGCACCCTATTTTTTTACAGTTCTGCGAATAGGCCTTTTCCCCCTTCTTAATTAATAGTTTGCCCAATTTTTTCCTCGGACCGCGCGCAACGCGTCCCGAATAGTCCGGTTTCTACGGGGGAACCCCCCTTTTCCTTCCCTTTTGGCATTTTTAGAGATTTTCGGGCGTGCCCCCCTTATCAAGCTCAAGTAATCGTAAAATTTTATCACGCAGGACCGCTCTGAACTCTGCCCTGAGGTAGTGTTGTCACCTGTGAAATGATCCTTCCAATGCAACCCAGTGCCTACTTTTCAAGGATGAAGCCTGCGACCTATCTGGGAGAGGGCCCACTTCTCCCCCTTTCACCTGAAAATGTCTCATGGCGAGTTGCTTTTGTTTTTTCAGGCGAAAGGCCTTTTTTTTATGCTGACGCGCCTAAAATTCTTACCTTTCCCCTTGCAGGAGAAAAGAGACGGTCTCGAGTTTTGACTTCCCCGCTGCCTACCGGTTTTATGGATTTTGGGCAACATTGTGCCGTTGTGGGTTTGTCGATCTGAATTTTGCTCCCCTTCCTCCAACCCTATCTTTTTCGTCAGGGACATCAATTCCTACGAGTTGGGTTATTCAACGTTGGCTTCCCTCCGGTCAGCAGTCCCTTAACCCCCTTGCTCTCCTCCCCGTTGGGGGCAAAGTCATACCATACCCCAGTTTCTTAAGAGTGCCCCCTTCCCCTTCAAGCTCAGTCTTGCGCACCCCCCCGAATGCTTGGGATCGTCAAAAAGGTTTCCCTGACACGTATCTGCGAGGAAAACCCTCTCTGGCCTTCTCCCGCACGTTTCCCCACCCTCTATCAGGAGCAAATAGTGCCTTTTCCCTTTTCGAATCGAAGAATATCCTCTATGATATACTGCTCGCTTTTTTCCCCCTTGTTTAGCGAATCGACCCCCCCCCCAACATTGTCAGCCTTTTTTTTGATACTTCTCCTTCATTGGCTCGTTTCCTCTATTGCAGTCCCGCCCTGATCGTCAAAGCAAAAGCCCCACTTCCCTCTCCTGGTCGTTTTTGGACGTTTGCCCCGAGTTGGCGGCGATTATCATTTTGGCTCGTTTTCCCCCGTGATGCCACCTTAATCCGCATCCGGCCCCTATACCAAAAATATGCAGGGTCCCCTTTCCTTGGAGGCTCGCCCGTTCTTTTTTTTTCCTTTGTGGTCCCCCAGGAACTTTCCTTCCCCGGGCAAGGAGGTTGAAAATTCGAGTAAGACATTGCTCTCCGTCCCTTTCCCCCCTCCCCCCCCCCACCCCCCCCCTCGCGGCTCGTTAAATCTCCTTTTGTCCCCTCTCTTGTCCAAGCTCTCTTCTGGACTACCTACACCGGCGCTGGAAAATCCTCTGCTTTGGCCACGCAGCAATCAAGAGATTTCTTTTTTTTTTCTCGAGGTCTCCAGCGTGTTACTCCATGATGCCTCCTAACGACCCTTCCCTTTTCTATGATTGTTGGACTTGTCCTGTCTTCCGTATTCCTTTTTTTTCCCCCACGTCAGTCATTTACCTCTTTTTTTAAGTATACCCAACGATGCGTTTTCCCATCCCTTCCCTTCCTTCCCAGTCGGCGCTGAGACCTGAGGATAGTTCGAAATTACCCCCCCCTCTGGACTGCTTTCCCTGTCGGGCGGTCTTGCGCCTTCTAGTTACAACAAGTGTGACTTAATTTCGCAATCCTTCTCTTTTTATCAATACGGGAGGGACGTCCCTGACGCTTCATCTTCTCTTCTCTCCATTGTTGAAGGACTGCCCTTTTTTAGCGGATTTCTCTTTTCCCTCGGGCTTTCCTCATTTTGCTGAGTCTTTCGCGTCTGATAGACCGCGCCGGACCCTCCTTGGTCGCTGACGATGCCTTGTATCCCGACTCTGGTGTCCTTGAAAACCGTTTTTGAAAAAGAAATGTCGTTCTTCCGTCTTGATTACTCCCTTGTCGCGATGTTTTCTGCTGCGCCGGACGTTTTCCAGGATAAGTGTTCCCCGCAATAGAAACCTCTTTTCTTATTGGGCTCCCACTCTTGGATCCCAAGTACCTTTTTCTCTCCAAAACCGCAGTTGGCTGCTCCCGCTTGGTACTGATTTTCCATCTAATCGCCCTTTTTGTACCAGTCTTGAACGTCTGACGTGAACTCTGATAACCTTTTTTCTTTTTTTTTTAGCCTGTCGCCTTTGAGAGGTTCCCCTACCGCTCTTCCTTGAAAATAATGAGTTCCTTTCACTTGTCTTGACCCCCCAACGTTTTTTCCCTTTGGGAGTCCGTTGCACAAATTCACCCCCCGCCCTATTTTCTCACCCCGCCCTCTTCCCCGTTATCCAGGATGGCGGAATTCACTTCAAAAACGGGCAACTGCAACTCTAATAGACCAGACCAACTTCGGCTTAGGACTTCCCCCTCTTCCTTGGTGATCAGTCTCATTTTCCTGATAGGGACTCGGAAGATATCCTTTCTCCCTCCCTTGCCGATTGAATCTAATGCCTAAGCCGACCTCCCCACAAACTTTTTCCCAATCTTCGGTAACCTTTTTCTTTTTTTCTTTTGCAGGTACATAAAATAGTGGTCATTCGATTCGAGAAGTTGGCTACCCCTATCGACCAATATCCTGAGAGGGTCCGTTTTTTTTGCTGCCTTATGCGGGTGAATCTCCAACCCCCGCCTTTGCCGTTTTAGGCTAGCCCTTTTTTCCCAGGCAGTAGTTAGGTCTCACCTCTTAACAAAGGCCTATAGTCTCTTACAGCCGTTTTTTTGCATTTTGATGGTATTTCCGCCCGTCTCTTTCCCCCCCGAAAATTGACTGCCAATTTTTCGTTACTGATTCCTATGTCATAAAGTTGGCCTACCCCCCCTTGCTCGGTAAATATAACTTACCTTTGTCTTGTGGGCAGAAGTACTTAGCCCTCCAGTTCTTGTCTTCTAAACAATTTTCCCCTTTCAGCTTCCTTTTCCCTAACATTGTCAGCTTTTCTTCAGTCTCCCTTCGATCGGTGGCGCCCTTCCATCTGGCCTAAAAAATTAGACGCACAACGTCCCCCCACAAATTTCCTCGCGCGCGCCCCTTTCTCAACTCGACGGGTCCCTTTTTTTTTGCCGTGAAGGCTTTTGGCCGATTTAGATATGCCCTGCTTTACGGAGAAGACTGCAGTTTTGATTTTCTTTTTCTCTTTCAACCGTTGGAACCCGCTCTTCCTTCAGGCGTCCATTTCGTGCAAATGTTCTATTGCCCTTGCTTAGCTTTTACATTTTGGCTTTCTTTCCTGTTCAGTTTTTCCCCCTCCTCCCCAGTTTGCAGTCCCATAGATCGTGACCCTCCGTTGCCCGTTGCCTTGAATTCGGTCGATTTATCCGGTTCGCGAGAGGGTCGAAGAGCGACAATTCGCTCTTTTTTTTCTTGCCTCAGTGATTGTGTGTACTACCACGCTTTTTTCCCGCTTTTTTTTCCTCCTAAAAGTCAGATGGTCTGTCTTCCGCTGTGTTTCTCTCTTTTTATAGACCAGCACCCCAATTTCTGCTTTGAACCTTACAGTGTGGAGTTTCCCGCGCTTGTTGTGTCAGTTCGTCCCCTTTCCTCCTGTCCCTTCTTTTCTATAGCAAGCTTAGTATTTTTTGGCCGAACTCGCCCTGTATCTAAAAGTTTTTTTCATGGCGTACGAAGTCCCTCGCCCGATCTCCCGCGCCCTTCCACGGAGAATTTCTTGTGCGTCCCATAATTATCGTCTCTCTCGGAGATCTCTTTTTCCCTGTCCCTCGGAATTCACACTTTCACATGAAACCTTTCATCTGGCTTCTAAAGGATCACTGGCTTCTCCCTTTTTGAACGGACGAGTCTCACCTCAAGTTTTGTTAACGTTCTCCCGATGTTAAGGGAGTGCGGTTTTCTCTAGGAGGGTTTTTTTTGGCCGCCTTTACGTTGAAGATAAGTCAATCGGAGGAGTCAGAAATTCAGGACTGATTTTGAGTTGGGAGGATATAATTCCCACTTTTGTTGTTTTTATATATCCATACTGTCTCTAAGGTATGGAAGTTTTTTTTTTTTTTTTTTTTCCATTAGGAGCCTCTAATACTCCTCCTTTTCCACGAAAGAGGAAGGCCCAAAAACCCCTCAGGATGTCAAAAGCCCCCAGTTTGCCCACTTGCCTCCGAGGTTTTACTCCCTCATGTCATGCCCCTGCGTTGATCTTCGGATTACGGACCAGCCTCCCCCTAATCTTTTGGTTGGCAATTTTTTTTTTTTCGCTGATACTTTTTGATCGTCTTTTTTGTGCATAAGAATTTGTTTTCAGTCAATTTCGGCTCTGTTTTTGCGATCGTGAATTTTTCCTCCCCCTTCTTCCCCAGAAGGAAGGAACGATTTAATGGATAGTTAGGCCCCCCACCATTCCCCTCCCTTCCCCCAAGGATGCTCTAGAACCGTTCCCCCTTTGAAGACTTCTGGGACCTGCCCCCTCCCAACGGAGACCTTCGCAACTCCCCCATTCCAACGGTTCTCGCAATCCTTCTCCACTCGTCGACACAAACTCTACCACTATCGTTCCCCCCCAGACCAGTATTGTCATGGCTTTTTAAAGAACCTTCAGTTTCCGGTTTTTCTCCAATCCCTCCTCCAGGAGCTCAAAGGCTCTTATTTCTCGTCGTACCGCGGATAGCCCCGTTCACCTACTTTTCTCTTTTTACGCCCGACCCCCTCCTCGTGTCGGGGGGTGCCGGACCTTTTGTCAAATTACGACCCCCATTTTGTGCCTTTTTTTTACTGAGAAGGAGGGGACTTCATCCACCGCGCTTATTAATCGAGTATCTGGCCCTTCCAGTTGCAACTTTAGTGACGTAGTCCTTCAACGGCTTCCCTAAGCCAGCCTTCCCTTTCGAAAGTCCTACTTCGTTCCCTGCGCCCCGTATCGGTTTTTTGCTTTTTTTTTTCCACCGCCAATGGTGCACAGTCAATTACGGTCTCCTTTCGCCTTTTCTTCTCTGCCGGAAATGTCGGGTTCGGCGGTCTTCGATTAAGATTTTCCTTTACCTTGTCAGGGCTTCCGAACGATCCTTGTTCTCGGTAGGAAGATCCTATTACGGTTCTTTAATCGTCTTCTCTTTCCCCCTTGTGACGTTGTCTCCCTTTCCTGTGCTCGATTCCCCCACACAATTCCTCTGTCGAGAGTAAGGTTATCCCTCTCCCGTTTTGTTTTGGACTCCCCCTTTTTCTTTTCAGGATCATTGGTCATTACAATGTTCTCTGGGAGGCCCGTCAAATAACCCCTGGATGCCGGACGATTAGGGCCTAGAAACGAGCGCTATGGTGTTTCTCCCCCTATCCATGGTCAGACCCCTCCTTCTCCCTTCCAAGAAAGGAAGCTTCTTGCCGGACTGCCCCCCCAATATTAGTCTTTTCCAGCCCAGCTCTATCCATTTTGTGAGCACTTCGGATCCGCCTCCTTCCTCCATGGCCTAAGATGTGCTTGCTCTCTACCGCCCCAACCTTTTTAGAACTGTTCCCACCGGAGAACGGCCTTTTCGAGGACATGCTCTCCTCTTTGCGGCTGGTTCCTTACTTTCGGCCAGTTCGTCCCTCTGACTAAAAGTAAAAAATTTTTTCCAAAAATTCACCCTAAGTTATCCCGATCGGCGATAGTACTTGCCTTCCATTTCTTTTGGAACCGGAATTACGCCCTTTGATCCCCCCTCTCTCAACCCCACTAGGAAGGGGAAGGTCTTGTTTTTTCTTTTCTTTTGCGACTTCTGCCACGTGGTACCTTTTGCCTGTTCCTGCCCCCGAAGGAGGTTTGCATGAATATCTCCACCCTCTACGCTGCTCACTACTTCGGTTTTTTTTTTTTCCAAGGATAATCCCGGCGTCCTATCTGATTTTTTGGCCAAGGTTCCTCCACCGAGAGGCTTGATGTTACAATCCTTCTGGAAAGAATCCAATTTTATGGGCTCTATCTAGGCTGGTGGGTATCCTCTCTTGTGATGACGGCCAGGCTTCTTTTAATACCCACGGTCGCTCTCTTTGGGATTTTTTCGGACTTACTAGTTCCTTTTTCGAACTGTCATTTACACATTCCCTTTTTTCGTAGCCAAGTCTCCTTTTTCGCCTGCAAATTTCTTCCTTTTCCCAACCAGATTGTCTTTCTCTTCCCCTGCAGTTCAAGCACATTTTTGCCTGGTTTATTACAGGGCGGCTGGAAGCTACGCGTCCAACACGTGCTTTTTGAATTGACTTTTTTCTACAGACGTCGAGAATACGTGAACTTCCCCTGCATAGCTCTCTCTTCCTTCTGTTGTTGTTTTCTTCCGCGTTCACTTGCGTCAGGAATCTTCTTTCCATGTTATTTCGAGCGATCCCCGTGTCGCGCTTTTCCCTCGTCTCTACCAGCCGTACCTACCCAAATAAGTTTTTGCTTTGAGATCCTCTGTCTCCACTTTGCCTTTTACTCTGTTGTTAGAACTGCCTGTCTTCCTGCTCGTCGGCTCTTTTCGAGAGGTGATTTCCCAGTCGCTGTTCCACCTATTAACCTATACCCGTAATCCCCTTTATTTGCACTTTTTCTGGGGCTGCAGCCTGCTCGATTCGCCCACAGCCCCCAGCGGCAATTAACTCTAGACAACGTTCCCTCCAATTCCTGTTGACCGTTCCCCCTTTTCGATTACACATCTCGCGTTTGATGTTCCTTTTAAGTAGCCCAGTGACAGACGGGGACCCGGCTCCCCCAATCTTTTTCCACCCGACCGTAGGCCTCTTCTCTTTTTGTCTCCTTCTCTTCCCCTTTCACCTCCTGCCCTCAACTAAATGAGCTTGAACTTGTTTACCTCCAGCGGAGATACCTTCCTTCACTTCCCCCTGGTGTGTAGCTTATCTTTTCCTTTTTTTACTTCCGGGGTGAACCCCACGGCCCCATTAAACTCCGAGGACCTCCCTTCTTTCGCGCCCTAGAGGCCTCGATTTCCCTGGTTCCCCCCTTGATGAGGCCCTATTTGCTCCTGGCCTCCCACACGGTCAGACCCGATTTTCTCTCTTCCCCTTCTGAATAAACATAGCGTTCCTCCTGAACATCTTTTCAAAAGTTTCCGTCATGTACCCCCCTTACTCTTAGTTCACCAGTCTTTTCACCCCGTTCATTTTCTCACTGGATCTAGCGGTTGCTTGTTTTTCTCTTCAAGGCCGACGAGGTGCAGGCCTGCACCCGATACCCGTTAGTTGTCTCCTTTACCCCTTTCTAGGGGTTTCTAACACGACCATTGAGCTTCTTCGCTGAACGGCCCCGGCAGCTTTCTTTTTTCGCACCATAAAGCACTTGCCGCAATGTGTCTTTCTTTCCACGGATCCGGTCTTGCCAAGTGCATCAACCAACTTGCTCGGATTACCTTATCTACTACTATTGTATTTCGACGAATCTGTCATCTCTCCATCAAAACCGTTCCAATGTTGAAACCCCTTTTCCCCCTTTCAAGAACTCCAGAGGAAAGCTTTTAACGCGAGACAGACTGGTGTCTCCAAGAACATGGCCCTTGTATCGTTACCACTAAGCTCCCCCCTCCCGGTCATACCCCCATTGCCTTACTCCTCCTTTCAAATAGCCGCATTCTGGAGACACGTTTCCCCTCGACCAGAGTTCGCAGGCTGTGAATTGTGGCTTACTGAGCTGGTCCCCGCCGGGACCCTTGTAAGGAGTCCCCATTTTTTCGCACCTTTACTTTAGTGAATCATAGATGCCGCGCTTGTGTAGGAATTCCTTTACCATCAGTTCCCCTAAAACTCCCCGAGCACACATAGATCGGCCTTCCCCTCCCCTTTGAAGAAACTGGACATATTCCCCGGTCTTACGAGTGCGAGTCCTCCGGTTCAAGTTCGATGAACTCGTGGATCCTTTCTAGGAGTCTTGCCCCCTCCTATGGGAATATGATTGCCGACCCCCTGACTTCAGATTTTTGACTTTTGGATTCTCGCGTGGTGTCTGACCGTACCAAGGTATTGGCCTCCTTCCCGGTTAGTTTTTTTTGGTTCTCCGCGTCCTCTCGGAATTGTTAGTTCCCAATTGCGACCCCTTTCTTTTAGCTTAGTCTAGAAATTTGGTCCTTCTTCCGATAAGTTCCTTGTATATCCTTCCTCTTTAGCGACTACACCTGTTCTCCCTCCCACAGAGCTCTTTCACTTTTCCTTCAACACTATATGATGACATTCCAACAAAAGTAGGTTTATGGCCGCCATCACCAAGCTGACCCAAGGGATGCCCTGCTTTTCCCTCCAAAAAGACTGTTGAGTTCCGGTTTCCCCCGAAATTGTGATCCCTTTCCTTCCTGGCCGGTGTGCGGAGGGGCGTTGCCCTATCAGGAAATATACCGCTCTGAGACAATTCTTTAACGGAGTCCCCATCCGCGAAGGCT